>Ga0315556_1000085_pt1 | contig 47653 bp, 39 predicted proteins | sample SalMarSW160310MG_FD_202112 | JGI IMG/M metagenome (GOLD analysis project Ga0315556, IMG submission 202112) | Salt marsh sediment microbial communities from the Plum Island Ecosystem LTER, Massachusetts, United States - Salt Marsh Sediment SW1603-10 ...
TGCTAGCTTGCAGCGGATGATTCTACGGCCCGGACGCAACTGCTGGCGCATCGCGCGCGCCAGACGCGCAGCGCTGCTGATAGACGGCGCCGCCTACTTCTCGGCCCTGCGCGCCGCCGCCGCGCGCGCGCAGCGCTCGCTATTCGTGATCGGCTGGGACGTCGACAGTCGGGTGTCGCTCGCGCCGCAGGGCGCGGACGACGGCCTGCCGCAGCAGCTCGGCGCCTTCCTCGATGCCCTCGTGCGCCGACGCAGGGAGCTCGAGGTCTTCGTGCTGGACTGGGACTTCGCCATGCTCTACGCGCTCGACCGCGAGGTGCTGCCGATCTACAGCTTCGGCTGGCGCACTCATCGTCGCCTGCACTTTCACCTCGACGGCCGGCACCCGCCGGGCGCATCGCATCACCAGAAGATCGTCGTGATCGACGACGCCTTGGCCTTCGTCGGCGGCATCGACCTGACGCACGGGCGCTGGGACCGACCCGAGCACCGTGCCGACGAGCCGCTGCGGCGCGCGCCCGACGGCGCCCCCTACCCCCCGTTCCACGACTTACAGATGGCGCTCGACGGCGAGGCCGCGGCCGCACTCGGCGAGCTGGCGCGCGAACGCTGGCGGCGCGCGACCGGACGCGCCCTGGCGCCGCACCCCCCGGGCAACGGATTGTGGCCAGCCGAGGTGAAGCCCGATTTCACCGACGTCCAGGTCGGCATTGCGCGCACCGCGCCGGCGTACGACGGCGAAGGCGCGGTGCAGGAGGTCAAGCAGCTCTATCTGGATGGCATCGCCGCCGCGCGCCGCACGATCTACATCGAGAACCAGTACTTCACCGCGCCCGCGGTGGGAGACGCAATCGCCGCGCGTCTGCGCGAGCCCGACGGGCCGGAAGTGGTGATCGTGTCGCGCCGCAATGCGAGCGGTTGGCTGGAGCAGAACACGATGTACGTGCAGCGCGCGCGCTTGCTGCGCCGCCTGCGCGGGCTCGACGCCAACGATCGCCTGCACACGTATTTCCCGGACCAGGCCGGCCTGGGGGACAAGTGCATCGACCTGCACAGCAAGCTGATGCTGGTCGACGAGCGGCTGCTGCGGCTGGGCTCGGCCAACCTCAACAACCGGTCCTTTGGCCTGGACACCGAATGCGACCTCGCAATCGAGGCGACCGATTCGAGCACGGGCAAAACCTTCGCCGCGCTGCGCGCCCGGCTGCTGGCCGAGCACCTCGGCGCCGGCAGCGACCAGGTCGAAGCCGCGCTCGAGCGCAGCGGCTCGCTCGCGGCGACGATCGAGGGCTTGCGCGGCAACGCCCGCACGCTCACGCCGATCCCGCACGACCTCGACCCCGAGCTCGATGCCGCGATTCCCGAGGGACACCTGATCGATCCCGAGCGGCCGGTTGACCCCGACCGGCTGGTGGACGAGATCGTTCCTCGCGAGCAACGCCCGCGCGCCGGAGTGCGCATCGCCTGGGTGAGCGCGCTCGTGCTCGCGCTTGGCGGCCTTGCGGCGGCGTGGCGCTGGGGCCCGCTGCACGAGTGGCTCAACGTCGACACGGTCGCCGCAGCGGTGGCGGCGCTCGAAGGCGAGCCGTCGACCCCGCTTTGGGTCCTCGCCGCGTACCTGCTGGCGAGCCTGAGCGCGATGCCGATCACACTGCTGATCGTGGTGACGGCTCTGGTGTTCGGCCCGGCCGCGGGCTTTGGCTACGCGCTGGCCGGCTCGCTGCTTGGAGGCGGCATCACGTTCGCCATCGGCCGGGTGCTCGGGCGCGACACCGTGCGCCGGCTCGCGGGCTCGAGGCTGAACGAGCTGAGCCGGCGGTTGGGCAACGGAGGCGTGCTGGCGGTGGTCGTTCTGCGCCTGCTTCCGGTCGCGCCCTTCACGCTGGTGAACGTCGTCGCCGGCGCCACCCACCTTCGCGCACGCGACTTCCTGCTCGGCACCGCGCTCGGCATGACGCCGGGCATTCTGGCGGTGACGGTGTTCTCCGACCGCCTCGCGGTTGCGCTCTGGAATCCGTCGCCCGGCGCGCTTGCGCTGCTCGCCGCTGCTGCGGCGCTGATCGCGGCCGGCGCGTACGTGCTCTACCGCTGGCTGGCGCGCCGCGCGCGCTAGGCGCCATGTCGCTCGTGATTGCGACCTACAACGTGCATCGCTGCGTCGGGCGTGACGGGCGATCCGACCCCGCGCGCACGCTCGAGGTGCTGCGCGAGCTCGACGCCGACGTTATCGCGCTGCAGGAGCTGCGGTGGCAGCCGGGCGACGCGCTGGACCTGCTGCAGGAATTCGCGCTCGAGCTCGGTTACGTCGCGTTCGCCGGACCGACCCTACTGCAGGCCTCGGGACACTACGGCAACGCCGTGCTGACGCGGCTCGCGGTGCGCACGACCGAAATGCTCGACCTGAGCGTGCCGGGCCGAGAGCCGCGCGGCGCGCTCGATACGCTGCTCGATACCGCGGGCGGCCCGCTGCGCCTCCTGGCCACCCACCTCGGGCTGCGACCCTACGAGCGGCGGCTGCAGATGCGCCGCCTGCTGGCGCGACCGCGCGGGGCGGCATCGGCCACCGTGCTGCTGGGCGATCTGAACGAGTGGTTCCTGTGGGGGCGGCCGCTGCGCTGGTTACGCGCGCGCTTCGGCCGTACGCCGGCGCCGCCGACGTTCCCCGCGCGGCGGCCGCTGATTGCACTCGATCGAATCTGGGTCGAGCCGCGCGCGCTGCTGCGCGAACTGCGTCCGCATTCCAGCCCAATCGCGCGCGTGGCCTCGGATCATCTGCCGCTGCGCGCCGTGCTGGATTGGCAGCGGGTGTAAGCTAGGCCGACGCGAAGAAGTGAGCGGCAGCCGGGATTGATGCATGTCAAACCCGCCGGCACGATTGCAACGATAATGAAGTTGCGCCGCTTTCGCCATCCGTACAACCGCGAGACGTGAGGAATCGCGTGGAATTCAAGCAAACAGGCTCGCGTTACGTCAGCCATCTCACCAAGGAAACCTACGCGCTCGTTCTCGCCGGCGGGCGCGGCACGCGCCTGCAGGCGCTGACCGACTGGCGCGCCAAGCCGGCGGTCCCGTTCGGCGGCAAGTTCCGCATCATCGACTTCACGCTCTCGAATTGCGTCAATTCCGGGGTGCGCCGCATCGGCGTCGCCACGCAGTACAAGGCGCAGAGCCTGATCCGCCACCTGCAGCGCGGCTGGAGCTTCCTCGATGGGCGAATCCGCGAATCGATCGACATCCTTCCGGCCCAGCAGCAGGTCGCCGAGCGCTGGTACGGCGGCACGGCGGACGCGGTCTACCAGAACCTCGACATCCTGCGCTCGGACGGCTGCGCCTACGTGCTGGTGCTCTCGGGCGACCACGTCTACAAGATGGACTACGGCAAGCTGCTCGCCCAGCATGCCTCGAGCGGCGCCGACATGACCGCCGCCTGCGCCGAGGTGCCGCTGCGCGACTCGAAGAGCTTCGGTGTGATGAACGTCGACGCGAACGGTCGCGTGATCAGCTTCGTCGAAAAGCCAGAGCGCACGGATCCCATGCCGGGCTCGACCGACCGCTTTCTCGCCAATATGGGCGTGTACGTATTCAACGCCGGCTTCCTGTTCGAGCAGGTCACGCGCGATGCCGACGAGAAGAAGTCGAGTCACGACTTCGGCAAGGACGTCATCCCCTACGTGCTGCCGCGCTACCGCGTCCACGCCCACCCCTTCGCCGACAGCTGCGTCGGCATGAGCGGCGACGCGCCGTACTGGCGCGACGTCGGCACGCTCGACGCCTACTACGAGGCCAACATGGAACTGCTCAGGGTCACCCCGGAGCTGAACATGTACGACACCGAGTGGCCGATCTGGACCTATCAGGAGCAGCTTCCGCCCGCTAAGTTCGTGTTCGATCAGGAGGAGCGACGCGGCATGGCGGTCGACTCGATAGTTTCCGGCGGCTGCATCATCAGCGGCGCAACGGTGCGCCGCTCGCTGCTGTTCTCCAACGTGCGGGTCGAGAACAACGCCCGGGTAGAGGACTCGGTCGTGCTGCCCGACGTCGAAATCGCGCCGAACGCGGTGGTCAAGCGCGCGATCCTCGACCGCGGCTGCCGCATCACCCAGGACATGGTAATCGGGCTCGACCACGAGCAGGATCGCAAACGCTTCACCCTGACCGAGCACGGGCTCACCCTCGTCACGCCGGACATGCTCGGCCAGAAAGTGAACCACGTACGCTGAGCGCGCGCGGACGCCGGTGGTAAAATGTCCGCCACCTTGCGCGGCACTCCTTTTCGCCTAGACGTTCGCCCGAAGCTGCCGCAGCGCCTGCAGCGGCTGGAGGAGCTTGCCAACAATCTCTGGTACAGCTGGGACCGGCCGACTCGCACCCTGTTCGCGCGTCTCGACCGCTCGCTGTGGCAGATCATCGGCCACAGCCCGAAAGCCTTCCTGCGCAACGTCGACCAGCAGCGGCTGGACGAGGCCGCCGAGGACCCGGTGTTCCTCAACAGCTTCCACAACGTGCTCTCCGAGTACGACAGCTACCATGAGGCGCCGACCAAGGGGAACCACACCGCGAACCTGCAGCGCGAGGACGTCGTTGCCTACTTCTGCGCCGAGTTCGGGCTGCACGAGAGCCTGCCGATCTATTCCGGCGGGCTGGGCATCCTGGCCGGAGACCACACCAAGACCGCGAGCGACCTCAGGCTGCCGTTGGTCGGCGTCGGGCTGCTCTACCGCCAGGGCTATTTCCAGCAGACGATAGACGCAGAAGGCCGCCAGCACGCGATCAACGCCGACACCGAATTCGACCTGCTGCCGGTCGAGCCGGTGTTGCGCAACGACGGCGGCGAGCTGCACATTCCGATCGACCTGCCGGGGCGCAGGGTCCAGCTCAAAGTCTGGCGTGCGCGGGTCGGGCACGTCTCGCTCTGCCTGCTCGACACCGACCTGCCCGAGAACGCGCCGCACGACCGCGGCATCGCCCATCAGCTCTATATCGGCACCCTCGAGACCCGGCTCGAGCAGGAGCTGATGCTCGGCGTGGGCGGCGCGCGCGCCCTCGCCGCGCTCGGCATCAAGCCCGATTGCTGGCACCTGAACGAGGGCCATCCGGCGTTCGTCGCCTACGAGCGCATGCGCGTGCTGATGGTCGACGGGCTCGATTTCGACTCGGCGCTGGAGGCGGTCGCCGCCAACACGGTGTTCACCACCCACACTCCGGTTGCGGCCGGGCACGATCACTTTCCCGAAGCGCTGGTGCGCAAATACCTCGAGACCGCGTGCCCCGAGCTGCAAGGCAAGCTCGACGCTGCGGTCGCGCTGGGTCACTCGCCCTCGACGCGCGACTTCAACATGACCGCGCTCGCAGTGCGCAGCTCGCGCCACCAGAACGGCGTGTCGCGCATCCACGGCCGCGTCTCGGCCGAGATCTGCGCCGGGCTTTGGCCGCAGATCGACCCCGACGAGAACCCGCTCACCTACATCACCAACGGCGTGCACGTGCCGACCTTCCTCGCCGACGCCTGGCATCGGGTGTTCGACGATCACCTCGGGCCCGGCTGGGGGCAGCGCCTGTCGGACCACGATTGCTGGCAGGGAGTACACAAGATTCCCGATGCGCAGTTCTGGAACGTTCATCAGACCCTGAAGGCCGAGATGCTGCACCTGGTGTGCCACCGCACCCGCGCGCGGCACGCGCGCAACCAGGGCTCGGAAGCGCACCTGGACCGCATGCTCAAGTTCGCCGACCCGGCCAACCCGACGGTGCTGACCATCGGCTTCGCGCGCCGTTTCGCGACTTACAAGCGCGCCACGCTGCTGTTCAACCGGCTCGACTGGCTGCGCGAGATCGTGAGCGATCCGAAGCGCCCGGTGGTGTTCGTGTTCGCCGGCAAGGCGCATCCCGCGGACCTGCCGGGCCAGGAGCTGATTCGCCGCATCGCCGAGGTGGCGCGGATGCCGGAGTTCGAATCCAGGGTCCTGCTGGTCGAGGGCTACGACCTGCGCCTCGCGCGCAGGCTGGTGTCGGGCGTCGACGTCTGGCTCAACAACCCCGTCTACCCGCTCGAGGCCTGCGGCACCTCGGGCATCAAGGCTGGCATCAACGGAGTGCCCAACCTCTCGGTGCTCGACGGCTGGTGGGGCGAGGGCTACAACGGCAAGAACGGCTGGGCGATCAAGCCCGCCTCTGACACTCTCGACGCCACGCGCCGCGACGAGGAAGAGGCGCGCACGCTGTACGAGCTGCTGCAGGACCAGGTGATCCCGCTCTACTACGCCACCACTCCGGCGGGCTATTCGCCCGGCTGGGTCGCGCTGGCCAAGGAATCGATCGCCTCGCTGGTGCCGCGCTTTTCCTCGATGCGCATGCTGAGCGAGTACCTCGACGGCGTCTACCAGCCGGCCATGCGCCAGTGGCGCCGCTACGCCGAGCAGGATTTGGTCCCCGCGCGGCGCCTCGCGGAGTGGAAGGCGAAGCTGCGCGCGGCCTGGGGCGGAGTAAGCCTGCGCCGGGTGGACGAGCCGACACGGCGTATCGACTACGGCGGCAAGCTGCGCATCGAGGTCGCGCTACGCCTGAACGGTCTCGCGCCGGACGACGTCGCGCTCGAAGTGATGCTCGGGCGTCCCGGCAACGAGCGCGCCTCGCAGAGCACGAGGCGCGAGCGTCTGGCCTACCAGCGCCCGCTGCCCGAGACCGGCGAGCACCTGTACGCGCTCGAGTTCGCGCCGCCGATCGCCGGCCGCATCGAGTATCGCGTGCGCGCCTACCCCTCCCACGAGCTGCTCACGCACCCCTTCGAGATGGGAATGATGGTGTGGCTGTAGACACCGCGTTGCGGGTATTGTACGTCACTCCCGAACTCGCTCCGTGGGTCAAGACCGGGGGCCTGGGAGAAGTGGCGCAGGGCCTGCCGCCGGCGCTCGCCGCCGCGGGCGCGCAAGTGCGACTGCTGATGCCGGCCTACCCCGCGCTGCGCGCCGCTTTCCCGCAGGCGCGCGTGGTGGCGGATTTCCCCGCGCCGGGCGGCGCCCTGCCGCCGGCGCGGCTGCTCGAGGCGCCAGGCGCACCACCGCTCTGGCTGCTCGACTGCCCGCCGCTGTTCGAGCGTGCGGGCAATCCCTACCAGACGCCGCAGCGCGAGGACTGGCCCGACAACGACCTGCGCTTCGGGCTGCTGTCGCGCGTCGCCGCACTGCTCGCCGGCGGCGCCTCGCCGCTCGACTGGCGCCCGGACGTCGTTCACTGCAACGACTGGCAATGCGGCCTCGCCCCGGCCTACCTCGCGCACGCGCCCGGCGCGCGCGCGGCGACGGTGATGACGATCCACAACCTCGCCTACCAAGGCCTTTTCCCGCGCGGTTCGCTCGAACCGCTCGCGCTGCCCGCCTCGTCCTTCGTGCCCGACGGGCTCGAGTTCTACGGCAAGCTCTCGTTTCTCAAGGCGGGGCTGCACTACGCCGACCTGGTCACTACCGTCAGCCCCGGCTACGCGCGCGAAATCCAGACCCCCGAGCTTGGATTTGGCCTGGACGGGCTGCTGCGCGCGCGCGCGGCCGACCTGGTCGGCATCCTGAACGGCATCGACACCGAGCTGTGGGACCCCGCGCGCGATCCACTGATCGCGCAGCGCTACGACGTCGACTGGCTTGAGCGCAAAGCGCCCAACAAGGCCGCCCTCCAGCGCGCGTCCGGCCTGCCGGAAACGGCGGGCGCCCCGCTGCTCGGGATGGCGAGCCGCCTGGTGCCGCAGAAAGGCGCCGACCTGGTGCTCGCGGTGGCCGACGACCTGGTGCGGAGCGGCGCGCAGCTGGTCATCCTCGGCACCGGCGAGCGCGAGATCGAAAGCGGCCTGATCGCGCTCGCGGCGCGCCATCCGCGCCACGTGGCGGCGCGCATCGCCTTCGACGAGCCGCTCGCGCACCTGATCGAGGCCGGCGCCGACATGTTCCTCATGCCCTCGCGCTTCGAGCCCTGCGGGCTGAACCAGCTCTACAGCATGCGCTATGGAACGCCGCCCGTGGTGCGGCGCACCGGAGGACTGGCCGACTCGGTCAGCGAGCGGACCGGATTCCTGTTCGACGAGCCAACGCCGCCGGCGCTGCGCGCCGCGCTCGCACGTGCGCTCGAGGCCTGGCGCAAGCCCAGCGCCTGGCGCGCGCTGCAGCGCAACGGCATGCGGCGCGACTTCGGCTGGGGGGCGGCCGCGCGCGCCTACCTCGCGGCCTACCGCCGCGTTGCTGCCGCCCCGCGCGCCGGCACGTAACGCGTTCCAAGCAGGACGTCCCACAGCGAGCTGGTCACGCCGAAGTTGCGCTCGGGATGGTGATGGTGAATGTGATGGCGCGCGGCCCAGCGCCGCAGCCAGTCGGTGCGGAAGCGCCTGTGATGGATCATGAAATGGGCCACGCCGTAGGCGACGTAGCCGAACGCGATACCGCTCGCGAGCAGCCACACGTCCGGCGCCGGGGCGAGCAGCGCGCACAGCGCGACCACGCAGAACAGCACCAGCGCGGGCAGGAAGAACGGCAACGAATCGTAGCCGCGCGGATCGGCGTGATGCGAGGCATGCCCGCGCGCCATGGGCCGCAACGGGCCGTGAAACACCCAGCGGTGAAAGACGTATTCCATGAAGCTGAACAGGAACAGCCCCAGCAGGATCAGCGCAACGGCCGCGGCAAGCGGAACATGGTGCCGCAGCCCCGCGCCCAGGAGCGCGATCCCCAGCAGCGTGTCGAGCACCGATTCGAGCCAGTAGTTGGCGCGGGTGCGCGACAGCCTGAACACCGCGTCAACCACCCTCGTCGCAGGCGTAATCCTGACCGTATCTCCACCCTGCACGTTGTTGTTCGTGTCGATCATTCGACGCCCCATCGGCCCGAACGTTCACGCCTCGCGCCCAGAAGCTTTCTCGACTCGGCCGGCGGCCGGCAATTGAGCACGTGCTTCGGGGATTATGACGCACTGTCGCCGCCGCGCGACAACTCGTGCGCCGGAGGCGAATTCGGTCACCCGCCCATGTTGAGATTCGTCACCCGCGCGCGCCCGGCAAGCCCTATCGCCGCGAAACCACGCCGTTTTCGCTCCTGGCACGAACTTCGCTTCCCTCGGGACATGCCAGCAGGATTCTCGATCGCCTTGGCCGTGTTCCTCGCGCTCGCGAGCGCTGCCGCGCGCGCCGACCCGCACGACGGCATCGAGCGCTACGATTCGAGCCGGGACGGCTACGTGACGTTCGACGAATGGCGCGGCATGGGCGGCGAGCCGAGCGCGTTCCGCGATTCCGACGCCGACCGCGACGGGCGCCTTCGCGGCGACGAGTTCGACAAGGCGCGGGCACGCGATGAGCGCCTCAAGGCGGCCGAAACCGCGGGCGACGCCTGGGTCAGCGCCAAGGTGACCGCCGCGCTCCTCATGGACAGGGAACTGACCATCTCGGACATGCGGGTCACCACGCGCGACGGCCAGGTGCGCCTCTCGGGCGTAGTTCATCGCGACGACGAGGCGCAGGCCGCGGAGCGCATCGCGTGGCGGGTGGAGGGCGTGCGCGCGGTCGTCAATTCGCTCTCGGTCCAGCCCTCTCTTTCGGCGCGCAACCGCTAGCGGCGCTGCGAATCGGCGCGCAACAGCGCGCCGCGCAAGCGGTACACTTCGGGGCTCATCTCCGGAGGAAACCGCCGATGGATCTCAGCGACAGGCTGCTGCGCCTCAAACCAGAAGGCATGAGCGACGATGAATGGCAGACTCGGCTTGAGCTCGCCGCGCTCTACCGCGCCTTCGACTGGTTCGGCTGGAGCGAACTCATCTTCAACCACATTACCGCGCGCGTGCCGGGCTCGGACCACCATTACCTCATCAATCCCTACGGCCTCTGGTACAGCGAGGTCACCGCGACCAACCTGGTCAAGGTCGACGCCAAGGGCGACACGATCGACGGCACGAAAGCGCCGGTCAACAAGGCGGGGTTCGTCATCCACAGCGCGATCCACGCCGCGCGCGACGACGCTCACTGCATCATCCACACCCACACCACCGCAGGCAGTGCGGTGGCCTGCAAGAAAGAAGGCCTGCGCTACGACAACTTCTACAGCGCGCTGCTCTATGGTCAGGTCGGCTACCACGATTTCGAGGGCGTCACCACCGACGTCGCGGAGCAGCCACGCTTGGTGAAGAGCCTGGGCTCCAAGCCGATCCTGATCCTGCGCAACCACGGCCTGCTGGTCGCCTGCCCAGGCATACCCCTGGCGTTCCGCACCTACTGGGCGCTGCAGCGCGCCTGCGAGATCCAGGCCGCCACCGACGCCATGCGGGGCGAAAATCTGCCCGTCGCGCATGCCGTGCTCGAATCCAATCCGGCGCGCAACGCGGCGGTCGTTGATGGGCCGCGCCCCGGCGGGCTCGAGTTCGACGCCCTGCTGCGCCGCGCCGGCATCCGCTACGAAGATCTCATCTGAACGACTCAACCATCAAGGAGCAAGAATGGACAAACGCCCCAACAAGGAACGCTTCGACGCAGGCCTGAAGACCCGGCGCGAGGTACTCGGCGCGCAGTACGTGGACAAAGCCATGGCCGGAACCGACGATTTCAGCGCGCCGTTCGTCGAGCTGCTCAACACCTACTGCTGGAACGACGTCTGGAACCGCCCCGGACTTGACCGCAAGACCCGTTCAATGCTCAACCTCGCGATGCTGTCCGCGCTCGGCAAGGAGCACGAGCTCAAGCTGCACCTGAACGGCGCGCTCAACAACGGCCTGACCAAGGAGCAGATCCGCGAGGTGCTGCTGCAAGTGGCGATCTACTGCGGCGTGCCGGCCGCGGTGGTCGCGTTCCGCTGCGCTAAGGAAGTCTTCAAGGACCGCGCGGTGTGACCCCGGTCAGGACGGTCGCCTTCGTCGGCCTGGGCCAGATGGGCCGGCCGATGGCCGCCAACCTCGAGAAGGCTGGCTTCGCGCTGCGCAGCTTCGATCTGAACGGGGCCGGCAACTGCGCCTCCGCCGCCGAGGCGGCGCGCGGCGCCGACGTGTTCCTCACCATGCTGCCCGACGGCAAGGCGGTGCGCGAATGCGTGCTCCACTCCGAGCTGCCGAAGGGCATGCTGGTGCTCGACATGAGCTCATCGGACCCGGTGGGCACCCGCTCGCTCGGCGAGGCGCTCGCCGCCCGGGATATCGGCCTAGTCGACGCTCCCGTGTCGGGCGGCGTGAAGAAAGCGGTCGACGGCACGCTCGCGATCATGGCCGGCGGGGATGCGGCGCTGATCGAGCGCGTGCGGCCGCTGCTGGAGAAGATGGGAACCAAGATCTTCCTCACCGGCCCGCTCGGCTCGGGCCACGCGATGAAGGCACTCAACAATTACGTATCCGCCGCGGGCATGGTCGCCACCTCGGAGGCGCTCGCGGCGGGCGAGCGCTTCGGCCTCGACCCGACGGTGATGACCGATATCCTCAACGCCTCGAGCGGGCGCAACAACACGACCGAGGTCAAGGTCAAGCAGTTCATGCTTTCCGGCAGCTTCGCCTCCGGATTCTCGGCCGGCCTGATGGTCAAGGACGTTGCCACCGCCGCGCACTTGGCCGAGGCGGTCGGCGCGAGCGCCGAGTTTGCGAACCATTGCACCGAGATCTGGCGCCAGGCAGCGCAAGCACTCGGCCCCGGCGCCGACCACACAGCGATCTACGACTTCGTCGGCAAGCGGGTCAAGCCCTGAGCCATATCCTGCATCGCCAGCTGCGCGGGACGCTGCCGGTCGCGGTCGGTGGTCACGGCATCGCGGTGGTCGACCGCGACGGCAAGGAATATCTCGACGCCTCCGGCGGCGCCGCGGTGTCCTGTCTCGGCCACGGCCACCCCGACATCCTGCGCGCGATGCACGAGCAGATCGACAAGATCGCCTACGCGCATACGAGCTTCTTCACCACCGAAATCGCCGAAGCGCTGGCCGATCACCTGATCGCGCGCGCGCCGCAGGGCATGTCGCACGTTTATCTGGTCTCGGGCGGCTCCGAGGCGGTCGAGGCCTCGCTCAAGCTGGCGCGCCAGTACTTCGTCGAGATCGGCGAGCCGCAGCGGCGCCACTTCATCGGCCGGCGCCAGAGCTACCACGGCAATACGCTCGGCGCGCTGGCGGTGGGCGGCAATGAATGGCGGCGGCGCCAATTCGCGCCGCTCTTGATCGACGTCACGCACGTGGCGCCGTGCTATGAGTACCGCGACCGCCAACCCGACGAGTCGCCCGAAGCCTACGGCGAGCGCCTGGCGCGTGAGCTGGAGGACACGGTCGAGCGCCTCGGCCCGCGCAACGTGATCGGCTTCGTGGTCGAAACCGTCGGCGGCGCGACCTCCGGCGCGCTGCCGCCGGTGCCCGGCTATTTCCGGCGCGTGCGCGAAATCTGCGACCGCCACGGTATCCTGCTGATCGCCGACGAGGTGATGTGCGGCATGGGCCGCACCGGCACCCTGCACGCGATCGAGCAGGAGGGCATCGCGCCGGACCTGATGGCGATCGCCAAAGGCCTCGGCGGCGGCTACCAGCCGATCGGCGCCGTGCTGGTCCAGGGGCGTGTCATCGAAGCGCTGGCGAAGGGCAGCGGCTTCTTTCAGCACGGTCACACTTACATCGGCCATCCCGTGGCCTGCGCGGCAGCGCTCGCGGTGCAGAAAGTGATCGAGCGCGACCGCTTGCTCGAAGCAGTGCGCTCGCTCGGGGTGCGCCTGCGCGAGCGGCTGCAGATCGCCTTCGGCGAGCACCCGCATGTGGGCGACATCCGCGGCCGCGGCCTGTTCATGGCGATCGAACTGGTGGAGGACCGGGCCAGCAAGAAGCCGTTCGACCCGGCGCGGCGCCTGCACGCCAAGATCAAGGCGCAGGCGATGGCGCACGGGCTGATGGTCTACCCGATGGGCGGCACGATCGACGGACGCGCGGGCGACCACGTGCTGCTCGCGCCGCCATTCATCTGCACTCCGGCCGAAATCGACGAGATCGTGCACCGGCTCGGCGCCGCGCTGGACGCCGCGCTGGCTCAGGGCTAGGCGCCGCCGGCTAGGAGCGGGCCGAAATGTTGCGCAGCTCGCGCATGGCGACCGATGCCATGGCGAGATCGAGCGTGCCCTGCGCCCTCAGGTCGGCGAGCACCTGGCGGAAGCGCTCGAGCAGCGCGCGGTTGCCCTGCTCCCAGTCGTCGATCGCCTGCGCGGCATTGCCCTTGCCTGCCGCGCCGCGCAGCGCGTCCACGGTCAACTGACGCTGCATGCTCGCGAGGTCGTCGCGCAGCGCCGCCTTCGCCAGCGCCTGCCAGTGGCTCTCGGCCGCGAGGCCCGCCACGCGCGCGCGCAGCCACGGGAACTCGAGCCGCCCGCCGAGCGCGAAATAGGCCGCTGCCACGTCCTCGACCGTGCGCCCGAGCGCCTCTGCGATTTCGACCAGGTCGGGCGCCGCCGCCAGCGCGTCGAAACCCGCCACCTGCGCCGCGAGCGCCGCCGGCACCCCCGCCTCGGCAAAGTCCGCCCGGGTCTTCTCGCAGGCTTCGCGCTCGGGCTCCGAGAGCGCATCCGGCAGCAGCCTGGCGAGGGTCTGGATCCCGGGACGAAAGTGCGCGATCGCCGCCGCGACGTCGGCCAGGTGCCTGCGATTGCGCAGCAGCCAGAGCGTGGCGCGCACGATGAGGCGGCCGGATTCGAGCAGCAAGGCGCCTTGCTTGCGATGCGTCACCGCGACGTCGATCGCTTCGGTTGCCTGCCAGTACACCACCATGCCGTAGGCCTCGCGCGCCACCATGTAGGCGCGCACCACCTCCGCGCTGCCCGCACCGGTCTCTTCGTGCATGCGATGCACGAAGGTGCTGCCGACGCGGTTGACCATGCTGTTGGTGACGTAGGTGGCGATGATCTCGCGCCGCAGCGGATGCGCCTGGATATGACGCTCGAAGCGCCCCCGCAACGGATGGGGAAAATAGCGCTCCAGCGCCCCGGCGATGGTCGGCTCCTGCGTCACGTCGGAGGCGAGCAGCTCCTCGTAGAGCGCCATCTTCGAATACGCCAGCAGTACCGCGCGCTCCGGCGCCGTCAGGCCGACGCGCTTGGACTTGCGCTCGGCGATCTCGGCCTCCGAGGGCAGGAATTCAATGCGGCGCTTGAGCCGTCCCGACAGCTCGAGCGCGCGGATGAAGCGCGCCTGCTGGTCGAGCAGTTGCGGCGCGACCAACCCGGCCACCGACAGGCTCTGGGTCTGGAAGGTGTTGTCGCGCAGCACCAGCGCCGCCACCTCGTCGGTCATCTCGGCCAGCAGCCGGTTCCTCTGCTTGAGCGTCAGCTCGCCCTCGCGCACGGCGGCGTCTAGCAGGATCTTGATGTTGACCTCGTGGTCGGAGCAGTCCACGCCGGCCGAGTTGTCGATCGCGTCGGTATTGACCCGTCCGCCCGCGAGCGCGTACTCGATTCGCCCGAGCTGAGTCAGGCCGAGGTTGCCGCCCTCGGCGACCACCTTGCAGCGCAGCTCGCTGCCGTCGACGCGCAGCGCGTCGTTGGCGCGGTCGCCGACCTGGGCGTGGCTCTCGCGGCTCGATTTGACGTAGGTGCCGATGCCGCCGTTGTAAAGCAGGTCGACCGGCGCCCTGAGAATCGCGCTCACCAGCTCGGTCGGCGCGAGCGTGCCCGCCTCGATGCCGAGCGCGCGCCGCGCCTCGGGCGAGAGCGCGATCGACTTGGCGCTGCGCGGCCACACTCCCCCGCCCCTTGAAATCAGCTTGGGGTCGTAGGCGGCCCAGGACGAGCGCGGCAGCGCGAACAGGCGCTCGCGCTCGCGCAAGCCCGCCTCGGCGTCCGGCTCGGGATCGATGAAGATATGGCGGTGATCGAAGGCGGCGACCAGCCTGATGTGGCGCGAAAGCAGCATGCCGTTGCCGAACACGTCGCCCGACATGTCGCCGATGCCGGCCACGGTGAAGGGCTGCGACTGGGTGTCGATTCCCAGCTCGCGGAAGTGGCGCTTGACCGACTCCCAGGCACCGCGCGCGGTGATGCCCATCTTCTTGTGGTCGTAGCCGGCCGAGCCGCCCGAGGCAAAGGCGTCGCCGAGCCAGAAGCCGTACTCCGCGGCCACGCCATTGGCGATGTCGGAGAAGCTCGCGGTGCCCTTGTCGGCGGCCACCACCAGGTAGGCGTCGTCGCCGTCGTGCCGCACTACGTCCGGCGGCGGCACCGGCTTGCCCTCGACCAGGTTGTCGGTCAGGTCGAGCAGGCCGCGCAGGAAGGTCTGGTAGCACTCGATGCCTTCTTTCAGCAGGGCCTCGCGCTCCCCGCCCGGCGGCGGCTGCTTCACCACGAAGCCGCCCTTGGAACCGACCGGAACGATGACCGCGTTCTTCACCATCTGCGCCTTCATCAGTCCGAGCACCTCGGTGCGGAAGTCCTCGCGCCGGTCCGACCAGCGCAAGCCCCCGCGTGCCACCGACCCGCCGCGCAGGTGCACGCCTTCGACCCGCGGCGCGTAGACGAAGATCTCGTACATCGGCCTCGGCTCGGGCAGCTCGGGCACCTTGCGCGGATCGAACTTGAGCGAGATATAGGGCTTGAGCGCGCCGTCGCGCGCGCGCTGGAAGGCGTTGGTGCGCGTGGTAGCGCACACCGTCTCGAGCACGCGGCGCAGGATGCGGTCGTCGTCCAGGCTCGGCACCTGCTCAAGTCCGGACTCGATCTCCTGCAGCAGCTCGCGCTCGGCCTCGGCCGAGGCGCGCGCCGGGTCGAAGCGCGCTTCGAACAGCGCCACCAGGCGCCGCGCCAATCCCGCGTGCGCCACCAGGGTCTGCTGCATGTAGGCCAGGCTGAACGGGATGCCCGCCTGGCGCAGGTAGCGCGTGTAGGCGCGCAGGATCGCGATCTCGCGCGCCGAGAGCTCGGCCGCGAGCACCAGCTGGTTCAGGTTGTCCGGCTCGACGCGGCCGGACCACATCGCCTCGAACGCCTCGTGAAACAGCGGCCGCACCCTGTCCAGCGCCACTTCCGCCTCGCCGACCAGCGCGAGGCCGAAGTCGACGATCCACACCATGCGCCCGTCCGCGGGCTGAATGTGGTACGGCCGATCGTCGATCACCCGCACACCGAGGTTTTCCAGGATCGGCAGCGCGTCCGAAAGCGCGACCGGCGCCCCGGAGCGGAACAACCGGAAGCGCAGCGTCCCCGGTTCGGCCGCGAGCGGCCGATGCAGGTTCATGCCCAGCGCAGGCGGCGCGCCGAGCGCATCCATCATCTCGAGATCGAGCAGCGCGCTGCGCACCGGATGGTCCTCGCGGTAGCCCGCGGGAAAGGCCTGGCCGTAGCGTCCGAACAGGAGGTTTCCGCGCTCCTCTCCGGCGCGCTCGATCAGCAGCGCCTGCAGCTCGTCCTCCCAGCGGCGCGTCGCGGCCACGATGCGGTGCTCGAGCGCGCGCACGTCCACCTCCGGCACCGCGCCGGGCCGGGTGCGCACCACCATGAAGATGCGCGCCAGCGGCGACTCCGACAGGCTGACGCTGAACTCACTCGCCGTCCCGTCGAAGGCCTCGGCCAGGATGCGCTGGAAGCGCTGGCGCATTTCGGTGTTGTACTTGTCGCGCGGCACGTAGAGCAGAAAAGTGACGAAGCGACCGTAGGCGTCGCGCCGCACCAGCACGCGCGTCCTCTGGCGCTCGCCCAGCTGCAGGATGGCGATCGCGTGCGCGTAGAGCTCGTTCGGCTCGATCTGCATCAGCTCGTCGCGCGGATAGTCCTCCAGGATCGAGGCCAGCGCCTTGCCGTCGTGGCTCGCCGGCAGGAAGCCCGCGCGCGCCTGGACCTGCGCGACCTTGCGCCGCAGCACCGGGATGTCGCGCGGGTTGGCGGTGTAGACGGTGTGCGTATAGAGCCCGAGGATGCGCCGCTCGCCGGTCACGCGGCCCTCGGCGTCGATGCGCTTGACCCCGACGTAGTCGAGGTAGCCCGGGCGGTGCACCGTGGCGCGCGCGTTCGCTTTCGACAGCACCAGCAGCTCCGGCTTGCGCGCGTGCGCGCGCGTCTCGGGCGGCAGCGTAGCGAAGCTGGTGGATACCGTCGTGCCCTCGCTTTCGCGCAGGATGCCCAGCCCCGAGCCCTTCACCACGCGCAGCACGTCCTCGCCGCCTTCGCGCACCAGGTCGTAGTCGCGGTAGCCGAGCAGCGTGATGTGGTTGTCGAGCAGCCACTCGAGGAAGGCGTGCGCCTCGTCGACCTCTTCCGCCGGCAGCGGCGGGCGCGCCGTGTCGATCCCCGCGATCAGCCCGCGCAGGCGCTCCTGCATCGGCTTCCAGTCCTCGACCGTGGCGCGCACGTCGCGCAGCACGCGCTCGAGACCCTGCTCGATCTCGTGCAGGCGCGCGGGGTCGGTCTGCCGGTCGACTTCGAGCTGGATGAACGATTCGAGGCGCCGGCCGGCCGCGGCCGACGGCGCGGCGACCGATTGCAGCCGGCCCTTCGCGTCGCGCTCCACGCGCATCACCGGATGGACAACGAGATGCAGCGCGAGACCCTGGCGGTTGATCTCCATCGCGGTCGAGTCAACCAGGAAGGGCATGTCGTGGCCCACGATCTGCACTACGGTGTGCGTGCTCTGCCAGCCGTGCGCGTCGAGGCGCGGGTTGACCACGCGCAGCTTGGGTGCGTCGCCGGCGAAGCGCCGGCCGAGGTCGAGGTGCGCGGCCGCTGCGCCCGCCAGGTCGGCCGGGTCGCTGTCGCCGAGCTCGAACGCATCCGCGCCGCCGTAGTAAAGGCGCGCGAACGCTTCCGCGAGCGCCGCCTGGGTCGCGTCGAGCTGGCCGCGGGCCAGCCGCGCAACCTGCGTGATGAGGTCCGGCTCCCTGCTCGGCCTGGATGCCGCCATGCGCTCAAGTATATGCCTTGGACACAATATCTCTTACACTTCGCTCAGCCGGGGCGCTTCGCGCCGACCCGTGCAAGAAACGTCAAATCAATGTGGAGGATCACCGTCATGCGAACAACCCATCTCCAAACACGCCCTGCGCGCGTTGCCGCCGCATTTGCGGCGAGCCTCGCCGCGGCCTGCATGCTGGTCTCGCCGCTCGCGTCGGCCGCGGGCCAGCGCTTCGTCACCATCGGCACGGGCGGCATCACCGGCGTGTACTACGCCGTGGGCGGGGCCATTTGCCGCCTGGTCAACAAGGACCGCGCTAAGACCGGCATCCGCTGTTCGGTCGAATCGACCGGCGGGTCGGTCTACAACGTGAACACGATCAAGGCCGGCGAACTCGACTTCGGCATGGCCCAGTCCGACGTCCAGTACCAGGACTACCACGGCACGGGCAAGTTCGCTCACCCCGACAAGGATCTGCGCGCGGTGTTCTCGGTCCACCCGGAGCCGTTCACGGTGGTCGCGCGCAAGGAAGCGAACATCAAGAAGTTCACCGACTTCAAGGGCAAGCGCTTCAACGTCGGCAACCCCGGCTCGGGCACGCGTGCGGCGATGGAGGAGTTGCTCACGGCGTTGCATATGAAGATGTCGGACTTCTCGCTCGCCTCCGAGCTGAAGGCGGACGAGCATGGCCCGGCACTGTGCGACAACAAGATCGACGGCTTCTTCTACGGCGTCGGTCACCCTTCGGCCAACATCCAGGACCCGACCACGACCTGCGGTGCACAGCTCATCCCGCTGACGGGCCCGGCGATCGACAAGCTGGTGAAGGAGCACTCCTACTACGCCTACGCGACCATCCCGGGCGGCATGTACGCCAACAACCCGCAGCCGACGAGGACCTACGGCGTGCTGGCGACGCTGGTCACCTCCGACAAAGTCCCGGCCGACATCGTCTACACCATCACCAAGGCGGTGTTCGACAACCTGGACGAGTTCAAGAAGCTGCATCCGGCCTTCGCCCATCTGGACGCCACCCACATGGTCAAGGACGGCCTCTCGGCGCCGCTGCATGAAGGCGCCGCGCGCTACTTCAGGGAGAAGGGCCTCATCAAGTGAGCTTCGGCGTCGACGCCGAAGCGCTGGTCCAGGAAGCCGACCTCGGAGGGCGCAAGCCCTCCGGGCTGGCGAAGCGCATCCTGGCATGGACCTGCATCGGCTGGTCGATGCTGCAGCTGTGGTACGCATCGCCTCTGCCGTACGCTTTCGGCGTCTTCGTCCTCAACTCGACCGAGATGCGCTCGCTGCATCTAGGCCTCGGACTGTTCCTCGCCTACCTCGCGTTTCCGTTCGCCAAACGCTCGCCGCGCGCCTGGATCCCGGCGCCCGAATGGGCGCTCGCGCTGCTGGCGGCGTTCTGCGGCGCCTATCTGTTCCTGTTCTACCGTGAGATATCGACCCGTCCGGGCGAGCCGACCTGGCTCGACATGGCCACCGCCGTGGCGGGCGTGCTGCTGCTGCTGGAGGCAACCCGCCGCGTTCTCGGCCCGCCGCTCGCCATCATCGCGCTGCTGATGCTGGGCTACGCCTTCGCCGGCACCCACATGCCGGACGTGATCGCGCACAAGGACGTCTCGCTCTCCAAGGCGGTGTCGCATTACTGGCTCACCACCGAGGGCGTGTTCGGCGTCGCGCTCGGCGTGTCGGCGAGCTATATCTTTCTGTTCGTGCTGTTCGGCTCTCTGCTCGAGAAGGCCGGCGCGGGCAACTACTTCATCAAGGCGGCGTTCGCCCTGCTCGGCCACATGCGCGGCGGACCGGCCAAGGCGGCGGTCGTGTCGTCCGGGCTGATGGGGATGATCTCCGGCTCGTCGGTGGCGAACGTGGTCACCTGCGGCACCTTCACCATCCCGCTCATGAAGCGCGTCGGCTACACGCCGGAGAAAGCCGGCGCGATCGAGGTCGCCGCCGGCGTCGACGGGCAGATCATGCCGCCGGTGATGGGCGCGGCGGCGTTCCTGATGGCCGAATACGTCGGCGTGCCGTACACCCAGATCATCAAGAACGCGTTCCTGCCGGCGATCATTTCCTACATCGCGCTGTTCTACATCGTCCACCTGGAAGCCTGCAAAGCCGGCATCGCCGGAATCCCGCGCGGCAAGGACTTCTCGCGCGTGGGGCGCCTGCTCGGCATCCTGATGACCTTCGCCGGCATCGTGGTGCTGGCGAACGTGGTGTACTTCGGCCTCGCCTGGCTCAAGCCTTTGCTAGGCACCGGCGCGCTGTGGGTGATCCTGGCGATGCTCGCTGCGGCCTATGTGCTGATCCTGCGCGTGGTGGCGGCCGAGCCGGACCTCACCATCGACGACCCCAACGCGCCGGTGCTCACTCTTCCGCCGCTCAAGGAAACGCTGCTCGCCGGCCTGCACTACCTGCTGCCGGTGGCGCTGCTGATCTGGGCCCTGATGGTCGAGGAGCTCTCGCCCGGTCTTTCGGCGTTCTACGCCACGCTGCTGCTGATCGTGATCCTGCTCACCCAGAAGCCGCTCATTGCCCTGATGCGGCGCCAGCCGCTGCACTGGGCCGTGTACCGCGCGGGCTGGGACGACCTGGTCGACGGGCTCGAGCGCGGCGCGCGCAACATGATCGGCATCGCGCTCGCCACCGCCGCGGCGGGGATCATTGTCGGCACGGTTTCGCTCACCGGCCTCGGGCTGGTGATGACCGAATTCGTCGAAGCCGTTTCGTCCGGCAACATCATCCTGATGCTGACGCTGGTGGCGTTCATCTGCCTGGTGCTGGGCATGGGGATGCCAACCACCGCGAGCTACATCGTGGTCTCGACCCTGATGGCGCCGGTGGTGGTCGAGCTCGGCGCCCAGTCGGGGCTGGTGGTGCCGCTGGTGGCGGTGCACATGTTCGTGTTCTATTTCGGCCTGATGGCCGATGTCACGCCGCCGGTCGGGCTGGCCTCGTTCGCCGCCGCGGCGATCTCGCGCGCGGACCCGATCAAGACCGGCGCCACCGCGTTCTGGTACAGCAGCCGCACGGCGATCCTGCCTTTCATGTTCATCTTCAACCCGCAGCTGCTGATGATCGGCGTCGGCTCCTGGCTGCAGCTGGCGGTGGTGATCGGGGGCGCGGTGCTCGGCATGCTCGTGTTCGCCGCCGCGACCCAGGGCTGGTTCATGACCCGCAGCCGCTGGTACGAGTCGGTGCTGCTGCTGCTGGTGACGTTCACTTTCCTGCGCCCCGGGTTCTGGCTCGACCTCGCGCTGCCGCGCTACGACGTCAAGCCGCCGCAGGAGCTGGTGCAGCTCGCCGCCGCCGCGCCGCCGGGCAGCGGCCTGCGGGTGCGCATCGCGGGCACCACCATCGAGGGCAAGGACGTCAAGAAGACCGTGCTGCTGCCGCTCGGAGACGCCGGCAACGGCCTGCAGCGCATCCGCAAGTCCGGCATGAGCGTGCTGGTCACGCCCGCCGGGGCGCAGATCATGGGCGTAGGGCTCAACAGCCGGGCAGACAAGGCGGGCTTCGAGCAGGGCTTCGACGTGATCGGAATAGAGACCGAGCGCCCGCGCCCGGCCAAGGAATGGCTGTTCATCCCGGCCCTGCTGGTGCTCGGCGCAATCTTCCTGCTTCAGCGCCGCCGCGCGGCGGCGACGCCGAAGTAAAAAGGCCCGCCGGAATTCGGCGGGCCTTTTCTTTAGTCGAAATGCGCGAAGCTTACTTCGGGCAAACCACCTCGCCGAAGGTCCTCCACGTCTCGCCGTCGAACTTGCGCAGCTGCTCGCACTGGATCGGCGCGAAGTCAGTCGGCGACGTGTCGACGTCGATCCCCGGCAGCAGCAGAGGCACCTTGAGGTGCTTCAGGTGCGAGGCCACGTACATGATGTGCTTGCGGGTCAGGTTGTCGCCCGCACGCTTGAGCACCTGCTCCATCGTGTAGGCCGCCGCGTAGCCGTAGACGTAGAAGCCGTTGGCCTTGTTGGCGCCCGGATTGTACTTGTCCATCCACGCGTCCCAGGCCTTCATGTCGGCGTCGTTCGCGAATTGCGGGTCGGTCGCGTCCTTGAGGTAGGCCGTGGTGATCACCCCCGTAGACTTATCGAACCCGGCGGGCTTGAGGACGCTGCCGACCGAGGTCGACACGTTGTTGAGGAACTGCAGCGGCTTCCAGCCGGTGTCGTAGGCCGCGCGGATCGCCTGGGCGGCGAACTTCGGCGTGGTGATGTTGAAGAAGGTGTCGGCACCGGAATTCTTCAGCTTGATGATCTGCGAGTCGATCGTGGGATCGGTCACCTCGTACGACTCCTTGTCCACCACCATCTTCTTCGCGTGCTTGCCCAGGCCCTTGAGGAAGCCGTTCAGGTAGTCCTTACCGTAGTCGTCGTTCTGGTAGAGGATCCCGACCTTGGCGTTGGGCTTGTTCTTCAGCAGCCAGGCGGCATAGATTTCCGCCTCGCCGGGGTAGGAAGGCTGCCAGCCCATGGTCCAGGGGAAGTGCTTCGGATCGTTCCACTTGCCCGCCCCGGTCGCCACGAACAGCTGGGGTGTCTTCTTCGCGTTCATGTACTTGTGGATCGCGGTATTGGTCGGCGTGCCGAGCGAATTGAATATCAGCAGCACCTGCTCCTGCTCGACCAGCTTCCTCGCCTGCTCGACCGTTTTGGGCGGGCTGTAGCCGTCGTCCAGATCGATGTAGTCGATCTTGCGCCCATTGATGCCGCCGTTGTCGTTGACCATCTTGAAATAGGCGGCGGCCGCCTTGCCGATGGTGCCGTAGGCCGATGCCGGGCCGCTGTAGGGGTGGATGCCGCCAATCTTGATTTCCGTGTCGCTCACCCCCGGGCCGTACATCTTGGCGGCCACCGCATTTCCCGCGCCTAGCGCGAAGGCCGCGGCCGCGGCCCCGACTAGCAGTCTTTTCTGAAACTTCATGTACTCCTCCTTTTATTCGATGGTAACGGCAGTTTTGGTCAGCGAGGCACGCGGGTCCCTCAACCCGCCCGGCGCCCTCTTGTGAACCTAGCATACAACAAACGGATAAATCCCCAAATCCCGGTCGGCATGAAATACATGAAAAGAATCAGGAACACGCCGTAGATGGCCCAGGGGGCGGCCTTGGACACCTGCTCGGCGACGTTGGGGATGAAGACGATCACCAGGCCGCCGAAGACCGCGCCCGGGATCGAGGCCAGGCCCCCGATCACCACCCCGACCAGGAAAGTCACAGAAAGAAAGAAATTGAAGGTATCCGGCGCGACGAACTGGATCGCGATCGCCCCCAGGGCGCCGGCCACGCCCGTGTAGAGCGCGCTCACGCCGAAGGTGAGCGACTTGTAGAGCGAGGTATTCACCCCCATCGCGCTGGCGGCGATCGGGTTGTCGCGAATCGCCTTCAGTGCCCGCCCGGTACGCCCGCGCAGCAGGTTCCAGGCACAGACGAACACCACCACCATCACCATCAGCGAAAAGTAATACAGCCAGGCGTCCTGCGAGATCGGCAGCCCGAACGGCGCGTCGGGCTTGATGATCGTTACGCCCTGCACCCCGCCGGTCCAGGACGAGATCGCGTCGTATTTGAGCAGCTGCGGGGTCGCCACCGCCAGGGCGAAGGTCGCTAGCGCAAGGTACAGGCCCTCCAGGCGCAGCGCCGGCAGGCCAAACAGGAAGCCCGCGACCAGGCAAACTGCGCCGGCCGCCGGAATCGTCCAGTAATAGGCCATCCCCCCCTGCTCCATCATGATCGCCGCGGTGTAGGCGCCGATGGCGTAGAAGGCACCGTGGCCGAGCGAGAACTGGCCGTTGTAGCCGGTCAGGATGTTCAGGCCCAGCACCGCGATGGCGTAGCTGATCGCCAGGGTGAACTGAAACGTGCGGTAGTCGGTAATGAACCACGGCAGCGCGATCGCGCCCAGGAGCGCCAGCGCCAGGCCGGCGAGTTGCAGCCTCGAGAGCTTGGCCCCACTCGCGAGCGCTGCCAGCTCGCGCGTATCCGTCTTCGCGTCTGCCGCCATCGCCTAGACCCTCTTCACCACGACATAGCCGAACAGGCCGCTCGGCCGGAACACCAGCACCGCCACGATCATCACCAGCGCGACCGAAAGCTTGAGCTCGCTGCCGATGAACGGGACGTAGGTGCCGACCAGGTTCTCCAGCACGCCGACGATGAAGCCGCCGATCACCGCGCCCACGGGGTTGCTGATCCCCCCCAGCAGCGCGCCGGCGAAGCCGTAAAGCAGGATGCCGCCCATCATGTTCGGCTCGAGGAACACGATCGGCGCCACCATCATGCCGGCCACTGCGCCGATCGCCGCCGCCAGGCCCCAGCCGAGCGCCAGCATCCAGCCGACCCGGATCCCGACCAGCCGGGCCGAAGCCGGATTCTGCGCCGCCGCGCGCATCGCCAGGCCCACTGGTGTGAAGCGGAAAAATAGGAACACCGCCGCCAGCACCAGCAGCGTGACCCCGATCACGCCGAAGTCGTGCGGGCCGATGAAGGTGATGCCGAACGGCACATGCTTCGGGAACGGGCTCGGGAAGGGTTTGATTGTGTAGTCCCAGATCCAGCCCGCCATCGAGTTGAAGATCACCAGCAGGCCGATGAACACAATCACCTCGTTCAGCACCCCGGTGCCCTCGACCGGCCGCACGATGATCCGCTCGACCAGCACCCCGCCGACGAACGAGATCGCCATTGCGAGCAGGAACGCCCACCAGTACGGCACGCCCTGATGCAGCAGGGTGTAGGCGATGTAGGTCGAGAACATCGCCATCTCGCCCTGGGCGAAGTTCAGGTGGTCGGTGGCCTGGTAGATCATCACGACCGCAAGCGCGACCAGGGCGTAGATCCCGCCGAAGGCCAGGCCGGCGAAAGTCTGCTGCAGGAAGAGGTCCACCGCGCGTCTCCTAGTAGCCGAGGTACGCTTTGCGCACCGATTCGTCCTTGCCGATTTCCTCCGCGCTGCCGCTCATCACGATGCGCCCGGTCTCCAGCAGGTAGGCGTGGTCGGCGATGCCGAGCGCGAGCGAGGCGTTCTGCTCCACCACCAGCATGCTGACCTGCCGCTCGCGGCTGATCGCGCCCAGGATGCGAAACAGCTCCTCGGTCAGCAACGGCGCGAGGCCGAACGACGGCTCGTCGAGCAGCATCAGGCGCGGGCGCAGCATCAGGGCGCGCCCCACCGCCAGCATCTGCTGCTCGCCGCCCGAGAGCGTGCCCGCCTGCTGGCCGCGCCGCTCCTTGAGGCGCGGAAAATAGCCGTAGACGCGCTCGAGATCCTCCTCCACCGCGGCCGCGTCGCGCCGCGCGTAAGCGCCCAGCCTCAGGTTCTGCTCGGCACTCAGGCGCACGAAGGTGCCGCGCCCTTCCGGAACGTGCGCGATGCCGCGCCGCACGATCGATTCGGTCGCCTTGCCGCCGATGCGCTGGCCGTCGAACACCAGCTCGCCCGTGGTGCGCACCATGGCGCAGATCGCGCGCAGGGTGGTGGTCTTGCCGGCGCCGTTGGCGCCCAGAATGGTCGTGACGCTGCCCTCTTCGAGCTTGAAGCTCAGGCCGCGCAGCACCTGGGTCTGGCCGTAGAACGCCTCGAGCTTGTTGACTTCGAGCAGCGCCATCAGTGCCCCGTTCCCAGGTAAGCCTCGATCACTTCCGGATGCCGGCGCACCTCGGCCGGCAGGCCTTCGAAGATCTTGCGCCCGAAGTTCAGCACCACGACCTGGTCCGAGATCGCCATCACCAGGCTCATGTGGTGCTCCACCAGCAGCACGGTCAGGTGCTTCTCGTCCCGGATCCGTTTGAACAGCTGACCCAGCTCCTCCACCTCCTCGTGGTTCAGGCCGCCCGCGGGCTCGTCCAGCAGCAGGAGCTTCGGTTCGCTCGCCAGCGCGCGCGCCAGCTCGACGCGCTTCTGGGTGCCGAACGGCAGCGCCCCGGTGGGCAGGTGCGCGACCGCGGTCAGGTCGAGGTATTCGAGCAGGCTCCAGGCCTTTTGCTCCAGCATCTTCTCCTCGCGCTGCATCCACGGCAGGCGCAGCGCGTTGGAGACGAAGTCGCTGCGGCCGCGCGTCTGCGCGCCGACCAGCACGTTCTCGAGCACCGACAAGCGATGGAACAAGGCCAGGTTCTGGAACGTGCGCCCGATTCCGATTGCGGCCATGCGGTGCGAGGCCGTGCCCAGGATGGAGCGCCGGTCGAACAGGATGTCGCCCCGAGTCGGCACGTAGAGGCAGCTCAGGCAGTTGAACAGCGTCGTCTTGCCCGCGCCGTTGGGACCGATCAGCCCGAGGATCGAGTTGCGCGGCACGTCGAAGCTGATGCCGTCGAGCGCGACGATGCCGCCGAAGTGAACGGCGACGTCGCGCACCTCAAGAATGCTGTCCGCCGCGCTCACGGCGAACCGCAAAAACCGAGCATTAGTTCCTCCTCCTCCAGGCGGCCCCGCGCAAGAGTACCTTGCGCTTGCCGCGTCTGGCAATGCGCACCCTTACGTGTGATAGATTGGGATCCGGTGTCATGGCCAAGATCGCCGTATTCAACCAGAAGGGCGGTGTGGGCAAGACGACCACGTCGCTCAACATCACCGCGGCCCTCTCGCGCCGCGGCTACAACCCGTTGTCGATCGACCTCGATCCTCAGGCGCACCTGTCGTACGTCTGCGGCGCAGCGGTCGAGCGCGCCGACGAATCGATGTTCGGCTTCTACCAGCAGTCCAAGCCGCTCACCCAGCTGATCCGCGCCTCGCGCGGCGGCTGGCTGGTGATCCCCGCGCACGTCGAGCTGTCCAAGGTCGACACCCAGTTCGGCAAAGGCGCGAACGTGCTCAACCGCCTCAACCACGGCATCGTGCGGGAGAACCTGAACACCGGGCGGCCGATCGTGATCGACTGCTGCCCGATGCTCGGCGTGCTGTCGCTGTCGGCGATCTTCGCCGCCGACCGGGTGCTGATCCCGGTCTCGGCCGACTACCTGGCGCTGAAGGGTGTGCAGCAAAGTGAAAAAACGCTCAGGGCGCTCGAGCACGTGCTCAAAAAACGCGTCGCGCGGCGCTACGTGGTGACCCGCTTCGATTCCCGCCGCAAGCTTTCGCACAGGATCTTCCGCGAGCTGCTCGAGCGCTACGGCGACGAGATCTGCCGCACCCGCGTCGCGGAGAACGTCGCCCTCGCGGAAAGCCCGGCCGAACAGAAGGACGTGTTTGCCCACGCCCCCGACAGCGCGGGCGCCCGCAATTACGAGGAACTGGTGGACGAGCTGGTTGGAAGCGGCTTCATCGAAGCCCGTCCCGCCTGACCCTTCCGTTCACAAGATTCTTGCCATTCATTTCGGGACAGGCCACTTCCAGTTCCGGATCTCCGGCATGTCCTGGCCGTTCTTGCCGATGTACTGCTTGTGCTCGATCAGCTTGTCCTTGAGCTGCTGCTTCAGGTAAATCCCCTTGTCGCCGGTCTGCGGCAGTCGGTCGATGACGTCCATCACGAGGTGGAAGCGGTCGAGGTCGTTCAGCACCGTCATGTCGAACGGCGTGGTGATGGTGCCTTCCTCCTTGTAGCCGCGGACGTGGATGTTGTCGTGGTTGGTGCGGCGGTAAGTCAGACGGTGGATCAGCCACGGATAGGCGTGATAGGCGAAGATCACCGGCTTGTCCTTGGTGAACAGCTCGTCGAAATCGACGTCGTTCAGGCCGTGCGGGTGCTCGCTCGGCGGCTGCAGCTTCATCAGGTCGACGACGTTGACCACCCGGATCCTCAGCTCCGGCAGGTGCCCGCGCAGAATGGAGACGGCGGCGAGCGTCTCCAGCGTCGGCACGTCGCCGCAGCAGGCCATGACCACGTCGGGCGCCGTGCCCTGGTCGTTGCTGGCCCACTGCCAGATGCCGATGCCTTCGCTGCAGTGCTTGACCGCGGCGTCCATCGTCAGCCACTGCGGCGCCGGGTGCTTGCCGGCGACCACCACGTTGACGTAATGGCGGCTGCGCAGGCAATGGTCCATCACTGACAGCAGGCAGTTGGCGTCGGGCGGAAAGTAAACCCGCACCACCTCGGCCTTCTTGTTCACGACGTGGTCGATGAAACCGGGATCCTGGTGGGTGAAGCCGTTGTGATCCTGGCGCCAGACGTGCGAAGCGAGCAGATAATTCAGGGACGCGATCTTGCGCCGCCACGGCAGGTGCGCGGTGACTTTGAGCCACTTGGCGTGCTGGTTGAACATCGAATCGATGATGTGGATGAACGCCTCGTAGCAGTTGAACAGTCCGTGCCGCCCGCTGAGCAGGTAGCCCTCGAGCCAGCCCTCGCACTGGTGCTCGCTGAGCATCGAGTCCAGCACCCGGCCGCTGGGCGCGAGAAACTCGTCGTTCGGCGCGCTCCTCGCGTCCCATTGGCGATTGGTCGTCTCGAACAGGGCTCCCAGCCGGTTGGACAGCGTCTCGTCGGGGCCGAAGACCCGGAAATTGCGCTGCTCGGCGTTCAGCTTCGCCACGTCGCGCAGGAAGCGCCCGAGCACGTGCGTGTCGCCCACGCCCGGCGCGCCCGGCGCGGGCACCTTTTCCGCGTAGTCGCGGAAATCCGGCATGCGCAGGTCGCGCAGCAGCATGCCGCCGTTGGCGTGGGGATTGGCGCCCATGCGCCGCGCGCCCTCAGGCGCCAGCTCCGCCAGCTCCGGGATCAGCCGGCCCTGCGCGTCGAACAGTTCCTCCGGCCGGTAGCTTTTCAGCCAGTCTTCCAGCAGCTTGAGATGCCCTGGGTGGGCGGCCGGGTCGCTAATGGGCACCTGGTGCGCACGGAACGTGCCTTCGATCTGCAGGCCATCGACCACTTTCGGACCGGTCCAGCCCTTGGGCGAATTGAGCACGATCATCGGCCAGCGCGGCCGCGTGAGGTTGCCGTTGACGCGGGCGTCGTGCTGAATTTCCCTGATCCGCGCGACCGCCGCGTCGAGCGCCGCGGCCATCGCCTGGTGCATCGGCTCGGGCTCGTGGCCTTCGACGAAGATGGGCGTCCAGCCGTAGCCGCGCAACAACTGCTCCAGTTCCTCCCGCTCGATGCGGGCGAGGATGGTCGGGTTCGAAATCTTGTAGCCGTTCAGATGCAGGATCGGCAGCACCGCGCCATCGGTGGCCGCGTTGAGGAACTTGTTGGAATGCCAGGCCGTGGCCAGCGGCCCCGTCTCCGCCTCGCCGTCGCCGACGACGCAGGCGACGACCAGATCGGGATTGTCGAACACCGCGCCGAACGAGTGGCTGAGCGAATAGCCCAGCTCGCCGCCCTCGTGGATCGAGCCCGGGCATTCCGGCGAGGCGTGGCTGGGAATACCGCCGGGAAACGAGAACTGAACGAAGAGCCGGCGCAGCCCGGCCTCGTCCTGGCTGACGTTCGGGTAGATCTCGCTGTAAGTGCCTTCCAGATAGGTGTTGCCCACCACCGCCGGGCCGCCGTGCCCGGGGCCGGAGACGTAAATCATGTCGAGGTCGTATTTCTTGATCACCCGGTTCAGGTGCGTATAGATGAAGTTCTGCCCGGGGGTCGTGCCCCAGTGGCCGAGCAGCATGTGCTTCACGTCTTCGAGCTTCAGCGGCCGCTTCAGCAGCGGATTGTCGTAGAGATAGATCTGGCCGACCGACAGGTAGTTGGCGGCGCGCCAGTAGGCGTCCATCTTGTGGAGCAGTTCCGGGGCAAGTGCGCGGGTATTCATGGTCTGGTTTCCTCAAATCATCGCTGCCGGAGAATTCGTGCGTCTTCCAGCGGGACCGCAACGCCGTCGTAGTGCGGGATCGCTCGGCCCGGCGCGCTGCCGTTGACGCCATTGGCGTATAGCGAAGGATGTCTGCCGAATAGGCTATCCAATGCTCCCCGGCCGCCCTTTGCTCTGGATCAACTCGACCGCGCAATAGTTCTCGCCGCGAGATAGCAAGATCGCGGAACCGCCGTTGAACGGCCACTGGTGCTTCTTCTAGCCGCGCTGGTTCCCTGCCCGCTGCACCAGTCTCGCCCAGCCGGCGTCGACATCGGCCTGCAGGGCGGCGACCTGCTCCGGCTCGAGGTGCCGGTAGCGCCGCTGCAAGGCGAGGTAGTCGCCCACCGGCCGCGTCCTCTCGGTCTGGTTCAGCGTGTAGCGGTAGCCGTCTTCGACCTCGTACAGCGGGAACACGCCGCTTTCCACCGCGTAGCGCGCCGCCTGCAGGCCGCCGTCGTCGGGCAGGCCCCAGCCGTCGAGACAGGGTATGAGGAGCGAGAGGATGCGCGTTCCGCGCATCGCCTTCGCCTTTTCCACCTTGCGCATCAGATCCGGCAGGTAGCCGACGCATGCGCTCGCCGCGTAGGGCACCTCGTGCGCGGCCATGATCTCGATCAGATTCTTCTTGCGCGAGATCTTGCCCGCGGGCGTCGAGCCGGTCATCGCGAAGCGCGGCGTGGAGGAGGACTTCTGCGCCCCGGTGTTCATGTAGCCTTCGTTGTCGAGACAGAAGTAGATGAAGTCCTCGTTGCGCTCGGCGGCCGAGGACAGGCACTGGAAGCCGATGTCGTAGGTGCCGCCGTCGCCGGCGAACACCAGCACCTGGGTGTCGCGCTTGCCCTGCGCGTCGAGCGCGCGCCGCAGACCCGAGGCCGCCGCCGCGCTCGACTCGAGCGAAGGCTGGTAGACCGGGATGCGCAGCGACGAGAAGGGCTGCGGGCCGGCAATGATCGCCATGCACGAGGGCGGCACCACGGCGACCGCATTGCTGCCGATCGCCGACAGCACGTGGCGCACCGACAGCGCGTCGATGCAGCCCGGGCAGGCCGCGTGGCCAGCGCAGAACACCGGGTCTTCGCTGATCTCGAGCCTTCGCATGGCGCTCACCCCACCCAGACCGACTCTGCGCCCGCATCGCCGGCGCTCTGCTCGGCGACCAGCTCGGCGATGCGCTGCGGCGACACGTTGACGCCGCCCACGCCGGCCAGCAGGCCGTGGATGCGCGGCGCCTCGTCCATGCCGTAGAGCGCGGCGCGCAGCTCCTGGTGCAGCACCCCGCCGTGGCCGGGCGAGTAGTTGCGGTCGAGTACGATCACCTCCGGCACGCCCGCGAGCGCGGCGCGCAGCGCCTCGACCGGCAGCGGGCGGAACAGCCGCACCTTGAGCAGGCCCACCGCCTGGCCGGCGTCGCGCATCGCGTCGACCGCGTCGCGCGCGGTGCCGCACATGCTGCCCATCGTCACCACGACCGCGCGCGCGCCGTCGCAGCGGTAGCGCTCGAGCACCCCCCAGCTGCGGCCGGTGAGGCGGCCCCATTCGCGGTCCGCTTCCAGCGCGACCTCGGGCACCCGCGCCATCGCCTGCGCCAGGTCGCGCCGGTGCCGGTTGAACATCTCCTGCGTCACCACGTTGCCCCACGACTCGGGGTGCTCCGGGTCGATGCGGTGCGGCGGCGAGTAAGGCGGCAGATAGGCGTCGACCAGCTCCTGGTGCGGCACCCGCACCGGCTCGAGCGCGTGCGAAACGTAGAACGCGTCGTGGCTCACCATCGCCGGCAGCAGCACGCTCTCGGCGATGCGGAACAGCTGGATCACGGTGTCGAGCGACTCCTGCGCGCTCTCGCTGTAGAACTGGATCCAGCCGGTGTCGCGCTGCGCCAGGCTGTCGGTCTGGTCGGGCCAGAATGCCCACGGCGAGGCGACCGTGCGGTTGACGTTGGCCATCACGATCGGCGCGCGCGCGCCGCTGGCGTAGTGCAGCAACTCGTGCATCAGCAGCAGGCCCTGCGACGCGGTGGCGGTGAACACACGCACCCCGGCGAGCGAGGCGGGGATGCAGGCCGCCATCACCGAGTGCTCGGATTCGGGCGTGATGATCTCGGCATCGAACTCACCCGCGGCCTGGAACTCGGTCAGTTTCTCCAGGATGGGGGTCTGCGGCGTGATCGGGTAGCCCGGCGCGACCTTCGGCCGCGCCAGGCGCGCGGCCCACGCCACCGCGTGGTTGCCGGTCAGCAGCATCGTGTCGTGGCGCGCCTTGCTCATCGCAGCTCCTCCACCATCTCCATCGATCCGGTCGGGCACTCGCGCACGCACATGCCGCAGCCCTTGCAGTAGTCGCCGTTCACCGCGTAGCCATCCGGCACGCGGTTCACCGCGAGGTCCGGACAGTAGTAGAAGCAGTTGTCGCAGAAGATGCACTCGCCGCAGGAGAAGCAGCGCTCGCTCTCGGCCAGCGCCTGCGCCGCATCGAAGCCGAGCTGAACCTCGGCCTCGCCCGCCAGGCGCTCGGCCGCCTCGATCCGGCCCGCCGCCTGCCGCGCCTGCCGCGGGTAGTAGAAGGTGGCGATCGCGTCGAGCGTTACGGGCCGCCGCGCTTCGCCGGCGAGCGTGCCTTCGATCGCCTGCGCTGCGCGCTTGCCCATGCCGATCGCCTCGGTGATGAAGCGCGCCGTGCTGGTGAGGTCGCCGCCGGCGTAGACGCCCTCCACGCTGGTCGCCTGGCGTGCGTCCGCGAACAGCAGCGCGCCGTCGGTACGCAGCGCCCCGCTTAGCGCCGAAAGCTCGGGATCCTGCCCGATCGAGGACACGACCGCATCCGCCTCCAGGTCGAAGCCGCTGCCGGGGATCCGCTCGATGCTGCCGCTGAAGTTCACCTTCGTGCATTCGAGTACGAGTCCGCCGCCGCCGGCGTCGCGCACGCGTTCGAGCATCGCGCCGTCGACCAGCTGCACGCCTTCCTCCAGCGCTTCCTCGACCTCCTCGCGCTGCGCCGGCATCTCGTGCTCGCGCTCGAGCGCGAGCAGAGTCACGTCGTGCCCGATCCGGCGCGCGCTGCGCGCGACGTCGATCGCCGCGCTGCCGCCTCCGATGACGACCAGCGCCCTGCCGAGCACGGGCGGCGTCCCGGCATTGGCGCGCGCGAGCCAGTCGGCGCCGTCCATCACCCAGGTCTTGCCGTAGTCGAGCTGCGCCATGCGCTTCTGGCGCCGCGCGCCGGTCGCAAGGTAGACCGCGTCGAACTCCTCCCGCAGCCGGGCGAAGTCCTGCGCCGAATCGAGCCCCTGCCCCAGCCGAAGCTCGATCCCGAGCGCGACGATGCGCTCGATCTCGCCGTCGAGCACCGCGCGCGGCAGGCGGTAGGCCGGGATGCCGTCACGCATCAGCCCGCCGAGCTGCGGGCGGGCCTCGAGCAGCGTCACGGCGTAGCCGCGCCGGCGCAGCTGGTAGGCGGCGGCCAGCCCCGACGGCCCGCCGCCAACGACCGCGACGCGCTCGCTGCGCTCGCTCTGCGGCCCCGGCAGCGGCCAGCCGGCGGCGAGTGCGGCGTCGCCGACGTGGCGCTCGAGCCTGCAGATCGCCAGCGGCTGGTCGAATCCAGCGCGATTGCAGGCCGCTTCGCAGGGGTGGTGGCAGACCCGCCCGGCCACCGCCGGGAAGGGATTGTTGCGCACCAGGATTTCCCACGCGCCCCGCAGGTCGCCTTCGCGCGCGAGGCCGATCCAGCGCGCGATCTCGCCCCCCACCGGGCAGGCGGCGTGGCACGGCGAGGGCGCGCTGATGTAGCGCGGCAGCGAGGCGCGCCAGGTGCCGGTCTTGAAGACCTCGGTGGTGCCGGTGGTCCAGGTGGTCGGCGGCGGGTTGCGGGGGGAGTTCATGCCGCGCTCCGCTGCAGTTGCGCGTCGGCCTGGCGATAGCCGTCCTCGCAGGCGGCGAGGTTCTGCTGCCGGTGCTTCGGCGCCTGCTCCACGATCGTGCGCCCCAGCACCTCGAGCGGGGGCGCCGCGATGGCGCGCGCGAACGCCCCCAGCAGCACCGAGTTGACGATCCGACCCAGCCCGTGGCGCCGCGCCAGCGCGATGCCGTCGACCGGGATCACGCGGTAGCCGGGTAGCGCGCCGGCGAAGTGGCGCGCGTCGCGCGCCGAATTGACCACGATCAACGTGTCCGGGCCCGCTGCGGAGAGCAGCCGCGCCTCGAGCAGGCTCGAATCGAAGCACAGGATCGCGTCCGCCTGTTCGATATCGCAGCGGACCCGGATCGGCCGCTCGTCGATGCGGATGTAGGAGCTGACGGGGGTGCCGCGGCGCGCGCCGCCGTAGCTGGCGAAGCTCTGCACCTGGAGCCCCTGGGCAAAGAACGCCATTGCCAGCAGGTTGCCTGCGGTCTGCGCACCCTGCCCGCCACGCCCCTGGATGATGATCTGCAGCACGCCCTGCCTCCTGCCGGGTTGCGTCTGCGGACTGTACCGCCGGCAGGGTCGGCGGCGTTTTGATCTACGGCAACAGCAGGGCTAATCGCCCGAGCCTTCGCCCTCGTCAGGTTGACGCGAAATGAGCGAAATGATGCTCTCGAGGCTGGGGCCGTCGTCGCCGATGGTGGTGTGGATCACCCGGCACTCGGTGATCTCGCAGTGCGGGTAGCCCTGGTTGAGCTTGCGCTCCGCTTCGGCCTGGTCGCGCGCCTGCACCACCAGGTTCTTCAAACGGCGCACAATACACACGATGTCAGTTTCGTTTCGCTGGCCACCACAGGCGGGGGGAATGGGAGCGCGTTCAGCGCCGCGCGTCGAAGGCTCATGAATACCGCATCCCCGAGCGCCACCCGAACGATCGACTTCAAGGCGGCTGCGCGCGATCTGCTGCCTGCGGGCGCCAGCTACGACGCCTGTCTGAGCTGCGGGCTGTGTTCCGCAGGCTGCCCCGCCTCCGGGCTCGAAGGCATGGATCCGCGGCGCTTCATCCGCATGGCCATGCTGGACATGAACGAGGAGTTGTCCACCACTCCGTGGATCTGGACCTGCACGCAATGCCAGCGCTGCAAGTACATCTGCCCGATGAGCATCGACGTTTCGGTTCTGGTCGGCCTGGCCCGGGGCGCCTGGCCGACGGAGAACAAGCCCAGCGGGATCGTGCGCTCCTGCGAGGCGCAGTTGCGCTTCCCGGGGACCAGCGCGATGGGTCTGCAAGAGCAGGATTTCGTCGAGACCGTCGAGGAGACGGTGATATCGGTACGCGAGCAGGGCCGGCGCTTCGCGCGGCTGGATGCGCCCATCGACAAGCAGGGAGCGCACTTCTTCGTCAACCAGAACTCGCGCGAACCGGCCACGGAGCCGGAGGAGATGGGGCCCCTGTGGAAGATCTTCGACTACGTGGGCGCGGACTGGACCTATTCGTCGACGGGTTGGGCGGCGGAAAACTTCTGCATGTTCACCGGCGACGATCAGAGCTGGCGCAAGATGGTCGAGCAGCGCGTCGACGCTGTCAACCGGCTGGGCTGCAAGGTGTGGCTCAATACCGAGTGCGGGCACTCGTTCTATACGCTGTGGAAGGGGGTCGAGCGCTTCGGTCTCAAGGCCGACTTCGAGGCGGACAGCCTGGTGAGCTACTACGCGCGCTGGATCCGCGAAGGCCGCCTGCCGGTAAACGCGAAGTGGAACACGCAGGGCATCAAGTTCACCGTGCAGGACCCCTGCCAGCTGGTGCGCAAATCCCTGGGCGATCCGATGGCGGACGACCTGCGCTTCGTCGCGCGCACGCTCGTGGGCGACGAGAACTTCATCGACATGGCGCCAAGTCGCAGCGCCAACTACTGCTGCGGCGGCGGCGGCGGGTTCCTGCAGGCCGGCATGAAGGAGCTGCGCCACGCCTACGGCAAGCGCAAGTTCGATCAGATCGCGACGACGCAGGCCGATTACGTGCTCACGCCCTGCCACAACTGCCACTCGCAGATTGAAGACCTCGGCCAGCATTTCCGCGGTCGCTACCGGGTCGTGCATTTCTGGACCCTGATCTGCCTTTCGCTCGGCATCCTGGGCGAGAACGAGCGCAAGTACCTGGGACCCGATCTGGCACAGCTCGGGCTCTGAAGGTGGGCACGCGACCGACACGCCACGGCCCGGTCTTCGAAACCGAAGTGCTGATCGTCGGCGGCGGCGCGACCGGCACCGGCGTGATGCGCGATCTGGCGCTGCGCGGCATTCATTGCCTGCTCATCGACCGGCGCGACCTGAACGCGGGGGCCTCGGGCGGCAACCACGGCCTGCTGCACAGCGGCGGCAGGTACGCGGCGGGCGACGCGGACACGGCCGCCGAATGCCGGCGCGAGGGGGGAATCCTCAAGGCGGTTGCGCCGGAATGCATCGATGCCTGCGGCGGCCTGTTCGTCGCGGTCGAGGGCGATGACCCGGAGTTCGCCGCCCGCTTCCCGCAACACTGCCGCTCGGCCGGCATCGAATGCACCTCCATCACGCCCGCCGCGGCGCGGGAGCTCGAGCCCTGCCTGAGCGAAAAAGTGTTCGCCGCGTATACGGTGCCGGATGCGGCCATCGACCCGTTTCGCATCACGCTCGAGAACGTCAACCATGCGCGGCAGCTGACGCAAAGCATCCTTCTTTCGCACACGGAACTCGAGCGCTTCGTGGTCGATGGCGGCGCCATCCGCAGCGCGATCTGCCGCGATACGCGAAGCGGCGAGACGGTGACCATACACGCGCGCCAAGTGGTCAACGCCGCCGGCGCCTGGGCGATGCGGGTGGCGCAGCTGGCCGGCTGCTCCAGCGTCAACCTGCTCTATTCCAAGGGCAGCCTGATCATCAGCAACGCCCGCATCGGCCGGCGCGTGATCAACCGCCTGCGCCGGCCTGGCGACGGCGACATCCTGGTGCCCGGGGGCACGGTGTCGCTGCTCGGCACCACCTCGGAAACGGTGCAGACCCTGGATGAGATCCATCCCACCGTTGCCGAGGTGGATCGGCTCGTCGCCGAAGGCATCGCCATGGTGCCGCAGATCGCGCACACGCGCTTCATCCGTGCATTTTCGGGTGTGCGTCCGCTGCTGATGGCGGCCGGCGCCGACGCCGACGGACGCAAGGCCAGTCGCGGCTTCAGCTTGTTCGATCACGAGTCCGAGGGCCTCGCCAACTTCGCCACGGTGGCCGGCGGCAAGCTCACCACCTTTCGCCTGATGGCCGAGAAAACCGGGAATCTGGTCGCGCGCCGACTGGGCAACAACCAGCCGTGCAAGACCAAGACTACGCCGCTGCCCTCCGGGGAGGCCATACGCTGGACCGAGCCGGGATTCGCGCCCCGCTACTGGGTCGCGCGGCACGAGCCGGGCGACCTGATTCTGTGTGAATGCGAAATGGTGCCCGCGTCGGCGATCGACGCCATCGTCGAGAACGCGCCGGGGGCGGAATCGCAGATGAGCCTCAACGCAATCGCCGTTCGCAGCCGTGTCGGCAAGGGCACCTGTCAGGGTGCGTTCTGCAGCCTGCGGGTGACGTCGCACCTGTACGACCGGCAGGTGTACGACTCGCCGCTGGGGCTGCGCAACACGCGCGACTTCGTGGCCCAGCGCTTCAAAGGTGTCGCGCCGGTGGCTTGGGGCGAGCACCTGCCGCAGCTGGAACTGGCCGAGGCGCTGCACTGCGCGCTGCTCGGTTTGGACCAACTGGCCGACGACGGCGGGCGGCAACCGCCGACTGGAGGGCAGGATCCATGATCAAGCAGCCGCGCCGCCATCGGACGGAGCTGCTGGTGATCGGCTCCGGGCTTGCCGGCATGGCGGCAAGCCTGTTCGCGCTGGAGCGCGGTGTCGGCGTGGCGCAAGTCGGAAACAGCGGCGTGATTGCGTTCACCACCGGTTACCTGGATCTGCTGGGCCACGACGGCAGAGGCTTTGTCGACGATCCGTGGCAGGCCCTGGTCCGGCTGCGCGAGGACGAGCCGCGTCATCCCCTGGCCAATATCGCTGAAAACGACATTCGCGTCGCGTTCACCAGCTTCACCCGGACCCTCACCGAGATGGGGCTGGGGTATACCGCGCCCGGACAGCGCAACCTGCTCGCGCTGACGCCGGCCGGCACCCTGAAGCCCACCCTCTCGCTGCCCCTCACGATGCAGCCCGCAATTCCCGCCATGGCTCGCGGCCTCGACACCCTCGTGGTCGACTTCATCGGCCTCAACGGTTTCAGCGCACGCGAGGTGGTCGCGAACCTGGCGCCACGCTGGCCTGGTCTTCGGGCGCTACGCATCGGCTTTCCGGATATGGATAGCGGCGCCGAGGTGTACGCCGAGGTGATGGCTCGCGCCATGGAAGTGCCTGCCACCCGGCAACGCCTGGCCGAACGCGTCGCGCCCCTGCTCGGTAGCGCGCAGGCGCTGGGCCTGCCGGCGATTCTCGGCGTGCATCGGCCGGATCATGTGCATCGCGAGCTCCAATCCATGCTGGGTGTGCCCGTGTTCGAAATCCCCACCATGCCTCCCGCGGTGCCGGGCGTGCGTCTGCGCGAACTGTTCGAGAGCACGCTGCCGCAACGCGGCGTCGCGCTGGAGCCTCAGCACAGGATCAAGCGTCTCGAGCTCCTGCCACAGGGCGTCAGCGCGCAGCTCGAGGACGCTTATGGGGAGGTCACGATCGAGGCCGCCGCCGCCGTGCTGGCGACCGGGCGTTTCACCTCCGGCGGGTTGAGCGCGGACCCGAACGGGATCCGGGAGACATTGGTGAACCTGGCCGTGGTGCAACCCGAGGGACGCGCAGATTGGTACCGCCCGGACTACTTCGATCCGCGCGGCCACGCCATCAACCGCTCGGGCGTGACTGTCGACCAACAATGGCGGCCGCTGGATGCTGCGGGCAAACCCACCCATCCACGCTTGTTTGCCGCCGGCAGCCTGCTCGCGCACCAGGACTGGATTCGCCAGCGCTGCGGCGCCGGCGTTGCTATCGCGACCGCGTACAAGGCGGTCGGTAGCGCAGCTCAGGCCGTGCGAGGCCGACAGGAATAGGCCAATCAATCCGGCCGCGACTTCTATGGAACTCAAGAACGTTCTTTGGCATGCAAATCATTCCTCACCGATGTCTTCGTGCCATACCTCTGGATGTGCCGTGATGAATTCCGTGAGCATTTGCACGCATGCCTCGGACTTGAGGTCGACAACCTCGATCCCGCGTTCGTGAAGCCAGTCGATACCACCCTGGAAAGTCCGCGATTCCCCGATGACCACGGCGCCTATTCCGAACTGCACGATGAGTCCGCAGCAGTACCAGCACGGAGCAAGCGTGGTCACCATTATCGTGTCCCGGTAGCTGCGTTGCCGCCCCGCCTTGCGGAACGCATCCGTTTCTCCGTGCACCGACGGATCGTTCTCCTGCACCCGCCGGTTGTGTCCTCGCCCGAGCAGCGTCCCGTCCCGACGAAAAAGCGCGGCGCCGATTGGAATGCCTCCTTCGGCGAGGCCGATCCTTGCTTCTTCAATGGCGACGGCGAGCATCGCTTCGCCCGAATCGCGCAGGCTCGTCAACCTCACGCCCTCCTGCCCGGATTCAATCCGCGGCTTTGTTGCGGGCCGCATCCAGCATAGGCACGAAGCGCCCCGCCTCAAGCGCTTTGCGAAGGTTTTCGGCAAAGCCGGATTTCAGCGCATTGCATTTCGACTTCTTCGAGAAGCCGACGTACATGTCGAAGGAATCGACGTTTTTGGGAAGGAATTCCACCTTATTCGCCAGACCGAGCTTGCGCGCAATAATCCGCCCCGGGTAGAGGGCAACGATCAGGTAGTCGGCGCTCCCGTTTGCCAGGGCTTGGAAGGCTTTGTCGACACCCTGGGCACGCTTCACCGTCAGGCTGGACTCCATGAAACTGTCGAATTTGCTGCCGAAACTCTCGCCCTGGTTGGTGACGCCCTTGCGACCCTTGAGGTCCTCCCAATTCTCGAAAGCGAAGCCTTCGCCCCGGCGCACGACAATCGAAACCGGATCGGTCATGAAGGCCGGCTCGACGAAGTCAAGCCACTTCATGCGCGTGTCGTTCTTGTAGATGCCGAAAATGACATCGGCCTCGCCATTGCGAACGGCCGCCTGGGCCTTCTCCCATGAACCGTAGTCCTTCGAGATCACGTTCTTCACGCCCAACTCGCGCGCGATCGCACTGACCAGCTCGGGGGCGGCGCCGACTATTCTTCCTTTCTCCGTCCAAGCGATGGGCATGTAGGCCGGATGACCGGTGATTATTAGCGAGCGGCAGGCCGTTTCTGCCGAGGCGATGACGGGCAGCAAGACAAGCGCCCACACGACTGCGATCAATGTCTTTTTAACCATGGCAATTCGCCGATTGGTCGGCCATGCCTGCCGAAGCTCTAAGATTCTCCGCTCCCCCCCGGGCGGTCCGTGCGCTGGCGCACGTAGGATGGAAATGGCGGCTTATTGGCTTCCCGCGTTTCCCGCCTGACCGGTCTCCGTCAGCCGTTCGCTCTTCGAGCCGATGCGGAGCATCAGGTCACGCCATGACTTGGCGAAGGATTCGGCGCCTTCGCGCTGCAGGTTGGCGGCGAGCGCTTGAGCGTCGACGCCTTCGCGCTTGAATTCCGCGAGCACAACCTCGGCGCTGCCGCCGTCGACGCGCATGGCGTCGCTCACCTTGCCGTGTTCGGCAAAGGCAAGCAGCGTCTTCTCGGGCAAGGTGTTGATCGTGTCCGGAGCCGCCAGCGCCTCGACGTAAACAACGTCCGAGGCGGCGGGATCCTTGGTTCCGGTGCTGGCCCACAGCAGGCGCTGCGGCCGCGCGCCGGCAGCGGCGAGTTTCTGCCAGCGCGGCGAGACCAGCAGATCGCGATAGGCTTTGTACGTGCGCATGGCGATGGCAATGCCGAGGCGATTGCGGAACTGCGCCTGAACCTTGTCCTTGACCGCGACGTCCCACCGGCTGACGAAGATCGAGGCCACGGAACCGATCTTCGGGTCGAGATCCGCCGCGATGCGGCGCTCGATGCCGCGCATGTACGCTTCGGCCGCCGCGAGGTAGTGCTCGCGCGAAAACAGCAGCGTGACGTTTACCGGCACGCCGGAGAAGATCGATTCCTCGATCGCGCTAAGGCCGGCGCGGGTGCCAGGGATCTTGATGAAAAGATTGGGCCGCTGCGCGCGCGCATGAAGTTGCGCCGCCGCCCGGATGGTGCCGGCGCTGTCGTCCGCAAGCAGAGGCGACACCTCCAGCGACACCCAGCCGTCCACGCCGGCAGTAGCGTCGTGAATCGGACGGAACAGATCCGCCGCCCGGGTCAGGTCCTCCAACGCGAGTTCGAAGAACAAGGCCTCGCCGGACTCGCCCGCGCGCGCCTTGGTGCGGATCGCGTCGTCGTAGAAATCGCCCTCCTTGATCGCATGATCGAAGATCGTGGGGTTCGAGGTGAGCCCCGTGACCGCGAAGTCGGTGATGTAACGGGCGAGCGTACCGCTGGTCAGCAAAGCGCGCGTGATGTTGTCGAGCCAGAGGCTTTGCCCCAGAGCGTGAAGCTGTCGGGTCGCGTTCATCTCGTCTCCCGTTTCCCGTCGCGGGCCCGGCCAGGCACGGGGTTGTGCCAGCTTCCGTGCGCTGCGATCAGGACGTCGGCCTCCTTCGGCCCCCAGCTGCCGCGCTTGTAGGGCCTGGCGCGGGGATGCTTGGCCAGAACGGGGTCGACCACCGCCCAAGCGGCTTCGACCGCGTCCTCGCGGGTGAAGAGCGCGCCGTTGCCGGCCATGGCATCGCCCAGGAGGCGCTCGTACGGCGCTTCCTCTCCCGGCCGTTGATCGAGCAGGTAGAGCTCGCGCTGGTCTCCGACGAAATCCTTGCCTGCACGCTTGACCCGGGCTGCAAGCGCGACGGCCGAACTGGGCGAAAGCCGAAAGCGCAGATAGTTGGTCTGGCCCGACGCAGGCGCCGAGTCTGCGAACAGGCGCTGCGGCGGGGCCTTCAGCTGGACGATCACCTCAGCCGCCGTCTCGGCCAGACATTTGCCGGAACGCAGATACCATGGCACACCCGCCCAGCGCCAGGAGTCGATGTAAAGCCGCAGAGCGCAGAACGTCTCGACGTCGGAACGCCGAGCCACGCCCTTTTCCTTGCGGTAGCCGGTGTACTGGCCGCGCACCAGGTCACCGGGCTTCAGCGGACGCATGGCCTGGAACACGTCGGCGGTTTCGCCGTGCACCGCACCGAATCCCCTGTAGGTCGGCGGCTCCATGGCGAGCAGCGCGACGATCTGGAACAGATGGTTCTGGATCACGTCGCGCAGACAGCCGGCGGTTTCGTAGAACGCGCCGCGGCTGCCGACGCCGAAATCCTCCGATAGTGTGATCTGAACGCTGGCCACGTAGTTGCGGTTCCAGATCGGCTCGAGGAACGAATTGGCGAAGCGGAAGTACAGGATGTTCATGATCGCCTCCTTCGCCAGGAAGTGATCGATCCGGAAGATCGAGTCCTGCGGGAATACCGAATCTGCGACGCGATTCAGGCTGCGCGCCGAAGCCAGGTCGCGCCCGAACGGCTTTTCCACGATGACCCGCGCGCCGTCAGCCAGGCCGGCGGCGCCGAGCCCCTTGATGACGGTGGCGAACAGCGCGGGCGGGATCGCGAGGTAGTGCGCCGGACGCCGTGCATTGCCCAATTCCTTCTTGAGCGCCTGGAAGGTTCGCGGGTCGTTGTAGTCGCCGTCGACATAGCTCAGCAGGGAGAGCAGGCGTCGAAGGGCGGGCCGATTGTCGATTCCGCCGGACCTCGTGATGCTGTCCGTCGCCCGCTTGCGCAGCTGCGCCAGGCTCCACTTCGAAGACGCGACGCCGACCACCGGAACCTTGAGGGCACCCCGCTTCGCCATCGCATACAGCGCCGGGAAGATCATCTTGTGCGCGAGATCGCCCGTCACGCCGAATAGCACCAGCGCGTCGGAGCGAGGCGTGCCGCTCTTGACCTTGTCCATCTCGGGTTGACTCCTCTTTGCTCGTCAGAACACGAGCAGTCTAGTCTCCTGACTTGTCATCCCGCTGGCGCGAAATCAGCGAGATGATGCTCTCGAGATTGACGCTGTCGTCGCTGATGGCGGTCTGAATCACCCGGCACTCGGTGATTTCGCAATGCGGATAGACCTGGTTCAGCTTGCGCTCGGCCTCGGCCTGGTCGCGCGCCTGCACCACTAGGTTCTCGACCGGCGTTCCGCTGCGGGTGCGGATGCGAAAGCCGTACTTGAACATCGAGGCGGGCGCGCTCATGGAGCCGATTCTAGCCCTGCTGCGTGCCGACCAGGAGCTTCAGGTCGTGGGCGATGGCCTTCTCGCCGCTGCCCGGCAAGATCATCAGCCGCGCGTTGCCCTCGGCGTCGAACACGAACACCGCGCTGCTGTGCGTGACCTCGTAGTTGCCGCTTGCGTCGGGCTCGCCGTAGCTGTAGCTGATGCGGTAACGCTTGGCGAGTTCGCGCAGCTCGGCCGCGCTGCCGCGCAGGCCGGTGACGTGGGGACCGAATGCGCGCACGTAGCGGTGCAACGCTTCGAGCGTGTCGCGCTTTGGATCGACCGTAACGAACAGCACCTGCACGCCCTGCGCCGCAGGGCCCAGGTCCTTGAGCGCCGCCGACAGCTTGATCAGCGTGGTCGGGCAGACGTCCGGACAGTTGGTGTAGCCGAAGAACAGCAGCACCGTCCGGCCGCGGTAGTCCGCCGCGCTGACCCTGCGCCCGGAGTCGTCGGACAGATTGAACGCGAGGTCCGGCACCACGCCCTTGATGTCCTTCAGCTGCCACGGTCCGCCTCCGCCGCAGGAGGCGAGCAGCAGCGCGAGCGCTACCAGCCAGGCGCGCCGGAGCGTGCTCATTTGCTGCGCATCCAGTACGACAGCACCACCAGGGTGCCGACTGCGTGCATCATCGCCGCCGGAATCCAGGTGATCAGCCCGCCGAGTTGCTGGTCCTCCAGCGGATCGATCGCCCAGGCACGACCGCACACGCCGTAGACGTTGAACAGGTCGTGGGTGGCGAGCGCGATGTCCGCACCGATCAGGAGCTGCGGTACCGCGGCCACGAGCAACACGCCGATGCGCGGCCCGAGGCTGAGCAGCGCGCCCTGCTCCCTGGTGCGCGGGTCGAGCATCAGGAACCAGAACAGCAGCCCGTCGAGCAGCATGCTCCAGTTCATCACGTGGTAGAGCGGCCCGCTCAGCATGGCGTAGAAGTGGATCTCGGGCGTCAGCCAGAGGTAGATCAGGCCGACGAACAGGACCGGGGCGACGAACCAGTTCTGCAGCAGGCGGTACGCTCCCTGCACCAGCGGATGGCGCCAGACCGGGGTCAGCACGCGCTCGTGCAGGCGCGCCGGCAGGCCGCGCGCGATCACCGTCTGCGGCTGCGAGAGGGCGATCAGGAACGGGCCGACGTGATGCAGAACCAAATGCTGCAGGCGATGGATGTAGAACATGTGCTGCGACAGGTAGTCGAAATGAGTCTGCATCACGAAGTACAGCAGCGCCAGTCCGGTGAAGAAGCCGATCCGGCGCGCGACGCCGACCGCTTGCCCCGGCGGCGCGCGACGCACGCCGCGCACGAACGCGATCGCGGCGCCCAGCGCCAGGGCCGCCGCCAGCGGGGAGAACTCCCACGGCAGCAGGAAAGCGAGCCAGCCGCTCACCGGGTCAGCGCGCTTGCGGGGACTTGACTACGAATTCGACCGCCAGGCTCGAGCCGTCGGCAAAGCGCAGCCTAACCGGCAGGCGCCCTCCCACGCGAAGCGGGTGCTTGGGCCGCATCAGCATCAAGTGGTAGCCGCCGGGCGCGAACTCAACGCTCTTGCCGGGGGCGACCGCCAGTTCGTGCACCGGGCGCATGGTGGATATCCCGCCGCGCTCGATCGTGCGGTGGATCATCACCATGCCGAAATCCGAGCACTCGGCGCCGACCAGACTCAAGGGCTTGTCGCCCCGGTTCGCGAGCGTGAAATAGCCCGCCGCGGGCGTGCCGCCCGGGATGTAGCGCAGCCAGGCGCCCGACACTGCCGCGCCTCCGCCGGCATGGGCCGGCAGGCAAAAGGCGAACAGGACGGCGCAAAGAAATCTCTTGCTCATGGCGTCAGGCCGCGTTGCGCGCCGGCGCGCGGAACAGCGCTTCCATCTCGCGCCGAAACCTCACCGCCGTGGCGTTGGCGTCGACCGCGACGTCGCTCCATTTCACCACCTGCCCGGCGGCGACCGGCTTGAGTACCTTCCAGCCGTGCGCCAGGCCGAGCGGCAGGCTGCCCTGGGCGAGCGAGTCCGCCGCCGGCATCAGCCGGCCAGCCACCGTGTAGCCGCCCTCGCCGTCGAGCAGCTCGCCCGGTTTCAGGTCGCGCTTCGCGCTCGCCACCGCGTCTGCGCGCCAGCCCGTGGCGCAGCCGGTGGGCTCGCCGCGCAGTCCGATCGAAGCGACCGAAATGCCGACCTCGAGCCCGATCAAATGCCAGCGCTTGTACATGCAGGCGTAACGGCCGGACGGGTCGGTGCGCACCTTGTATTCCTCGAAGCAGCGCCGCACGTAATCGGTCTCGCCCTCGAACACCACCCACACGCCCATGCGAATGTCGTAGGGAATGACGCGGCCGTCGGCCTCGAGCGACGAGATCACCTCGACCTGTCCCTTGTGGTGCAGCTGCCCGCCCTCCTCCTTCGGACGCATCACGAACGGGATGTCGTCGACCGAGGCCGGCGGATACGCCAGGCCGTGCGGCGCCGGCGTGAGGCCGGTCGCATTGCACACCGCGGTGCTCTCGATCGCCGGCTTGGAACCGTCGAGGAAGGAATTGAACATCTTCGGGTTGAGCCCGCCGATGCGCGCCTGCTCGGCGCTGAGCCCCCAGTGCTGCCAGACCGTGTCCGGTGTCGACTGGGCGTAATGCGGCAGCCACTTGTGGCCGCGCCCGGCGGCGACCACGCTGAAGCCCGCCGCGCGCGCCCAGTCCACCAGGTCGCAGATGATCGCGGGCTGGTCGCCGTAGGCCAGGCTGTACACCACCCCCGCGTCGGCGGCCTTCTTCGCCAGCAGCGGCCCGCAGTAGGCATCGGCCTCGACCGTCACCATCACCACGTGCTTGCCGTTGGTGAACGCCGCCAGCGCGTGCTCGACCGCGGCCATCGGGTTGCCGGTGGCCTCGACCACGATGTCGATCGCCGGATGCGACACCAGCGCCTGCCAGTCGTCCGAGACGTGCGTGCGGCCGTCCTTCAGAGCGCTGTCGATGGAGGACGCGGCGTATCGCTCGGCCTGCCAACCCACCCGTTTCAGGTTCGACTTCGCGTTGTCCGGCGACAGGTCGGCGATGCCGGCGAGGTGCACGCCGGGCGTGTTGGGCACCTGCGCGATATACATCGCGCCGAACTTGCCCGCGCCGATCACACCGACGCGCAGTGGGTTGTCACTTCTTTGTTGTAGCTTCGAATAGAGATTCATGCGGCCTTCAGATTTCCCAACAGTTCTTGCGCGGGGGTGCCGTCCTTCCAGGGCAGCGGCACGTCGTAGGGGTTCAACAGGCAGTCGTCTGGCAGGCACTCGATCGGCGTGAAGTCCCGGTGCGCGATGTAGCCGGGGCGCTTGAAGCGGCGAATGTGGTTCGACACCGCGCACAGCGAGAGGTACACGCTGACCCGGTTCCACGGTGACAGGTTCGAGGTCGAGGCGTGCACCAGGCAGGAGTGGAACATGATCATCGATCCCGCGGGTCCCTTCGGCGCCACCATGCCGCCGCGCGCGACCAGCTTCGAGATCGTGTCGTGGTCGATGGTCCACAGCGGGTAGCTGGTGGTCGTGGTGTCGTGCGCGGCGTCGATCACGCCCAGCTTGTGGCTGCCCGGGATGAACATCAGCGGCCCGTTGAACTCGTTCACCTCGTCGAGGAAGATGGCCACGTTCATCGCGCGCGCTTCGGGCATCAGGTCGTCGTTCTTCCAGGTGCCGTAGTCCTGGTGCCATTGCCAGACGTCGCCGTCGAAGGCCATCTTGCCGTTGATCTTGAACTGGTGCATGTACAGCTTCTCGCCGAACACCTGCTCGACCGGCTCGATCATGCGCGGATGGCGCGCCAGGCGCGCGAAGGGCGCGCTGTACATGTGCGCGGCAAAGTTGGTCCGCACCACGTCGCCGGTCTTCTCGCGCACGTTCTCCGGCCGGCGCTGGGCGTACAACGCCGGCACCTCGTCGGTGAGGACTCGAATTTCCCGCTCCGAGAACAGACCCGGGAAGAACACGTAGCCATCCCGGTCGAACTGCTCGAGCTGCGCTTCGGTCAGCTTCATTTCCGTTCCTCCACGATCTGGAAGAATACTTCATCCTGCTTGACCATTCCGAGCTCGTAGCGCGCGCGCTCTTCGATCGCGTCGGTGCCCTGCTTGAGGTCGACCACCTCCGCCGCGAGCGCGGCATTGCGCAGTTCGAGCTGGCCGTTCTTGGCCCGCTGCGCCGCGAGCTTGGCCTCGGCTTCCCAGGCGTGCACCCAGCCGCCCTTGCCGAGCCAGAGCGGGTACTGAATCAGGACGATCAGCGCGGCAAGTATGCCGGCCAGGATCTTCACGTCACTTCAGCTGATAGAAAGCTTCGCGCCCGGGGTAGCCGACCGGATCGCCCAGGTCTTCCTCGATGCGCAGCAGCTGGTTGTATTTCGCCACCCGGTCCGAGCGCGACAGCGAGCCGGTCTTGATCTGCAGAGCATTGCAGCCGACCGCGATGTCCGCGATGGTCGTGTCTTCCGTCTCGCCCGAGCGGTGCGAGATGACCGAGGTGTAGCCCGAGCGCTTGGCGAGTTCGATCGCGGCGAAGGTCTCGGTCAGGGTGCCGATCTGGTTCACCTTGATCAGCACCGAGTTCGCCACCCCCTGCCGGATGCCCTGCTGCATGATGCGCGTGTTGGTGACGAACACATCGTCGGCCACCAATTGGAGCTTGCGCCCGAGCCGCTCGGTATGCAGCTTCCAGCCCTCCCAGTCGCTCTCGGCCATGCCGTCCTCGATCGACACGATCGGGTAGCGGCCGGCCAAGTTTCCCAGGTAGTCGCTGAATTCGGACGCACTCAGGCTTAGG
>Ga0315556_1000086_pt1 | contig 47613 bp, 38 predicted proteins | sample SalMarSW160310MG_FD_202112 | JGI IMG/M metagenome (GOLD analysis project Ga0315556, IMG submission 202112) | Salt marsh sediment microbial communities from the Plum Island Ecosystem LTER, Massachusetts, United States - Salt Marsh Sediment SW1603-10 ...
CTCCTCCACGATGCCCGCGCCTTCATGCCCGAGCACGCTGGCCCCTGAGTCTTGAGTCTCGCACCAGTCGATATCTGTGTGGCAGATGCCGCTCGCCACGATACGCACCAGCACCTCGTCGTCGCGCGGCTCATCGATCTCCAGGCTTTCGAGTGACAAGGGGCGCCCGGCGCCATGACACACGGCGGCCATGATGGTACGGGTCCGACGCTGCGGGGCTGAATTTGTCATGGATCGCTCAGCCAGCGGCGGGGGCCGCCGATGGGGGGTCTGAAATAGACCACCATGCGGCCATCCGGCCCGGCAGTGGCGGAAGACCCCCAGGGTGCAAAGCCGTGCAGGGCAAGGCGATGCACCAGATAGGCCTCCCCTGGGCTCGCATTGACCTCCACCCGCTTGCAAGTGGCAAAGACCTCATGGCGTGCAGCCTGATAGGCCGCGGTCGCATCGACATCTCCCCATCCCTCGGGGGCGGCGCCGGTGAACAGCGCGTCGAACGCTGCGCGCATGCATACATGCGATCTCTCCCATGCGACGAAGGGGGATGCATCCGGGCTTGTCTCCACCATCGGTATTCCGAGGATGAAGCCATGATACTCGCGAACATGCCTGCAGCGCCCGGGGCCTTCTGCGCGCAGTCCGTCGACATGGGCGGCATCGCGATTGAGGCGATAGCGGAAGACGGCATCAGACTCGCTCTGCATGGGTCTGGGATAGCCCGGATAGCACACCGACACCTGACCACGATCCCAGGCGACATCCCTCAGTCCCAGTGTTTCGTGGATGAAGTCGATTGCTGTGCCGGCAAGTTTTGGGCCCGCGTCGACGGCACCGGCCTCATCGTTTTCAAGCACGTTGACGCCGGCGAACCAGGTGCCCTGATAGCGTAACCAGCAGGCATTCTGTGGCGCTGCCCCCGCTCTGCGAGCTGCAGGCAGTGTCCGCGTGACCCAATCGGCCAAGGATGGGTCATAGGGAAAACAGCACCACCCCCGTTCGAAAAATGTGCGGCCCGGTATCATGGATTTCCTGGCAACGTCTTGGTTTGGAAGGTGGGCTGGCGAGGCATATCCCACTCTGCGTCCTGCGCCTATCTAACCAAGCACCGAGAAGCTCGACTCCTGGTTGATCGCGCGCTTCCGCGAGTAGAACCCGACATTGATGTCGCGCTGAATGTAGGGCAGCGTGAACCGGAGCGGATCACGGTCATGATCGTTGCCGTTCTCGCAATACTCGACCAGCGCGGCCATCATCTTGCCGGCAATCTGGGCGCTCTTGAACTGGTTGCCACTTGTCCCGCAGGCCATGTAGAAGCCGCCGAGCGCCGATTTGTCGTAGATCGGAATCCAGTCGGTAGAAGCGTCGTAGAGATCGACCACGCCACGGGTGCGGCTGGGTATGCCGAGGGTCGGCACACGCTGGGCGTAACGCATAGCCTGGGTCGTCCATTGATCCGTGAAGTTGCGATCGTAATCGGTATCGTTCTCGGTCCATTGGTAGGGATCACATTCAGGATCTTCGCTGCCGATCAGAATGTGGTTGCCGTGCTCGGGCCGGCAGTAGCACGCAATATCGCTATCGGAAACGATGGTCCCGTTGGTCTCGAAATCGAAGCCTGCCGGTGACGGCACGTGCACCACTTCCTGGCGCAGTGGCCGCGTCTGGATGGTCATGTCATCGAGAACGCCAGCCATCCGGTTGATGATCGCAGAACCAGGCCCCGCGACATTAATGATAACGGGGGCATGTAGTTCTTCGCCGCCGGCCAGCCTTACGCCCTTTGCCCGGCCGCCGTCGTGCAAAATCGCCGTGACCTCGACGCCCAGCCTGAACTGTGCGCCGTGCCGGCGCGCAGCATTGGCAAGATTTTGTGACGACAGAGCTGGATCGGTCACATATCCGGCATTGGGCCAGAACACGGCGCCGTTCAGATGTCCGCCATTGGGTTTGCCGAAATCCGGATCGTCCAGGCGCCGCGCCGGCGCGTAGCTGTCGAGCGAATAGACCGGCAACCTCTCGATGATCTTTTCCGCCGACCATTCCTCGAACGGGCAGTTGAGGTCAGCGCTGTACTTCATGTGCTTGATCAGGTGGCCATTGGCATCGCTCTTCATGACCAGGCAGCCGATCTCCCGAAACCTGGCAAGATCGACATTGTCGCCAAGCCCGAGATACGCTGCCCAATCGCGCCAGTAGTGATAGCCCTCCCAGGCAAAGGCGGTGCCGTCAAAGGTTGAATAGTGCATGCGGACAATGGCGCATGAACCGGCCGTCGAACCGTGGCCGATCTGGGTGTTGCGGTCCAGCGAAAGCGTCTTCCACCCGCGCTTGGCCAGTTCGAAGGCCGTGGCCGCACCGATCACGCCCGTTCCAATGATGATGGCATCCGGTGATCCGTTCATGCCTGATCCCTTTCGAGTACAAGGAGACAGTGTCTTTCATATATGGCACGTAATCTCTGTTCGAGTGGCGAACGCAAAACCTGCGCTTGCGACCGCTGCTCGATAATAAGCAATGCTCACCTGATTGCGGCTCAGCCAATTGACGCAGACTCCGCGTGATGCGGGTGTGCCGATGACGTTGTAATACCGCCCCGGCACGCCCCACATCCACCATGCATGACTTTGGGCCTGCATGCAGCCGGTGCTATGTCGACCGGCCTGGTGAGCTGCGAACGGGTTCGCCGCCACCCCCCACCCCCACGATCGATCCACCTGACAGTGCAGCGTCTCCCGTCGTCCCCGCGCTTGTCGGGTCACCAGAGACAAACCTGCGAATCCCGGTCCGCTGGCACAAGGAGAGTAACAGTTCAGCGTCACACACAGCGAAGGGACGGGAAAGGATAACGCTGAATGACGTGCCTGCGACAGTTGGCCGACCACACCATATCGATTAACCGGGCACCAGTGCTGACCCTTTGGGCCAGCGTCGTCGCCGAACGGCTAGGCTTTGACCATGATGAGGCCTTGACCCTCGGCCGCGCTGTCGCCGGACTCAACACCTATGCCAAGGGCGTATCCATCGGCCTGTTTCAGCCGTCAACCAGATCAGTGGATGAGCACCGCAAGAAAGTGAAGCATGGCGCTCGCCTCACGGTCGATGTCCTGCATCGCGCAGTGCCGGTTGTGCGAACGCCTGAGGGGCTGAGGGCAATCAGCAAGGACCGGCCGATTTCACCGGCGAGTGTCGAGCGCTACCTGCACGGCAAGTTCGCCGAAGACCTCGATCGGGTAACGCGGGCGATGCAGGAACTCGCACGTTCGTACCCGCCCGAAGAAATCGCTGTGCGCGGCTATCAGCTTTACGAGGGGTTTCGGCCCAAAATCCCGGCTGGCGTGAAGGGGTGAGGTGCAGCAGGCCAGTTGGACCTTGATCAGATCAGGGGTCTCGCGCGCCAATACTGCCCTCACCCAGACCGGATGAGCCAAGTGAGCGCTTCATCGATGAATCTACGGAATCCTATTGGAACAACCAAGCCACCAGCCAAGCTGCAATCACCCCACTTAGCGACGTGGCAGCAATCAGACCAAACAGCAATCCATAGAAGAACTTGACATCGGTGTGATGCTTCGCTCCAACCTTCGCACCCGACCGATGGACTCTGGTCGAGATCGGGCTGGGCGATACCCTATGCGTCATCAACTTGTGCATCATAACCACCCTCCGCTTTGCGCATATATGCCTGCTTCAGCAGTTGTGCATTGAGCCAAGTCAAGATGGCTGTCCCCATTGACGATAAAGCCTTGTTGTTGGCGAGCATGCTTGCTGCAGCAAGTTCGATCTATCGGCTCGCGTCGTCTTGATGATGCCGGTGCGTTTGCTCAATCGAGCGCACGGTGCGTATGACCTCGTCGTCGGACAGGGGTGGACGACAGCGCGTGTGGTTCCACACGAGCATGAGCTCCATGACTACATCAGGATCAACGCCGTGCCATAGCAGGTGCCCTGTGAAGGATGCGAGCACCGTGTTCCGGCGGCCCGCCTCGACGCCTTTGCGCGCCAGGTCGCGCCAATAGGTCAAGGGATGGCCAAGATTGCTGTCGCCACCGAACCGTGGTTCCAGGAGCCAGGCCGGCAGAGGGGCGAGCGCGATCTCCTCGGGTGAATGCCCCTCCCGCCAGCGATAAGGCTTTCCGCTGGGATGAATTGACGGCGGAGCAATAATGATCCCGCCGTCGCCGCGCAGGTCCAGCCCTGGAGCCAGGCCCGTCCGGTTGCATACCTCCGAACCCGGATGGGCGAAATATAGATGCCGTCCCCCTCCGCCGGTCGCTGCTTCAACGGTCCGGGGCATCTCGCCATGCCGCTGCTCGATCGCGGCAAGTGTCTCGGCGCCGCCATGGGCAGGGTCGATATCGAGAACCACCAGCCCGGACACGGCCCCGGTGACGAGCGCAACACCAGCATCGGGCCACTCATCAAACCAGCGCCAGACTTCGTCCTCGCCGGGCATGCGACCCTGGAGATCGCGCCAGGCAACGAGCGGCCGCTTGCTGCGCGGGGCTACAGGCAGAGGAGCCCAACCCCGTGCCAGATATTGTAGCGCTGCGATCAGTGAGAGGTTTCGACAGGGCTCTGCCATCGGTGGACGACGTCTCCGAAGGACGGGGGCCTTGATCAGGGCGTTGACGCTGCGGGCGTTCTCGGATCAAGCTGAGCCGTCCGGGTGACCATGTATAGGCTGGCCCCAATTTCCGAGTGGGCCCAATCCCCTTGTTTCTAAACTATCAAGCTGTAGCAGGTTAGTACGGGTGGATCAGCCGGAACGTGAATGTTTCCCGATGTAGCCAACTCACAGCCGGAGAAAGGCAATGACCCACGAAGCGCTTGATCCGCAATTCTCGCAATTGATCAACGAGCACGAACTGGTGTTGCAACTGGGCTCGGGCTTCAATTTCACCGAAGGGCCGATCTGGCATCCGGTAGATCACTATCTACTATTCTCCGACATGCCCGACGACAAGCGCCGTCGCTGGGACCGCGATGGCGTGCGCGAGATCATGCATCCCTCCAACAAGGGCAACGGCATGACCTACGACGGCGAACTCAACTTGCTGGTGTGCGAGCATGCGACCTCCTCGGTCGCCCGCTTCCGTTCTGACGGGCGCCGCGAGGTGCTGGCCAGCCACTTCGACGGCCGCGAACTCAACAGCCCCAATGATCTGTGCGCCAAATCGGATGGTTCGATTTGGTTCACCGACCCGACCTACGGGCGCATGCCGGGCTTCGGGGTGGAGCGGCCGGTGGAACTGGGCTTTCAGGGGGTCTATCGCATCGCCCCCGGATCGGCCGGCGGCCAACCGCAGTTGATGGTCGACCGTGACACCTACACCCAGCCCAACGGCCTGTGCTTTTCGCCCGATGAAAGGCTCCTCTACATCAACGATACCGTACAGGCCAATATCCGCGTCTACGACGTCGAGACCGACGGTACGCTCAAGAACGAGCGGCTGTTCGCCTCAGGCATCCAGGATAGTCGCAAGCCGGGTGTGCCGGACGGCATGAAATGCGACATGCGCGGCAATGTGTGGGTGACGGCGCCGGGGGGGTTGTGGGTCTATGACCGCTCCGGCCGGTTGATCGGCAAGGTGGCGGTGCCGGAACTGGTCGCCAACCTGCACTGGGGTGGCGAGGACTGGCGGACGTTGTTCATGTGCGCCACCCATTCGCTCTATGCGGTGAAGACAAAGGTCGGCCCGCGCGACGAACCGTTCATGCGGGCAAGGCCGGCGGCCGCTTCGTCACCGGTGACGGCCAGTGGCCAGCTGCGGCTGCAGCCGTTCCGTTCGGCGCTGGTCATCCAGGACATGCAGAACGATGTGGTGATGGAGGGCGGCGCGTTCGCCGATTCCGGGGCGCCCGCCCATTGCCGTGAGCAGAACTGCATCGCCAATATCGCCCGCCTTGCCGAGACCTGTCGCAAGGCCAACGTGCCGGTGATCCACGTTTGGTTCATCGCCGAGCCGGGCACCCACGGCATGACCATGAACGCCCCGCTGTTCGAGGGGGTGCGCGACGCCAAGGCCGTGGTGCGTGGCTCCTGGGGGGCGGCGCCGGTGCAGGGGCTCGAGCCGCAACCGGGCGATCACGTGGTCACCAAGAATCGCATGAGCGCCTGGGAGGGCACCTCGCTCGAGACGGTGCTCAAGGCGACCGGGCGCGACACCATCATCGAGACCGGGGCGTGGACCAACATGTCGATCGAGCACACCGCCAGGACCGGCGCCGACAAGGGCTACCGCATGATCATCCCCGAGAACGCCTGCTCGACCATGAACGCCGACTGGCACAACGCGTCGATCAACTATGCCATGCAGAACGTGGCGACGGTGGTGAAGGTAGATGACGTGATCGCCGCGCTGCAGGACTAGGGTCTGTTGCTGGCGATGGCGATAGTGCCGCCGGGCATCGCAGTTCTCGTCGCCGAACGCGACATGACGCACAGTCTCAATTGGAAGCGGGCGGCGGTTCACGCTACAGTACGCGCTTCCCCATCCAATCGTAAAGAAACGGAGCAAGATCGCCATGGATATTTATCGTGCCGGCAGCCGGCCAAACCGCAAGGCCAACCCTGACTGGTTCGTGGGCAATGTCTGGCAGGAGCCCATTGTCGAGACCCCGGAACCGGCCCGCGCCCGGGCCGTCATGGTGACATTCCAGGCGGGCGCCCGCACCAACTGGCACACCCATCCGCTCGGCCAGACGCTGCAGGTGATGACCGGTGTCGGACGGGTGCAGAAGCTTGGCCAGCCGGTGCGCGAAATCAGACCCGGCGACACCGTGTGGATCGCCCCAGGCGAAAAGCATTGGCATGGCGCCGCCCCGCAAACGGCAATGGTCCATCTGGCCATGCACGAAGCGCTGAACGGCTCTCACGTTGACTGGATGGAGCCGGTTTCGGATGAGGATTATAAAGCCTCGCCGGAGGAGTGACTGACGGCGCCTGAACCATGCCGGCCAGTAAACGGCAATCTCCTCCTTCCGGATCGTCACGCAATTGTCATGCATGCTTCGTACATAGCCGCAAATTGTGGGTTTTCCGGGCAAGGAATCGCGCTTCGCGCGGCAGGCGGGTTGCCCGTGGGGTCTATGGCGAGGCGCAAGTTGTGAGCATGGCGGACAAGGATATTACCGAGCCGTTCAACGTGCTCTTTCTGTGCACCCAGAATTCGGCCCGTTCGATCATGGCCGAGTGCATCCTCAATCGCCTCGGGCAGGGAAAGTTCCGTGCGTTCAGCGCTGGCAGCCAGCCGCGCGGTGAGATCAATCCCCAAGCGCTCAACCTGCTGCGCAAGGAGAATTACCTGGTGGACGCCTTGCGCTCCAAGTCGTGGGACGAATTCGCCCGGCCCGATGCGCCGAAACTCGATTTCGTCTTCACTGTCTGCGATCAGGCTGCGGCAGAGGTCTGCCCGGTCTGGCCGGGCCAGCCGATGACGGCCCATTGGGGCCTGCCCGATCCGGGCAAGGCTCAAGGCAACGAGGCGGAAAAACGCCTTGCCTTTGCCGACACGCTACGCATGCTCACCCAGCGCATAGGCATCTTCGTCAGCCTGCCGCTCGCCTCGCTCGGCCGCTTGTCGCTACAACGCAAACTGGATGAAATCGGCCGGCCGGGCTGATCGCCCAGAGGCTGGTCCCTAGGCGGGCTTGCTCACCGCAAACTCGTCGACGGCACGCATGAGCGGAGTCATCCACATGAAGGCGGGGCCGCCGTGCATGATGACCGCCTGAAAGCCCGCTTCGACGATCTCAGCGGACGTGGCGCCGGCGCGCACCGCGTTCTTCACATGAAAGGCAATGCACCATTCGCACTGGGTGGCCACCGCCAGGGCGATGTTGATCAGTTCCTTGTCCTTCAATGGCAGCGCCGAACCGCTTTCGGCTTCCTTGATGAAGTTGAGGAAGCCGGCCGTCTCGCGCGGAAATTCCCGCTGTAACCGGCGCGTCAGTTCTCCCACTTCGCCGAGCCGCTCCTTCATGGTTGTCATCGTCATTCTCCTTGCCGTTTCGGCGTCCCGCCGCCTGCCCGCACCACCGCGATGGTATGGCGGGCAATCATCAGGTCTTCATTGGTCGGTATGACGAACACCGGGACAGCACTATCGGACGCGCTGATCTGTGTGCGGTTTGCTTCGTTGGCGGCCTCGTCCAGCCTGACACCCAGCCATTCGGCATGCCGGCAGGCGCGCGCCCTAACGGTTGCGGCATGCTCGCCGATGCCACCGGTGAACACCAGCATGTCAAGCCCGCCCGCCGCGGCGGCGAGCGATCCCAGTTCACGTCCGATGCGATAGGCAAACAGCTCCACCGCCTCCCTTGCCTCTTCAGCCGGGCTGGCGAGGAGCGTGCGCATGTCGTCGCTGATGCCGGAGACCCCCAAGAGGCCGCTACGGCTGTAGAGGAGGTCGCTCAGGGCGTCGTAGTCCATGCCCTTTTCCTTCATCAGGTAGAGGATGACGCCGGGATCGAGCCTGCCGCAACGCCGGCCCATGGGCAGGCCTTCGAGTGCGGTGAACCCCATGGTGGAAGCGATGCTGCGGCCGCCCCGCATGGCGCACATGCTGGCCCCGTGCCCGAGATGGGCGACGACGACGCGGGCCTCGGATGCGGGTCCGGCATGGCGGGGCAAAACGCTGGCGATGTACTCATAGGACAGGCCATGGAAGCCGTAGCGGCGCACCCCTCCTTCTGTCAGGGCGCGCGGCAGGGCATAGGTCGTAGCCAGCGTCGAATTAGTGTTATGAAAGGCCGTGTCGAAACAGGCAACTTGCGGCAGCGATGGAGCGATCTCGGCGAAGCGTCTTATGGCAGCGAGATTATGGGGCTGATGCATTGGCGCCAGCGGGACAAGCTCTTCCAACCCGGCAAGCACGTCGGGGTCGACAAGCACCGGCGCGCTGAAGCGCGCACCGCCATGCACCACGCGATGTCCGGCTGCGACCAGCGAATAATCCCTGGCGTGGCCCTCGATCCACTCCACCACCACCTGCAGGAGGCTTGCGTGGTCCGATGATGCCGGCAGCGCGCGTTCGACGGCGGTTGCACCGCCGGCGTCGTGAATGACGAGCCGCGGCGCCTCGCCGATACCCTCGATTTCGCCATCGGCGACGGGTGAGGGATCGGTGGCCCCGGAGGGACAGATATAGAGAGCGAACTTGAGGCTCGATGATCCGGCGTTGAGGGCGATGACGGCGTCGGTCATGGCCGGCCCCTGAGCCGGTGGTGCTCGACCATGGCCGCGACCGCGCAGGACGCCAGACGGCTCTCGATGCTGTCGGCGCGGCTGGTGAGGATAATCGGCACCCGCGCCCCGACCACCACGCCGGCGGCATCGGCCCCGGCGAGGTATTCCAGTTGCTTGGCCAGCATGTTGCCGGCCTCGACGTCGGGAACCACCAGGATGTCGGCCCGCCCGGCAATGGCGGACTCGATGCCCTTGGCCCGCGCCGCGCTCAGCGAGACCGCGTTGTCGAAGGCCAGCGGGCCGTCGACGATGCCGCCGGTGATCTGCTTGCGGTCGGCCATCTTGCACAGGGCCGCGGCGTCGACGGTGGAGGGAATTTTCGGCGTCACCACCTCGACAGCGGACAACAGCGCCACCTTCGGCAGGGCGATACCCAGCGCGTGCGCCATGTCGATGGCATTCTGGACGATGTCGCGTTTTTCCTCGAGGTCGGGGGCGATGTTGATGGCGCCGTCGGTGATGAACAGCGGACGGTCCTGACCGGGCACGTCGAGCAGGAAGACATGAGAGAGACGGCGCTCGGTGCGCAGGCCATCGGTGCTGCGGACGATGGGATGCATGAACTCGTCGGTATGAAGGCTTCCCTTCATCAACGCCTTGACCTCGCCCTTCTGCGCCATGGCGACCGCCTTTTGGGCGGCTGCATGGGAATGCGCGGTCGCCACCAGTTGATAGGGCGAAAGATCGAGGCCGGCCTCTTCGGCGATGGCGCGGATCTTGTGCTCGGGACCGATCAGCACCGGGGTGATCAGCCCCGCCCTGGCGGCCGCCACCGCCCCGCCCAGCGAGTTGGCATCGACCGGATGGACCACCGCGGTGATAATTCGCTCCAGCTTTTCCGCCTTGGCGATGATCTGGCGGAATTTTTCGCCGTGCTCTTCCACCTTGACGTCCGGCAGGATGATGCGTGGCCGCCTGATCTTTTCGCTCGGGGCGATCACCAGGGCGGTGCCGTCGATCACCACCTTGCCGTTCTGGTTGGCGCATTTGCAGTCGAAGGTGATGCGGTGGTGCTCTTCGTCCTTGTCGCGCGCCTTGACGGTCACGGTGACCGTGTCGCCCAGCCCGATGGGTCCGAGAAAGCGCAGGCTCTGGTCGAGATAGATGGTGCCCGGCCCCGGCAGTTCGGTGCCAAGGACGGTAGAGATCAGGGCGCTACCCCACATGCCGTGGGCGATGACCTTGTGGAACATGTCGGACTTGGCGAAATCGGGGTCGACGTGGGCGGGGTTGACGTCGCCCGACATGACCGCGAACAGGTCGATATCGCGCTGCGTCAGCTTTCGCGTCAGCCCGGCCTGGTCGCCGATCGCAATTTCATCGAAGGTGCGGTTCTCGATTAGGTCGATGCCAGGATTCATCTCGATCATCCTCAACGGCCGCTGAACGCCGGGCCGGGGCGTGCCCTTTGGGCTCTGTATCAAAGGCGGCTCGCCGACGGGCTGGACGCGTATGGTTGGCGCAAGTTCCGTTCAGCCCATGACGTGATAGCCGGCATCGACATAAACGGTGTCCCCGGTGATCGAGCGCGCCTTGTCGCTAGCAAGGAATGAGGCTAACGCCCCGACATCGGCAATGCTCACCAGCCGGCGTTCGGGGGCCCGGGCCGCCGCCTTATCCATCAGGTCGTCAAAGTGCTCGATGCCGGAGGCCGCGCGGGTCTTCAGCGGGCCGGGAGAAATGGTGTTGACGCGGATGCCCTTGGTGCCCAGTTCCGCGGCCATGTATCGCGTGGTGGCCTCAAGCGCTGCCTTGACAGGCCCCATGAGATTGTAGAAATCGACCACCTTATCGGCACCGTAATAGGTCATGGAAATCAGGGAGCCGCCCTCCTTCATCAACGGTTCGGCCAGTTTGGCCATCCTGATGAAGGAATGAACGGAAACATCCATGGCGAGGGAAAAGCCGTCCCTAGAGCAGTCGACGACCCGGCCATGAAGGTCGGCCTTGGGCGCGTAGGCGATGCAGTGGAGGACAAAATCCAGCCGTCCCCAGGTCGCCGCGATGCGCTCGTAGACGGCTTCGAGCTGCCCGGGGATGGTGACGTCACAGGCCATGATGAGCGGGCTGTCCAGGCCTTCCGCCAGCGGGCGGACATGGGGTTCGGCCTTGTCGTTGAGATAAGTGACGGCAAGTTCGGCGCCGTCGGCATGCATGGCGCGAGCGCAGCCATAGGCAATGGAATGCTCATTGGCGATGCCGAGCACGAGGCCCTTCTTGTTTTCGAGACTTGTCAACTGACCCTAGTCCTTGAGCACATAGGTTCCGGGGGCATCGCACAAGGCTTGCAATTCTTTCAGGGGGCCGCCCATCTTCGGGGGCTTTACCTCACCGCTGGAGTGTTCGTTGAGCCAGGTCTGCCAGGCCGGCCACCACGAACCTTCGTGCTCAGGGGTGGCGGCGAACCAGTCATCGGGGGCCACGTAGGCATCGCCTTCATGCCGAGTGGCGATGCGGTGATGACGGCGGGGGTGGCCAGGCTCGGAGATGATGCCGGCATTGTGGCCGCCGCTGGTCAACAGGAACGACACATCGGTATCGGCGAGATAGTTCATCTTGTAGACCGACGTCCACGGCGCGACATGGTCCCTTTCGGCCCCGACGACAAACATCGGCACATGGATGTCGCCGAGCGTGACCGGCTTGCCGCCCACATAATAGCGCCCTTCGGCCAAGTCGTTGTCGAGGAACAGCTTGCGCAGATATTCCGAATGCATGCGGTAGGGCATGCGGGTCGCATCGGCGTTCCAGGCCATCAGGTCGTTCATCGGCGTGCGTTCGCCCATCAGGTAGTCGTGGACAATCCGCGACCAGATCAGGTCGTTGGAGCGCAGCAACTGGAAGGCGCCGGCCATCTGCTTGGTGTCGAGATAGCCCTGGTCCCACATCAGGTCCTCCAGGTAGGAGACCTGGCTCTGGTCGATGAACAGCATCAGTTCACCGGCCTCGGTGAAGTCCGTCTGGGCAGCGAATAGGGTCATCGACTTGAGCCAGTCCTTGCCGTCGCGCCCCAGTGCCGCCGCGGCGATCGACAACAAGGTGCCGCCGATGCAGTAGCCGACGGTGTGAACCTTTTCCTTCGGGACGATCTTGCGCACCGCTTCGAGTGCCGCCGTTACGCCGTTGTCGACGTAATCGTTCATGCCGAGGTCGCGGTCCTCCTCGGTCGGGTTCTTCCAGGAGATCATGAACACCGTATGGCCCTGGTCGACCAGGTACTTCACCAGCGAATTGCCCGGCGACAGATCGAGGATGTAGTATTTCATGATCCATGCTGGAACGATCAACACCGGTTCGGCCTGAACCTTCGCCGTCGTCGGCGCATATTGGATCAGTTCGATCAGCCCGTTACGGTAGATGACCTTGCCGGGGGTGATCGCGACGTCCTTCCCGACCTGGAAATTTTCAGAGCCCACCGGCGGCTTCTGGAGAACCGTTCTTTCCCAGTCCTCGAGAAAATTCTGCAGGCCATGCACAAGGTTCATGCCGCCGCTCTGTACGGTGGCCTTGAGGACCTCCGGGTTGGTCTGCGGGAAGTTGGAGGGCGAGAACACGTCGAGGATCTGGCGGGCCGAAAAGGCGGTGACATCCTGGTGGTGGGTGGAGACGCCCTCGACGCTGTCGGTGGCGTTGTGCCACCACTGCTGCAACAGCAGAAACGACTGGTACCAGGCGGCAAACGGCATCTGCTGCCATTCCGGCGCGCGGAAGCGGTAATCCTGCGGTAACGGCTCGATGCAAGGCTCCTGGCTCTTGCCGGTCATCGCACGCTCCAGATAGGCACTGAAGGTGACGCTCTTGCGCAGCGCCTTTTGCACCAGATAGGCCTGCTTTCCCGGCGAATTTGCCAGATGCACCAACCAGTCCAGATAGGCCGCCGATGCCGAGGCCGGCGACAGACCCGCCGTCAGCCGCGCTTCATTGGCATGGAGGAAGCGGTCGATGGGAAAGACGTGACTGGCATTCGACGGCAGATCGCTCATGGTATTTCTCCTGGGCATGAACCGCATTTCAACCCGCCTCCGGTAAACCGAGCCGCCGGTTCATCGCGCACGACGAGCTTGCCGAAGCAATATACCGTTAAATAGGAAGCGTGATTGTGCATCGCAATATGACACTTCGCCATATTGGGTTTTTTTCAGCCTTTTTGTCGGTGACCTCGTTTTGTTGCGCCGCAGCATGGAAGTTTTTTCAACCCTGTCCGGGGCGGATCAGTCCAGTCTGGTCGCAATGCGTCCGATGTGGCGGGCCTTCTTCGCCCCGCCGTGTCGCATCAGCCGATAGACATAGACCTTGGCGGCGTTCTCGATCGGGACCCAGAGTAGCGCATAGGCCCATATGGCCAGCGCGTATTTCCATCCGATGGGTGTCACCGACCAACCATAAACGGCAGCCAGCGTCCCGAGAACTTGCGTGCTTTCAGTGGTGGCGATGAGCTTCCAGTTGGGCCACGGGCGGTTCCAGAACCAACGCTCGTTACGCGCCACGTACAGTGTGAGATGCCCCGCCACCAGCAATTTGAGGAACATGATGGTCTGAATGATGTCTCTCGGGATCTTGAGATAAGCATCGGCGATCCAGAACAGCAGGAAGGTTTCGATCACGCCGACAACACCCAGCACGATGCTCAAGGTGAGCACGCGGTGCATGTCCCAACGCACCGGGCGCTCGGCGACGGGGGCGTTGTCATAGGCGATCATCATGATCGGGAAGTCGTTGAGGATCGCCAGCAACACGATCATCACGGCGGTGACAGGGTAGAAATTGAACACCAGGATGGACAGCGTCATGAACAACAGCACCCGGATGGTCTCGGCAATACGGAAAACCGCATAGCTGTTCATGCGCTCGAAGATCTTGCGGGCCTCCTCGATGCCCCTAGTGATGACCGACAGGCCAACATCGGTGAGCACCAGATCCGCAGCGGCGCGCGCGGCATCGGTCGCCCCGCTGACAGCGATGCCCACGTCGGCCTGCTTCAGCGCCGGGGCGTCGTTGACCCCGTCGCCGGTCATGCCGACGATATGACCGCGAGCCTGCAACAGCTTGACGATCTTGAACTTGTGCTCGGGGAACACCTGGGCAAACCCGCCAGCCGCTTCGATCCTTTCGTCATCCTGGCTCTGCCCAGCCTTGCCGAAGGCCTGATCAGCGGCGATGATGTTCGTTCCCAGGTCCAGCTTGCCGGCGATTTCACGGGCAATGGCGACATGGTCGCCGGTCACCATGCGCACATCGAGCCCCATGGCCTTGGCCTCATGGATGGTTGCCAGCGAATCGTCCCTTGGCGGATCGAACAGGGCGACGAGGCCGAGATACTGCCACTTGCCTGCGGCGTCGGCGCGGGCAACGCCGAGGGTCCGGTAACCGGTCGCTGCCAGCTTGTCGGTGTGGGCAGTGACCTGCTGCGTCAGATCGGCGCCGGCGCTGCACAGTTTGAGAATGGCCTGCGGGGCACCCTTGGAAACACTAAACTTGCCCTCCTTGCCGGCGATTTCGGCATCGGCCCGCTTGCGCACCGGATCGAAGGGATCGAACCTGACAACCTTGTAGTCCTGCAACGCATTCGCATCTCCGAGCCCCGTCATGATGGCCTGGTCGATGGCATCGGGACTGTCGGTGCGTGAGGCAAGCGCGGCGGCCAGGATGACTTCATGGGGACCCTTTGCCGCGATGACGACCGGGTCGCCGAGCGTCAGTTCGTTCTTGGTGAGGGTGCCGGTCTTGTCGGTGCACAAGATGTCCATGCCGGCCATCTCCTCGATGGAGACCAGCCGCGAGACGATTGCCTTCATGTGGGCGAGCTTGACGGCACCGACCGCCATGGTGACCGACAGGACCGCGGGCAGGGCAACCGGTATCGCTGCCACCGTGAGGATCAAGGCGAAGAGGATAGTCTCCACCAGGGGGTCGTGGCGGAACAGCGCCACCAGGAGGATCAGCGCGACCAGGCCCAGAGTAATAATAATCAGGAAGTCACCGATCCTCAGGACCGCCTTTTGGAAATGCGAGGTGGTCGTGGCGCTTTCCACCAGTTTGGCGGTGCGGCCGAAATAGGTGCCAGCCCCGGTTGCCGTTACCACGGCCTTCATCTCGCCGGTCTTGGTGATGGAACTCGAATAGGCGATGTCGCCGACAGCCTTGTCGACCGGCAGGGACTCTCCCGTCAGTGCCGATTGATCGACGCTGAGATATTCGCCCTCCACCAGCGCGACGTCGGCGGGGATGATGTTGCCGAGGCGCAGCATGATCACGTCGCCTGGCACCAGTTCAGCCGCAGCGATGTCGCGCCATTTGCCGTCGCGCAAGACGTGGGCCTTCAGTGCCAGGTTCTGTTTGAGCGCGGCGATGGCATTGTCGGCCTTGAACTCCTCCCAGAAGCCGACGCCGGCGTTGATCGCCAGCATGATCGCGATGATGGCGAAGTCTTCCCAGCGCTCGACGACCGCCGAGAGGATGGCCGCCGCCTCGATCATCCACGGGATGGGCCCCCAGAAGAAAGAAAGAAATTTAAGCAGCGGGCTGGTATGGCGCTCCTCGATGGCATTGGGGCCATGTTGCGCCAGCCGACGCTGGACCTCGGCCTGGGTAAGGCCGGCTTTCAGGTCGGTATCGGGCAGCGCAGGCGGTTCTTGCCCGGCGCTCGGTTCGGGCGGTGCGGATTGTTCCAATCGAAAACCTCCACTTTTGCCGGCATCGACATGGTCGCTCCGGCCCCGCCCTTGCAGAAGGGTTATTCGCCAACCGGTTGGCGGTAAACCCCTTGTTGGCGGGCAAGCGCGATGACGTCATCGACCGTCACCCTGTAGTAATGCGCGATGCACGCGTTCGACAGGCCTAGGTCCACCAGCGCATTGAGACTTGCCGCCGAAATGGGCCAATCCAAGGCGTTGCCAAAGCATTCGACACGCCGCGGACCCATTGCTGCGGGTGATGCGCGTTGCATAACCATGCCCATGACAATTTCCTCCTTCCTGCAACGCATGCCTGCTGCAGCCTCAATGACTGCAACACCCTTGACGGGGCTCGTATGGCCTTTGGCATGCGGTTTTCATCTCCAGCTTCGGCGCTGGCCCGAGCGGAAATCGGGCAGCGTTCCGCCTTCAGGTCGTAGCGCCAGCCTGCGGCCCGGTTTCACCAGGCTCCACGGCCGCCGCCCACAAACTGGCGGTGTTGCGCACCGTCTGCTCCATGAGCTTCGGCATCTCGGCCATATAGGACTCCATCGCCTGGCGGGCGAAGTCCGACTGAGCTGCGACGGCCTCGTCCAGACTTGCGCATTGCGAGATGGTCTGAAGTAACCCGGCATCGGCCGCCAGACGCTGGCTCGCAAAGCGCGAGAGTTCCTGGTTGAAGGCCATGGCGCCGGCGAGCATGGCATGGCCCAGCTTTGCATGTGCCGCGAGCGGATTGGATGTCAGCGGCTGCGCCTGGAACGGTGGGAATCCGAACCAACCGGTCTCAATCGGTGTAGCTTGTCTCTTCATGGCGGTCATGGGTCAACCCCCTCAAAAGGCCACCTGTCCGCCTAGAACAGATGACACCGCTTACCCCCGCCTTTGACCGACTCTTAGTCGAACGACCGCATCGACGTGTTGACCTATGTCAACCCCGTGTACGTAGCCGCAGAAATGCGCCTAGATCAGGATGACATTGGATCGAATCGATCCAAAGTCATAACCCTGATCGATTCCAGGAAGTTGAGCATGATGCCGAAAAGTGGTTTCCACTTTTCGGCATCATGCTCTAGTTGACCGGCGAGCCGCCTTCGCGCTTGCGCCGCTGCATGTAGTCGTTGAGCGCCCCGACGATGCCCTGATCGATGGCCGGGGGCTGGTAGTCGTTGAGCAACTGGCGCCAGATCTGGTTGGCTCTGGTCACGGCGTCGATGCTGCCGCGCTCGATCCAGGTGTCGTGGTTGTCCCAGTTGGACAAGAGCGGCGCATAAAACGCCGTCTCGTAGCGCTCAAGCGTATGGGCGGCGCCGAAAAAGTGGCCAGCGGGACCCACCTCGCGGATGGCGTCCAAAGCCAGCGTCGCCTCCGAAACCTCGGGTGGCTCACCGTAGGCCGCCATCATCTGCAGCATCTCGGCATCGATGATGAGTTTTTCAAACGAGGCGGTGAGGCCGCCGCCCAGCCATCCGGCCGCATGGTTGATCAGGTGCGCGCCACCCATCACCGAACCCCACAGCGACATCTGGCTCTCATAAGCGGCCTGGGCATCGTTGCAATTGGCCGCGGTCACGTTGCTGGAACGGAACGGCACCCCGAGTTGGCGCGCCAGTTGACCGGAAATCTGCGCCGCCTTGGCATATTCGGGGGTTCCGAAGGCCGGCGCGCCGGTCTTCATGTCGACATTGGAGGTAAACCCGCCATAGACCACCGGCACGCCCGGCCGCACGATCTGGGTGAGCGCCATGCCGGCCAGCGCCTCGGCATGTTGCAGGGCGATGGCACCGGCCAGCGTCACCGGCGACATGGCGCCGGCCAGCGTGAAGGGGGTGATGACGGCCGCCTGGCCGTGTTCGGCCAGCGTGATCAGCCCCTCCGCCATCGGGATGTCGAGTTGCAGCGGCGAATTCATGTTGATGATGCCGGTGAACACCACCTTCTTTGTCAGATCCTCGCGCTTCAGGCCGAAGGAGATGGCGGCCATCTCAAGGGCATCGATGGTGCGGCTCTTGCCCAGCGTCTGCGGTTGCCAGTTCTTGTCGGTAAGGGTGATCTCGGCGAAATAGAGGTCGAGATGGCGGGTGTTGGGCGGCAGATCCATGGCCTCGAAGGGGCCGCCGCCTTCCTGGTGCAGGATGTTCAGTGACTGCACCAGGCGGATGAAGTCGCACATTTCGGCATAGGTGCCCTGCCGCCGTCCCTTCTCCAGATCGCTGACATAGGCCGGTCCGCCGACCGCGGAAAAGATGACCTCGGTACCGCCGAGCCGCACGTCGTGGCGCGGATTGCGCGCAGCCAGCGTGAAGCCCGACGGCGCCTTGGCAACCAAGTCTTCGACCAGATGGCGGTCCAGCCGCACCTGCATGGTCGCTTCATCGACCGCCGCGCCGGCGCTGGCATATAGGCTGCGCGCACGATCATCCAGGACCCTTACGCCGATGGTCTCGAGAATGCTGAGCCCAGCATCGTGGATGGCTTCGATGCGGTCGCTGGAAAGCACCTCGATCGGCCTGTAGGCCATCGAGACCTGACGGAAGGGTGACTGCTGAAGGCTGCCGGCGACGCGGCTCGGACGGCCGGCGCGGCGGCGCCCGGTGCCCTTGTTCCCCACTCTGTTAGTCATTGTCACAGCTCCGGTCTTCGGGTTCAGGCGGGCGGACGCTCGCGCAGCAATCTTGTCTCCGGCGGTTCATCGAAACGGCGCGCCAGCAAATGGCCGGCAAAGACGGCATCGGCCACCGAGGATGGTGCCAGACAATCGCCGATGCGTCGCACGAAGGCGATGCCGGCCGCCTTGATGGCCGCCGGATCGGCGGTGATCGCGCGGTGCAGGTCATCATTGGCCAGCCGTCCGGTGGCAAGGACAAGTGATGGGGCCGCCATGGTGGTGAGGCGCCCGGTGAAGGTGCAGGCAATATCGACTTCTTCGGCCCTCACCGCTGCCAGCCGCTGTGACAGCACCAGTTTCACTCCAAGCTCCAGGAGCCGGGCCTGGATGAAGGCCTGCTCGTCGGTCATCTGGGTCCACATGGAGATGAGCGGTGCCGGCGTGATCAAGGTGACGCTCTTGCCCTCTTTCGCAAAGCGCTCGGCCAGCGCCCCAGCGACGGCGTAATGATCGTCGTCGTAGAGGACCACCATATCCGCCAATGTCGCGCCGGCAAAGATGTCGTCGGGCGTCAGCACTGCAGCGCCGCCGGCCACCGGCACTGCTTCCTCGCCCATGGCGCCGATGCCGTCGCGGCGCCAGCGGCTTCCGGTCGCCACCACGACGGCCTGGCAATCGAGGTCCAACACGTCTGCGGCATCGAGCCGGCTTTGCGGATAGAGTGTGGCATTAGGGTGCTTCGAAAGCATGTGCAGGCGGTGGTCGCGCACCCGCATCCAGGTTTGCAGGCCGGGCAGCGTGGCTTCGAAGCGCAGGCGCCCGCCGGTCTCGCGCTCGGCTTCGGCAAGGCTCACCTCGTAGCCGCGCCGCGCCAGCGCGAGCGTGCATTCAAGTCCCGCCGGCCCGCCGCCGACGACCAGCACGCGGGTTGACGAACGCTGCGGCGCGATACGTTCGGGGTGCCAGCCGCGGCGCCATTCCTCGCCCACTGTCGGGTTCTGGGTGCAGCGCAGCGGCACCGCCTCGTTGTTGGCGGCGCGACATATATTGCAGCCGATGCATTCGCGGATATCGTCGGTGCGCCCTGAACGGATCTTTTCCGGCAGGAACGGATCGGCGATGGACGGTCGCGCCGCGCCAATCAGATCAAGGATACCGCGGCGCACCTGCGAGACCATGGCATCGGGCGAGGTGAAGCGGCCGACCCCCACCACCGGCTTGCTGGTGAGCTTCTTGACGAAGGCCACCTGCGCCTCCTGGAAGCCTTCGGCCGAAAAGCGCGCCGAGCGCGAGTCGTTGCCCAGCCCGCCACCCACATTGACATCCCACAGATCGGGCAGTTCGGCGAGGAGCGAGATGATCTCCGGCGCCTCGCCATCAGGCGAAATGCCGTGCAGCCCATGCAATTCATCGACCGCCAAGCGGACCGCCACGGCGCAATCGGCACCGACCGCCTCGCGCGTTTCCTCGATCAGTTCGCGCAACAGGCGAACCCGGTTGACAAGCGGACCGCCATATTCGTCGTTGCGGATATTGAGGCGAGGGGAGAGGAACTGGAACGGCAGGTAATCATGGCCGGCATAGACATAGACGATGTCGAACCCTGCCTCGCGCGCCCGGCGGGCAGCCAGCCGCTGCCAGCCGCGCAACGACCGGATGTCGGCGGCGTCCATCTGGCGGGCGCTGCCTGGCTGCATGATATGGGCCGGCCGCGCCGAGGCGGACAACAGCGGCTCCCGGCTGAGGCGATTGTTGGAATGAGCGCCGCCGTGCCAAAGCTCGATGCCGGCCAGACTTCCATGGGCATGAATGGCGCTTGCCGCGAGCGCCAGGGCCTTGACGTCGTCATCGTCCCACAGGCTGAGGAAGGCATGGGGGGAATCGTCTGAAGTGGGGTGAATGGAGCAGTATTCGGTGCACACGACCCCCCACCCGCCTTCGGCCTTGATAGCGCGATAGGCAGCGCCGGAACGCGGCCGCATGTAGCCCATGCCGGTGGCATGCGGGGTCTGGTAGAAGCGGCTGCGGGCGGTGACCGGGCCGATCTTGACCGGTTCGAACAGAATGTCGTGACGGGTTTCGCGGCTCAATGCGATACCCCTTGCAGCCGCGCCAGTTCGTCGACCGGGATATGGCAGCGAATGGCGTGGCCTTCCCCGATCTCGGCCAGCGGCGGCTCGCTTTGGGCGCATCTGCCTGCGATCACGCGCGGACAACGGGTATGGAAGACGCAACCCGATGGCGGATTGATGGCACTGGGGATCTCGCCCGACAGACGGATGCGCTCACCATGGCGGCGGTCGATGGAGGGCACCGCCGACAAGAGCGCTTCGGTATAGGGATGATGCGGGCCCGAAAATACCTGCTCCGCCGGGCCGATTTCCATCAGCCGCCCGAGATAGAGAACGGCGATGCGGTCGGAGAGATAGCGCACCACGCCGAGATCGTGGGAGATGAAGACGTAGCTCACCTGGAGTCGCGTCTGCAGGTCGGCCAGAAGATTGAGGATCGCTGCCTGTACCGATACATCGAGCGCCGAGGTCGGCTCGTCGCACACCACGATGCGCGGCCCTCCGGCAAAGGCGCGGGCGATGGCGACTCGCTGCTTGAGGCCGCCGGAAAGCTGGCGCGGCCGGGCGCCCAGGTAGCGATCGGCGAGGCGCACCGCGCGGGTGAGCTCGGTGAGGCGGGTTTCCTGCGCCGCACCGGCAAGGCCGGCGAGCTTGCCGATGGCACGGCCGATGAGACGGCGTACCGTATGGGATCGGTTGAGGGCCGAATCCGGGTTCTGGAAGACGATCTGCAGGGCCTTGACGGCCGCCAGCGCCCGGTGTGACAGCGAGGCCTCCAGCGGGGCTCCATCGAGTTCGATGCGGGTCTCGGCATCGGGCGCCGTCAGACCGAGCAGCACGCGGGCAAGTGTTGTCTTGCCGCTACCGGATTCGCCCACCAACCCGAGCGTCTCGCCGGCCCGCAGTTCGATAGTGATGTCCCTGAGAACCCTGAGGGCGTGACCTTTCAGATGGAAGGTCTTCGACAGGTTTTCGATGCGCAGGACCGGTGCCCCGCTCGAGGAAGGCACTCGGCCAGCGGCCATGTCGGCGGGAACTGCAACCGGCAGGTCGGGCGCCCGCTCATGGTAGTGGCAGCGGCTCGAGCGGTCTTTACCGCAGGCGACAAGGGCGGGCTCGACGCTGCGGCAATGATCGTCGGCCAAGGCGCAGCGCGGGGCGAAGATGCACCCTTGAGCCTCGGTGCCGGCCGCTGGCAGGAAGCCGGGAATGGTGCTCAAGGGACCGCTCGCCTTGCGTTGGCCGCGGTGCGGCAGGCAACGCAGCAGACCGACGGTATAGGGATGGCGCGGGCCGGCGAACAGTGCCGCTGTCGGGCCTTCCTCGACCAGGGTGCCGGCATATAGCACCCCCACCCGGTCGCAGACGCTGGAGACGACGCCGAGATTGTGGCTGATGAACAGGATCGAAGTGCCGAACTCGGCGCGCAATTGCCGGATGAGATCCAGCACTTCCGCCTCGACGGTGGCATCGAGGCCAGTGGTCGGTTCATCGAGGATCAACAGGGCCGGATCGTTGGCCAGCGCCATGGCAATGCCGACGCGTTGTTGCATGCCGCCGGAAAGCTGGTGCGGGTAGCGCTCCATCACCGGTAGCGGGTCGGCGATGCGCACCTTCTTCAGCATTTCCACCGCCCGCTCGCGCGCCTCGCGCTGGGGCACCTTCAGGACCTCGTAGACTTCGGCCACCTGGCGGCCGATCCTGATGGACGGATTGAGCGCCCGGCCGGGGTCCTGGTAGACCATCGACAGATTGTTGGCCCGCAAGGTGCGCACCTCGCTGGCATCGAGGCCGACCAGATTGCGGCCGGCGACCACGATCCTGCCGCCGCTGACCCGGCCATTGCGCGGCAGGTAGTCGACGGCGGCCAGCGCGGCGGTCGATTTTCCGCAGCCGGACTCGCCCACCAGCCCGTAGGATTCTCCACGCCCGATGCGAAAGCTTATGCCGTGCAGCACCCGCCGGGGCCGGCCGCGCACCGAGTAGGTGACCTCAAGATCCTCAAGCGCCAATGCGTCGGGCTCAGGCATCGAGCGCCCCCTGGATGCCGTCGGCCACCAGGTTCACGCCCACCACCAGGGAGGCGATGGCAAAGGCATCGAACAGCACTGTCCACCAGTAACCGCCGCCGATGAGGCCGTAGTTGGTGGAGATCGACAAGCCCCAGTCGGGCGACGGCGGCTGGATGCCGAAGCCGATGAAGCTCAGGGTCGCCACCGTGAAGATGGCGTAGCCCAGACGTACCGTGGTCTCCACCATGATGGGCGGCAGCACGTTGGGCAGGATCTCCACGAACATGATGTGGAAGGCGTTTTCGCGCCTCAGACGGGCAGCCGCGACATAGTCGAGCTCGCGTTCGGCCAGCACGCTGGCGCGCACCGTGCGGGCGATGATCGGCGCAAAGGTCAGGCCGATCACCAGCATCACCGTTATCGTCGAGGCGCCGACGGCGACCAGCGCAAACAGTGCCACGATCACTGTCGGCAAGGCCAGGAGAGCATCGACGAAGCGGCTGATGACCTCGTCGATGAAGCCGCGGAAATAGCCCATGGTCAGGCCCAGCGCGGCGCCGACAACGGTGGAGATGACGGTGGCCAGCGGTGCCACGGTGAGGATGTCGCGCGAGCCGGCAATCACCCGCGAGAACACATCTCGGCCGAGTTGGTCGGTGCCGAACCAGTGTTGGGCCGAGGGCGGCATGAGAGCATTGAGGAGATCGTCGGCGAAGGGATCGTACGGCACCAGCGATGCCCCGAAGACGGCGCAGCCGACCCAGAAGGCGACGATGGCCGCACCGATCAGGAAAGTTGGCGAGCGCAGGATCTGGCGCAGCCTTTCGCGCCGCTCGGTGGACGTGCTGTCGGCCTCGCTGACAACGCCCGAGGGGTCGGCCAGATCGCTCATTCCTCACCCCCGATGCGGATCCGCGGGTTGAGGATGGAGTACAGCAGGTCGGCGGCCAGACTGGCTATGGTGAAAACGATCCCGACCACGAGGACGCCTGCCTGCAGCATGGGAAAGTCCTTCTTGCTGGCGGCGGTATAGATGAGCGAGCCAATCCCTTGATAGTGGAACAGTGTCTCGATGACGACGAGGCCGCCGATCAGATAGGCGGTCTGGGTCGCCACCACACCAATGGTCGGCAGCAGCGAATTGCGCAGTACATGCCGCCAGATCACCGTCGAGCGCCTCAGGCCCTTGAGCATGGCGGTGCGGGTGTAATCGGCGTCCAGCGCCTCAACCGTGCCAGCTCTTGCCATGCGGGCGATATAGCCGAACAGGATCAGCACCAGCGGAACGGCGGGCAGAATCAGGTGATAGAGCTGGCCGAAGAACCCGGCCCCTTGCGGCCAGGTCGCCGAAATCGGCAGCCATCTGAGCCACACGCCGAAGATCATGATCAGCACGATGCCGGAGACGAACTCAGGCACAATGGTGGCCGAGAGCCCGGTTATGGAGATCACCCTGTCGAGAGGCCGGCCGACATTGAGCGCCGCAACCACCCCGCCGAAAATGCCTAGCGGCACCACCAGCAGGAAAGCAACCAGGGCCAGCTTGCCGGAGTTGACGAGCGCCGTCTCGACGAACGGCGCCACCGGGGCGCGATAGGCATAGGAGGTGCCGAGGTTGCCGACCACGAAACCCGATACCCAGTCGCCATACTGAACGAGGAGCGGCCGGTCGGTGCCCATCTTGTGGTTGAGCGCATCGACGGCGCGCTGATCCGCGAAGGGGCCCAGCATGGCGCGCCCGACATTGCCCGGCAGCACCTGGCCGCCGGCGAACACCAGCACGCTGAGCAGCCACAACGTCACCAGCGACAGCGCCAGGCGTTGCATCAAGAAGCGGGCGATGGCGAACCTCCCTTGCTTCGTTGTGCAGCGAAAACCTCCGGGCGGGCGCCGCCCGGAGGAAAATCGCCAAGGCTCAGAACGATGCCTGGGTGAGGAAGAGGTGGCCCATGGCGGTCGGCTCGACGCCGCTCATGCCCTTCTTCGTCGCCGTCAGGAAATCGTAGAAGTAGGTATAGAGGATCGGCGTCTCATCAAGCAGCAGGCGCTGGATCTTGCCGGCTGCCGCTTGCTGCGTCTCCAGATCGAGGGCGGCGATGTAGCCGGAGACAAGGCTGTCGTATTCCTTGTTGTGGAAATGCGCCGAGTTCCATGTGCCGTCGCTCGTCAACGGCGCCTGCAGGAAGACGTTGGGCACGCCGCGGTGGCCATAATCGGTGATGCCCATGTCGGAATCGAGCCACGGTGATTTGCCGTAGACAGCATCGCCGTAATAGGCGCCCTGATCGAGGACGTTGAGATTGATCTTGCCGCCGACCGGCTTGACGGCATTCTGGATCAGCACAGCGTAATCGGGGATTTCGAGATACTTCTCGGTCGTCAGGGTCGTCTCGAAGCCATTCGCCATGCCAGCTGCCTCCAGCAGCTTCTTGGCCTCGGCGATATCCATCTCGCGCTGCGGCACGCTCTTGTCGGTGGAGGGAAAGGCCGAGGCGAAGGGGCTGTCATTGCCGATCGCCGCCTTGCCCTTCATCAACCCCTGGACCAGCTTGGGCCGGTCGAGGCACAAGGCAACGGCGCGACGCACCCGCTTGTCCGTGAACGGCGCCTTGTCGGTGCGCATGTGGACTTCTTCATGCGCTGTCGATGGCCGCGATATGATGTCGACGCTCGGGTCATGCAGCAGCGCCACACCCTGCAGCACCGGGACCTGCTGCATGATGTCGACCTGGCCCCCCTGAAGCGCCAGGATCTGCGGCTGGTAGTCATTGTAGAAACTGACTTCCAGGCGGTCGGGCAACGGCTTGCCGCCCCAGTAATCGTCAAAGCGGGTGAACGATGCGCCCACCTTGGCGGTGTACTTGTCGAGCTTGAACGCACCGGTGCCGATCATCGTCTTTTCGAAATCTCCGGCATAATCGGCCGGCAGGATGACGGCGTTGTAGTTGTCGGTCGACAAGGCGTAGGGGAAGTTACCGTTGGCGACATCAAGATGGAATTCGACGGTGAGATCGTCGACCTTGCGCGTGCCGCCCTTCGACAGCATGCCCTTGAACACCGACAGGGCGTTGGAGCCGTTTTTCGGATCGGCGAGACGATCGATGGAGGCCACCACATCGTCGGCGGTCATCGTCTTGCCGTTGTGGAATTTCACGCCCTTCCTGAGTTTGAACGTCCACACCGTGCCGTCCTTGTTGGGCGACCAGCTTTCGGCGAGAAGCGGTTGCAGAGCGAGATCAGGCCCCGACAGGCAGAGGTTCTCGGCCACATAGGACAACACCGTCACCCCGCCGCCATCGGCAATGGTCACGGGATCGATGGCCGCGGCGGGAACCGTCTGCGCCACCCGAACGGTGCCACCGGACATGGCGGCGCGTGCAAGGCTCGGGGCGCCCACCACGCCGACCGAAGTTGCAACCGTCTGCAGGAACGGCAGCGACAGGCCGAGCACTGTGCCATGGCGCATGAAGTCGCGGCGGCTGACCCGGCCGTCGACGAGCCCGTCGATCAGATGGTTTTCGTGTTCGCTGCGACCGCGCCGCAGAATATCGAGTAGCCGAAGATTGATTTTCATTTGCAGTCCTCCTGAAGTTACCGTCCCTTATTTCGGGACGCAGTATCCCTGTCTGCCGCCGATCACCGCTCCAAGCGTGCCGACCGGCATTGCCTCCCGGAGTGCCCAGATTGCCAAAGCGCGCCCGTTCGACATCGTTTGCCTTCTGGGTAGCTTCGATGTCCGGTCAAATCTGTTCATTCCGTACCCTTTGTGATCACGCACGCTAAGCGCTCGAATCGGCCATGGAAAGTGAAATTTTCGTGCCGGCCCATCGGCATTCAGTCGCCGCAAGCCGGGCACCAACTGTGATCACAATGGGGCCATGGATATCCTTGCCGCGCCAGGAAGGCGAGCACATTGTCAATGCCGCCGTCGTAAAGCGCCTGCTGTGCATGATCGCCCGACCAGCCGACATGCGGGGTCAGGATGAAGCGCGGATCGCCGATCAGCTGGTTCAGGGGGTTGTCGATGGCGATCGGTTCGCTGCTCACCACATCGAGGCCGGCGCCGGCAATGCGGTCGTCCGCCAGGGCCCTGACCAGCGCCGCCTCGTCGATGAGGGCGCCGCGCGCGGTGTTGATGATCACCGGCCGGCGGGTCATGGCGGCAAACTCGATTTCGCCGATCAGGCCGGCTGTTTCGGGTGTCAGCGGACAATGCAGGCTGATGACGTCCGCCGTTGCGATAACCTCGTCGAAGGGTGTGCGTCCGGGCTGCACCTCGCTCGCGCCCTTCCGGCCCGCCCGCATGATCTGCATGCCGAACCCGCTCGCGATGCGGGCCAGCGTCTCGCCAATGGCGCCTGATCCGACGAGACCCAGTCGCAACCCATGCAGGTCGCCAACAGGGTGGATCGGCAGACTGCGCCTGCCTGATTTCGCCCATTCGCCCGCATCCATGTCGCGCACGTAGCCGGCCAGCCCGCGCTTCACCGCCAGCAGCAGTGCCATGGCGTGTTCGGCAACCGTCTGGCTAGCATAGCCCGCAACGCCTTCGACCTCGATGCCATGGGCACGGCAGCAGTCGAGATCGACATGATTGAGGCCGCTCGAGCAGGCCGAGATGAATTTCAGGGTGTCGAGGCCCTCAAGGTCGGCCGGCCCCAAAGGCACATTGACGGTGATGACGGCGGTTGCGCCCTGCAGGCGTTCGCGCACCAGTTCCGGCGGTGTGTCGTTGTGGTCGATCCATTCGCAAGCCACTTCGATGCGCCGCGGCTGCACCGCCACGCTGAAGGCGGCCCGGTCGAGGAAGACGATGCGTGGGAGATCGGACATGAACGGCGAACCCGATTTTGCGCCTTGCCGGCACCCGCATGCCGGGCGGCCGGGCAAAATGCGCTGGTGATGCAAAATCACCTACCACAACGCCAGCGCCTGATGATAGGTTGATTGTGATCACAGTTTTGCAAATGGCATTTCGGTACGGAGAAACCCATGAATCGTTCAGCGCTATCGGCCCTTGTCCCACGACCCGCTCTCGACGATATCGGTTATTACATGGTGGGGATATCGCGGCTGCCGGGTTTCGACCGCATCGTCAAGCTGTCGTCGAACGAATCGCCGCTGGGGCCAAGCCCTGACGCCGTTGCGGCCGCCAGCCGGGTTCTGGCCGCGGCCCACCGCTATCCCGAGATCGATCTCGAGGGCCTGCCTGATGGCATTGCCCGCCGCTTCGGCCTTGAAGCATCGCAGATCACCTTCGGACCCGGATCCGACGAGGTGCTGCTGCGGCTGGTGAACGCCTATTCCGGCCCCGGTGATGAAGTGATTCATTCCGAGCACGCCTACATGCAGTTCCCGATCTATGCCATTCGCGCCGGATCGACCCCGGTGGCGGCGGCGGATGTCGACTTCCGACACAGCGTCGACAACATCCTTGCCGCCGTCAACGAGCGCACCAGGATCGTCATCGTCGCCAATCCGGATAATCCGTCGGGCACCTATCTGTCGGGGTCCGAGATCCGCCGGCTGCGCCACACCTTGCGCGATGACATCCTGCTGATCGTCGATGCCGCCTATGACGAATATGCCCGTGCGCCCGATTATGAAGGCGCTACCGGTCTGGTCGACGAGTTCGGCAATGTCGTGGTGACGCGCACCTTTTCGAAGTTGTTCTGCCTGGCGGGCCTTAGGCTCGGCTGGTGTTATGGCCCGCGCCCGGTCATCGATCTCATGGAGTGCATCGGTCCCTCGTTTCCGGTCAACATCGCCGCCCAGGCCGCCGCCATCGCCGCGCTGGAAGATGCCGGCCACATCGCGGCGGTGCTCGCCCACAACCGCCAATGGATCGACCGCTTCAGCGCAGCGCTCGTCGCCATGGGCCTTGCGGTTTATCCCAGCCAGACCAACTTCGTGCACGTGCGCTTCCCCGACGAGCCCGGTCGCACCGCCGCCGAGGCCGACGCCCACCTCAAGCGCCACGGCATCGTCGCGCGCAAGTTCGCGCTTGCCGATTTCGCCGACAAGCTGCGCTTCACCATCGGTCTCGGCGATGAAATGGAACGCACCATCGAAGCGCTCAAGACCTTCATGTCGACATAGCCGCCAAACGTTTTAAATGTCGCGCGGGTCGTTGCAGAACAGGGGAGAGAGGGTGTATCGCCGCCTGCCAGTTTCCCGATAGTATCGGCTTTGCGACCATGAGGAGACCCGGCAATGCTTGCTTCCCCGGATTTTTCAGACGGCGCCGCCTGGGTCGACGGCGAGTTCGTGCCCGTCGCCGAAGCCCGCATTCCCCTGCTCGATCGCGGCTTCATCAAGTCGGACGCCACCTACGACGTGACGCATGTGTGGAAGGGCTACATGTTCCGCCTCGACGATCATCTCGACCGCTTCGAGCGCAACATGGCCGCCCTTCGCCTCAAGCTGCCGGTGTCGCGGGCACGGCTCGTCGAGATTCTCTTTGAATGCGTGCGCCGCACCGGCCTGCGCGATGCCTTCGTGCAGATGACCTGCACCCGCGGGCTGGCGCCAAAGGGCACCCGCGACCCGCGCCAGGGGGAAAACCGGCTCTATGTCTTCGCCGTGCCCTTCGTGTGGATCGCCGATCCGGAAAAGCAGGCACTGGGCCTCAACCTCCACATCTCCGGCATCGAGCGCATACCGCCCGCCTCGGTCGATCCGCGCACCAAGAACTTTCACTGGATCGATCTCACCCTCGGCCTGCTCGAGGCCTATGACGCCGGATGCGACACCGAGGTGCTGAGCGATGGCGACGGCAATGTCACCGAGGGGCCGGGCTTCAATATCTTCATTGTCAGCAAGGGCCGGCTGATGACCCCGGCCGAAGGTGTGTTCGACGGCCTGACGCGGCGCACGGTGCTCGAACTGGCCAAGGAGACCAACGTCAGGATCGAGGAGACAACGGTGCCGGCCGATGTGGTGCGCGGGGCCGACGAGGTGTTCCTTACATCGACCGCCGGCGGCATCATGCCGGTCACCCGCATCGGCGGCCAACCGGTCGGCGGCGGCCAGCCGGGCCCGCTCACCCAGCGCTTGAGACAGCTCTACTGGGCGAAGAAGGAACAGGGCTGGCTCGGCACCAAGATCGATTATGGCGATACAGCGACGGCATGAGCGAGACGCTGCGCGCCCTTTTCGATCCCTCGTCGGTTGCCGTGGTGGGCGCCTCCGCCGATGTCACTCGCATCGGCGGGAGGGTGCTCGACTATCTGATCCGCGGTGGCTTCAAGGGCAGATCATCCCCGTCAACCCCAACCGCGACACGGTGCAGGGACTGGCGGCCGTGCCTTCGGTAGACGACCTGCCAGCAGGGATCGACGTCGCGATCGTGGCGTTGCCGGTCGCCGCCACAGTCGCGGCGGTCAGGGCGTGCGCGGCGAGAGGCATCAAGGGCGCCATCGTCTTCGGTTCGGGCTTTGCCGAGATCGGCCCGGACGGGCAGGCCGCCGAGGCGGAACTGGCGCGCATCGCCAAATCGAGCGGCATGCGCATCCTCGGTCCCAACTGTCTTGGCGCCTTCAATTCCTTCAGCGGTTTTTTCGGCACCTTCACCAACACCCTCGATCGCATGTTCCCGAGACCGGGCGCCTTGTCCATCGTCAGCCAGTCCGGGGCCTTCGGCAGCCACCTCTTCTACCTGTCCCACCAGCGCGGAATCGGCCTGCGCTACTGGATCTCCACCGGCAACGAATGTGATGTGGAGGTGGCCGAATGCCTCGACTTCGTCATCGCCGATCCCGGCGCCCGGGTTGTCATGCTCTATATCGAGGGCGCAAGGCGCGGACCCGAACTCATGGCGGCGCTGGCCAGGGCCAAGGCAGCCGGCAAGACGGTGATCGCCATCAAGGTGGGACGCTCAGCCGTCGGGGCGGCCGCGGCGGCCTCCCATACGGCGGCACTGGCCGGCGGTGATGCCGTATACCAGGCGGTGTTCCGCCGCTACGGCGTGGCGCGCGTGCGCTCGGCTGAAACGCTGGTGGATGCCGCTGTGCTGGCGCTGGCCGGCCGCTTGCCCACCGGCCGGCGGCTCGGCATCGTCACCATTTCGGGCGGCGGGGGCATCTTGATGGCCGATATCGCCGCCGATTGCGGACTGGAGTTTCCGGCCATGCCGCTGAAGGTGCAGGAGACCCTGAAGGCGAGTCTTCCGTTTGCCGCGCCGCGCAATCCGGTCGACATCACGGCCCAGGCTTTCAACGACCTGGCGTTATTCGGGCGCAACCTCGACATGATCGTCGCTGAAGGCGGCTATGACGCGGTGATCGCCTTCTTTACGACCGTTGCGGGTTCGCCCGCCATGGCGCCGCAACTCATCGCCGCGTTGCGCAAGGTACGCAACAACCATCCCGACCGCCTGATCGTGTTGTCGCTGCTGGCGACGCCCGATGTGGTGGCAGCTTATGAGGCCGAGGGATTCCCGGTTTTCGAGGATCCCGGCCGGGCGGTTGAAGCCATCGCCGCCCTGGTACCCGACGATGCTGTTGAAAGCCCATGCCCCATCGACCTCCCGAAGATCGCTCTGCCCCGAGGACCGCTCAGCGAACATCAGAGCAAGGCCATCCTGGCGAGGGCCGGCATACCGGTGGTCGACGAAACGCTCAGCCGCAGCGCCGATGCGGCGGCTGCCGCCTTCGCCCGCATTGGCGGCCCTGTGGCGCTGAAGCTTGTTTCGCCCGACATCGCCCACAAGACCGAGATCGGCGGTGTGCTGCTCGATCTCAAGACCAGGGCGGCGGTGCGCCGGGGCTTTGCCACCCTGATGGCACGGGCAGCAAAGCGCGCCCCGCAAGCGGCGATAGACGGTGTCCTCGTTGCCCCCATGCTTTCAGGGCACATCGAGACCATCATCGGCGTCAAGCGCGACCCCTTGTTCGGGCCGGTCGTGATGTTCGGGCTTGGCGGCATCCATGTGGAGGTCCTGAAGGACGCGACCTTCCGCCTGCCGCCCTTCGACGAGGCCGAGGCCCGGCGCATGATCGCTGAAATCAGGGGCCATGCGCTGCTGGAGGGCGCGCGCGGCAACCGGCCCGCGGATATCGAGGCGCTCGCCCGGGCGCTGGCCGCCGTCTCGCGTTTCGCCACCGCCGCCGGCGAGGCGCTGGAGAGCCTCGACATCAATCCCTTCGCCGTGCTGCCCAAGGGCCGTGGCGCCATGGCGCTCGATGCACTGATCGTTTCACGCTCGATCGCTGAAGGGTGATCGCGCTGGCATCGGTGCGTTACATGCGGCAAATTCCGCTTCGTGGCCTCGAATACCGGAAAGGATATCAAGTTGAGCAACGATGAACTCATTCGCATGACGGCGACCGCGGCCGTGGCGGCGCTGCGTGCTGGCGACGCCTCCTCGCTCGACCTGGTGGAGGCCTCAGCAGCGCGCATCGAAGCGGTCAATCCGGTCGTCAACGCGCTGCCGATCCTGTGTCTCGACCGCGCCCGCGACGCGGCACGGCGGATGACTGCGCAAGCGCCCGCCGGCGTCGATCCCGCCTGCTGGCTTGCCGGCCTGCCCCTGGCAATCAAGGACTACAACGATCTCGGCGGCGTCAGGACCACCATGGGCTCGCCGATCTTTGCCGAGCGGGTGGCCGAGCGCTCCGATGCCACCGTCGCGCGCCTGGAGCGCCATGGGGGCGTCGCGATGGGCAAGTCCAATGTTCCCGAATTCGCCGGCGGCAACACCTTCAATCCGGTATTCAGCGCCACCCGCAACCCCTGGGACATCCGCCTTAGCGCGGGCGGATCATCGGGCGGCGCCGCCGTGGCGTTAGCGACCGGCATGACGTGGCTGGCCAACGGCAGCGACCTCGGCGGTTCGTTGCGTACGCCCGCCAGCTTCAACGGCGTCGTCGGCCTGAGGCCCGGTCCCGGCCGGGTGCCGCGCGGCGCCAGTCTTCCCGCCTTCGATACACTGTGGGTGGAAGGACCCATGGGTCGCACTGTTGCCGATGTTGCCTTGATGCTCGATGCCTCGGCCGGCTTCGAGGCTGATGATCCTCTGTCTTTCGACACCCCCGCCGGCATATTCACCCATGGCCTGCAAAAATCCGGACTGCCGGTACGGGTCAGTTTCAGCCGCGACCTCGGCGGCATTGTTGCTGTCGAACCGGAGATCGCCGACATCTGCGCTGCCGCTGCGGCACGATTTGCCGAAATCGGTGCCGATGTCACCGGTGACTGCCCGGATTTTACCGGCGTGCTGGAAGCCTTCCATACCCTGCGCGGCGTCCTTTTCGGCACCTCGATGGGCCCCACGCTGGAAGCCCACCGCGACCGGATCAACCCGGATATTGTGTGGAACATCGAAAAGGGCCTCGATGTGACCGCGCAGGATCTGTTGTCGGCGCAGCGGGTACGCTGGGCGCTCTATCACCGCATGGTCGAGTTCTTCCAGACCCACGACCTGCTGATCTGCCCGGCGGTGTCGGTTTCGCCGTTTCCGGTCGAGCAGAACTGGGTGGAGGTCATCGACGGAAAACCCTGTGCCAGTTACATCGACTGGTTCGCCATCACCTTCGCGCTCACCATGACCGCCTGCCCGGTGCTGGCCCTGCCGTGCGGTTTTACCCGCTCGGGGCTGCCCGTCGGCATCCAGCTCGTCGGCCGACCGCGCGGCGAAGAAGCTCTGTTGCGCGCCGCCCATCGCATGGAAGAGGTGTTCGGATGCGCTGGCCGGCTTCCCGTCGACCCTCGTTAGGCGGGTAGCAGGGGACAAAGTGAATCGATGAGCCGGCCCAGCCTAGTTGATTACATCGTTGCCACGCTCAATCGGCGCGGGGTCAAGCGCATGTTCGGCATACCTGGCGGCGGGTCGAGCCTCGATGTCATCGACGCTGGCGCCAGGGCCGGTATCGATTTCGTGCTCGCCCGCACCGAAACCGCCGCGGCCTTCATGGCCGCCGTCACGGCGGAACTGACCGGCGCGCCCGGCGTGGTGCTGACCGGCATCGGGCCAGGGGCCGCCAGCGCCGTCAACGGCATCGCCTATGCAGCGTTGGAAAAGGCTCCGGTGGTATTGATCAGCGATTGCCGCGGCGCCGGCTCGTCCCTGCATCAGGCTTTTGACCAGCGCGCCCTCTACTCACCCCTCGTGAAGGCCGGCTGCCGCCTGATGGCCGAGACGGCGGGAGATTTCGATCAACTGCTTGATCTGGCGCTGACCCGCCCACTGGGACCGGTGCATGTGGACCTCGCCAGTAGCGACGCCGCCCGCCCGGTGGCGTCCTCCGCATCGCCCGCTCGATCCCCTGAGCCGGGCGTGGTTGGCGATGTCGATGCGGCAGGGCGCCTACTTGCAGCATCCAGGCGGCCCATCATAATCGCCGGTCTCGATGCCCGTTCGGCCGCAGGCGCCACAGGGCTCTCCCGGCTTGCCGATGGGCTGCACGCCCCGGTTCTTGCCACCTACAAGGCAAAGGGTGTCTTCCCCGATGCCGATCCACGCATGATCGGTCTGTTCACCGGGGCACGGGCGGAGGCCGCCAGCCTCGAAGCGGCCGACCTGATCATCCTCTACGGCCTCGATCCCGTCGAGGTCATCCCCGGCCCATGGTCCTACGCCGCACCGCTGCTGGAGCTTGCCGTGACGCCCGGCCATCGCCACCCGGTCGAGCCGGCCGTGACCTTGTGCGGCCCCTTCGGCGATATCGTCGAGGCACTGCGGCCATCGTTGCGAAACAGCGCCTGGGATCCCGGCGAGGTTGCAGGCTTGCGCCAGCGCATGCGCGAGCGACTGTCGTTGGCGGGGAGGGGGCACAATGCCCAGACCGTTACTGAGGCGGTGCAACGGGCAGCCCCTGCCGGCACCCGCCTCTGCGTCGATTCAGGCGCCCACATGTTCGCGGCGATGGCATTTTGGCAGGCCGCCGAGCCGTTGTCGGTGCTCAAGTCGAACGGGCTTTCCAGCATGGGATTTGCCGTGCCCGCCGCCATTGCCTCCGCGCTGGCTGACCCGCCGGTACCGGTCGCCGCGCTGACCGGTGACGGCGGCATGATGATGTGCCTGGGCGAGTTGGCGACCGCCGCTGAATCCCAGGCCAAGATCGTCTGCGTTGTTCTCAACGATGCTGCGCTATCGCTCATCGATATCAAGCAGCGGCGCGCCCAGCGCCCTTCGCTCGGGGTGCGCTATCCGCCGACCGACTTTGCTGCCGTCGCCAAAGCGATGGGGTGTCTCGGCTGGCAGGTTGGTCTCGATGACGATCTCGATGGAGCGCTGGCCGAAGCCTTTGCCTGCGACGGCCCAGCCGTCCTCGACGTCCTTGTCGATGCATCCGGCTACGCTGCCCAACTGGAGGCATTGCGTGGCTAGTGGCGGTCGACGCAGAGACTTCTCCGACCTATATAGGCGTCCATGACATCGACCGCCGAGCATTCGCCGCGCCGCTTCTGCGTTGCCCCCATGATGGACTGGACCGACCGGCATTGCCGGGCCTTCCACCGGGTGCTGACCCGTCGTGGCCTGCTCTATACCGAGATGCTGACCTCGGCAGCCGTCGTGCATGGGGCGCGCCAGCGGCTTATGGGCTTCGATGCCTGTGAACACCCCGTCGCCCTGCAACTGGGCGGCTCGGAGCCGCGCCAACTGGCAGAGGCAGCCCGCATCGGCGCCGACTTCGGTTATGACGAGATCAACCTCAATTGCGGCTGTCCATCCGATCGGGTGCTCTCGGGCCGCTTCGGGGCCTGCTTGATGGGCGAGCCGCAGATCGTGGCCGAATGCGTTGCCGCCATGCGCGCCGCCGTCTCCGTCCCGGTCACCGTCAAGTGCCGCATCGGCATCGATGATCAGGATGGCGAGGAGGATTTCCGCGCCTTCGTCGAGGCCGTGGCGGCGGCCGGTTGCAGGACCTTCATCGTGCATGCGCGAAAGGCCTGGCTGAGCGGCTTGTCGCCTAAGGAGAACCGGGAGATTCCCCCGCTCGATCACGCCCGTGTCCATCGCCTCAAGCAGGCAAGGCCCGACCTGGAAGTCATCGTCAACGGCGGCGTCGCCTCGTTGGAGGAGGCCGAAGACCATCTCGCCCGGGTGGACGGAGCGATGCTGGGACGCGCCGCCTACCAGACGCCGTGGCTTCTGGCCGATGCCGACCGGCGGTTCTTCGGCAGCGACAACCCGGTATCGAGCCGTGGCGATGCGGTTGCGGCGTTCATGCCTTATATCGAGCAAAGGCTGGCCGAGGGCGTCTTCCTGTCGCGCCTGACCCGCCACATGCTGGGGCTTTATCACGGCCAACCGGGCGGGCGACTGTGGCGGCGGCACCTGTCGGAGAACGCCCATCGGCCGGGCGCCGGCCGTGCCGTCGTTGAAGAGGCGCTGGCGCTGGTGGAGGAAACCCGCGCCCGCGCCGCGTGACACACACGCCTTGTGGTCCGGCGAACGGTCCTTTCGAAATCCGCAATCAGCTTTTGCTTGACAGAAGCGCGCCGGTCGGGTGCATCACCGATCGGACCCGCGACTTGCGCGCAGGATCACCTGGTGCCCGGCTGCATTGCCGGCCGATAAGAAAGATGCGCCCCGCCGGCGCGACAGCGAAAGGGAGAAAAAGCATGTTCAAGGCATTGAAGACCATCGCCATCGCCGCTGCGGCACTGGTGTGCGCCGCAACACTCGCAAGCCCCGGCCAGGCCGAAGTGCGCATCGCCTACAAGTCGGCCAAGAGCGGCACGTCCTACTACCAGATGGGCGTCGAACTCTCCAACGCCATCAAAGCCGGGACCAAGGGCGGCGCCATTCTGACGGTCGAGGAGAGCCAGGGCTCGGTCCAGAACGTCATGGAAGCCGCGGTCCGTAGCGGCAACTACGTCTTCACTTCGCCGCCGGGGCTCGTTAGCGCCGCCATGAACGCCAAGGGGCCGTTCAAGGACAAGCCGACCGAACCCTTCTCCAAGATCCGAGTGCTGTTTCCCATCCCCTCACTGACCATGCACTTCGTGGTGCGCAGCGATGGCAAGCCGACTATTCCCCTCGCTGATCTCGCCGGCAAGGCGATCCTGCTCGGCAAGGGCTCGTTCGGTGCGAGAGAAGGGGCCAGGTACCTCAAGATGTTCGGGCTGGAGGACAAGGTCACCATCGCCAACGCCGAGCTCGGCAACGCCGCCGATGCGTTGAAGAACAAGCAGATCGACGGGTTCGTGACGGCCGGCTCGTTTCCCGCACCGAACGTCATTGAGGCCTCCGCCAACACGCCGATCACCCTGGTGACGATGACCGACGAGGAGATCGCCAAAACCCATCGCACCAAACAGATCATTCCCGCCGGTACCTACGCGGGCGTCGACAGCGATGTGGCCACGACGTCGTTGTCGGTTGATGCCTTCACCACCACCGACATGAGCGACGATACCGCCTACCTGCTGACCAAGACGTTCTGGGCGGAAAAGGCGGCGATGGGCAAGGACTCGCCCTGGTGGAAAGCCGTCGATCCGCAGATGCTGCAGGCATCGAAGATCAAGCTGCATCCAGGCGCCCTGCGCTATTACGATGAAGCCGGCATCAAGGTGCCCGAGGCCATTCGCTGACCGCGGCCATTGAATGTGAGGCAGGCGCCTGATCTTTCGGGCGCCCCTTCATTGAAAGTCCGCAATGGCGAACGCAACCAGCCAGGGCAAGTCAGGCGGGATCGACGCCACCACCAACATGCGGGGTCTGTGGATCGCGCTGGGGCTATTGTCCATCGCCTTCCATCTCAGCCTGGTGTTCAGCGGGCTCGTGCAGGCACTGGTGGCGCGTCCGCTGCACATGGCGCTCGCCTTGCCATGGCTGTTCATCTTCATGTCCAGAACGCGAGGCCAGTTGCTTTCCGGCGCAGTGTTCGTCATCGCCGGTGAGATCGCCTGCCTCTACACCGCCTTCAACGCCGATGCCCTCGCCGACCAGTATGGCTTCCTTGCCGGTAACTGGCAGCTGGTGGTGGCGGCAACGCTCATTGTCGTCACCCTGGAGATGGCGCGCCGGGCGATCGGCTGGCCGCTGCCCTCGGTCGCCCTGGCCTGCCTGATCTATGGTCTGTTCGGGCAGTATTTCCCCGGTGAGTTTGGTCATCCGGCCCAGCCGCTGCAGAGCTTTCTCGGCACCCTGGCGATCACCGAAGGCAGCATCTGGGGGCCGCTGACCGGCGTTTCCGTCAATGTCGTGGCGATCTTCGTCATCATGGGCGCGGTGCTTAACGCCGGCGAGGCCGGCCAGGGATTCATGAATATTGCCACCGTCGCAGCGGGCAGGCTCAGGGGCGGCGCGGGCAAGGTCTCGGTGCTGTCGTCGGCTCTGTTCGGTTCCATCTCGGGATCGGCCTCCGCCAATGTCGCCTCCACCGGCGCCGTCACCATCCCGACCATGGTACGGCTCGGCTACCCCAGGTCGCTGGCCGGTGCCGTGGAAGCTGTCGCTTCGTCCGGCGGCCAGATCATGCCGCCGCTGATGGGGGCCGGTGCCTTCGTCATGGTACAGCTAACGGGCATTGCATACACCCAGATCATGGCCGCGGCGCTACTGCCGGCCACCCTCTATTTCCTCGCCGTGTGGATCGGCATCGACCTGTTTGCCCGACGCTACGACCTGAAGCCGATCGATGCCTCGGAGCGCCCGGCACGGCGCGATGTCGTCGTCACGACGCTGTTCTTCGCGGTTCCCTTCGCCATCCTGCTCGAACAGATGTTCGTGGCGAAGGTGACGCCGCAATATGCCGCCTGCATGGCCATCCTTGCCGGCTGCTTGCTGCTGTTCGTCAACGTCCGCTTCGAGGTTTCCGCAAGGCTCTTTCTCGAACGCGCCGGCGATGCTGCGCTTGCCGCCGGGCGCCAGATCTCGACCATCGCGGCGATCATCATCTGCGCCTCCATCGTCATCGGCGTGCTCGGCATGACCGGGCTCGGGGTGAAGATCACTTCGGTCATCCTGGCGGCAGCCCACGACGCGTTGTGGCCGGCCCTGCTCCTCACCGCGCTCGCCTGCATTGTCCTCGGCATGGAAGTCCCGACGACTGCTGCCTACGTCATCTGCGTGTCGATTGCCGGGCCGGCCCTGCACCATCTGGGCATCGAACTACTGCTTGCCCACCTCTTCGTCTTCTGGTTCGCGCTGTTGTCGACGATCACCCCGCCCGTATGCGGGGCGGTGTTCATCGCAGCGGGCATGGTGGGCGAGAACTGGCTGAAGGTGGCGGCGTCGGCGATGCGTCTGGGGATCGGGCTCTATATCATCCCGCTGGCGATGATCACCAACCCGGCGATTATCCACGTCGCTACCGAACCGATGGCCGCGCTCGTTGCCTTCATCCGCATGGCCATCGGCTTGTGGGCGCTGTCCTATGCGTTCATAGCGCCGAAGAACCTGGCCGTGCGCGTCGCTGCAGGCATTCTGGGCCTTGTGGCCTGCTTCCTGGTTCTGCCCTGATCGAACCTGCTGTCAAGGGCGATGATACGGCTAACCTTCGGCCAGACCTCTATGTCGGGTCGCCAGCGCCTGTTCGATCAGCCAGTCGCGGAACACCGGCGCGTCGGGATGCTCGTTGTCATCCAGTAACGAGACAAGATAGAAGGCCTCGCTGATCTCCACCCTGAGGTCGAAGGGCGCCACCAGCCGGCCGGAGGCGATCTCGCGCTCCATCATGGAGGTTCGGCCCAGCGCCACCCCGGCGCCCTGGGCGGCGATCTCGAATGACATGAGCGAGGTATCGAACTGCAGGCCCTGGCCGGGATTGATGTCGTTAATCCCGGCAGCCTTGAGCCAGACGGCCCAACCTTCCTCGTAGCCGAGGACGTGCAAGAGCGTATGGTGATGCAGATCGCACGGCAGGCTCAAGGACGGTGTCTTGCGCAGCAGAGCGGGACTGCACAACGGAGTAATTTCCTCCCAGGTAAGCCGATCCGAACGCAAGCCCGGCCAATTGCCGCTGCCGTACTGGATATCGAGATCGAAGCGTTCCTTGTCAAATTCATCGTTCCACACGCTGGAGACCAGACGCAGAGGCTTGTCCGGATAGCGGGCATAGAAGTCGGGCAGCCGGCGGCCGAGCCAGTAGACGGCAAACGAGGCAGCCGAGCGCACCGTGAGGACTTCCGAGCGGCGGTTGCCGAACACTTCGGCGGTCCCTGCGGTGAGGCGCTCGAAAGCATCTCGCACCTTGGGCAGATAGGCGGCCCCCATCTTGGTGAGAGCGAGGCTGCGAGGTTTGCGCTGAAAGAGCGGCTCGCGCAGGAATTGCTCCAGCAGTTTCACCTGTTTGGATATGGCGGCCTGCGTGAGGTTCAACTCCCCGGCGGCACTCGTGAAGCTCAAATGCCGGGCCGCTGCTTCGAAGGCTCTCAGCCAGGTGAGCGGCGGCAAATTCCGTTTCATCCCCAATCGACCCATAACTTCTGTTTAGGCATAGACACTATATCGTTCATTTGACGCCCCGCCAATGCAGCGCTCTAAGTCGGTCGACGAAATTCACCTTACGATTTTCAGGCCCTGCCCATGTTCGGCATCATGCCCTCGGCGCGTCTGCGCCCGTCGCCGTTCTTTGAAGCAACCGTGGCCGAGGGGGTCGCCTCGTTCACTACCTACAACAACATGCTGATGCCGACCGGGTTCGGCCAGCCGCAGGAGGAATACTGGCGCCTTCTCAACGGCGTTGCCCTGTGGGACGTGGCCTGCGAGCGCCAGGTCGAGTTGAAGGGACCCGATGCCGGTCGGCTGGCGCAGATCCTCAGCCCGCGTGACCTGAACCGGTGCGTCGAGGGCCAGGGCAAGTATGTGGCCTTGTGCAACCACGCTGGCACGCTGATCAACGACCCCATTCTCCTCAAGCTTGGCGATGACCGCTACTGGCTGTCGATAGCCGACAGCAACATCCTGTTCTGGGCCCGCGCCATCGCCGCCGAACGCGACCTGAATGTCGAGGTTTCGGAGCCCGACATCTCGCCGCTGGCGGTGCAGGGACCCAAGGCCGAGGATGTGGTGGCGTCGATTTTCGGCGACTGGGTGCGCGCGCTCAAATATTTCTGGTTTCGCGAGACCTCGATCGCCGGCATTCCCGTCGCCGTGGCGCGTTCCGGGTGGTCGAAGCAGGGTGGTTTCGAGATTTATCTGATGGATGGCACGAAGGGCACCAATCTGTGGAACCTGGTGCGCGAGGCCGGCAAGCCATGGGACATCGGACCCGGCAACCCCAACTCGACCGAGCGCATCGAAAGCGGGTTGTTGTCGTGGGGCGGCGACACCGACGATCAGACGAATCCCTTCGAGGTGCGTATGGGCAAGTATGTCGATCTCGACGTGCCCGACGACGTCATCGGCGTCAAGGCGCTGAGAGCCATCAAGGCTAAAGGCCCCAGGCGCCATCAACTGGGCGTCAAGCTGGAAGGCAATGAGCCGACGCTGGCGCCGTTCATCTGGTTTGATATTGTCAAGGACTCAACGAAGGTCGGAAGCATGACCAATTGCATCTGGTCCTACCGTCTGAAACAGAATATCGGCTTTGCGCTGGTTGAGGCGGTCTGCCAGCCGGGCGACCGAGTCGAGGTCCTGAAAGACGGAAAGGCCGTCGCCGGCACGCTGACCGGGTTGCCGTTCCTGTAGCCGGGGCATCAAGAGGATGGAAGTCATGAGCGAGACTGCGCCGGCCTGGGAGATCAAGGGAGAACTGATCCTCAACTGCAACTGCACGGTGTTCTGCCCCTGTGTGGTCAGCCTCGGCAAGCACCCACCCACCGAGGGTTATTGCCAGGCCTGGGTCGGCATTCGTATCGACGAGGGGCATTATGACGGCGAAAGCCTGGCCGGCCTCAACATCGGCTTGTTGATGGACATTCCCGGCAACATGGGACGCGGCAACTGGAAAGCGGCCGCCTATATCGACGAACGGGCGAACGAAACGGCCCATGCCGGGCTGGTCGCCATCTTTTCAGGCCAGGCTCAAGGCACCACTGGCCTCTTCAGCGTGCTGGTGGGCGAGTTCCTCGGGGCCGAGCGTGCAGAGGTGCGCTTCGAGACCGAGGGCAAGAAGCGGCGCCTGACAGTGGGCCGCAAGATTGTCGGCGAGGTCGAGCCGATCGCCGGACCCAACCCCGACGTCGATGTAATGGTGACCAACACCGGCTACTGGATGGGCTCCGATATCATCATTGCCCATGCCAATCGTGGCAAGGTCAGGGCCCACGGCCGGGTATGGGATTTCGACGGTCGCAGCGCCGAGATCTGCCAGATCAACTGGCATGGCCCCAAGTAAGGGCCCCTGAAAGGCTTCATGGGCAGCGACAAGCCGATTTTCAATGTCCTCACGGCCGTGATGCGCTATGGGTGGGGTGCGTCCTGGTTTGGCAAAAGGGCCTCTCGCGTAGGCTCGGCGCTTGCCCTTGCCGGTGAGGCTGAAATGGTCCACCCTGACTGACCGATACCCCTCCCTCAAGTGAACGTCGAAAACATAGGGCGCTTCAAGAGAACCTGAAAGGGGGGCCGGCGGCATTGAATAGATGCAGCGCCGGCCCTGATAGAGTGAGAATCCATGCTGAATAGATCCACCGACAATGTCCATCTGAAAACCCAACTGCCAGGGCCGAAGGCACGCGAGATGCTGAAGCGCGACCAGGCTGTTGTCAGCCCGTCCTATCCGCGTGACTATCCTTTCGTGATGGACCACGGCCGCGGCGCCGAAGTGTGGGACGTGGACGGCAATCGCTTCATAGACTTTGCCGCCGGGATCGCCGTGTGCTCCACCGGGCACAGCCACCCGCAAGTCGTACAGGCCATCCAGCAGGCCGCGGAGAGGTTCCTACATATTTCCTCCGACTACTGGCACGAAGAGCAGATCCGCCTTGCTGAAACCATGGCCCGGCTGGCGCCGTTCAAAGAGCCGGCCATGTCCTTTTTCTGCAACTCGGGTACCGAGGCCGTTGAGGGTGCGCTGAAGCTTGCGCGCTATGTTACGGGCCGTCAGCGCTTCATTGGCTTCCTTGGCGGCTTTCACGGCCGCACGATGGGCTCGCTGTCCTTCACCTCGAGCAAGTACACTCAGCAGTCCGGCTATTTCCCGACAATGCCCGGGGTTACCCACGTACCCTATCCCAATCCCTATCGACCGCTTCTGGCCGGCGATGATCAGGGCAAGGCAGTGCTCGACTACATCGAGAACGTGCTGTTCGAGAGCAACGTCCCGGCCAAGGAAGTGGCGGGCATTCTGGTCGAGCCGTTGCAGGGCGAGGGCGGCTACCTGGTGCCGCCGCCCGGCTTCCTGCAAGGACTACGGACGCTCTGCGACCGACATGGCATCTTGTTGATATTCGACGAAGTGCAATCCGGTGTGGGGCGCACCGGGCGCATGTTCGCCAGCGAGCATTTCGATGTCGCTCCCGACATCATGACGCTTGCCAAGGGCCTGGGGTCCGGCATGCCGATCGGCATGGTCGTCGCCCGGCGACGCATCATGGAGCAGTGGACGCATGGGGCGCACGGCAACACCTACGGCGGCAACCCGGTTTGCTGCGCTGCCGCGTCTGCGACGTTGGCGTTGGTGGAAGAAAAATACCGGGCCAACGCAGAAGAGATGGGAAAATATCTGCTCGGTCGGCTACGCGCCTTGCAGACCAAGTACCCTGAGTTGATCGGCGACGTTCGTGGCCTTGGATTGATGCTCGGTGTTGAACTGGTCACTGACAGTGCCACACGCAGGCCGGCGAAAGGGTTTACCGGACGCCTGCTGCACGAGGCCTATCACAACGGTCTGCTGTTGCTGTCGTGCGGTGTCAGCACCCTCAGACTGATGCCGCCGCTGGTAATCGACCGGGCCATCGCCGATGAGGCGATGGCACTTCTCGATACCTCGATCAGCCGCACCCTGGCCGCGTCCACCAATATTGATTGAATACGAAACAGAGAACACTCATGAACCATCGCCGACTTGGACGGACGGGGCTCGAGGTTTCAGCCATCGGCCTTGGCTGCATGGGAATGTCGGAATTCTACAGCGGTCGCAGCGATGCGGAATCGATGGCGACGATCCATCTGGCGATCGATCTGGGCGTTACGTTCCTCGACACAGCCGACATGTATGGCGTCGGCCGCAACGAGGAACTGGTCGGCCGCGCCATCGCCGGCAGGCGCGATCAGGTGATCGTTGCCACCAAGTTCGGCAACATGCGAGGCGCCAAGGGAGAATTCCTTGGTGTCAACGGGAGGCCCGACTACGTGCGGCAGGCCTGTGAGGCAAGCCTGAAGCGGCTCGGCATCGATACCATCGATCTCTACTACCAGCACCGCGTCGACCCGAACACGCCAATTGAAGATACCGTCGGCGCCATGGCCGAACTGGTCGAGGCTGGCAAAGTTCGTTTCCTCGGCCTGTCAGAAGCCGCGCCGCAGACAATCAGGCGCGCCCATGCCGTCCATCCGATTACCGCGCTGCAGACCGAATATTCGCTCTGCAGCCGCGATCCGGAAGACGGACTCCTTGCGACGATACGCGAGCTTGGAATTGGTTTCGTGCCCTATAGCCCGCTGGGGCGCGGCTTCCTCACTGGCCAGATAAAGTCGATTGATGATCTCGCAGCTGATGATTATCGGCGCAACACGCCCCGCTTCCAGCCTGAGAATTTCCACAAGAACCTGGATCTCGTTGAATTGATCGGCGCTGTCGCCCGTGACAAGGGGTGCACGCCGGCCCAACTCGCCCTTGCCTGGGTGCTGGCCCAGGGCAACGATATCGTGCCGATACCGGGTACAAAACACACACGGTATCTGATCGAGAACGTCGGCGCCCTCGACGTGATCCTGACCGCCGAGGATCTCTCGAAGATTGCGAGCAGCTTGCCCGCCGCTGCGGGAGAGCGCTACGCGGCGCCTCAGATGAAGGCGTTGAACCTCTAGGGCGCTGCCCCCGGTCACATCCGGCGAGACGGAGCCGTTTGACAAGTGGCATCAGGCTATCGAAACAGGCGGCGGGCGACCGCGAAGCTCAGCGAGCCGGTGCGAACCTCGCGAAACTCCCGTTGGCACGGGCCAGCATAGATGTAGCGGATCATCGCAGCGCGGCTTTCGGAATCGTCGTTGAAACGGATGGCGAACTCGTTCGGACCGGCCCGCACGATCTCGCCTCCAACGGCCAGACCCGGCAGGCCGAGCCTGAGTTTTGTTCCGACAGCGCCGGGAGGCGGCCCCGTGATGCGTGCCCCCAGGATCGAGATGTCGGCCAGGACAGCGATCTGGCTGATACCCGTCCCGACGTCGATGGTCACCCGATCCGAGGCATCGAAGCGCTCCGCACGCCTCAGCCGCGGCGCTTCGATGCAGACATAAGCGGCGACCGTCAGAACGATGATGTTGTACCAGCCCCAGACGATGGCCATCAGGCCCATTCCGAAACCGTTGGTGCGACCGTCGCCTAGCCAGGTGCTGGCAATTCCGGCGATGGTCATGACCAGCAGCAGCAGAAAGAAGCGCATCAGCGGCCATTCGACAAAGCGGGTGCTGCGATCACCGCCTTTGGCCGTCACCTTGAAGCGCTGGTTTGCAGGGTACAGCAGGCCAGCGGCAACCGACTTGAGAACCGTCGGGGCGGCGATGAGTTGGCAAACGTCGGTCATGATCGGCATGATTCGGCCACGGGCGATCCATTTCACCACCACCGTGGTCCACACGAAGAACGGCAGGAAATGATGCAGCAAGTCGGTGATATTGCATTGTACGGCCTTGATGCCGAAGACCAGATAGCCGATCGGCACCAGGATCCCCAGCAGGCGGTAGGAATAAGCCCCCGCCCAGGAGATGAAGGCTTCGATGAGGCTCACGCGGTCAACAAACGACAGGGTCGAGCGACGCGAGAACGGGCCGCTCCTGCCGCGGCAGATCTGCATGAAACCAAGGCACCAGCGACCGCGCTGGGTGATGTATTCCTTGAGCCCCTCCGGCGCCAGGCCAAGCGTCAGGGGTTCATTGAGATAGGCAGTGGCAAACCCGTGCTCCTTCATCCGCAGGGTGGTGAGATAGTCCTCGGTCACCGAATCGGTCGGAAAGCCACCGATGGCCACGAGCGGCTCGTAGCGCATGACCGAGGAGGTGCCGCAGCAAAAGGCGGTTCCCCAGGCATCCTTGGAGACCATGACGACATCGAAGAAGAAGCGTTGTTCATCGGGCCACACCGCCGTCGTCGACAGGTTCGACTGGATGGGGTCAGGATTGATGAAATGCTGCGGCGTCTGGACGATGCCGATCAATGGGTCGCGAAACAGCGTCAGGGCGCGTTCGAGGAAGTGTGAACGCGGCACGAAATCGGCATCGAGGATGGAAACGAACTGCGGTTTTTCGGCGAGCCGGCCGATACAGGCCAGGGCATTGTTGATGTTTCCGGCCTTGGCATGGGCATTGTCGGTTCTGGTGATGTAGCCGCAGCCGAGCCTGTCGCACATGGCCTTGAGCCACGGCCTGCGGCCATCATCGCAAACCCAAAGCCGAAAGGCCGGATAGGTCATGGCCTGGGCACCGATCACGGTGCGCTCGAGGATGTCGCGATCCTCATTGTAGGTGCAGATCAAGACATCGACGAGAGGGAGCGGATCCTGAGCGTAAAGCCACTCCATATTGCGTTCAACATCAGGTGTGCGGTTCCTGACACGGGACAGAAAGACGAGATTGATCACAGTGCCTAGGAGGGTGATGGCCTCGACGCCATAGAAGACGAGACTGGCGGCGTAGTCGAGGGTGAGCCCGGCAGGGGGCAATGTCGCAAGTCCCCGCCACACGATGTAGCGCGTAATGAGGGCGATCGAGACGGCCACAAGGCCGGTGCGGGCCACCCGGCTCTCGCGATGCAGCCAAGGCACAATCGCAACGGCCAGGGCACCGGCAGCGATGCCGGGCCAGACATTGTCGAGGATGGAAGCGATATCCCCCATTACGGAAAGTAGCTGCGCAACGTCTCGATCAGGCGTGTTGCCGGCGCATAGTCCTCTGGTTTGCCGAAGACGACACGCCCCGTGCGGCCGATGGCACAACGGTCGCTTCGCGCCAGCGACGGCACGGCGACCGACACCCGATAGGGTCCCTTGTCGAGTGCCGAAGGAGCGATGGCGTAATTGGACGATGCCCCGGCCATGCCGGTGAGATTGATGATGCTGCCCTCGATGCCCTGGCTTGCCCCGTGCGGGATGAAGCGGGCAGGCATCCCGATATGCAGCCGGTTGTAGACGCCTTCGGTCACCGCCGCGGTCACCACGGCGGTCCTGCAGGTGAGAAGGCGGGCAATGTCCTGCCCGCGATTGACGTGCTCGCCCGGTGTGACGAGCATCTCCCAGACGCGGGCCTTCAGCGGCACCGCAATGCGGGCGACGGCAAGGGTGTTCTGCTGCACCCTGGCTTGCGCGAGGGCTGTCTCGAGGTCGTATTTGCGGGTGGCGTCGGCGGACACGCTGGCCTCCAGATCGGCGATCTGGCGGGTGACTTCATCACGGCGCTGCGCCGATTGCGGCCGGTCATTGTAACTGTCGCCGACGAAGACACCGGCGGACAGCGCCTGGCGCTCGACATCGAGGCGCTGGCGCTGAAGCCTGAGTTCTGCAAGCCCGGCCGTGGCAATCGCGGCGATGCTCGCCTTCTTGTCCGCATCGGCAGTAGCGACCGTGCCAGATGTCTGCAGGCGGCGCGCGCGCAAGGCATCTTCGGTGGCCAGTGCGCTCTTTTCCCGGCCGGCGATGATCTGTTGATCGAAAATCGCCGCATTGACGTCGAGTATCGCCATGCGCGCCTTGCGGAAGGAATCGACCTGGCTGGAGAGGCGCGCTTGTTCTGCGCGTGCGGCATCCAATCTGCGCACTTGCGCATCATGTTCGGCAGACACATCGGCGATCTGCTGTTCCAGCCTGTCGACGGTGCCGTGGTCGATACGGGGATTGTCAATCTGCAAGAGCGCCGTGCCCGCCGCAACGATCTCACCGGGTGCGGGCAGATTTCCCGCCGTCACCATACCCTCGATCGGCGCCCTCAGGACGACGAGCCTGCCGTTGACGACCG
>Ga0315556_1000087_pt1 | contig 47549 bp, 43 predicted proteins | sample SalMarSW160310MG_FD_202112 | JGI IMG/M metagenome (GOLD analysis project Ga0315556, IMG submission 202112) | Salt marsh sediment microbial communities from the Plum Island Ecosystem LTER, Massachusetts, United States - Salt Marsh Sediment SW1603-10 ...
TCGGCACGATGCCGGGCGTCGCCTCGACCCGCGCGGACCGGGTGGACGGTCGCGACCGCGTCGAGCTGGTGGCCGCGAATCGCCAGGAGCTGCGGCCCGCCATCTCCCGGCTCGCCGCCGAGAAAGGCTGGACGCTGTGGGAGCTCCACCGGGAGCGGGCTTCGCTGGAGCAACTCTTCCAGCAGCTCACCGATGAGGCCGGCGCCGAGGAGGTGGCGTCATGAGGCAGACGTGGCGCGTGGCCCGGCGCGAGTTCCGGAGCTATTTCGACCATCCGACCGCCTACATCCTGGTGGTCGCCTTCCTGGTCCTGGCCCTGTTCCTCTCGTTCCGCTCCATCTTCACGTCGGGGGCGGCGACGCTGCGGCCCCTGTTCGACCTGTTGCCGTGGCTCCTGGCCGTGTTCGTCCCGGCCATCACCATGCGCTCGCTGGCCGAGGAGCGCCGCAGCGGCACCCTGGGCTGGCTGCTGGCCCAGCCGATGAGCGAGCTCGATCTGGTGGTCGGGAAGTTCCTGGGCGACTGGATGTTCGTGCTCGTGGCCCTGGCCGGCACGCTGCCTACGGCGCTCGGGATCCTGGCCGCCTCCAGCGCCGATCCGGGCATCGTGGTGGGTCAGTACGTCGGGGTCGCGCTGCTCGCGGGGGAGCTGGTGGCCATCGGCCTGTTCGCCTCCAGCATCACCTCGAACCAGATCACCGCGTTCATCGTGGGCGCCATGATCGACTTCGCGCTCATCCTGGCCGGGCTCCGCTTCACGCAGATCGGCCTGCCCGGGCCGCTCGCCAGCGCGGTGGGCGACCTCTCCGTCCTCACGCACTTCGAGGCGGTGACGCGGGGTGTGATCGACCTGCGCGACGTGCTCTACTTCGTGACGGCGGCGGGCGTGTTCCTGGCGCTGGCCTACTGGGCGGTGGCCCGGGAGCGGCTGAGCCGGGGTCGCGGAGCCTTCCGCCGGCTACGCACCGGGACGGCGGCGCTGGTGGTGGGGGTCGTGGCGCTCAACCTGCTGGGCGGCCACATCCACGGCCGCCTGGACCTCACCCGCAACCACCTGTTCACCCTCTCGAAGGGCACGCGCTCGATCCTGGGCGGCCTCGACGACGTGGTCACGATCAAGTTCTTCGTGTCCAGCTCCCTTCCGTCCGAGGTGGACCTGACCCGCCGGGACGTCCAGGACCTGCTGGCCGACTACCGGAGCGCCTCGGACGGCCACGTCCACGTGCAGGTGGTGCACCCGGGCGACAAGGGACCCGAGGCGGATCAGGCCCAGTCGCTCGGGGTTCGCCCGATCCAGTTCAACGTGGTCCGCAACGACGAGTTCCAGGTCAAGCGCGGCTGGTTGGGGCTGGCGGTGATGTACGCCGGCCAGCACCAGACCATCCCGGTGATCCAGAGCACGGCGGACCTGGAGTACCACCTGACCTCGGCCATCGCGGGGCTGACGCGGAAGTCGAAGCCCCACGTGGCTTTCCTCACCGGCTTCGGCGCCCGCGGGCCGGGCTCGTACGGGCCGCTCGAGCAGGAGCTCTCCAAACGGTACGACGTGAACACGGTGGCGTTGGGCACGGACTCGGCGGCGGCGCCGGTCCTGTCGCCCGACTCCCTCTCGGCCGTCATCCTCGCCGGGCCGACGGAGACCCTGGGCGATTCCGCCCTGCACGCGCTGGAAGCCTATCTGGACGCCGGCGGATCCGGGCTCCTCCTCCTGCCCTCCAACCGGCTGTCGCCGCGCATGCCGATCACACAGCCCGTCAGCACGGGGCTGGGCCCCTACCTGGCCGGGCGCGGGGTCAAGCTGCTCGAGGGCGTGGTGTACGACCTGCGCTCCAACGAGCGCGTGAACCTGGGACAGCAGGGCGTCTTCTCGGTCGTGAAGAACTACCCGTTCTGGCCCGTGGTGGGACCGGCCGGGAAAAGCCTCATCACCCGCCAGCTCCAGGGTCTGAGCCTGGCATGGCCCGGAGCCCTGCAGATCCAGGACACGACGCGGGCCTCGCCCCTCCTCCAGACGACGGCGTCCGGGGGAATCGAGCCGGTGGGCGGGTCGGTGGCGCCGCAGGAGGACATCCGTCCCGCGCCCGGGAGCCAGGGGGTCCAGGTCGTCGCGGCCGTGGTGGACGGCGGCCCGCCGACGGGAGCGAACCCGGGCGCCGGCACGGCGTCCGGGAAGGGGCCCGGCCGTCTGGTGGTGGTCCGGGACGCCGGGTTCCTCCGGCAGGACTTCGTGCAGAACAACCCGCAGAACCTGGTGTTCGTGGCCAATGCCGTGGACTGGCTCACCCAGGACGAGTCCCTGATCTCGATCCGCTCGAAGGACCGGACGCCGCCCGAGCTGGTGTTCCAGTCCTCCGTGACGCGGGGACTCCTCAAGTGGGGCGACCTGGTCGGGATCCCGCTGCTGTTCGTGGCGGTCGGCGTCGTGCGCATCCTGCGGCGCCGGAACCATCCGGGCTGGCCGGGCAGGGAGGAGGTGGCGGCATGAGCGAGAAGGCGCTGCGTGCCATCCTCATCGGCGTGGTCGTGGTGGTGGCCGCCTGGGCCGCCAGCGCTCTCCTGGGCCGCCGGGGAGACCGGGGGCCGGCGGCGTCGAGCGCCCTTCAGGCGACGCTCGCCGGCGTGCACGAGGGGGGCGTGACGTGGGTGCGCGTCCTGAACGGGAAGGACACGGTGGAGCTCAGGCGCTCGGGAGGCCGCTGGCTGGTGGATGGGTGGCCGACCGACTCGGACGCGGTGGCGAGCTTCTGGACGGCCGTGGACAGCGCCCGCGTCACGGAGCTCGCCTCCCGCAACCCGGCGCACCAAGCGGACCTGGGGGTGAAGGGCCCGGGCTCGATCGAGGTGGCCTTCCGGCGGCGCTCCGGGGACAGCGTGCGGGTGCTCCTCGGTCGCGCGGGTCCCTATTATCCGAGCGCCTATGCCCGTGTGCCGGGGAGCGACGAGGTGTGGATCCTCTCGGGCGACCTGCGGCGGCAGGCGTCCCGCCCGGTCGAGGAGTGGCGCGACCGCACCATGGTCCGGGTCGACACCGGGGCCGTACGCACGATCATCGTCGCGCGGGGCGATACCACGATGACCCTGGCCCGCACGGACTCGGCCTGGACGGTGAACGGGCACCCCGCGTCGCCGAAGACCGTTCGCGGCCTCCTCGACGGGCTGGCCGAGCTGCAGGCCGGCGGCTTTGCACCCGACACGGTGCGCCCGGGGGCGCCGACGCGGTCGGTGGTCGCGCTGGGGGCCGGGAGCGACACGCTCGCGGCGCTGCGCTTCTCCGCCCGCCAGCCCTCCGGATTCTGGGCGACCCTGCGCGGCGACTCGGTGGTCTACCGGGTGCCTTCCTATCGGGTCGACGCGGTCACCCCCACGCACGGCCTGCTGCAGCCCGAGCGTTGACACCGGCCCTCCTCCCGGGACAGATAAGGGGGGACGGGCCGCGCGCGGTGGGCCGCGGCCGGGCGATCCGAACGGAGGTGTCATGGCGGGGCTACGGGGTCGGGGAGCTCTGCTCCTCGCCTGCGCGGTGTGGCTCGGGGCCGCTCTCGCGGCCGGCGGCGGGCTAGAGGCCCAGGGGACGCCGGCGGCGTCCGGGCCGACGAGCCGGGGCGAGGTGGACTACGGAGCGGTGCGCGGCTGGGTGAGGGGACACCGCGGCGACATCGTTCGCGAGCTGGCCGCGTTCGTGTCGATCCCGGATGTGGCGTCCGACTCCGCCGACATCCGCCGCAACGCGACCTGGCTGCGGCGGGCGATGGAGCGCCGCGGCATCCGAACCCGATGGGTCGAGACCGGCGGGTCGCCGCTGGTGGTCGGGGACCTCCCGGCGCCCGGTGCGTCCCGGACGATCCTGTTCTACGCCCACTACGACGGACAGCCGGTCGATCCGTCCAGGTGGAGCGGCTCGAAGCCCTTCCAGCCCACGCTGCGGAGCGGCCCGCTCGGGGGGGAGTCGCGGACCCTGCCGCTTCCGGGTCCCGGGGACTCGGTGCCCGCCGGCGCCCGGTTGTACGGGCGGGCCGCGGCCGACGACCGCGGACCCATCGTCGGGCTCCTCGCCGCGCTCGACGCTCTCCGGGCCCAGGGCCGCGGGCCCGCCGCGCACCTGCGCTTCCTGTTCGAGGGGGAGGAGGAAGCGGGCTCTCCGCACCTCGCCCGCGCGCTCGAGCAGCACCGGGACGAGCTGGGCGCGGACCTGGCCATCGTGGTCGACGGGCCGCGGCATCCCTCCGGCCGGACGACCGTCACCTTCGGCGCCCGGGGCATCGCCACGGCCCGGGTCACCGTGTACGGGCCCGTCGCTCCCCTCCACAGTGGCCACTACGGAAACTGGGCCCCGAACCCGGCCGAACGGCTGGCCCGCCTCGTGGCGTCCATGCAGGACTCGGCGGGTCGCGTGACCATCCCCGGCTGGTACGACGACGTCCGCCCGCTCGGGGCGGCGGAGCGAGCCGCGCTGGCGGCGCTGCCTCCCGACACGGCGGAGCGGCGCGCCCTCCTGGTGCCGGCTCCCGAGTATGCAGGCAGTCGCTGGGCGGCCGTCACCGAGCCGTCGCTCAACGTGGACGGGATGGCGAGCGGCTGGGTGGGAGCCCAGGCGCGGACGATCATCCCCGACCGAGCCACCGCCGACTTCGACTTCCGGCTGGTGGCCGGGATCGACCCGCACGAGCAGCTCCGCCGGTTCCTGGACTGGATCCGCTCGCGGGGCTACGACGTGGTCCAGGAGGAGCCCGACCGGGCCACGCGCCTGGCTCATCCGCGGCTGGCCCGGGTGACGGTGGGCATGGGCTACCCGGCCGTGCGAACCGACATGGACCGACCCTCCGCCCGGGCCGTGGTCGCGGCCCTGCGCCGGGCGGGAGAGACGCCCCTGGCCCTCATCCCCACCATGGGTGGCAGCGTTCCGGGCTACCTCTTCCCGCAGCTCCTCGGGGCCGACTTTCTCGACCTGCCCGTGGTCAACGCGGATGACAACCAGCATTCGCCCAACGAGAACCTGCTCCTGGACGACCTGTACGACGGGATCGTCTCGATGGCCGCGGCCATGGGTGCGAGCTGGTGAGCCGCCGCCGAGCTCCCGGCACGACGCTGTCTGTGGAGGGTAGACCGGGACCAAGAGAGTAGCCCGGAGCCACGCCGAAGGAGGTGTGTCCCATTCCCAAGGAGAGCCGTCTTTCCGTCCTGGTCGTCGATGACGAGCCCGCCGTCCGGGAGGTGCTTTCGATGCGCATCGAGAGCTGGGGATTCGACGTGGCCACCGCGGCCGACCTCGACCAGGCTCGCCAGCGCGTCTCGGAGCGTGACCCGGACATCGTGATCAGCGACGTGGTGCTCCCGGACGGGTCGGGCCTCGACCTGCTACGGGGGCTGTGCGCCGACGAGGACGACCGGCTCATCCTGCTCATCACGGCCCACGGCAGCATCGACCAGGCCGTCGAGGCCATGAAGGCCGGCGCGCGGGACTTCCTCACCAAGCCGCTCGACTACGCCAAGCTGCGCTCGATCCTCGACTCCGCCACCGACGAGGTACGGCTCCGCTCCACGATCCGGGAGCTGGAGGCCCGGCTGGACGGCGGCGCGGGACTTGGCGGCCTGATCGGGGAGAGCGAGCGCATGGGCGAGGTGTTCGGGCTCGTGAAGCTGCTGGCGTCCAGCGACGCCTCGGCGCTCCTCACGGGACCGAGCGGGACCGGCAAGGAGGTGGTGGCGCGCACCATCCACGAGCTCAGCGGCCGCGCACAGCGGCCCTTCCTGGCGGTCAACGCGGCCGCCATCCCCGAAGGCCTCATAGAGAGCGAGCTGTTCGGCCACGAGAAGGGCGCCTTCACGGGAGCCAGCCGCGCCCGGCCCGGGTGCTTCGAGCAGGCCGACGGCGGAACCCTGTTCCTGGACGAGATCGCGGAGATGCCGATCGAGCTCCAGCCCAAGCTCCTGCGTATCCTCGAGGAAGGCTCGGCCCGGCGCCTGGGCGGCAGTCGCGAGATCCGATTCGACGTGCGGGTCATGGCCGCCACCAACCGGGATCCGGGCGCGGCCGTGGAGCGCGGAGAGCTTCGCGAGGACCTCTACTACCGGCTCAACGTGTTCACGGTGAACGTACCGCCGCTCGAGCACCGGCGTGGGGACATCCCCCTCCTCGCCCAGCACTTCGTGCGGCGTTTCAACGAGAAGCACGGCACCGGGGTCCGCGGGCTTGGTTCCGCGGCCCGCGAGCTGCTGCTCGCCTACCCGTGGCCCGGCAACGTCCGGGAGCTGCGCAACGTGGTCGAGCGGGCCACGATCGTGGCCGGGTCGGGCTGGATCGAGCCATCCCACCTGCCGCCCTATCTGCACGACGTGCGGGACGAGGGGAGCCCGCGCGTCGTCATACCCGTGGGCACCACCGCAGCCGAGGCCGAGAAGCGGCTCATCCTCAAGACCCTCGAGCACGCCGGGAACAACAAGGCGGAGGCGGCCAGGCAGCTGGAGCTCGACGTGAAGACGATCCGGAACAAGCTCAAGGCGTACCGGGCCGAGTGATGGGACCATGAAGGTCTCCACCAAGCTGGTCGCGGGCTTCGGCCTCCTGATCGGCCTCCTGGTGGTGGTGATGGTGTACCACGTTTCCACGCTGCGTGAGTCGGTCCGGACCAGCCGCCAGCTGTCCTCCATGGTCACCCGCGTCACCGTTAGCTCCACCGAGCAGCTCCAGCGATTGGACCAGATGCAGGAGAGCGCCAGCAAGTACGCGGTCACGGGCGACACGGGCTACTCGGCCGCGTTCACGCGGGCCCGGGCGGCCTACGGGGATGCCCTGGCCGGTCTGGATTCCCTCCCCCTGACGGGCGGGGAGCGAGAGGCGGTCGATCGCCTCACGGCGCTGTGGCGGGGCCGGTTTCCCCGCGAGCGCACGCTGGAGGGCATGATCAACGGCCTCGCCGCTCCCGAGGCGGATGCGGTCCTCGGCTGGCTCGACGCCAGCCTGGGGGACCTGCGTCAGCGTACACGGGCGCTCACGGAGGCCTCGCAGGCCGCCATGCAGGAGCGCGTGCGGGCCACCACCGAGGCGGCGCGGAACGCCGAGCGCGTGTCCGGGGCGGCGGTGGGAGTCGCGCTCCTGCTCAGCTTGCTGCTCGCGGGCTTCATCGTGCGCTCGATCACCGAGTCCCTGCGGCGGCTCAAGGAGGGGACGCGGGCCGTCGCCGAGGGCGACTTCGCCTACCGGCTCGACCTGGACCAGGAGGACGAGTTCGCCGACCTCGCGGGCGACTTCAACGTCATGACGCGCCGGCTGGGCGAGCTGGACCGGGCCAAGCGCGGCTTCCTGTCCCAGGTCTCCCACGACCTCAAGACCCCTCTGGCCTCGATGCAGGAGATCACCCAGCTCCTCCTGGCCGGGCTGCCGGGGGAGCTCAACGACAAGCAAGTGCGGCTCCTCGAGCTCAACCGACGCAGCGGAGCGCGTCTGTCGGCCATGATCTCCCGGCTCCTCGACCTGTCGCGTCTGGAGGAGGGGGCCCTGGAGTACGACTTCCGTACCGGGGACCTGGCCTCGCTCATCCGGTGCGTGACCGATGACTTCGACCTACGCCTGGAGGAGCGCTCGATTCGCATCGACACGGATCTGCCTGCCGACGGCATGCCGATCCGCTGCGACGGAGACCGCATCGTGGAGGTGATCGAGAACCTGCTGGACAACGCGGTCAAGTACGCGCCGGCCGGGAGTCGCATCGGGGTCCGCCTCACCCGCGTCGAGGAGGCCCCGCCCGGGGCTCCCACGGTCGAGTCGCACGCAGAGGGGGACCGCGTCCCGGCGGCGCGCTCGGGGCTGGCCCTCCTCGCCGTGAGCGACGAGGGCCCCGGGATCCCGGAGGAGGAGAAGTCCAGGGTCTTCGAGCGCTTCCACCGGGCCCCCAACGCCCGCTCGCACGACGGGTCGGGGGTGGGACTCGGCCTCGCCCTGTGCCGCGAGATCGTGGGGGCGCATCGCGGGGCCATCTGGGTGGAGGACCGGGAGCCCCGGGGGAGCGTGTTCTGCGTGCTCCTTCCGATCGGGGTGCGCGAGGCGGCCGGCCGTCCGGTCGCGGCCACGGGAGGGGCGACATGAGTCGGCCGCCCACGCGACGGCGATCGATCGGGTGGATGGCGGCCTGCGGCGTGGCCCTGGCGATCGGGGCCGCGGCGTGCGCCACCAGCCACTTCGATTCGCTGTACGACGCCGGACGCTACGAGGAGGCGGTGCGAGTGTACCGGTCCGACACGACCCTGCACCACCAGGAGCGGGCGCTGTATCGGGCGGGCCTCATGCACGCGCTCCCCGGGAGCCCGGTGTACGATCCATCCCTGGCCCGCACGCAGCTGGAGCGGCTCCTGACCCTGTACCCGAAAACGGGCTACCGGACGGAGGCGAGTCGGCTCATCAGCCTGCTGAGGGAGGTGCAGAGGCAGCGGGAGGCCACCTCCGAGGCGCGCGCGCGGGTGTCACGGCTGAGTGCCCGCGTGGACACGCTGTACCGGCGGCTGGCCCGGGTGGAGGACGACCTGGATCAGCGGCGGGCGCACCTCGAGACGCTCGAGGCGCTCAACGAGCGGTTGCAGACCGACCTCAAGACGCGGGAGGACAGCCTGAGGCGGCTCCAGACCGAGCTCCGCAAGCTCAAGGCGATCGACCTGCGGAGCGCGCACGACTCTACGAGCTCGGGCCCCCGTCGACCTCGATGAGGGCCGCGATCCCCACCTCGACCGCGGTCGTGTGGCCTTCGGGAAAGCGTACGACGATCTTACCTGCCTCGAACCGCAGCCAGGTGATGATCGCGCCCGGCACGACACCCAGCTCGCGGCAGCGTAGCGAGGCGGGCGCACCCCGTACGCGGCGCACCCGGAGATGCTGCCGGGGCGTGGCGTCGGCCAGGGTGAAGGGGACGTGGGCCAGCCGGTAGGCGTTCATGGAGCCTCCAGGGTAGCTGGATGCCGGTGCAGGGGTCGTACGGCCACGTCTCCGTTGCCGCTGCCGCCCGCGCCTTCGAAGCACCGCGTCCAGCCGCCGGTCCGGCACATGACCGCGGGAGCGCTCCGAGCGTGGTCGTTCTCTGAGGCAATGGTCGTTCCGGATTCTCGTCGTTCTATAACCCGTTTCGTCCTAAGGCGATTCATGGCTCCAGTGCAGCCGGTCCATCGACGTCGGGTGCCGGATCGGGGAATTCTTCCCGGATCATGCCGGATCGGCCGGGTACGGATTCCCGGGTCCGGGAGCCGGGCCGACGGTCCGCCGGGGAGGGTCACGTGAACGGGTCACTGTCCGGCCCGCGGCGGCCGGCGCCCCCGGTCGCCGGGCGGACCGAAGGCTTCACGGAGTCGGTCATCCGCGAGATGACACGCGTGGCGGGCGAGCACGGGGCGATCAACCTGGCCCAGGGCTTCCCGGACTTCCCCGCGCCGGACATCCTCAAGGAGGCGGCGGTCCGGGCCGTGCACGCGGACCTGAACCAGTACGCGGTCACCTGGGGTGCGCCCCGGCTGCGCCGCGCCATCGCGGCCACCCGGGAGCGCGACTACGGCACGCCGGTGGATCCCGACCGCGAGGTGACGGTGACCTGCGGGGCCACCGAGGCCATGGCGTCGGCCCTCCTGGCGGTGGCCGAGCCCGGGGACGAGGTCATCGTCCTGGAGCCCTTCTACGAGAACTACGGTCCCGACGCCGTGCTGTGCGGAGCACGGCCCGTGTTCGTCCCCATGGGCCCGGGGCCCGGCCTCGATCTGGAACGGATCGAGGGCGCCTTCTCGGATGCCACCCGCGCGATCATCCTCAACACGCCCAACAACCCGACCGGCAGGGTGTTCACGCGGCGGGAGCTCGAGGTCCTGGGCGGTCTGTGCCGTCGCCACGAGGCGTGGGCGATCACCGACGAGATCTACGAGCACATCCTCTACGAGGGCGAGCACGTTTCCATGGCATCGCTCGAGGGGATGGGCGGACGCACCATCACGATCTCGGGGGCCTCCAAGACTTTCAGCGTGACGGGGTGGCGCGTGGGGTGGATCGTGGCCCCGCCCGGAGTCACGGGGGCGATCCGCAAGGTGCACGACTTCCTGACCGTGGGCGCTCCCGCCCCGTTGCAGGACGCGGTCGCCACGGCCCTGGAAGCGCTGGGCCCGGAATACTACGAGGAGCTGGCCGAGGGGTACCGGGAGCGGCGGGGCGTGCTCCATCACGGGCTGCGGGAGGCCGGGTTCCGGTGCGAGCCGCCGGCCGGGGCGTACTACATCCTGGCGGACTTCTCGGCGCTCGATGGTCGCGACGATGACACCTTCTCGAGGTGGCTGGCGGCCGAGCGCGGCGTCGCCCCGGTGCCGGGCTCGAGCTTCTTCAGCGAGCCGGACGGAGGGCGGGACCGGGTGCGCTTCGCCTTCTGCAAGACCGTGCCCACGCTCGAGGAGGCGGTGCGGCGGCTGACGGGGGCCGCCGGGGGGACCGATTGATGTCGCCGCCCCGGGCTCGCCCGGATCTTGCCGCCGCGGTTCCCCGGAGCCGGACATCCGGACACGACCTGGATGGAGGGACGCGATGATCGAGGAGGAGGTGGAGGCCGGCGCGTCGGTGCCGGACGCCGCGGCCCGACGCACGACCCCCGACCTGTTCGAGCGCATGGAAGACCGCGTCCGCATCTCGGTGCCCGCCCGGCACAACCCGGCCCTGGCCACGATCGTCGAGCGGGTGAACGACGACACGGATCTGTACGCCCTGTGGTTGGCGACGAACATCAACGCGGTGGATCGCCTGCGGATGTCCGATCACGGGCCCGTGCACGTTCAGATCGTGGCGAATTCGGCGCTCAGGATCCTGCGGCTCCTGCTGGATGGCGGCGTCGTGCCCTCCGTGGTGAGGGACTACGGGCTCACGGACAAGGACGCCGAGGTGGTCGTCGTGCTGGCCGCCCTGGTCCACGACCTGGGCATCTCGATCCACCGCGACGGTCACGAGGCCTACTCGCTGTTCGTGGCCCAGCCCAAGCTGCGGGAGCTGCTGGACGGGGTGTACGACCCGCCCGTGGACACGATCCTCCGGTCGGAGATCCTGCACGCGGTGATCGCGCACCGGGCCAGGGGCGAGCCGCTTACGCTGGAGGCGGGGATCCTCAAGGTGGCCGACGCGCTGGACATGGCCGAGGGCCGGTCCCGCATCCCCTTCGAGGCGGGGTCCATGAGCATCCACTCGGTCTCCGCCGCCGCGATCGAGGCCGTGCACATCGAGCCCGGCGACGCGACCCCCGTGCGCGTGCGGATCGACATGACCAACTCGGCCGGCGTGTTCCAGGTGGACCAGCTCCTCCGCAAGAAGCTGCGAGGTTCGGGGCTCGAGCGGTACCTCCAGGTGGAAGCGCACATCGAGGGCGAGACGGAGAAGCGGCTGGTCGAGCACTTCGAGCTGTGACGCGGGCGGCCGCGTCGTCGTCGTACGGGCGGACGGCTCGACGCCTTGACCGCAACATGTGGGGGGCTTATGCTGCGGATACCCCAACATGTTGGGGGAAGAGATGTCCCAGCGGTGGAGGAGAGCCGCCCCCACACGGGAGGTCAGCACCATGATGGAGGCGAACCTGCAGCCCGCCGATCGGGATGACGACGCCGAGGCGCGGCACCCCAGGATCACGCGCAACTGGATCCGCACGGCGATCGAAGCCGGACGGGATGCCTTCGAGCGCGAGATGCGCCGGGACCGAAAGAACCTGGACGCCGAGTTCGAGCGCTTCTGGAAGGAGCAGGAAACCCGCTAGGGGCTTCCCCGGCCCCGGGCGCTCTGGAACGGGATCCCCCCCTCGGGTACAATGACGCCGCGAGGCTCCCGGTGCGGCCGACGGCCGCTCTCGGGTCGCTCCGTCACCCGAACCGCGCGAGATCCGTGACGCCCACCGAGACCACTCCTACGCCCGACGCCCCCGAGATCCTCGATCCAGCCACGGTGTCGCGTCCCGCCTACCGGCCCCGACGCGAGTCCGTCACGGTTCGCGTGGGAGACGTGCCCGTCGGCGGCGGGCATCCGGTGGTCGTGCAGTCGATGACGAACACGGACACGGCCGATGTGCAGGCCACGGTCGAGCAGGTGGCCGCTCTCGCCGGGGCGGGGAGCGAGCTGGTCCGGGTCACCGTCAACACCTCCGAGGCGGCCGCCGCGGTTCCGCACATCGCGGAGCGACTGCGGGAGCGGGGGGTCGACGTCCCGCTCATCGGGGACTTCCACTTCAACGGCCACATTCTCCTTCCACAACACCCGGAGTGCGCCGAGGCCCTGGCCAAGTACCGGGTCAATCCGGGCAACGTGGGGCGCAGCCGGTGGGACGAGCACTTCGCCACGATCATCGGGTGTGCGGTCGAGCACGGACGCCCGGTTCGGATCGGCGTGAACTGGGGTTCCCTGGACCAGGACCTCCTCACCCGCATGATGGACGAGAACGCGGCCCGCGAGGTCCCGGCCGATGCGCACGCGGTGACCCTCGCCGCCATGGTGGAGAGTGCCCTGTCCTCGGCCCGGTTCGCCGAGGAGGTGGGGCTCCCCCACGACCGGATCGTGCTGAGCGCCAAGGTCTCGGGGGTGCAGGACCTGGTCACCGTGTACCGCGCGCTGGCGGAGCGATGCGACTACCCCCTCCATCTCGGGCTCACCGAAGCCGGCATGGGTCGCAAGGGTACGGTGGCGAGCTCGGCCGCCCTCGCTCTCCTCCTCGCCGAGGGGATCGGGGACACGATCCGCGTCTCCCTCACCCCGGCCCCGGGAGCCGATCGGGCCGAGGAGGTCCGGGTGGCGCAGCAGATCCTCCAGTCGATGGGCCTGAGGAGCTTTCAGCCCCAGGTCACCTCGTGTCCGGGCTGCGGAAGGACCACCAGCACCTTCTTCCAGGAGATGGCGCAGCGCATCCAGGGACACCTGGACGAGCGCATGCCGGAGTGGAGGGGCCGGTACGCGGGGATCGAGGAGCTTCGGGTGGCCGTCATGGGATGCGTGGTCAACGGCCCGGGCGAGTCGCGCCATGCCGACATCGGGATCTCGCTGCCGGGCGCCTTCGAGGAGCCCAGCGCGCCCGTGTTCGTGGACGGGGAGAAGGTCACGACCCTTCGGGGAGAGGGGATCGTGGAAGAGTTCCTGGCCCTCCTGGAAGGCTACGTGGACCGCCGCTACGGGAGCGCATAGAACGAGAAGCCGCCCGGCGGGATGTCCCCCGGGCGGCTCGGAATGGCTGCCTCGCCTCGCGGGCCGCCCGACGTGGCGGCGGCGCGTGGGCCGGGCTCAGCTGTTGTTGCGGCTCCTGCGGCGGCGCCGACGGCGACGCCGGCGCTCGGCGGCCTTCGCCTTCCGCCGACGGGCCTCGCTGGGCTTCTCGTAGAAGCGGTTCTTCTTGATGTCGCGGAAGATCCCCGCGCGCTGCACCTTGCGGCGAAACTTCTTCAGCGCCCGGTCCAGGTCCTCGCCCTCACGCAGTCGATACTCCAAGCGAATCCCCCCCTTCGGAGGCTGAGGTTCTCGAGGCGCGGACGGCCCCGGCCGTCCACCTCGCACTGTGTAGCACACTAACGTACTGCCGCTGTTCCGGTGTTCGCGGCGCTCCCACGCGCCGCACGACCCCCGGTCGCGGTCGACCGGACCCGCTCAGCCCTCGTCGCCGAAGAACCGGCGCCCGAGCTTGTCCTTGAGCTGCGCCGCCAGGGTGCGCCCGCTTCCCGCTCCATCCGGGGATCCGGCGGACGCCTCGGCCGATCCGGCCTGTGCGGTCCGGGTGGCGGTGCTTCCGACCTCGTTCGGGTCCGCCGGAGCGCTCACCTGCTCGCGCGTCTCCTGGTCTTCACGGACCACGCGCCGGGCCCTCGGTCCCTTGTCGGCCGCCTCCACTTCGAACTCGACCCGTTCCTCCTGTCGAAGCGTCTTGAAGCCGTCACCCTCGATGTCGGAATGGTGGACGAAGACGTCCTCGCCGCTGTCCCGCTCGATGAAGCCGTACCCCTTCTCGTTCGAAAACCACTTCACGCTGCCGGTTTCCCGAGCCATGCTGGCCTGTCCTCCGCTGTACCGCGAACCTCGCTCCGGCCCGGACCGTCTGTCTGGGGGTCCCATCGATGCGCCGCCGGCCGGAGGCTGTCACGAAATGGCCCGTCGGCGGAGTCCGGCGTCGGCGCCGAATCCCGGCCCACGGGCCGCGTGCAAGGTAGCCGCGCGTGATCCCGACAACAAGGTCGCGCGGCGGGCCCCCGACCCGCGGGAGCAGCCCGGAGGCCCGCTCGGAGCTTGCCTGCCGGCCGTTTCGGCGAGTATGTTCGGGATCGCCACAGCCCTGGATGCGAGTCGCGGCGTGCGCCACCCCCGGTCTGCGCGTCGCTCTCCGACCTGACCCGGCCGCCGGCCGGATCCGCTCGGAGCGAACGGTCCGGTTCGGCGCGAGGAGGAGAGCGACGCATGGCTGAACTGCTTTCGATCGGTCCCGAGGGTTCTTTCGAGGTTCGGGGTCACGCCTACCAGATTCCACGGGAGTTCTCACCTCGGGAAGTATACAGCTATCACAGGTTGCTCGAGCCCATTCCCGACATTCCGGGCGGGACGAGCCTCAGCGAGGAGCAGCGGGCACTGCAGCGGGCGTTCCTGCTGCGACGGGCCGCCGCCTGCATCATTCCCGGCCTCCAGGCGAACGTACTATCCGACCTGCCCCTGAAGCGTCTCCAGCTCCTGCACCGCTGGATCTGGAAGCACCGGCCGGATCTGGCCGTGGATGCCTCGACCGTGGCCAGCGCCTGAGGCCCGGATCACCGACGACACCCACGCACGGACGGCGTCCCCCGCCCCACGGGCGGTCCACCAGGCCCCGGTACACGGGGGGGAACCGAGGCCCCGGGCCTTCGCACCGTCCGACTCCATGACGGCTTCGAGGCTGTTCCGACGTGCCAAGATCGTGTGCACCGTGGGCCCGGCCTGCTCCGAGCCATCCACCTTCCGGGCCCTGATCGAGGCGGGCGCGGACGCGATCCGGATCAACTTCTCGCATGCCGAGCATGCCGAGGCGCGCGCGATCATCGAGGCCACCCGACGGGTCGGCCGCGAGACGGGCCGTCCGGTCGCCATCATCGCCGACCTGCAGGGACCCAAGATCCGTGTCGGCGACTTGCCGTCCCCCCTCCGGATCTCCGAGGGGGACCGCTGCTACTTCGTGCCCGAGGAGAAGGGGGCCGAGGCCCTGCCCGAGGGCGCCTCGCGCGATCGCCTGATTCCCACGACCTACGCCGGGCTGGCCGAGGACGTCGCGGCGGGAGACCGGATCCTGCTGGACGATGGCAAGATCGAGGTCCGGGTCCTCGAGGTGGACGGCGACTGCGTCGAGGTGGAGGCCGTGACTCCCGGAGAGCTCGGATCCCACAAGGGGATCAACCTTCCCGGCGTGCGCGTGGGAGCGCCCAGCCTGACGGAGAAGGACCGCGATGACCTCGCCTTCGCCATCGACCAGGGCGTCGACTACGTGGCGCTCAGCTTCGTGCGACGTCCCGAGGATGTCGTGGATCTCCGGGACCGCATCGGTGGCCATGGTCTGATCATCAGCAAGATCGAGAAAGACCAGGCGCTCCAGAATCTCGACGAGATCATTCGCCAGAGCGACGGGGTCATGGTGGCGCGGGGCGACCTCGGGGTCGAGCTGCCGTACGAGGAGGTTCCGCTCGTCCAGAAGCGCATCATCACGCAGGGCCAGGAGCTGGCCCGGCCCAGCATCACGGCCACCCAGATGCTGGAGTCCATGACGACGAACTCCCGCCCCACCCGCGCCGAGGTGTCGGACGTGGCCACGGCCCTGCTGGACGGGAGCGATGCCGTCATGCTGTCCGCCGAGACCGCCGTGGGCCACCATCCGATCGAGGCGGTGCGCGTCATGGAGCGGATCATCCGGAGGATCGAGCGCGAGGGCCCGCCCTTCCCGTCCCGCATCCGGGAGCAGCCGGCCACCGAGCGGGCGGCTGTCCAGCAGACGACCTCGGGGGCGATCGCGGCCGCGGCCATGCAGGCGGTGCAGCGCCTCGGGGCCCCCTTCCTGGTGACCTTCACGCGCAGCGGCTTCACCGCGCGAGTCGTGTCGGCCCAGCGCCCACCGGTCCCGATCCTGGCCGTCACCGATCAGCCGTCCACCTACCGGCAGCTCGCCGTGGCCTGGGGCGTCCATCCGGTGCTGTTCGAGGGCGAGGCCAACTACCGGACCATGCTCTCGCGGGCGCGGAGCGAGGCACTCGACGGCGGCTTCGGTCGGCCCGGGGACCGGTTCATCGTCACGGCCGGCGTGCCCTTCCACGTCACGGGAACCACCAACATGATGCGGATCGAGGAGCTCTGAACCGGACAGGCAGGGCTCCGTGAAGGTCCGCTTCCTGGGCACGGGCACCTCGTTCGGCATCCCGGTGGTGGGGTGCGATTGCGAGGTGTGCACCTCGTCGGATCCGCGCGACCGTCGCACCCGACATGGCCTCCTGATCGAGGAGGAGGGACGGCGGCTCCTGGTGGACACCCCTCCCGAGCTGCGGCTGCAGCTCGTCGCGGCCGGGGTGCGGCACCTGGACGCCGTCTACCTGACGCACCCGCACGCCGACCACATCCACGGCATCGACGACCTGCGCATCTTCACGCTCCGCTCCGAGCGCCCCCTGCCCGTGTACGTGGCCGAGGAGCACGCCGCCGAGATTCGTCGCCGCTTCCCGTACATCTGGGAGGACGACGTCGACCGCCCGCCGGTCAGCAGTGTGCCCGACCTGGAGATGGTGTCGTTCCGGGACCGCGAGCCGGTGCGGCCGGCGGGCTTCCCCCTGACGCCGGTGGGGTTCCCGCACGGGCCCTTTCGCAGCTACGGCTTCAGGCTGGGCGACCTGGCGGTGATCGTGGACGCCAAGGAGCTGCCGGAGGACGCCGCCGACCTGCTGGCCGGCGTGCGGGTCCTGGTCGTGAACGCGCTCTGGTTCGGGAATCCTCATCCCAGCCACTTCAACGTGGAGGAGGCCCTGGAGGTGATCGAGCGCCTCGCCCCGGAGCGCGCCTATCTGACCCACCTCACGCACCGCCTGGAGCATGCGCGGCTCTCCGCCCGGTTGCCGGCCGGCGTGCAGCCGGCCCACGATGGCCTCGAGATCGAGCTGTGAGCGAGGGGCGCGCCCGGGAGGCCCGCGTGGAGGAAGTCGCCCGGCTGGTCTCCGGTATGGCCCATCGGCTTCGGAATTCGCTGCAGGCGGTCGCCATCAACCTCGAGGTGGTGCGCGCGCGGCTGCGGCGGGAGGCTCCCGAGCTCGCCGAGGAGCTGGATCGTTTCACCACCGCCGCGGACGACAACGTCCGCAGGCTCGCCCGGGACGTGGACCTGCTGGTCGCGGCCGCGCGCCGTGGGCCGGAGGAGGAAGCCGCGGCCGTGGACCTGGCCGGGCTGGTGCGGGACGTGGCGGCGGCCCTGGAGCTGGACCGGAGGCCGCCCCGGGTGGAGGTGGACGCCCCCGACGACGAGCGCGGCGTGCGCCTCCGGCGGGGCGCGGCGGTCGTGCTGCTCGGGCGGGCGCTGCAATCGGCTCGGGCCGCCGGGCAGGGAGAGGAGAGCGTGCGCGCCGCCGTACGCTACGCCGGCGAGGAGGCCAGCCTCGAGGTGCCGGTGGCGGCGACCGATCCGGAGGTGTGGGAGGGCGCCGCCTCCGGCGCGGGCGCCCTCGCCGCCGTCGCGAGCGACGGGCCTCGTCCCACATTGATCCTGCGGTTTCCGCGCGCCTGAGGGGACCCGGCGCCGGGCTCCCCGGTAGTACCATGCCGTCGCGGAATCCGGAGCGTGCGCCCCCGCCGTCCGGCATCCGATCGAGGGTACCCGGAAGTCGACCCCGGAGAGCGATCTCGTGCGCATAGACCACATTCGCAACTTCTCCATCATCGCCCACATCGACCACGGCAAGTCGACGCTGGCCGACCGCCTCCTGGAAGCGACGGGGGCCGTGGACCGGCGAAAGATGAAGGAGCAGGTCCTCGACTCGATGGAGCTCGAGCGGGAGCGCGGGATCACCATCAAGCTGAACGCCATCCGCATGCCCTACCGGGCCGCGGACGGTCGCCGCTACCAGCTCAACCTCATCGACACGCCGGGCCACGTGGACTTCACCTACGAGGTCAGCCGCAGCCTGGCGGCGTGCGAGGGGGCCCTCCTGGTCGTCGACGCGAGCCAGGGGATCGAGGCGCAGACCCTCTCGAACCTGTTCCTGGCGCTGGATGCCGGCCTCGAGATCATCCCCGTGCTGAACAAGATCGATCTCCCGCAGGCAGAGCCCGACAAGCACCGACTGGAAGTGGCGGAGCTGCTCGGGATCGACCCCGACGAGATCCTGCTCGCCTCGGCCAAGGAGGGCACGGGGGTGGACAGGATCCTGGAGGAGATCATCGCGCGCGTGCCGCCCCCGGAGGGGGATCCGGAGGCCCCGCTGCGGGCGCTCATCTTCGATTCCCTGTACGACAAGTACCGTGGAGCCATCCCCTTCGTGCGCGTGGTCGACGGGACGCTGGAGCCGGGCATGCGCGTCACCTTCGGGGCCAAGGATGCGGAGCACGAGGTCGACGGGGTGGGCTTCCTGCGGCTCGGCTACCAGCAGACCGAGTCGCTCTCGGCCGGGGAAGTGGGGTGGCTCTCGGCGCAGATCAAGCGGGTGGCCGACACCAAGGTGGGCGACACGCTGCTCGACGCCGACCGGCGCGCCTCCGAGCTCCTCCCCGGCTACCAGGAGGCCAAGCCGATGGTGTTCGCGGGGCTGTATCCCACGGACACCGACCAGTTCGAGGACCTGCGCGACGCGCTCGAGAAGCTGCGACTCAACGACGCCAGCCTCCACTATGAGCCCGAGACGTCGGAAGCGCTGGGCTTTGGGTTCCGCTGCGGCTTCCTCGGCCTGCTGCACATGGAGATCGTCCAGGAACGGCTGGAGCGGGAGTTCGACCTCGACCTCATCACGACCGTGCCCAACGTGGAGTACCACGTCCGCCTCACCAACGGCGAGGAGGTCGCGGTCGAGAACCCCGCCCGCATGCCCGTCCAGAACAGGATCGAGCACATCGAGGAGCCGTGGGTCCGGGTGCGGATCCTCAGCCCCGACGACTACATCGGCGGGATCCAGGGGCTGTGCCACGACCGGCGCGGAGAGTACGTGACGCTGGAGTACCTGGACTCCTCGCGGGTGGAGATCGTGTACGAGATTCCCCTCGCCGAGATCGTCCTGGACTTCTACGATCGCCTCAAGTCGGTGTCGCGGGGCTACGCGACCCTGGACTACGAGCGTGCCGGCTACCGGGAGTCGGACCTCGTCAAGCTGGACATCCTCGTCAACGGCGACTCGGTCGACGCCCTGAGCATGGTGGTCCACAGGGATCGCGCGTACGACACGGGCCGGCGGATGGCGGAGAGACTCAAGGAGCTCATTCCCCGGCAGCTGTTCGAGGTGGCCATCCAGGCGGCCATCGGCAAAGATGTGATCGCGCGCCAGACCGTGCGGCCGCTGCGCAAGAACGTCACGGCCAAGTGCTACGGCGGCGACATCACGCGAAAGCGCAAGCTCCTCGAGAAGCAGAAGGAGGGGAAGCGGCGCATGAAGCAGGTGGGAACCGTCGAGATTCCCCAGGAGGCGTTCCTGGCCGTGCTCGAGGTGGGCGACTGAGGCGCGTCGTCCGGGCTCCCAACCACCTGGGCGAGCTCGTGCTGGCGCTGCCCGCCCTGCGTCGGGCCGCCGAGCTCGCGGGCGGCGGGGACCTGGTCGTGCAGGTGGTCGAGGGGCTGGCGCCCGTGGTGGCCATGGCGGGCCTCGACGCCGAGATCCTTTCCCTGCGCGGCCGCCACGGGATCGTGCGTGCGGCGCGCGAGCTGCGGGCCCGCTCCCCCGATCGGGGCGTCCTGCTGACACCGTCCTTCTCGGCCGCGCTCATTCTCCGGCTGGCCGGGGTGGCTGAGCGCCGCGGGACGGCGACCGACGGCCGCGGCTGGCTGCTCACCGACCCGGTGGAGCGCGGACCGCTGCTGGCCGGCCACCGGGTGAGGGAGTACCTGACCCTGGTCGACCGGACCTGGACGGCGACGCCGCCGCCGCCGCCGTGGCTCCGGACGACAGAGGGGACGCGCCGGGCGTGGGGGTCCGTTTCGCGCGAGCTGCCGTCGTCCGGCGGCGCGCCCACGCTGGGCCTCGTCCCGGGGAGCGCCGCCCCGTCGCGACGCTGGCCTGCCGAGCGTTTCGCCGAGCTGGCGGCGCGGCGGGCACGCGCCGGGGACCGGGTGCTCGTGTTCGGCGGTCGCGACGACGCGGCAGCGGCCCGGACCGTGGCGTCGGCCACCGGAGGAGCGCGCGACCTGTCGGGGCGGACCACCCTGGAGGCGCTGGCCGGTGGCCTGGCGGCTTGCGACGCCGTGGTGGCCAACGACACGGGACCCATGCACCTGGCCGCGGCGTTGGGCACGCCGCTGGTCGCACTGTTCGGCGCGGGCGACCCGCGCCAGACCGGACCCCTGTCGCCGCGGTCGACCGTGGTGGTGCGCGGGACGCTGCCGTGCGTGCCCTGCCTCCGGAACCGCTGCCCTCGGCGGGGAGCGGGATACGAGCTTCCCGAGGCACGGCTGGAGTGCCTGCGCATCCTGGGAGTCGACGAGGTGGAGGAGGCCCTGATGAGGGTTCGCAGGGAGGATGTCCGATCCCCGGAGGAGGCTGTGGACGATGGCGGATGACCGCTACATCGTGGGTGTGGACCTGGGCGGAACGTCTATCAACGTGGGTGTGGTGCCCTTCGGCGGCGGGCCGGTCCTCGGCATGCGCTCCATGCCGACGGAGCCCGGGCGCGGCGCCAAGTCGGTCGTCGACCGCATGAACGGGATGATTCGCGAGGCCATGCGCGACGCGCGGCGGGAGGCCTCGATCCCGGAATCCGGATACGTGGGGATCGGGATCGGCTCGCCCGGTCCGCTGGACCGGGCCTCGGGGACCGTCATCGAGACGCCGAACCTGGGGTGGCGCAATTTCCCCCTGCGCGACCTCATCGCCAATGAGATGGGGCTGGACGCCGTCCTGGACAACGACGCCAACGCCGCCGCGCTCGGAGAGTACTGGCTCGGGGCGGGCAAGGACGTGGACTCGCTCCTGGCTCTCACCCTGGGCACCGGGATCGGCGGCGGCATCGTGCTCGGAGGTCGGGTCTACCACGGGGCCTCGGACGTCGCGGGCGAGGTCGGCCACATGACCATCGACCCCACGGGTCGGCGCTGCAACTGCGGCAACTACGGCTGCCTGGAGGCCTACGCGTCGGGACCCGCGATCGCGGCCCGGGCCGTGGAGGGGCTGCGCAGCGGCGTGGCCAGCGCGCTCCCGGAGCTGGCCGAGGGCGACCTGTCGGAGGTGACCGCGGAGACGGTCTACCAGGCCATCGTGGCCGGGGACCTGTACGCCAAGGAGGTCATGCGCGAGACGGCCGCCTTCCTCGGGACGGGAGTCGCCAACCTCATCAACATCCTCAACCCGGCCATGGTGGTGATTTCGGGGGGCGTGACGCGGGCCGGCGACCACCTGTTCGAGCCGCTCCGGGGCGAGGTGCGGCGCCGGGCCTTCCGCCAGGCCGCGGACGCCTGCCGGATCGTGGCCAGCGAGCTCGGGGACATGGCGGGCGTGATCGGGGCCGCCGCCACCTACCGCGTGGAGCGGTTCGGTGAGCTGGACTGAGCCGCCGGGTCGGCGCGCGCTCGTCGCGTCGGACGAGACGCGTCCCGGGTGGACCGGTCGCGACGGCTCGGCCGCGGGCCCGTGAACCGGCTGGGCGTGGTCGGCACGCTGGTGTGGGACACGATCCACGCCCGCGACGCCGGCCGGAGCGAGCCGCACGAGGAGTGGGGTGGCATCGCTTACGCGCTGTCCACCTTCGAGGCGCTACGGCCCGCCGGCTGGAGCCTGTTCCCGATCCTCAAGATCGGCCTGGACCTGGCGCCTGCCGCCCGCCGATTGCTGTCGGGGCTGGGCACAGCGCCCTCGCTGGACGGCGTGCGCACCGTGCCGCAGCTCAACAACCGGGTGGAGTTGCGCTACCGGGATGGGAGCCGACGCACCGAGAGGCTCCGTGGAGGCGTGCCGGGCTGGAGCTGGCCGGAGCTCGAGCCCCTCGCCCGCTCGTGTGACGCCCTGTACGTTAACTTCATCGCGGGCTGGGAGCTCGACCTGCGGTGCGCGCGCCGGCTCCGGGAGACCTTCGAAGGGCCGCTGTACGGCGACATCCACTCCCTGACGCTGGGGGTCGGACCGGACGGGACCCGTATCCCGCGCGTGCCCGAGCGCTGGCGCGACTGGCTCCGGTGTTTCGACTACGTACAGGCCAACGAGGACGAGCTGAAGCTGCTCGCGGCCGACTGGGGCGGAGACCCGTGGCGGCTGGCGGCCGAGGTGGTGGGGGAGGGCGCACGCGCCCTGTTCGTGACGCTCGGGGAGCGCGGCTCCGCCTGGGTGTCGGCGGAGGAGGCGCGGCGCGGGCCTCCCGGAGGCGTCCGGACCCGCGGAGCCGTGCGCAGCGGCAGGGTCCCGGTCGACAGGGTCCTGGAGCCCGATCCGACGGGATGTGGAGACGTGTGGGGGATGACGTGTTTCTGCTCCCTCCTCGAGGGGGCATCGATCGAGGAGGCGGCCGGCCGCGCGAACCGCGTCGCCAGCCGCAACGCCGAGTTGCGGGGCGCGATGCGTCTCGCCGAGCGGCTGCGCGAGCCGCGCGGCATCCTGCACGGACGCGAGCCATGAGGCGGCAATGAGCCGGGTGATCGAAGTCCCGTCCGTGCTGGACGAGCGAGGCTTCGAGCGCCTGGTCGCGGATCTCGCCGAGCACACCTCGGGAGAGCGGGAGCCGGAGCGCATCCTGTTCGATGCCCGCCGCGTGCGCTGGACGTCGCCCTATGGCCTCGTCGGCTTGCTGGCCGTGGGCGACGTGGCCCGCGGCCGCACCGGGTTGGCTCCCTCCCTATCCGAGCCGGAGGCCTCCGAGGTCCGGAGCTACTGGGAGCGCATGGACTTCTGGCAGAACGCCGCCGCCGTGTTCGACCTGCCGTCCCTGTCCACTCGCTCGCACGGCGAATCGGACGCGCTCCTCGAGCTCACGCCCATCCGCTCCCACCATGACGTCCACCGCGTCGTGGAGCGGGTCAGGGAGCGGGCGGCCACGATCCTCGAGCGCCGGCTCCACTATCCCAAGCCGGCCGTGATCCAGTTCAGCGTGATGCTCTCCGAGGTGTGTCAGAACATCCTGGAGCACGCCGAGGGGGACGGCTGGGTGTGCGCCCAGACGTACTTCTGGAAGGAGAGACTGGGTCGTGACGTGCTCGTGCTGGCGGTCATGGACGTGGGCCAGGGCTTCGAGGGCTCCCTGGCGGCCGAGCATGCGCGTCGGTTCGGGGATCGGTGGTCCTCGGCCACGGCCCTGGAAGCCGCCTTCCTGAACGGGGAGTCGCGCTTCCGCGACCCCGGCCGCGGCCAGGGACTGCAGGCGATCCGCCGCCAGGTGACCCGCTGGGACGGCGAAATCCGCATCCGGAGCGGGGACGCCATGATCGCCCGCGTGCCCGAGTGGGACGACATCGAGCCGCTCTCGACGGGTCTGGTACCCTTCCCGGGCGCGCAGATCCTCGTCGTGATGCCGGCGCGCATCGAAGCGTCGGTCCCGGCATGAGGGACGGCGTCTCCGATGGGGCCGAGCTCCCGAGGACCTCCGAGGCCTGTCTCTACAGCCACCTCATCACCCGGCCCACCGGCCGGGCCGTCCGGATGGGCATCGAGCAGGGGCTGGTCGGCCAACCCGGCCCCCTGCTGACGCTGGTGGACTTCCGCAACGTGGCCATCATCGACTTCAGCTGTGCGGACGAGATCGTAGCCAAGCTCGCCCACACCGCGCTGTCGTGCACCAGCCCGCCGCTTCGCTTCTACCTGTTCACCGGCCTGGAAGAGCACCACCTCGACCCCGTCGAGTCCGCGCTCCGGCGCCGCTCCCTCGCGGTGACGGGCGAGCGCGCGGACGGCACGCCCTGCCTGCTCGGAGAGGCCGACCGTCGACTGCGTCGCCCCTGGGCCCTGGTGGGCCGTCTCGGGCGGGCGACGCCCGGCGCGCTGGTGCCCTCCTGTGCGGCCACGGCCCACGACGCGCGGCGTCTGCTGGAGGAGCTGCACGCCCGTCGTCTCCTGCTCCGTCTCGCCGGCGAGTTCCTGTCCCTGAGGGCGGCGGCGAGCGCCACGGCGGGCGGCGGACAGCGGTGAGCCGGCGCGCCACCCGCGAGATCCTCCTCACCGGCTCCGTCCTCGTGCTGCTCGTGGCGGGCGGCGCCGTCACCGCGACCTGGCTTGGGGTGCGAGGCTCCGTCCGCGACCCATCCGGCACCGTGTCGGTCGCCGGCCTGTCCGATTCCGTCCTCGTCCGCGTCGACAGCTTCGGGATCCCGCACGTGGACGCGACGACCGACCACGATGCGCTCTGGGCCGAGGGCTGGATGCACGCGTCGCAGCGGCTCTGGCAGATGGAGCTGCTGCGCCGGACGGCTCGTGGCCGGCTGGCGGAGCTGTTCGGACCGGTGGCGCTCCCCACCGACCGTCTGATGAGGACCCTGGGGGTGTGGGACGACGCCGACCGGGCTCTGTCCGAGCTCGATCTCGCGACGCGCCGCGACCTCGACGCCTACGTGGCGGGGGTCAACGCCCGCATCCGGAGCTGGGACGGTTCCCTGCCCCCGGAGTTCGTCCTCCTCCGGATTCCGGTCGAGCCATGGACGGCGCGGGCTTCCATGGCCGTGGGGAAGCTCATGGCGCTGGACCTGTCGGGCTGGCAGGCGGAACTGGCCCGGTGGCGGGCGGTCCGGTCGCTCCCGGCGGACAGGGCCGCGCTGCTCGAGCCCTACTGGCCCGAGTGGGCCCCGACGACGCTGCGAGGGCGTCCGGGGTCGGGCGGGACGGACACGGCGGCGGCCGGCGCCCGGCAGCTCCCCGTCGAGGCTCCGGGCCCGGCGGCCGCGGCGAGGCACCGTCCCGGCGCCGCCGCGCCGGACCTCGAAGGGCTCGATCCCCTGGGACTGGCTCGCGGGGCCGCGCTCACGGCTTCGAACGCGTGGGTCCTGGGCGCCGCCCGTACGGCCTCCGGTCGTCCGATGCTGGCCAACGACACCCACCTGTCCCTGCGCGCGCCGTCGACCTGGTACCTGGTGGGGCTGCACGCCGAGCGCGGAGGCCTGGACGTCGCCGGCCTGTCCCTCCCGGGTGTCCCCGGCGTCGTGATCGGCTTCGACCGCGCGGTGGCCTGGGGGTTCACCAACGGCCAGGTGGACGACATGGATTTCGCGCTGGAGACGGTCAACCCGGACGGGTCCGCCTACCGGACCGCGGAGGGATGGCGCGACTTCGCGGTCCGGCCGGAGACCGTGTGGGTCCGGGGCCGCACGGCTCCCGCGATCCTCAGGGTCCGGAGCACGGTGCGCGGTCCCGTGCTCAGCGATGCCCTCCCCGGAGTGGGCGAGACCCTGTCGGCCGTGTGGACGGCGGCGCATACGACCGGCGGGCTCGCGGGGATCCTGGCCATGGACCGCGCCGGGGGGGCGGCCGCGTTCGACAGGGCCGTACGGCGCTACGACGGCCCCGCCCAGAACGTCTTGTGGCTGTCGGTTGACGGCCGGGCGGGCTATCGGCTGGGCGGCGCGGTCCCCCGCCGCCCGGGTTGGAGCGGGAGCCTCCCCGTCTCCTCGAAGGAGATGGGCGACACATGGGCGGGTCTCCTGTCCCCGGACTCGCTGCCGGCGGCCTCCTTCGGGTCGCCCGGAGGGGAGGATTCGCTGCCCGGCGGCTACCTGGTGAGCGCCAACAACCTCCAGGAAGCGGGGGCGTTCGGGCGGCTGGGATGGGACTACGATCCGTACCGGGCCCGCCTGATCACGGACCGACTGGCCGCGGCCGATGGCTGGGACGTGGCGGACATGGAGGAACTCCAGCGCGACACCCACAGCCTGCTGGCCGACTTCCTGCTCGGACAGGCGGTCGGGGCGGCACGCGCCGTCGGGGCGGATACGGCGGCGACGCTCCTGACCCGTTGGGATCGTCGCGCCGAACCCGACTCCCGGGCCGCGGGCCTGTTCTACGCCTGGCTGTACCGCACCCGGGCCCTGGTGGCGGGGGACGAATACGCCGGCGTCGGGGGGCGCGGCTACTTCCCGATGACGGCCTTCCTCCGGGTGGCCCTCTCGGATCCGACCAGCCCCTGGGTGGACGACGTGCGCACGGACTCGGTCGAGACGCTCGTCGGTCTCGAACGTCGCGCCATGAGGGATGCCGTGACCGCGACGGAACTGCGGTCCTGGCGCGAGCTCAACTTCGAGCGGTCCGCCCATCCACTGGGCCGCGTCGGCTGGCTGAACCGGCTGTTCGGGTTCGATGTGGGGCCCTTCTCGGCTCCCGGCGGCCCCCATACTATCCGGGTCTCCGCTCCCGGGGGATGGTCGGGTCTCGACAGCGCTTCCTGGCGTCCTCCCCATACCGGCGGCTTCGGGCCCTCGGAGCGCTTCGTGGCGACGCTGGACAGCGCCGGTGTCGAGGGCTGGTTCCTGCTCCCCACGGGAGAGGGGGGAAACCCGTTGGGCCGGCGCTACCGGAACATGGCGAAGCGCTGGTACGGGTCCGGGCGCCTCGTTCCGATGCCACTCGACCGCAAGGCGCTGCGCGCGCTCACCGTGCATCGCCTGCGACTGGTTCCGTCCCCGGATTCGGCTCGGGAGCGCGGGAATCCGCCGGAGCGGTGAGGAGGGTGAAGGGGTGGGCGGAACCGCGCACGGGGCGAAACTCCACCGCGTTGACGGGGTTTCATACGCCCGGTAGGTTGACGATCGGGTCCGGGAGACCATCTGGACCACGGGGCGCGAAGCATCGAGGAAGCATGGCCAAGACGATAACGAGCGGCGCTGCCACCCCGCGTGAGCGGATCGAGGACGTGCTGGCGGGCATCCGCCCCGCCGTCCGCTCCGACGGCGGCGACATCGAGCTCGTGGCCTTCGACGAGGACCAGGGCCTCGTGCAGCTTCGCATGGTCGGCGCCTGCCACGCGTGCCCCATGTCGATGATGACGCTCCGGGCCGGCATCGAACAGCGCCTGCGCATGCAGGTGCCGGAGGTGCGTTCCGTCGAGGCCATCTGAGGCGATCATCCACGTCTTCCCGACCGCCGCGACCCTACCGTCCATGAGCGGCCCCGCAGCCCGGAGCCTCGTCCTCGTGCGCCCCGCCCCGCCATCGGAGGAAGCCCGTGGGTGACGGACCCGACCGGGGCGACGCACCCGGGCGCCAGGGACGCTCCCTGCCCGTGATGGGACAGGGAAGCGGGGCGCGGAGCGGCGACCCGCACGGCGCGCCGCCGGGCTCGCGGCCCGTGGATGCCGACCGCGCCGCGGCGTCCCGGCATCCCAGGGAGGCGCCCGCGCTCCCCGGAGTCCGCCACGTCGTGGCGGTAAGCTCCGGGAAGGGGGGCGTCGGGAAGTCGACCGTCGCCACGAACCTCGCGGCCGCATGGGCGGACATGGGCCTCCGGGTCGGGCTGCTGGACGCGGACGTCTACGGCCCCGACATCCCGACCATGTTCGGTGTGCACGACCGTCCCCGCATGGCCGACGACCAGGTCATCCCGCTCGAGGCGCACGGCGTCAAGCTCATGAGCATCGGCTTCCTGGTCGAGGAAGAGACGCCGGCCATCTGGCGGGGACCGATCATCATGGGGATCGTTCGCCAGTTCCTGCAGCAGGTCCGCTGGGGTGACCTGGACTTCCTGGTGGTGGACCTTCCTCCGGGCACCGGCGACGCCCAGCTCTCCCTCGTCCAGCTCGTCGAGGTGCGCGGCGGCGTGTTCGTGACCACCCCCCAGGACGTGGCCGTCGGCGGCGTCCTCAAGGGGATTCGGATGTTCCAGAAGCTCGAGATCCCGGTTCTGGGCCTGGTCGAGAACATGAGCGGGTTCGTGTGCCCGGACTGCGGCGCCCGACACGACGTGTTCGGGGCGGGCGGCGGCGAGAAGCTGGCAGCGAGCATCGACGTGCCCTTTCTGGGGGCCGTTCCGCTCGGGGTGGCCGTGCGCGAGGAGGGGGATCGGGGGATGCCCACCGTGCTCGGTCGACCGGACGCGCCCGAGGCCGTGGCCCTGCGTGCCGTCGCGGAGGCGGTGCGGGAGCGCGCGGAGGCGCTGGAGGCGGAGACAGAAGGCTCCTGACCGACCCGGGGCGCTCTCCCGGAACGGCTCCGTCGGGACCGCGGGTCGACCCGACGCGCGGTCCCGTGGGCGTGGCCATTCGCCGACTCGCCCGTCCCGCCGTGGCGGCCGCGCTCCTCCAGACCCGGTTCAACATCACCGACACCTTCTGGGTCGGACGGGGCCTGGGCCCGGCCGCTCTGGCCGGCGTGTCCACCGGCGGCTTCGCCGTGTGGATGGTGCTCTCGCTGGCCGAGCTCACCGCGGCGGGGCTCACCGCCGTGGCCAGCCGGCGGCACGGCGAGAATCGGCCGGGCCGCGCGGCGGCCGCCGTGTACCAGGCCACGCTCATGGCGCTCGTCCTATCGGTGGTGGTCGGTCTGTGCGGGCTCGCCGGCCTTCGCTCCCTGTTCGGCCTCATGGAGACGTCCCCGGCGGTCACCGTGCAGGGAGCCGGCTACCTGTCCACCTACCTGGCCGGCGTTCCCGTCGTGTTCACGTACTTCGTGATGGACGCGGCCTTCCGCGCCGCCGGGGACACCCGCACGCCCTTCTACCTTCTGGGTGGGGCGGTGGCCCTCAACCTCCTCCTCGACCCGGTGCTCATCCTCGGGCTCGGACCGGCCCCCCGGCTCGGGATCGCGGGCGCCGCCGGAGCCACGCTGCTCACCCGGGCGGGCGCCTGCGCCGTCGGCTATGGTCTCCTGCTGCGCCGGAACCTCGTCGTCCGCGAACGACCCAGCCCGCGCGCCTGGCTCCCCATGGCCAGGATCGGCCTCCCCACGGCGGCGGGCGGCGCGGTGTTCGCCTTCGTATACATCCTGCTCACGCGGATCACCAGCCGGTTCGGCACGGCCGCCCTCGCCGCGCTCGGGGTTGGACACCGGATCGAGTCGCTGAGCTACATGGCATGCGTGGGCTTCGGGTTCGCGGCCGCCACGGCGGTGGGACAGAATCTCGGCGCGGGCGCGGGCGAGCGGGCGCGGGCCTCGGGAGCGTCGGCCGCGCGACACGCGATGGTGGCCACGGCCGCGGCGGGCGTGGCCTTCGTGCTCGTGCCGCGGACGCTGGTGGGCCTGTTCACGCACGATCCCGCCGTGCTCGACGCCGGGGCCAGCTATCTTCGGATCGTGGCGATCGCCCAGCTGTTCATGGCCCTCGACATTGTCCTGGAGAGCGCCATGGCCGGAGCCGGCTACACGCTGCTGCCCATGGCGGCCTCGCTCACGCTGACGGTGGCGCGGCTGCCCCTGGCCGTGTGGCTGGCTGGCCCCCTGGGCCTGGCGGGCATCTGGTGGACGATCAGCCTGACCGCCGCCGCGCGTGGTGTCTCGGTGGCCTCGATCTGGCGGCTGGGTCGCTGGCGCGAGCGTTCGGTGTGAAAGCGACGTGCAGGGAGCGGTGGCAGGGGGCCGGACCCGGACCCGGCCCTCGAAGGGAGGGAGTACAGCCATGATCGTGAGTCTGATCACGGACTTCGGCACCCGGGACGGCTACGTTGGGGAGCTCAAGGGAGTCCTGCTCGAGCGGGCGCCCGACGCGCTGCCCGTGGATGTCACCCACGACGTGCCGCCGGGCGACGTGCTTACGGGGAGCTGGGTTCTGGCCCGGATCTGGGCCCGGTTCCCGTCCGGCACGGTCCACCTGGTGGTGGTGGACCCCGGCGTGGGGAGCGACCGCTGCCCGGTGGCGGTCTCCATCGGGGGCCGCTGGTTCGTGGGGCCCGACAACGGCCTCCTGACGCGCGTGCTGGAGGGAGCTGTGCCCCTCCCGGAGCCGGTCTCGGGTGACCGGTCGGCCCGGGTCCTCGAGGCGTCCCGGATCGGCCTCCGGCCGCTGTCGGACACCTTTCACGGCCGCGACCTGTTCGCCCCCGCCGCGGCCCACCTGGCAGCGGGGGGTGCGCCCGGAGAGCTGGGCCCGCCGCTCGATGTCGGCGAGCTCGTGCGGCACCCACTCGACCGACCGCGCAGGACCGCGGACGGCGCGCGGGGGATCATCGGGTACGTCGACAGGTTCGGCAACCTGATCACCGACATCCCCTCCGCCTGGCTTCCGGCCCACTACCGGGTGCGTGTCGGCAATTCCGACGTGCGTCACCCCGGGACGAGCTTCGCCGACGTGGCGTCGGGGGAGGCGGTGCTCATCCGGGGTTCGGCGGGGACGCTCGAGGTGTGCGTGCGCGACGGACGGGCGGACGTGGTGCTCGGTGTGGGACGGGGGGACCAGGTGCAGGTGGTCGAGGCGGACGCCGACGCCTAGGGACCGACCTCCACGTCGATGCTCCCGAACGCGGCGTTGATCTCGAGCTCCAGGTGGTGCGCCGCCGAGCCCCAGTTGCGGGTCTCGTAGCCCGAATCCGTCTTGATGAAGCCGGACGCGTTGAACGACGCGAGCACGGTGCTCTTGTCGATGCGGACGCCCAGATCCGTGGGAAAGCGCAGGGACAGCGACCCGAGGCCCATGTGGATGGAGGCGGTCGCATCCTGCGTCCAGTCGCCGCCGAAGTTCAGGGTCACGTCCCCCACGCCGCCCTCGACACGCAGCCGGTCGAAGTGCGCGTTGCCCAGGTCGTCGGCCTTCAGCGAGGCGGCGCCGGCCTTGATGCGCAGCTCCCGCATGCGGCCCGGGTTGGGCTGGTCGAAGCTGATCTTCGTCTCGCTGGCCCCCGTCTCCAGGGAGAAATTCGTGAGGGGCAGGCCCCCGAGGTCGAGTCGACTCCGGGCAGCGCCAACCGCGATCCGGAGATCCGTCGGTACGTCGCGGCTCACCCCGATCTCGAGGCTACCGGCGTTTCGCGAATCCGGACCCACGTTCTCATCGTTCAGGTCCTTCCAGTCCAGGTGGACGCCGTCCTTGCCACTCAGGGAGCGTAGGCCCAGGTGGACGGTGGCGCTCCCTTCGTGACGCTCGAAGGTGCGCACCGGGCTGAAGCGGGCGGCGTCGTAGCGCATGTGCGCGTCGTACAGGTCCCCGGCCCGGGCCGGCCGCACCGTGAGAATGCCGGCGCCGTACTCGACCCGCATCGTCACCGACTTGAGGCCATCGGCCTGACGGGCCGTGGACAGCTCGAGCCGGTCCTGCGCGGAGGCGGCCCGGGGAAGGGTGCCCGCCGTCACGACACCGGCGAGCAGCACCAGGGCCGAGATCGGCGTCGCGATCCTCTGCGCCCTCCTCACGAGGCCCCCTCGGTCGTCCCCGATGCCCCGGGTGAGGCTCGCCGGGCGTGCTCGGTCACGCGACCGCCCCGGGCCAGGATCACCGCGCCCAGCCCGGACGTGATCGCCACCCAGGTCCCGACCACCGCGACGAAGATCGTCAGGCCGCGCAGGAAGGACAGCCACCCACCGAACAGGTGCAGGGCCGCCGCCAGTGCGAACGGCAGGAGGAGGACGGCCAGGCCGCTGAGGATGTAGTAGTACGAGTTCGACCGGCGCAGCCGCTCGATCCACTCGTAGCGGTAGCGCTGGTGGGCCAGCACCTCCCCGGTGGCATGCGCCACGGCCAGGTAGCCGGCCAGCATGGCCAGGCCGAAGGCCAGGAGGTAGAACGGGATCACCAGCCAGGTGATGACGCCGGCGACCAGGATCAGCAGCACCGGGAAGAACAGGAACTCGCCCGCCAGCCCGACCCCGAACGAACGCCCAAAGTTGGCGCGTGCCGTGTCGGCCACGATCTCGAGCTGGTCCTTGAGGAAATACACGGTCAGGGCCCCGACCACGCCCAGCAGCAGCAGCGCCGTCAGCACCGCGAGCACGCCCCCCACCGCCTCGAACACGTTGTGGAAGATCGAGCCGAAGAAGCCGCGCGAGGATCGGTGGCGGATGTGCGGCACGACCGGCGCTTCCGGCGCCTCGTGAGCCGTGCCCGCCGAGGCGGCGGCCGCCTGGCCGGAGAGGGACTTCACGGAGAGGAACTCGCCGTCCACCGTGCCGCCGTGGCGGGCCACGGTGCCACCCACCTGCACCACGTCTCCGTGCACCAGGGCCGTGGGCTCGAGTGACAGCGTGCCGTTCAGGACGAGCACGTCGCCCTTGACCTCGCCGCCCAGGCGAAGGTCTCCGTCCAGCAGCGCCAGGTTCCCGTCGATCACCTGGCCGTGCGGGATCGCGTAGTCATCGTGGACGACGAGCGCGAGATCACCGGCCTCGCCCTGGACCTGACTGCCCAGCCGTCCGAGCGCCGCGCGCAGCTTGTCGAGTCGTGACGCCAGCGCGTCCACCGACAGCCGGCCCGGGGCGATGGACACGGTGCCGCCCTGCGGGCCCTTCACCGTCACGGTGCCGGCCGGCGCCGACGGATGGCTCGCCGCAGCCGTGGTTCCGGCCGCGGCTCCCGGCGAAGCGGCCGGAGCTTCCTTCGCGACGGGCGATCCGCCCGCGAACCGGGACAGTGCCTCCTTGAGGGCGCCGAGGGTCGATGCGTCCGCGCCGTCAGCCGGCGGATTCCAGGAGCGTAGCCGCTCGGCGAACGCGGCGGGCCGGAGGTCCATCCCCCGCTGCAGCAGGTCGCGCCACGAGCTCTCCAGCGCGCTGCCCTTCTGGTAGCTGCCGACGTCCCGTCCATCGATCTGGACGCTTCCGTCGCGCAGGGCCACGCGATGGCTCGTTCCGTCGGCCTCCTCGATCTGGAGCTCGGCGCCGCGATAGGACACCGTGACCGATGTGGAGGCGGGCGCGGCCTGCGGAGCAGTCGTCTCCTGGGCGAGCGCCCGAGCAGGGAGCAGAGCGAGGCAGGACAGGAGGACCGCGGCGGCGGTCAGGAACTCGCGCCGGCGTTCGGCGGGTCCAGGTCCCGCGAGGGCTCGGATCGTGGGCGTGCGTCGCATGTCCTCAGCTCCTTGTGGTCCGAGCGGCGCCCCAGGTCGGGGCCAGCATCTTCACCATCGCCCCGGCGGTCAGCAGGCTGGCGACGACGATCCCCGCCATACCCGCGAGCGCACCGGTCACTCCGATCTTGCCGGCCGCGCCGCGCACGAGATCGGGCAGGCCCGACTCCCACAGCAGGCGACCCCCGGCCACCACCGCGCCCCAGAACAGCGCCGTCAGCCGGTCCAGCGTGAACCCGAGCAACCCTCCGAGCGTCAGCTCGGGCTGGCTCGCCAGCCACCAGGCCCCGAGGCCGACCGTGGCCGCGACCAGGGTCGTGGCCAGCGCGACCGTCATCCAGTGGGCACGCAGGCCGGTCCAGGCCCGTCGGTACCACGGCACCGGGAGCCGCACCCGGGCCATCACCGACTCGGCGAAGCCCGGGGACGGATCGAGGAGGGGAAGGGACGAGAGCGCCACGTGCAGGGCGCGCAGGGCCTCCACCTCCCGGCGGCAGTGCTGGCAGCTCTCCACGTGACGGCGGAGGGGCTCCGGGGGGGTCCCCGTCCCCTCGCCGGGCAGGAAGAGCTCGCGCTCCTCCTCCCGCAGGTGCCTGCCGAGCCGTTCGTTCGTGTCCGATGTCATGGCGTTCCATTCACTCCTGTCTCACTCACCCTTACGGAACGGCGCTCGGGCAGGTTTCAGCTGGCCCCGAGCCTCCGTTCCCACCCGCGCGGGGTCACTCCCGCAGATGTCCCAACATGTCCTGCAACTCGGCGCGCGCTCTGTGGATGTAGGTCTTCACCGTTCCCAGCGGTATCTCCATGACCTCCGCGATCTCGTCGTAGCTGTATCCCTCGACGTGGCGCAGGAGGATGGCGGTCCGGTACTCCGGCCGCAGCCGCTCGATGGCCTCCTCGATGGAGGCGCCCAGCTCGCGGGCCTCGAGTAGCTCGTCCGGCTGCTCGAACTCCGACTCGAGGGTGACGGAGGTGGCCTCCTGCTGGTCGCTGGTCACGGCGTCGGGAGCTCCGTGGATCGAGACCGTGTCCAGCTCCCGGCGGCGGATGTGGTCCACCGTGAGGTTGTGGCCGACCTTGAACAGCCACGAGGAGAATTTGTAGTCGGGGTCGTACTTGGCCAGGTTGTCGAACGCCCGGATGAAGGTGTCCTGGGCCAGGTCCTCCGCTAGCTCGCGGTCCCGGACCATGCGGCAGATGAAGGAGAAGACCGGCCGCTGGTAGCGCGACACCAGCTCGTGCGCGGCACGCTCCTGTCCCTTGAGGCACAGGCGGACCAACTCTTGGTCGGTCCGATCCGTGTCGATCACGGCTCGCGTACCGGGCGTGCGTGCTCAGCGGGTGTCGGCATGCTCAGATCACCCTACGGGTCCGGGCGGCCCGACGTTTCGGTGCCGATCGGCGCCCCCTTCAGTGCTGGCAGCCCGGGCAGAAGCAGGTGCTCCTGCCGGCCTGGACGATCCGCACGATCGGCTCCCCGCACCGCAGGCACGGTGATCCCTCGCGGCCGTAGACCTGCAGGCGGTCCTGAAAGCGTCCCGAGCGCCCGTTGACCGCCAGGTAGTCGCTGAAGGTGGTGCCGGCGTGCTCCAGCGCGTCCAGCAGCGTGGCGCGGATGGCGTCGTGCAGGCGCTCCACCTCCTCGGCGCACAGCGACCCGGCGGCCCGGCGCGGGTCCAGCCGGGACGCGAACAGTGCCTCGGCCGCGTAGATGTTGCCGAGCCCGGCCACCCGACGCTGGTCCAGCAACACGTTCTTGACGGGCGCGTGACGGTCGGTGAGCGCCGCGGCGAGGACCGCCGCGGTGAAGCCCTCCTCGAGCGGCTCCGGGCCGAGCTTCGCCTCGATCGAGGCCCAATCGGCACTCGACAGCAGCCGGAAGCCGCCCAGCCGCCGCGTGTCGTCGTAAAACAGCGTGCGGCCGTCGTCGAGGTCGAACTCGGCCGCCAGGTGCGTGAACTCGGCGGGGTCGGGCAAGGACGTCCCCAGCGCGAAGCGGCCGGTCATGCGCAGCTGGACCTGCACCAGCTCGTCGCCGAGGAGCCGCAGGAGCAGGTACTTGGCCCGGCGGTCCAACGAGTCGATGCGTCGGCCGGATACCCGGTCCACGAAGGCCGCCGGGCCGGGCGGGGGGAGCACGATATCGGGCTGGTGGACGCGGACCGCCTCGATGGTGCGGCCCGACAGCTCCTCGGCCAGGTCCCGGCGGATGGTCTCGACCTCGGGGAGCTCGGGCACGCGCTCAGTCGCCCCACTCGGTCCGCCCGATGTCCCGTCGCCAGGTCTTGCCCTCGAACTCGATGCGCTCCGCCGCCTCCCGGCTGCGCTCCGCCGCCTCGCGCAGCGTCGCGCCGAGCCCGGTCACGGCCAGCACGCGCCCGCCGGCGGTGACCAGGCGGCCCTCGCGCGTGGCGGTGCCGGCGTGGTAGATCCTGAGGTCGTCGCCCTCCAGCCCCCCGGGAAGGGTGATCGGGAGACCGGTGGGGTACGACAGCGGATAACCGCGGCTGGCGAGGACCGTCGTCAGCGCCGCGCCCTCGCGGGTTGCCGGGGCCCAGTCGCCGATCCCCTCGCCCCGGGCCACGGCCAGCATGGGCTCCATCAGGCTGGAGCCGGTGAGAGGGAGGACCACCTGGGCCTCGGGGTCGCCGAGTCGGCAGTTGAACTCCACCACCCGCGGTCCCTCCCGGGTGAGCATGAGCCCCGCGTACAGGAAGCCGCGGTAGGGAGCCCCGGCCTCGCGAAGGGCGGCCAGCGCCGGGAGGGCGATGGTGCGCCGCACGGCCTCGACGAGCTCCGGGGTGCCGTCCGCCACGGGCGCGTAGGCGCCCATCCCGCCCGTGTTGGGACCACCTCCCCCCTCCTCGAGACGCTTGTGGTCCCGGGACGGCGCCAGGGGGACCGCGCGTTCACCGTCGCACAGGAAGAACACGGAGAGCTCCTCGCCCTCCATGAACTCCTCGATCACCACGGTCTCGCCGGCGTCGCCGAATCGCCCGCCGACCATGATCTGGTCCAGGGCGGCACGCGCCTCCTCCAGGGTGGCGCACACGAACGCGCCCTTGCCCCCCGCGAGTCCCGAGGCCTTGACGACCACCGGCGCCCCGTGCGCGTCGAGGTAGGCGCGGGCGGCGTCGGCGTCCTCGAAAGTCCGGAAGGAGGCGGTGGGGATGGAGGCGTCCCGCATGAGCCGCTTGGCGAATGCCTTGGAGGCCTCGATGCGCGCCGCGGCGGCCGTGGGTCCGAACAGGGCCAGGCCGGCGGCGGCGAAGCGGTCGGCGATGCCGGCCGCCAGCGGGGCCTCCGGGCCGACGATGGTGAGGTGAACGTCGCGGTCCCGGGCCAGCCTCTCGAGCCCGTCCACGTCGTTCGCACGGACGGGCACGTTCTCCGCCATGCGCGCCGTGCCGGGGTTGCCGGGCGCCACCAGGATGTCGGCATCGGGCGCATCCCGGCGGAGCTTGTCGGTCAGCGCGTGCTCGCGGCCGCCGCCGCCCACCACCAGGAGCCTCATCGTCTCGGATCCTCGCCCAGCGTCGGAATCAGAAGGGCCGGGAAGCGAACGCGGGGCGCGCCGTCCCGGAGCGACGCGCCCGCGGCGATGATGGAGGGATCCGGCGGCCCTCGCAACCGGGCGGGGAGCGCCTAGCTGCCGTCCGTCGGTGGCTCTCCTCGCCAGGCGTCCATGAACCGGGAGCGGACCGTATCGACGGCCGCGTCGACCTGGTCCATGAAGTCGCGGGCCGACTCCCGGTAGCCCGTCATCGCCTCGGCGAGGTCGTCCCGGTACGCGCGCTCGTCCGCCTCGTCCCGGTGCGGATAGTCGTCCGACAGGATGCGCTCGTACGCTCCGCTGTCGATCCACTCCCGCAGCTCGGCGACCCGCACGACCGCGAACGGGTGGGTGGCCCCCAGGATGTTGAGCACCTTGTATACGGAGTCCAGCAACCCGCCCTCGCTCCGATAGGCCTCCGACTGCTCCAGGAAGGCGTCCAGGTCGAGCGTGCGTCCGCGGGAACCGCCGGCCAGGTGCATGAGCCCCCGCATGGAGGCGTCCGGGTCCTGGACCGCCAGGAGGCCGGCGCGATCGGAGGACAGCTCGCTCTTCCGGTACCACTCCAGCAGCGCGTAGAGGACGGGCCGGGCCACCAGGCCGGCGATCGGATACCGAAACAGGGACAGCCGGAGCAGGAGGACGAGGAGCGTCCGATACAGCACGTGGCCGCTGACGATGTGGCCGACCTCGTGGCCGATGATGGTCTCGACCTCGTCGGGCGCGAGCACCTCGAGGATCGATGAGTTCAGCACGATGAAGGGATCGTTCATCCCGAGAGCGCCCGCGTTCACCACAGGTGTCTGGGACACGTACAGCTCGGGCGGCGTGTCTACGTCGAGGGTGCGGCAGACGCGGAGGAGCTGCTCGTGCAGGTCGGCGTACTGGCGCTCCGAGACCCGCACGGCGTTGGCCTGGAAGGCCAGGCGGAGCTGCCGCTCGCCGAACAGGCCGAACACCTTCCTCAGGGCCAGGTCGAACCCGGGGAGCTTGCGCAGCGCGTTGAGCGCGGCCCGGTCGGCCGGGTGCTCCCAGGCACGCGGACTGATGTCGGTCAGGATGCGTCGGTCCGACTTCTGGAGCTCGTCCATGGTGTTCCTCTCCGTATCGGGATCGGCTGGCCCTCGTCCAGACCTACGGGTCCCGCCGGACCGCGGTTTCGGGGCGGCTACGCCTCCAGGACGGAGAGCGCCTCCTCCAGGTCGGCGATCAGGTCCTCGGGGTCTTCGATGCCGACCGACAGACGCACGAGGCCCGGCGTGACGCCGATCTCCCGGCGGCGCTCCTCGGGCACGGACGCATGGGTCATGGAGGCCGGCACGCTGATCAGGCTCTCGACCCCGCCCAGGCTCTCGGCCAGCGCGAACAGCCGCGTGGCGCCCACCAGGGCGTTGGCACGCTCGGCCGACCCCGTCTCCACGCTCAGCATGCCGCCGAAGTCGCGCATCTGGCGCTTCGCCAGCTCGTGCTGCGGGTGGGTGGCGAGGCCCGGATAGTGGACGGTCGAGATGGCCGGGTGTCCGGCCAGGTATTCCGCCACCCGACGCCCGTTGGCGCAGTGGGCCTTCATGCGCACGTGCAGCGTCTTGGTCCCGCGGAGCACGAGCCAGCAGTCCATCGGCCCCGGCACGCCGCCCGTGGACTTCTGCTGGTAGTAGAGCCCCTCGGAGATCTCCTCGGAGTCGGTCACCACGGCGCCCCCGATCACGTCGCTGTGTCCGTTCAGGTACTTGGTGGTCGAGTGGACGACGAGGTCGGCTCCCGACTCGAGCGGACGCTGCAGGAAGGGCGTGGCGAAGGTGTTGTCCACGGAGAGGAGGGCTCCCGCCTCGTGCGCGATGTCCGCGCACGCCGCCAGGTCGCACAGCGCCATCGTGGGGTTGGTGGGCGTCTCGACGTGGACGAGTCGCGTGCCGGGCGTGACCGCCGCGCGCACCGCGTCCAGGTCGGAGCTGTCCACGAAGGTGAACTCGACCCCGAACCGCGACCACACCGTCCTGAACATGCGCTCGGTCCCGCCGTACACGTTGGCTCCGCACACCACGTGGTCCCCGGCGCTCAGCGTCGTCTTGACCACGGCCTCGATGGCCGCCAGCCCGGAGGCGAACGCGGCGCCGAACGACCCTCCCTCCAGGGACGCCAGGTTGGCCTCGAGCGCCGAGCGCGTGGGATTCGTGACCCTCGCGTACTCGTACCCGCCGCGGGGCCTGCCCACGGCTTCCTGGACGTAGGTCGACGTCTGGTAGATGGGTGTCATGATCGCGCCCGAACCGGGCGCCGGCTCCTGCCCGGCGTGCACGGCGCGCGTTCCGAACCCGTCGCTCGATCGTGTCGTCATGCGTCCCCCATGCCGTGATGATGATGATCGGATGCGGCGGCGGTGCTCGACCGGCCATCGGCCGGAAGGCCACGCTGCGGGCGCACGCGCAAGCTAGCAGGGAGTCGCGGTGGGCCGCGAGCCGCCGGGCGCGGTGGCCCCGGCCGGCGTGGCGGGCCGCCGGACCGCCGCGGCCACGGGGCGGTGACCGCACGCATGAGCGGCCGTTGACGCCCGGCCGGACGCTCCGCCATGCCGAAGCGGGTCGGGGAGGGTGGGGCGGAGGGCCGGGGCGGGCTCCGTGGGCGGCGGACTCCCGCCGCCCACAGGCTCTACGCCCAGCTCGCCTGGCCCACGCTCGGAGGCCTCCCCCTGCTTGGAGACCGCCACGCGCGGGCGCTCGAGCGCGAGCTGATCGCGCTCTGCATCCGGCTGAACGTGGAGCCGGTCGAGGTGCGGGTGTCGGCCGATCGCGTGCAGCTCCTCCTCCGCTTCGGACCGGGTCAGGCCCTGACCGACGTGGCGCGCCGCCTGAAGCGCGCCAGCGTCGCGGCCCTCCGGCACTGGCGTTGTCCGGCGCGCTGGGGTCGCGGCTTCGCCGCCTCGACGGTGGGCCCGGCGCAGGTGCATCGCCTCGTGCGGCGTCTCAGGGCCGAACGCCCTCCGGGCCGTGACGACGGCGCGTCGGACGCGCCGGCCTCCGGCGGCCGCCCGCCGCCCGGGAGCGGGGGCACGAGGACGCGACCGCGCCGCCGGTCCCCCGGGCCGGCCGCCGGAGGTTGACGGAGCCGCGAGAAATCCCCTACTGTCGTGGGCGCAGTCGGCCCGGCGACCGGGCGCCTCCGATCCCCCCACACAGATTCCGATCCATGCAAGAGCCTCTCATCGTCTCCGCCTCCGGCATACGCGGGGTGGTCGGAGACGGGCTCACGCCCGAGGTCGCCGCGCGCTACGGCGCGGCCTACGGGACCTTCCTCACCTCCGTCCGCGGGGATGCGGGAGGCCACGTGATCCTGGCCCGGGACAGCCGAACCTCGGGGCCGCTCCTGGTCGATGCGGTGGCGGCCGGGGTGCGCAGCACGGGGTGGCCGGTGGTGGACGTGGGGCTCGCACCCACGCCGACGGCTCTCCTCGCCGTGCAGGATGACGACCGCGCCGCGGGCGGAGTGATCGTCACCGCCTCCCACAATCCCGTGCAATGGAACGGCCTCAAGCTGGCCAGCTCCGGGGGCGAGTTCGTGTCCGTGGAGGACGGTCGGCGCGTCCAGGCGCTGTACTCTGAGGGTCCCGACCACGCGGCGTGGGACGGGCTCGGTGGGCGCGCGGAGCGGGAAGGCGCCGTGGAGCACCACGTGGAGCGCATCCTGGCGCTTCCCATCGTCGACCGGGAGGCCATCGCGGCGGCGAGTTTCGTCGTGGCCCTGGACAGCGTGCGAGGGGCGGGAGGACCGATCATGTCGCTCCTGCTCGACCGGCTCGGATGCCGGGTGGAGGGCCTCGACCTGGAGCCGGACGGCCGCTTCCCCAGACCCCCGGAGCCGGTCCCCGAGAACCTCGGAGAGCTCTCCCGGCGTGTTCGGGAGACGGGCGCGGACCTGGGCCTGGCCGTGGACCCCGACGTCGACCGCCTCGCCCTGGTGGATGGAGAGGGCACGCCGGTCGGCGAGGACTGGACCCTGGCTCTGGCGGTGGAATACGTGCTTTCGAAGACGCCCGGGCCCGTGGTCACGAACCTCTCATCCAGCCGGGTGATCTCGGACGCCGCGCGCCGGGCGGGCCAGCCCGTCCACCTGGCTGCGGTCGGCGAGGCCAACGTGGCGCGGCGGATGCGGGAGACCGGAGCCGTGGTCGGCGGCGAGGGCAACGGCGGGGTCATGCTCCCGGCCCTCCATCTCACTCGGGACGCGCCACTTGCGGCGTGTCTGGTGCTGGGGCTCCTGGCCGCCGAAGGGGTGTCCCTGGAGGGGTGGCTGGCCCACCGCCCCCACTACGCGATCGTCAAGCGGCGGACGGCGCGGCCCGACGGGAGCCCGGAGGCGCTGTACAGGGCCCTGCTCGCGGACGCGCCGCCGGGCGCGAGCGAGGACCGGCAGGACGGGCTTCGCCTGGACTGGCCGGAGAAGGGCCGGTGGGTCCACGTTCGTCCGTCGGGGACCGAGCCCATCCTCAGGGTCATAGCGGAGGCGCGCACCACCGACGAGGCGGACGACCTGGCTGCCTGGGCCCTCGCGCGCGTCGCCGAGATCCCGGGGGATCCCTCACCGGCGGCGGGGTAGCAAACATGGACGTCGATCGATCGCCCACGGAGTTCGATCGACCACGACCGCCCCGGGAGCTGGTACTGGTATGTGTGGAATCGTAGGCTACATCGGGACGCATGACGCCACGGCGTTCTTGCTCGAGGGCCTCAAGCGGCTCGAATACCGGGGCTACGACTCCGCCGGCATCGCGGTGGCCAACGGAGAAGGTCTGAACGTCCGCAAGGTGGCCGGGCGCATCGGAGGCCTCAGCCGTCTCATGGAGGAGCAGCCGGTGTCGGGCTCGGTCGGCATCGCCCACACGCGTTGGGCGACGCACGGGGCCCCCAACCAGGTGAACGCGCACCCCCACACCGACTGCGACGGCACGCTCGCGCTCATCCACAACGGCATCATCGAGAACGCGGACGTGCTCCGCGCCAAGCTACAGGAGCTGGGTCACACCTTCCGCAGCGAGACGGACACCGAGGTGATTGCCCACCTCATCGAGGAGGCGTTCGAGGGCAACCTCGAGCAGGCGGTGGCGGCCGCGCTCACCCAGGTGGACGGGACCTACGGACTGGCCGTCCTCAGCTCGCTGGACCCGGGCAAGATCGTGGTGGCGCGCAAGGGCTCTCCACTCGTCCTGGGGATCGCGGAGGACGGGGACCGCCAGACGATGGTGGCCTCGGATGTCGCCGCGATCCTCGGCCACACGCGGAAGGTCGTCTACCTGGAGGACGGCGAGCTGGCCGTCCTCCGGCCGGATGGCTACGCCACGCTGGACATGAACGCCTGGGATCCGGCGAGCCCGCCCCGCCCCATCGAGAAGGAGGTGAGCCACATCTCGTGGGACCTGGCGCGGATCGAGAAGGGCGGCTTCGACCACTTCATGCTCAAGGAGATCCACGAGCAGCCGAGCACGGTCGAGGACGCCATGCGGGGACGGATCCTGGAGGAAGAGGGTACCGCGCGGCTGGGCGGGCTGCGGCAGATCGCCGACGCGCTGGACCGGACCGACCGGATCGTGCTGTCCGCTTGCGGCACCAGCTGGCACGCGGCCCTCGTCGCCGAGTACATGCTCGAGGAGCACGCCCGCATCCCCGTCGAGGTCGAGTACGCGTCGGAGTTCCGCTACCGGAACCCGGTGATCGACGAGGACACGCTGTTCGTGGCCATCTCGCAGTCGGGCGAGACCGCGGACACCCTCGCGGCGGTCCGGGAGGCCAAGCGGCGGGGCGCGACCACCATGGGGATCGTGAACGTGGTCGGATCCACGATCGCCCGTGAGACGGATGGTGGCGTCTACACCCACAGCGGACCGGAGATCGGCGTCGCCTCCACCAAGGCGTTCACCGGCCAACTCACGGTCCTTGCCCTGTTCACCCTCATGCTGGCGCGCCAGCGGGGCATGTCCATCCTCCAGGGGCGCGAGATCGTGGCCGCCCTGCTGGCGCTCCCGGACCAGATCCGCAGCGTGCTCGAGCAGGAGGACGCCATCCGCGAGGTGGCCGAGGCCTACGCCGACACGCGCAACGCGCTCTACCTGGGGCGGGGCCCCAACTTCCCGGTCGCGCTGGAGGGCGCGCTCAAGCTCAAGGAGATCAGCTACATCCACGCCGAGGGATATCCCGCCGCGGAGATGAAGCACGGCCCCATCGCCCTCATCGACCGGAACATGCCCGTCATCGTGATCGCTCCGACGGACTCCGTCTACTCCAAGGTCCTGTCCAACGTCGAAGAGGTCCGGACGCGAGGCGGTCGTCTCATCGGGGTGACGTCGGAGGACAACCGGGAGCTCGAGAGTCGCGTGGACCACCTGATCACGGTCCCGCACACGGTGGAGATGCTCCAGCCCATCCTGACGGTGGTGCCGCTGCAGCTTCTGGCCTACCATATCGCGTTGAGGCGGGGTTGTGACGTGGACCAGCCGCGCAACCTGGCGAAGAGCGTGACCGTGGAGTAACGCCCTCGAGCCCGGGGGACCGCCGGGCGGGTTCGGGTGTTCAATCCAAGCAGGAGACGGGACGGTGGGTCATGGGGACGAGGGCCGCAGCACACCCCCGGAATCGGGAGACCCGAGCGCGATGATGATGCAGGGTTATCTCCAGATCTTGAAGGACCAGGTGTCGCGCTATGCCGGCACCCTGCGGGATGTCGTGCTCCTGGCACCCGCGTACGCGATCCTCATGTTCCACCTGCTCAACGACCCGCGCCTCACGCGTCAGCATCGGCTGCTGGTGGACGCGGCGCTCGCCTACCTGGTGAGCCCCAACGACGTGATCCCGGAGGAGAAGGTCGGGGCCTACGGCTATCTCGACGACATCTTCTGCTGTGCCTACGTGGCACACCGGATCGCCGAGGAGCTCGGATGGGACGTTGTCGAAGAGGGATGGACGGGGGAGACCTCCGTGGCCGAGATCTCCGAGCGGGTGCTGGCTCGCGAGCAGGAGCTCCTGGGGCATGCCGGCGACGACGTACTTCGCTTCGCCGGCCTCCTGGACCGACCGGACGACGAGGATCTGCCCGGCCAGAGCCGGAGCCCCGGCCGGGTTTGAGCGCCTCGGAACCGGGCGCGGTCCGCCCTCCCAGGCTGCGAGGCGTCTTCGAAGTCGCGGGCGCGGTCCTGCTCCTGGCGCTTTTGGCCGCGCCGGTCGCGGGACAGGAGCGGCGCGCCATCGGCCTGCCCTCCGGTGACACGCTGACCTTCCCGCTCGACACCCTCCGGCAGTGGATGACGGACGCGCGCCGTCTCCAGGACCTGCTGGAGAGGGACCCGCACGTCGTGTACTACACCGGCACGGGACCGGTCGCGACGGTTGCGCGGCCGGCACCCGCCTACCCGTGGATCGCGGTCCGCCTGCGCAGCGATTCGGCCGTCACCGTCGCCACTCCTTCCAACCTGCGGGAGATGGCCCGCGCCTACGCGAACTATGCGGTCAACAAAATGCAGTCGGTGCGGCACGAGGGGCCGGCCACCGACTGCGATCGGGTCGTGAGCCGCGAGGTGGCGCGGGCGTCCTCGTTCCTGGATGGCTGGATCGTGTCCCGGACGTTGTATGGCGGTCCCCCGTTCCCGCCGGTGGACGCGATCGTGCTCGCCCGCGCCGAGGGTCATCTCCCGGCGATGCTGGTGGACCTCGGGGATGCCGAGCTGGTGGGCTGCGCTGACGGCTGGGAGAAGGCCCACGCGGAACGCCTGCAGGCCTACCGAAGCTGGAGGAAGACGGCCCTCGCGGGACTGGCCGCCGATTCCGTGGCGGCGGCGGACTCCGCCGCGGCGGCTGATTCGGCGGCCGCCGCGGCGCCCCGGCCGCTCCCGATAGACACTTCGGCCTCCCCCGACACGGCGCGCGGACCTTCCGCGCGGACCGGGCCGGGGGAGGCGCGGGGATGACGCCGGCGCCCGGCGCCCGAACGCTCCCCGACCTGGCGGGTCTGGCCTTCCCGCCCCTCGCGTCGGATTGGGGAGACCGTCTGCTCAAGGTCGCGCTGGTCCTCCTGGCGGCCTGGATCGTCTATCGGGGCGTCGTCGTCGTGACCCGCCGGCTCGAGCGCTCGGTGGTGGCCAGCGGCACGGGAGGCCTCTCGGCGCGCGAACAGCGCGGCAGGACCCTCGCCCAGATCGTCCGCAACGCCAGTACGGTGGCGCTCTCGCTCGTGGCCGGCGTCACCATCCTATCGGTGTTCGTCCCCAACGCCACCGGCCCCCTCACGGCGGCCGTCGGAGTGCTCGGCCTGGCGCTCTCGTTCGGGGCCCAGGCGCTGGTCAAGGATCTCATCGGCGGCTTCTTCATGCTGGTCGAGGGTCAGTACCAGATCGGCGACGTCATCCGGATCAACGAGAGCACCGCGGGACAGGTGGAGCGGGTCACGATGCGGGTGGTCGTGCTGCGGGACGTGCAAGGAGTGCTTCACACGATCCCCCACGGCGAGATCCACCAGGTCAGCAATCTCACCAAGGGCTGGTCGCGGGCGGTGCTCGAGATCGGCGTGGCCTACGGCGAGGACGTGGACCGGGTCATGCGGGTGCTGGCCGACCTGGGCCGGGAGCTGTGGAAGGATGACGCCTGGCGTCCGCGCCTGGTGGAGGAGCCGGTCGTCCCCGGAGTGGAGCGGTTCGAGGACAGCGCGGTCGTGATCCGCTTCATGGCCAAGACGCTCCCCCTGAAGCAGTGGGAGGTGGCGCGCGAGCTCCGCCGCCGCATCAAGAACCGATTCGACGAGGAAGGCATCGAGATCCCGTTCCCGCACCGCACGCTGTATTGGGGCCGGGGCCAGGGACCGTCCGCCGCGGTCGGCGCCCCGGATCCCGGTGCCGCCGGAGGGAGCGCATGACGCTACGCCTGTACGATACGCTCAGCCGCTCGCCGCGAGCGTTCGAACCGGCCGACCCGGGCCACGTGCGCATGTACACGTGCGGCCCCACGGTCTACGACCGGGCCCACATCGGCAACTTCCGGACGTTCACCTGGGAGGACCTGCTCCGGCGCTACCTGGAGTGGAAGGGGTGGCGCGTGACCCAGGTCATGAATCTCACCGACGTGGACGACAAGACGATCCACGCCGCCGTGGAGCGGGGGGTGACGCTCGAGGAGGTGACCGAACCCGTCATCGCGGGCTTCTTCGAGGACTGGGACACGCTGGGCCTCGAGCGGGCCGAGCACTATCCGCGGGCGACCGAGCACGTGGCGGAGATGATCGAGCTGGTGGAGACGCTCGAGGAGAAGGGCTACTGCTACGAGGCGGACGGTTCGGTGTACTTCGCCATCGACCGCTTCCCGGAATACGGCAGGCTGGCGCGGCTCGACCCGGAATCGCTCCGCAGCGCGGGGCGGGCCAGGGGCGACGAGGAATACTCCAAGGACGACCCTCGCGACTTCGTGCTGTGGAAGGGGGGCGAGCGGGCCGAGGAGGGTGATGTCGCCATCTGGGACTCGCCCTGGGGGCCCGGCCGGCCGGGCTGGCACCTGGAGTGCTCGGTCCTGGCGATGGAGTACCAGGGTCCGACACTGGACATCCACACTGGCGGAGTGGACAACATCTTCCCGCATCACACCAACGAGATCGCGCAGTCCGAGGCGGCCACCGGCCGCACCTTCGCGCGCTTCTGGCTCCACGCTGCCCACCTGCTCGTCGAGGGCGCCAAGATGTCCAAGTCGGAGGGCAACTACTACACCGTGCTCGACCTGGTGAGGCGCGGTCATCGACCCTCGGCGATCCGCTACCTGCTGCTCAGCGCCCACTACCGCAGTCAGCTCAACTTCACGGTCGAGGGGCTCGAGCAAGCGGACCGGGCCCTGGACAGGATCGAGGAGCTGGGCGTCAGGCTGGCGGTCGCCTCGGATCGGGACGTCGGCCCGGAAGAGGGCGGAGCATCCGGCGACGCCCCCGCCGACCCGCTCGCGCGAGCGGCGGATCGGGCGCGCGCCGCGTTCGAGACGGCCCTGGACGACGACCTGGCCGTGAGCGGCGCGCTGGCGGCGGTGTTCGAGTTCGTCCGGGACGCGAACGCCATCCTGGACTCGGGCGGCGGAAGCGCTGCGGGTCGCAAGGCGGCCCGGGGATTCCTGGACGACTTCGATGCGGTCTTCGGCGTCCTCTCGCTGCGGGAAGGCGAGCGGGTCACCGTTTCCGGGCAAACCGAACGGTGGCTCGAACAACGGATCGCGGAGCGGCGCCGGGCGCGCTCCGAGGGTGACTTCGAGCGGGCGGATGCGATCCGCGACGAGGTGACGGCCCGCGGCTTCGTGCTCGAGGACACGCCGACGGGCACCCGCTGGAAGCTTCCCGGGTCCGAGGCGGGCGCGGCGGCGGGCGTGGCGGCCTCCGGCGGCGGATCGTCGCCCGCCGCCGAAGGCGAACGCGACCCCATGGATTGACAGCCCCGGCAGTGACTTCTATGATACCGATCTCCCGTTGCTGACGTAGCTCAATCGGTAGAGCATCGGATTTGTAATCCGAAGGTTGTGGGTTCGAGTCCCACCGTCAGCTCACTCGCGAGGAGTGGGAGCCCCGGCGGGTCCGACCCGTCGGACGCGCCCGGAGACCGTGGACGTGGAGCGGAGCACGGGCCGGGCCCGCGGTGGGGTACCGAAGCGGCCAAACGGAGCAGACTGTAAATCTGCCGGCTTATGCCTTCGGAGGTTCGAATCCTCCCCCCACCATGAGCAGGGGGCGCCGGAGGCGGAGCGGCAGCGGGTCCGCGAGGACCTCGTGGCTCCGCGCGGCGACAGGACCAGCAGCGACGGAAGAAACGTAGCCAGGAGACGGGAGCCGATGGCGAAGCAGAAGTTCGAGCGGACGAAGCCGCACGTGAACGTGGGGACGATCGGGCACGTGGACCACGGGAAGTCGACGTTGACGGCGGCGATCACGGAGGTGCAGCACGCGAAGGGTTTG
>Ga0315556_1000089_pt1 | contig 47285 bp, 47 predicted proteins | sample SalMarSW160310MG_FD_202112 | JGI IMG/M metagenome (GOLD analysis project Ga0315556, IMG submission 202112) | Salt marsh sediment microbial communities from the Plum Island Ecosystem LTER, Massachusetts, United States - Salt Marsh Sediment SW1603-10 ...
TACAGCCTCGATCTGCCCGTGCGCTACCCCGGCGTACGCTCAATCGCCTATGCCCGTCGCGTGCCCGCGTCCGCGAAAGCAGAATATGAAAGGCGGTTGGGCGCCGATCCGGATCTTATCCGGCGTGGGTACGGGAGCGTCGCAATCAGGCCGGCCGGGGCGCGTCCCGAATACCTGGTGCTCGAATATGTCGAGCCGTTGCACGTTGCCAAATCAGCGCTGGGTTTCGACCTGGCCTCGGACGATAAACGCATGGCTCTGATCGCGCGCGCACGGGACACGGGCATGCCGACCGTGACGGGGCGTCTTGTCCTGGCAGGCGATCCGACGCGCGCCGAGGTCGGTGTCATCCTGCGGCTGGCGTTGTACCGCAAGGATGCATTTGCGGCCGATGTCGCGCGACGCCGCGAGGCCTTTGTCGGCCTGGCGAACGTGACGTTTGTGGTGCGCGAATTGGCGCAGTACATGCTGTCCGGCGCAGCCCGCCAGACTTTCGCATTGAGCATCCTCGATACCGGTTTCGTCGACAGCGAGCCGAAATCGACCCCGATCGAGTTGTATTCGGACGCGGCTCTACGCCCGTTTCGGGGCCCGGCCTTTCACAGTTCACTTTACGTCCATATCGGCCAACGCCGCTGGGAACTGAAGCTCAGCGCGCCGCGGCGATACTTTCTGGGGGCCACCGATCGCGTGTTGCCCTGGGCCGCGTTGAGCGCAGGGCTGGTGGTCAGCCTGCTGTTGAGCGGTTTGATCCGCTCGCTGACCGGCTCCCGGCAGCGGGCGAATCGGCTGGCGGCGCGGATGACCGCCGATTTGTTGGAGAGCCAGACCAAGCTCAGCGAGGAGCAGCGCAGGACGCAGGAACTGATCGAGGTGCTGCCCAACCCGATCTATTTCAAGGGTACCGACGGGCGCTATCTCGGCGTCAACAAGGCATGGGAAGCCTACTTCGGCATGTCGCGCCGGGATTTCCTAGGCAAGACCGTGCACGACCTCTATCCGGGCGACCCGGACACGGGGCGGCGACTTGACGCGGACGATCAGGCGTTGTGGAGCCGCCCCGGAACCAAGGTCTATGAGACGTCGATCACGACCCCCGACGGGCAAGTTCGTAACACGATCTACTACAAGGCGACGTTTGCCGGCCACGATGGCCGAACTGCCGGATTGATCGGGACTATCGTCGATATCACCGAGCGCAAACAAGCGGAGTTGCGGCTGGCATTGGAACACGCGGTGGCCCGTTTGTTGTCCGATGCCGATCAATCGACCGACGTTATTCCGAGCGTCGTGCAGGTCATTGGCGAGGCCCTGGGTTGCGACTGCGGCGCCTATTGGGGCGCGGATCGGCGCGACCAGGTAATGGTATGCGCCGGGACTTGGAGTGTCCCGAGCGCTGAAATCGAGGAATTCATGGCGAGCAATCGCGAGCTCAGGCATCCGCTGCACCAGCAAGGCGTACTGTTTATGCGGGTCTGGAGCAGCGGCGAACCGGTGTGGATCGATGATGTTACGAAGGACGCCGGATTCCGCCGAGCCTCGCTCGCGGCACGAGCGGGGTTGCACGGGGCTTTTGCCTTTCCGATCCGATCGCGCAGCGACACCCTCGGCGTCATGGAGTTCTTCAGCCGCGCGGGCCGTCCGCCCGACGAGGCGCTATTGCGGACGACGGTCGCTATCGGCAGTCAGATCGGCCTGTTCATGGCGCGCAGGCAGGCCGAGGACCGCATTCATCATCTCGCCCAATACGACGAACTCACTGGGTTGACCAACCGCAGCATGTTCAGCCAGCGCCTCGACCACGCGCTCGCGCAAGCGCGACGGAACCACTGGTCGCTGGCGATCCTGTTCCTCGACATCGACCGCTTCAAGAACATAAACGACACGCTCGGTCACGATGCCGGGGACAGCGTGCTCAGGGAGGTTGCGGTCCGCTTGCAGGGCTGTCTGCGCGAGAGCGATATCGTCGCCCGTCTGGGCGGGGACGAGTTTGTGGTGCTTCTCGAGGCGACGCCAAAGCCGATGCATAGCGCCGTGGTGGCGCAGAGACTCCTCGCTGCCGTCGCCACTCCATTCACCATCAACGGGCATGACTTTCAGCTCACGGCGAGCGTTGGCATCAGCACTTTTCCTGCCGACAGCGAGGATCTGCAGGGCTTGCTGAAGAACGCGGATATCGCAATGTACCGCGCGAAGGAACAGGGCAGGAACAACTATCAGTTCTATTCGACACAGATGAACGTTCACACGCTGGAGCGTCTGGCGCTGGAATCCGCCTTACGCCGCGCCCTCGAGCAGAACGAGTTCGTCCTGCATTATCAGCCCAAGGTCAATCTCGCCAGCCAACGCATCGTCGGCGTGGAGGCGTTGCTGCGCTGGCAGCATCCAGTCAGCGGGCTGCTCCCGCCAGCGGACTTCATTCCAGTAGCGGAGGAAACGGGGCTGATTGTCCCGATTGGCGAATGGGTGCTCAGGACCGCCTGTGCTCAGAGCAGGTCCTGGCGGGATCAAGGATTGCCACCGATGCGAATCGCGGTAAACCTGTCACCGCGCCAGTTTGCTCATGAAGGCATGTTGCAGGATGTGGAACGGATGTTGAGCGAAGCCGGTGTGGATTCGACGGCGCTTGAGCTCGAGGTCACTGAAAGCATGGTGATGCGGGATCCGCAGCGCGCCGCGAGACTGCTGAGCAAGCTGAGAACCACCGGAGTAAGTGTTGCAATTGATGATTTTGGCACCGGCTATTCGTCGCTCAGCTACCTGAAGCGCTTCCCGATAGACAGCCTCAAGATTGACCGCTCGTTCGTGAGGGACCTGCCGCTGGACGGCGAGGATGTCGCGATTACGCAGGCGGTCATTGTCATGGCACACAGCCTCGGCCTCAAGGTAATCGCGGAGGGGGTCGAGAACGAAGACCAGGCAGACTTCCTGCGCGCCCGCGGATGCGACGAGGCGCAGGGGTACTACTTTAGCAGGCCCATACCGGCGGACGAGTTTGCCCGCCTGTTGCTGCAGCAGGCGGGCTCCGCCTAGTGGAACCTGGTCAGCTGCCAGACGATCGCGTCGTGCTCGATGATCGGATTGACTCCCATCCCCTGGCGCCTGTTGCGCCACTCCAGACGCACCCAGCGCTTCACTGCCGGCACGTACCATATGGTTTCGTGACTGTACGTGTCATGCCAGAACACGTCATTGTCGCCCAGGTTCCGGTTGCGTTCGATCCTCAGCGCAACGAATTCGCCCGCCGGGGTGCTGACGCGCTCCCAGCCGAGCGCCCGACCCCAGGTCTGCTGCCGGCGCGTCTGGCCCTGCCAGTCGGTCGCGGTGAGGGTTTCGAGCCAGTGCGTGCCGGGCGCGATCGGGAACGGAATCACGGTGAGCGCGGGGGAATAGCTGTATTGCGTCGCGCCGGTCCTCTCCATCGCGATGCTCCAGGGCCGCGGCCCGGACTGCGCCTCGGTCGGATCGCCGGGGCGGTCGCTGCGGCGCACGACCGTATAGCCTCCGCCCGCAGCCGCCTCGACGCTATCGGTCAGCGTGCGAACGCGCAGGTTGTTATAAGGATTGATCTGCTCGTACACCCAGCGCTCGGTGCCGTCGAGGCGGGGCGCCGACACGCTCGCCACCGGCGCCGGGGCCGGCGGGTACGACGCGCAACCGACTGCCAGGACCAGCAATGCGGGCGCCAGCAGGCACGGCTTCACGGCAAGCATCGAGATCGCACCTCCGAGCCTGAAGTATAGATCGGCGCGACACGATCCGGCCGGAAGCCGGCGCGTCGGCTAGAATCCGAGGGTTCCGCGATGCGCATCCTCATCTCCAACGACGACGGCTACTTCTCTCCCGGGATCACGGCGCTGGCCGAGGCATTGCGCTCGATAGGCGAGGTCACGGTGGTGGCGCCCGAGCGCGACCGCTCCGGCGCGTCGAATTCGCTCACCCTCGACCGGCCGCTGAGCGTGCGCACAGCGGCGAACGGCTTCTATTTCGTGAACGGAACGCCTACCGACTGTGTGCACCTGGCGGTAACCGGGTTGCTCGACTTTCTGCCCAATATGGTGGTCTCGGGGATAAACCTGGGCGCCAACATGGGCGACGACACGATCTATTCCGGAACGGTCGCCGCCGCGATGGAGGGTTTTCTGCTCGGCATTCCGTCGCTGGCGGTGTCGCTGGTCGGCAAGGCCGGCAGGCATCACGCGACCGCGGCCGAGGTCGCGGTGGGTATGGCCGAGCGCTTCAGGCGCTCCCCGGTGCCGCAGCCGGTGCTGCTCAACGTCAACGTGCCCGACGTCCCGCACGCGGCGTTGCGCGGCACCCAGGTGACGCGGCTCGGCCGGCGGCACAAGGCCGAGCCGGTGGTGAAAATCGATACCCCGCGGGGCGACGTCGGCTACTGGATCGGCGCCGCCGGCGGGGCCGCGGACTCCGGGCCCGGAACCGATTTCCATGCGGTCGAGAGCGATCATGTCTCGGTCACGCCTCTGCAGGTGGATCTTACCTACCATGGCCAGCTCGCCATGGTGCGCGATTGGCTCGCGAAGTGAACGCGCGCAACCCGAAGAATATTCCCGGCATCGGCATGACCTCCCAGCGCACCAGAGTGCGCATGGTGGAGCGACTGCGGGAAAAGGGCGTCCGCGACGAGCGGGTGCTCGCCGCGATGGGGGCGGTGCCGCGCCACGTGTTCGTCGAAGAAGCGCTCGCGAGCCGGGCCTACGAGGACACCGCGCTGCCGATCGGATTCTCGCAAACGATCTCGCAGCCATACGTGGTCGCGCGCATGATCGAGGCGCTTCTGGCGGACAGGCCGCGCAAGCTCGGCAAGGTGCTCGAGGTGGGTACCGGTTGCGGTTATCAGGCCGCAGTCCTCGCCCAGCTTGCGCACGAGGTGTACTCGATCGAGCGCATCCGCGGCCTGCTCGAGCGCGCCCGCGCGAACCTTCTCGGGCTGAAACTCTCCAACCTGAGGCTGGCGCATGGCGACGGCAACGAGGGCCTGGCCAAGGCCGCACCCTTCGACTCGATCATCGTCGCGGCCGCCGCGACCCAGGTGCCGGAGGGCCTCTTACGACAGCTCGCCATGGGTGGCAGAATGATACTTCCGCTGAAGAGCCCCGCTGCGGGGCGAGACGCGCAACGCCTGTCGCTGATCGAGCGCGGCGCGCGCGGCTTTACCGAAAGCGAACTCGAGCCGGTGCGGTTCGTGCCGCTGGAGATGGGAAAGGCATGATGAAATTGAGCGACCGAACTTTACTCGCCGCCGCGGCCGCCGCGCTCCTGGCCGCGGGTTGCGGGAGCCAGCCGACGGGCGCGCCGGTTGTCGATCGAGCGCCGATGGCCGCGCCCCCACCCCAGTTGCCGGTGGCGCAGCTGGCGCCGATCCCGGGTGCGCGAACCGGCACCGGTACCTATGTGGTGCGGCCCGGCGACACCCTCTACAGCATCGCGCTGGAGCAGGGCGTCGACTACCGCGATCTCGCGCGATGGAACAAGCTCGACGACCCGACCAAGATCAGCGTCGGCCAGACGCTGCTCACGGCGGCGCCCGAGCCGCGCGGCGAAGCGGTGGTCACCGTCGGCGCCGCGCGCGGCTCGGGGCAGGTGGAATCGCGCCCGCTTGGCGCCTCCTCCGTCGCGCGGCAGGGCGGCGGCGACGGCAGCACCAAGACCGAGCCCAAGGCGCTGCGGCTGCCGTATTCGAAGGACAACCTCGCGCTGATGAGCAAGGGCAGCCAGGCCGCGCCCGTGCCGGCCGCGCGGCCGGTCTCGACCGCGCCGCAGCCGCAAGCGGCGGCCACCGCCAAGCCGCCGGCCGGCGCAGGCGGTGTCGCCTTCATCTGGCCGGCCAAAGGCAAGCTGGTGGCGGGATTTTCCGAGGCGAGCAACAAGGGCGTGGACATCGGCGGCAAGATCGGCGATCCGGTCTTTGCGGCGGCCCCCGGTCGCGTCATGTACACCGGCACGGGCATCCGCGGCTACGGCAAGCTGATCGTCATCAAGCATGACGGCGGCTTCAACAGCGTGTACGCCCACAACAGCCAGATCCTGGTGAAGGAGGGTCAGAGCGTGAAGCGCGGCGAGCGCATCGCAATCCTCGGCGACACCGACTCTGACAAACCCAAGCTGCACTTCGAGATCCGCAAGTCGGGCAAGCCCGTTGACCCGCTGAAATATCTGCCGGGGGACCGGCCAGCGTCCTGACGCAGGCGATGAACGGAGAACGGGACGAGGGAGCGCCCGAGGAGAGGCGCGAGGCCGGAAGCGACGACCTCCTTTTCGACGTCACGCAGATCTACCTGCACGAGATCGGCGCCCGGCCGATCTTGTCGCCGGCCGAGGAGCTCGAGCTGGCCCGGGCGGCGAAACGCGGCGAATTTGCCGCGCGCCAGAAGATGATCGAGCACAATCTGCGGCTGGTGGTGAGTATCGCCAGACGCTACCTGAACCGCGGCTTGCCCCTCGCCGACCTGATCGAGGAAGGCAACCTCGGCCTGATGCACGCGATCGAGAAATTCGATCCCGAGCGTGGCTTCCGCTTCTCGACCTACGCGACCTGGTGGATCCGGCAGGGAATCGAGCGCGCGGTCATCAACCAGTCGCGCACCATCCGGCTGCCGGTGCACGTGACGAAGGACCTGCATGGCTTGCTGCGCGCCAAGCGCCTGCTCGAGGCGGGCGCCGGCCGCGACTTCAGCCGCGCGGTGAGCGTCGACGACATTGCCCACCTGGTCGGCCGGCCGGCGGAGGAAGTGCGCGCCGTCCTGTCGCTCGCCGAGCACACCGCGTCGCTCGACGCGCCGCTGGAGGTCGATCCCCTGCTGTCGCTGGGCGAATCGCTCGCCGCGCAGGATGCGCCGTTGCCCGAGGCGTCGCTCGCGCGCCACGAGATCGAGGCGCTGCTGCGGGAGTGGCTGGCGCAGCTGAGCGACAAGCAGAGCATTGTCATCGAGCGCCGCTACGGCCTGTCGGGCGGCGAGCCGGCGACGCTCGATGCGCTGGCGGGCGAGCTCGGTCTCACGCGCGAGCGCGTGCGCCAGATCCAGGCCGAGGCGCTGGAGCGGCTGCGCGCGATTCTGCGCCGGCGCGGGGCATCGAGCAGCGAGCTGCTCTAGGGCGAGGATTGGGTGCGGGCGGCACGCAGCGCCTGCGCCAGGTCGGCCACCGCGGAAGCGTAGAACGAGCTGTTGTTGTAGCGGGTGATGACGTAGAAGTTGTGCAGTCCGAGGCGGAATTCGCTCGGCGCATCGGGCGTGTCGAGCTCGACCAGCACGGCGCGCGTGTCGCCCCCCGGATGCCCCGCCGGACCTTGCGGCACGATCCCCGCCTTGGCCAGCTCCGCGAGCGGATGGTTGGGCCGCAGCCCGCCGTCGAGGAAGGAGCGGAAGCCGCTGCCGTTGATGCGCACGTCGTACAGAACCGCCTCGCCGGATTGCCAGCCGTGCTGCTTGAGGTAGTTGGCAACGCTGCCGATGGCGTCCGCCGCGCTGCCGCTCAGGTCGGTGACGCCGTCGCCGTCGAAGTCGACCGCATACCTGAGATAGCTGCCGGGCATGAATTGGGGGATGCCGATCGCGCCCGCGTAGGAGCCGCGCACGGAGAACACGTCGATCCCCGCGTCGCGCGCATACAGCAGATAGTTCGCCAGCTCGCCGCGGAAGAACCGGGCGCGCGGCGGATAGTCGAAGGCGAGGGTGGCCAGCGCGTCGACCACGCGCCAGCGACCGGTGTGGCGGCCATAGAACGTCTCGACGCCGATGATGGCGACGATGTATTCCTCGGGCACGCCGTAGATCCGGTGCGCGCGCGCCAGCACGTCGCCGTAGCGGCCCCAGAACTCGAGCCCGGCGCGAATGCGCTTCCGGTTGACGAAGATGCTGCGATAGAGCTCCCAGGACTGATCGGCGTCGGAAGGGGTCGGCCGGATCGCATCGAGCACCGCCTGTTCGCGCTTCGCGCGCGAGAACAGCTCCTGCAGCTCCTGCGCATCGAAGGCGTGACGTTTCACCATCTGCTGGATGAATGCCCGCACTTCCGGGCGCCCGACGAACGGCGCCGGTTCGGGTTGGGTGGCGTGCGCCGCGGCGGCGAGGCCGAGCGCGATGAGGGCTGCGCAGAGTCGCTTCATGTCAGCCGCAAGTCTCGCACCAAGCGCCTGAGTTCGTCTATGCGCGCCGGCGGCGCGACCGGGCCGTAGCGCAGCGCCAGGTATAGCTCGCCGATGCGGCGGATTGCGCCTCGCGCCTGCGGCAGGTCGCGCGCGGCGCGCTCGGAGAAGTCGCGCGGGCCTTCGAACGGAGAGCGCTCGATGCCGCGTGCGCCGAGCTTGCGGCAGAATCTTTGCCAGGCCTTCTGCACCGGGTCCGGTCGCACCAGGCGCCGCAGCGACCAGACCAGCAGCAGCGCGGTGAGCAGGCCCAGGACCGTGAACAGTGTCGCGGCGAGCTGGCGCCAGTCGGCGTCGCGCATGCCGACCAGCGACATGAGCTCGCGCTGGCGCTGCGGATCGTAGCCCAGCACCCAGATGTTCCACTTGTAGCTCAGCGCTTCCCACTGGTAGCGCAGCGAGCGCAACCACTGCAGCTGCGGGCGCATCAGCAGCGGCAGCCGCTCGCCCTCGGGCACCGCGCGCGCCAGGCCCGACGAGATTCGTCCCGGAACGGCCGCCGCGGTCGGATCGACCCGAACCCAGCCGCGCCCGCGCAGGTAGACCTCGGCCCAGGCGTGCGCATCCGACTGGCGCACCGTAACGATGTGGTCCACCGGGTTGACGTCGCCCCCCTGGTAGCCGGTCACGACCCGCGCCGGAACGCCGGCCGCGCGCATCAGGAATACGAACGCGGAGGCGAAGTGCTCGCAGAACCCCGCCTTGGTGTCGAACAGGAATTCGTCGACCGAATCGGCGCCGAGCCGCGGCGGCTCGAGCGTGTAGATGTAGCGCCCCTGGCGCAGGAAATCGATGGCACGGGCGACGATCGCCGCGTCGCTCTGCGAGGCGTCGCGCCATTCGTGCGCCAGCGCCAGCGAGCGCGGGTCAAAGCCCTCTGGCAGCCGCAGCGCGCGCCTCAGCGCGGCCGGATCTTGCGCCGGGCCGGGCGCGGCGCCTATTACCGACTCGAGCGCATAACGCATCCGCAGGCGCACGGGCCTGCGCGCCAGAATTTGTCCGTCTTCGGTAAAGCGCGCCCGCGGCGGCAGGCTTGCCGCGGTCTCGAGCGCGAATAGCCAATGGCGGTCGTGGGGCTCGAGGACAACGCTGTAACGGTAGGTGCGCTCGCCGCCCTTGGGCGGCTTGAAGGCGGCGAGCAGCGTGGGGCCCATACGCCAGTTGCGGCCGTCGAAATCCCATAGCACCGGGCCGCGCCAGTAGCGCAGGCGCGATGGCGGTGGATCGCCCTGGAACTCGACCCGAAACGCGATTGCATCCGAGAGCGCGAGCTGCGCCAGATTGCCCGGCGACATGGTGTCAGAGAGCCCGCTGACTCCGGCGTAGGCATCCTGCGGCAGCCCCCAGAGCGGGCCCTGCACGCGCGGAAAGAGCAGGAACAGGACCAGTGCGGCCGGCGCGGCGTGCCCGAGCAGCAACCCTGCCGTGCGCAAGTTCGCCCGCGACGGGCGTTGGGGCGCGGCGAATCCGACCAGGGTGGTGGTGATGGCGACCAGCGCGACGCACATCATGAGCGCGGTCGGGATGCTCTGCGAATAGAAGAAATTCGTGATGATCAGAAAGAAGCACAGAAACGCCACCACCGTGGCGTCGCGGTGGCTGCGCATCTCCAGCAGCTTGAGTCCCGAAAAAAGGCACAGCAGGACGATGCCCGGCGAGCGGCCGAACAGGGTGTGGTAGTGGGCCCAAATGCCGGTCATCGCAGCACCGGTGAGGGCGAGCAGCAGCAACTGCGGGGGCAGCGGCGCGCGCGTGATTCCGAGGTATGCGCGCCAGCCATAGAGCGACAGCACCAGCACCGCGAGCCACCACGGCGCGCGCTCGGCGTGCGGTGTCACCACCAGCAGCAGCGACGCCGTGAGCATCGCGAGGTCGCGCCCGCTTACCGTGCGCAACTCGGGTGCCAGCGGGTGCGGCAGCGGCTTCATGACGCCTCGAACAGCGCCAGCGCCTTCAGGCAAGCCTCGCGCTGCGCGTCGCCGCGCGCGGGCGCGACCTCGACCCCCGGCAGGCGCAGCCCATATAGCGCGCCGGACTGCTGCGCGGCGAGAACCCAGCCGGCGAGGCACGAAAGGCGCCGCTCGAGATCGATCCCGGCCGGCAGCAGGCGCCAGTCGAGCCATAGCTCGCCCGCCGATTCGCCGGAAAACTGCTTAGTGAGCATTTCCTGCGCGCGCGCCACGGCCTTCCAGGCGACGTGGCGCGGCGAATCCGAGGGCTGGTATCCGCGCAGTGCGGAAAAGTCGTCGCTGCCGCTGGCCTGGGCGCGGGCGGCTCCCGTGCGCGCGTCGGGGCTGGTCGGCGGCAGCGGCGTGCGCTCCGGGCGCGGGTAGACTAGGCAGCGGGCGTCGGGTTCGACATAGCTCCAGGCACGGAACAGACCGAGCGGGAAGCGCGTCTCGAGCATCACACGCCCGAGCGGCAGCCAGCCGCGCTTCGCTGCGGGCACCGCGAGCACGACCTCGGCGACCTCATGCGGCGGAACGTCGATGACAAGCTGCGCCCCGCCGGCGACGTGCCGCACCAGGATCGAGGGGCGCTCGAACGGTGCGCGGCCGTCGAGAAGCAGGTGGAACTGCGCCGATTCTCCGGCGTAAACCGGCTCCGAACGCCCGGCGCTCACCGCGGTGCGGGCGAGGTTGCGCGCCGTGTGCACCATGCCGGCCAGCCCCAATCCGCTCAGCAGAAAGGTCAGGGCGAAGCCGAGCGACAGTGCGTAGTTGATCGAACCAATCAGCAGGATGGCGAGGGTTGCGCCATAAAGCCATCCCAGTCTGGTCGGAACGATGTACACCCTGCGGTGCCGCAGGACCACCACGCCACGCTCCGGCGGCGTGAAACCGTAGAGCCAGTTGGCGAAGCGCGGGTTGGCGAGCGGGGAGCGGATCAATGGCGTCCTAGTTGGTCGGCGCGTCGTAACCCCAGTGCTGCCTCCAGGCCTTCATCACCCGGGACGGGTACTGCGCCTTTCCCAGGCTCCCGTTGTAGCGCCCCAGCGCGCGAAAGTAGTTGCCCTTCTCGATGTCGAGGTAGTGGCGCAGGATCACGCAACCATAGCGCAGGTTTGTTCTGAGGTGGAACAGGTTGTCCCTGGGCAGGCCGATCAGCTTGGTCCAGAAGGGCATGACCTGCATGTAGCCGCGCGCGCCGGAAGAGGACACGGCGTACTTGCGGAACTTGCTCTCGACGTCGATCACGCCGAGCACCAGCTGCGGGTCGAGGCCGGCGCGGGTCGCTTCGTACTGCGCCGTCTTGAGCAGCCGCAGCCGAACCGCCCGGTCCGGGATGCGCTTGGCCAGCCGCCGCGACATCTCGAGCAGCCAGCGGCGGGCGTCCTCGGGCCGGCGGAAGTTGAGTGCCGGCGGCGCCCGGTCGCTGAGCGCCGCGCTGAGCGCCGCGCGCACGCTGTCGGCGAGCGGCTCGTAGATCTGGGCGCCGGCGAGCACCGGCAGGGGTACGAGCAGCGCGAGTGCGAGGCAGAGACAGCGCAGCGCGGCCCGAGCGGTCATGTGCTGGCGAGTCGTTCCTTGAGGAAGGCCACGGTGCCCGCGAGCGGCACATTCTGCGGCTGCGCATCGTGCCGGGCCTTGTACTCGGCGGTACCGGCGCCCAGGCCGCGCTCCGAGAGCACCAGCCGGTGCGGAACGCCGATCAGGTCCATGTCGGCGAACAGCACGCCGGGCCGCTCCTCGCGGTCGTCGAGCAGGACGTCGACGCCGGCCGTCGCCAGCTCCGCGTAGAGCCTGTCCGCGGCCTCGCGCACCGCGGCGCTCTTGTGATAGCCGATCGGCACCAGGCTCGCCTCGAAGGGCGCCATCGGCGGTGGAAATCCGATCCCGCGCTCGTCGTGGTTCTGCTCGATCGCCGCCGCCACGATGCGCGTGACGCCGATGCCGTAGCAGCCCATCTCCATCGCCCTGGATTCGCCCTTGTCGTCGAGATAGGTGGCCTTCATCGGCTCGGAGTACTTGGTGCGCAGCTGGAAGATGTGCCCCACTTCGATCCCGCGCAGGATCTTCAGCCTGCCCTTGCCGTCCGGGCTGGCGTCGCCCTCGACCACGTTGCGCAAATCGTGCACCTTGCCCGGATCGTCGGCCAGATCGCGCCCCCAATTGATGCCTGTCAGGTGGTATCCGGCCTCGTTCGCGCCGCAGACGAAATCGCTCATCGCCGCGACCGTGCGGTCGGCGAACACGGCCACGTTGCCTCTAACCTGGACTGGCCCGATGTAGCCCGCGCGGCTTCCCATGGCCTGAAGGATCTCTTCGTCGCTCGCGAAGCGAAAGGGACCCAGCACCTTCTGCGTCTTCACTTCATTCAGCGTGTGATCGCCGCGCAGCAACACCAGAGCGAAGTGGCCGACGTCTCCGTGTTTCACCGCTTCGCGCACCACCGCGATCGCCTTGACGGTCCGCTCGAGGGGAATCTTCAGCAGCGTCGCGACGTCTTCGCAGCGCGTCTTGCCGGGCGTGGGTACCTTGCTCATCGCCTCGGTCGCCGGCCCGCGGGGCGCCGCCGGTGCGAGCGCCTCGGCAAGCTCGATGTTCGCCGCGTATTCCGACCCCGGGCAGTACGCGATCGCGTCCTCGCCCGAATCGGCCAGCACGTGGAATTCGTGCGAGCCGGTGCCGCCGATGGCGCCGGGGTCGGCCGCGACGGCGCGAAAGCGCAGACCGAGCCGGGTGAAGATGCGCGTGTAGGTTTCGTACATGTTGCGGTATTCGCGCTCGAGGTCGGCATAGTCGGCGTGGAACGAGTAGCCGTCCTTCATCAGGAACTCTCGCGCCCGCATGACGCCGAAGCGGGGACGGATCTCGTCGCGGAACTTGACGTGCATCTGATAGAAGTGCACCGGCAGCTGCCGATAGCTGCGGATCTCGCGGCGCGCGATGTCGGTGATGACTTCCTCGTGCGTGGGGCCGAACAGGAAATCGCGCTTGTGCCGATCCTTGATCTTCAACAGCTGCGGGCCGAACGCTTCCCAGCGGCCCGTCTCCTGCCACAGCTCGGCCGGGATCACGCACGGCATCTGGACCTCGAGCGCGCCGGCACGGTTCATTTCCTCCCGCACCACCGCCTCGACTTTGCGCAGCACGCGCAGCCCGAGCGGCATCCAGCTGTACAGCCCCGAGCCGAGCCGCCGGATGAGGCCCGCGCGCAGCATGAGCTTGTGGCTGGCCAGCTCCGCTTCCGCCGGGGCTTCCTTGATGGTGCCGATGAAGTATCGCGAGGTGCGCATCGATGGCCTGCTGCTCGCCCCGGGGCTTGTGCGGGGCAACGTTGTGTTTGCCGGATGGCTGTGGAAAAATCGTTGCGAATTCTAACGTAAGGCGGTGCGTCCATGCTCGACAAAGACGGCTACCGTCCCAATGTTGGCATCGTCCTCGCGAACCAGCGTAACGAGGTTTTTTGGGGCAAGCGCATCAACCAGCACGCCTGGCAGTTTCCGCAGGGCGGAATAAAGCACGGCGAGACGCCGGCGCAGGCGATGTACCGCGAGCTGGGGGAGGAGATCGGGCTGCTGCCCGAGCACGTCAGGATATTGGGGCGTACGCGCGAGTGGCTGCGCTACCAGGTGCCCGAGCAATGGGTGCGGCGCGACTGGCGGGGGACCTATCGCGGACAGAAGCAGATCTGGTATCTGCTGCGGCTGCTGGGGCGCGACTGCGACGTGCGCTTGCGCGCCAGCGGACACCCGGAGTTCGACGCCTGGCGCTGGCACGAATTCTGGGTTCCGCTCGACGCCGTGATCGAGTTCAAGCGCGACGTTTACCGCCAGGCGCTGGCCGAGCTGCACCGATTTCTGGGCGCCGATCGCCGCCAGGGGCGACAGCGCGCGGAGCCCGTTTCGGGGCTGAATTGAACTTTGCTTCCGGCGGGCGCTCCCTTCCGGTATGGGTACAGGAGGCGGCATGGAACGGAATTTCTTGTCGTTGTCGAGCCACAGCCTCGGCGACAAAGCTGGATTCAGGCGTCCGAGCCAAGCTAAGGTCGCGCTCGATTCGCCGGCGCTGACGGTGATGACAGACTTGACGCGGGTCAGCCCGGCGACGATCGGGCCGGATGCGCCGATCGAGGGCGCGAACCGGTTCATGATGATGCGCGGCGTGCGGCTGCTGCTGGTGGTGGATGAGCGGGAGGACGTGCTGGGCGTGATCTCGACCACCGATATCCTGGGCGAGCGGTCGATGAAGGTGGCGGCAGGGCGAGGATTGCGGCGCGACGAGCTGGCGGTCGCCGACGTCATGACACCGGCCGAGGAAGTGGAGGTGATCGCGCTCGCGGACGTCGAGAGTGCGCGGGTGGGGCACGTGGTGGCGACTCTGATGCACGCCGGGCGCCAGCACGCGCTGGTGGTCGACAACGAAGCGGCTTCGGGACGTACGATGGTGCGCGGCGTACTGTCGCTGTCCCAGGTCGCGCGCCAGCTCGGCGAGCCTCTGCAGCTGAACGAGGTCGCGCGCACCTTCGCCGAAATAGAAGCCGTCCTGGGCCACTAGCGCGCGGCGGAGGTATAGCCGAAATCAATGGATTGGATTGTGAAAATCGATTTGATCAATCGCTAGCGGGCGGTTAACCTCTCCCGGCGAGAATCAGAGACGGCAAATCCATCAGGAGGCACGCAATGAAGCTCAAAGGCACCAAGACGCACGAAAACCTCAAGGCCGCGTTCGCCGGCGAGAGCCAGGCAAACCGCAGGTACCTGTACTTCGCCGCCAAGGCCGACGTGGAAGGTCAGAACGACGTATCGGCGCTGTTTCGTTCTACCGCCGAAGGCGAGACCGGCCATGCGCACGGGCACCTGGAGTACCTGGAGCAGGTGGGCGACCCGGCGACCGATCTGCCGATCGGCAAGACACGCGACAACCTGAAGTCGGCGGTCGCGGGCGAGACGCACGAGTACACCGACATGTACCCGGGCATGGCGAAGGCGGCGCGCGACGAGAAGTTCGACGAGATCGCGGACTGGTTCGAGACCCTGGCCAAGGCCGAGCGCTCGCACGCCAACCGCTTCCAGAAAGCGCTCGACGCGCTGCAGGACTGAGTCGGAGCACGTGACGTGGGCTGGGCGGTCGCAACGGCCGCCCGTCCTGCTGCCTGAAGAGATACGCCAATGCCGCAGATAGCAAAAGACAGCTTGATGACGCTGGAGGCCTACGCCAAGCAGCGCAAGGAGTTCCGCGCCAAGGTCATCGAGCACAAGAGGCTCCGCAACGTGCATGTCGGCGAGCACGTCACGCTGCAGTTCGAGGACGAGCTGACGGTTCGCTACCAGGTGCAGGAGATGCTTCGCATCGAGCGTATTTTTGAGCAAGAGGGCATCCAGGAAGAGCTGGATGTTTACAATCCACTGATCCCGGACGGCGCCAACCTCAAGGCGACGATGATGATCGAGTATCCGGACCCCGTGGAGCGCCAGCGAATGCTCGCCAAGCTCAAGGGCATCGAGGACCGGACCTGGGTTCAGGTCGAGGGCTGTGAGCGCGTGTACGCCATCGCCGACGAGGATCTCGAGCGCGAGAACGAGGACAAGACCTCGTCGGTGCATTTCCTGCGATTCGAGCTGAGCGACGAGATGCGCCAGGCGCTGAAGTACGGTGTCGGCGTCGCCGTCGGCATCGACCATCCGGAGTATCGCGCGAGCATAGAATCTCTCGCGCCGGAGGTGCGGGCGTCGCTGGTCTCGGACCTGCGTTAAGGGCACGGTGCGCGGCCTCGCCTCGGTTGCGCTTTGCCTTGCGCTGGTGTCATGCGCGCAGGAACCTCCGCTGCAGAGCGACTGGGAGCGCGCGCACCAGGAGCAGAATCGGCAGGAAGACACGGTTGCGCTGCCGCCCTACCCGGAGCGCGCAAACCTGGTTGAATTCGAGGTCGACGCGGGGCCCGACTTCCATTTCCTCGTCGATGCCACCTCGCTGAGCGTGGGCTCGGACGGCATCGTGCACTACGTTCTGGTGGCGCGCAGTCCTGAAGGGGTGGAGAACGACAGTTTCGAGGGTTTGCGCTGCAGGGACGGCGAGTACAAGATCTACGCCACCGGGCGCAGTGACCGCACCTGGAGCAAGGCCCGCGACCCGCGCTGGCGCCCGGTGGAGCAGAGCGCGGGCAGCTGGCATCGCACCCTGGCGGACGACTTCTTCTGTCCGCAGAGGACGCCGATCCGAACTGCCGCCGAGGGCGTCGATGCGCTGAGGCAAGGCAGGAACCCCAGGGCAGACAGCCACCTGCAGGGTCCTTGAGACAAGCCTAGAGCAACACCAGGTTGTCGCGGTGGATGAGCTCGGGCTCCTCGACGTAGCCGAGAATCCCCTCGATGTCGCTCGACGGACGGCGGATGATGCGCCGCGTTTCCGCCGCCGCGTAGTTCACCAGCCCGCGCGCGACCTCGCGCCCGTCGGGGTCGATGCAGGCCACGACCTCGCCTCGCTCGAATGTCCCGCTGACGTCGACCACGCCGATCGGCAGCAGGCTCTTGCCGTCTCGCAGCAAGGCCTTGGTCGCGCCGGCGTCGAGGCGCAGCCGCCCGCTCACCGTCAGGTGGTCGGCCAGCCATTGTTTGCGCGCGGCGAGCGGAACCGTCCGCGCGCTGAGCAGCGTGCCCAGCCGCTCGCCCTGCGCCAGCCTCAGCAGCACGTCATGCTCGCGGCCCGATGCGATCACCGTATGCGCGCCGCTGCGCGCGGCGCGCTTCGCGGCCAGCACTTTGGTGATCATTCCGCCCTTGCCCAGCGCGGTGCCGGTTCCTCCGGCGACCGCCTCGAGGCGCGGGTCATCCGCGTCGGCGTGCTCGATGAGCTTCGCGCCCGGATTGCGGCGCGGGTCGGCGTCGTAGAGGCCGGCCTGATCGGTGAGAATGATGAGGGCATCGGCCTCCACCAGGTTCGTGACCAGCGCACCCAGAGTGTCGTTGTCACCGAACTTGATCTCGTCGGTGACCACCGTGTCGTTCTCGTTGATGACGGGGATCGCGCCCATGTCGAGCAGCGTGCGCAGCGTCGAGCGCGCGTTCAGGTAGCGCCGCCGATCGGCCATGTCGGCGTGCGTAAGCAGCACCTGCGCCGTTGGCAGGCCGTGCTCCCGGAAGCAGGTCTCGTAGCACTGAACCAGGCCCATCTGCCCGACCGCCGCGGCAGCCTGCAGCTGGTTCATCGCGTGCGGGCGGCGGCTCCAGCCCAGGCGCTGTATGCCCTCGGCGATGGCCCCGCTCGAAACCAGCATCGAGCGCTTGCCCAGCCGGTGCAGCCCGGCGATCTGCGACGCCCAGCGCGCGATCGCCTCGACATCGAGTCCGCGCCCGTCGTTGGTCACCAGTGAGGTGCCGACCTTGATGACCAGGGTCTTTGCGGCGGCGATAGGCCCGGACATCGGCAGGCGCCTCAGGCCGCGCGGCTCGCCCGCGACGCGGGCTTCTTGCGGGCGTTCAGGAAACGGTGCGCGGCGGCGGCAGTTTCGCGGCAACCCGCGCCGGTGAGCGCGGAGACGGCGAACCAGGGACCTTTCCAGCGCAGCGCCCGCAGGATGCGGCGAATCCGCACATCCGCATCCGGTACCAGGTCGATCTTGTTGAACAGCAGCCAGCGCGGTTTCCGATACAGGCTCTGGTCGTACTTGCGCAGCTCCCTTGCGATCGCGCGCACGTCGCGTACCGGATCGGCGCCCTCGTCGAGCGGCGCGACGTCGACCAGGTGCAGCAGCAGGCGCGTGCGCGCAAGGTGCCTCAGGAACTGGTGCCCCAGCCCCGCGCCCTCGGCGGCGCCTTCGATCAGCCCGGGAATATCGGCGATGACGAAGCTCGCGTCGTCGCCGACGCGCACCACGCCGAGTGAAGGGTTCAGCGTCGTGAACGGGTAGTCGGCGACCTTCGGCCGCGCGCTCGATACGGCTCGGATGAAAGTGGACTTGCCCGCATTGGGCAGCCCCAGCAAGCCGACGTCGGCCAGGACGCGCAGCTCGAGGGCCAACTCGCGGCTCTCGCCCGGCCCGCCGCGCGTGAACTGCCGCGGCGCGCGGTTGACGCTCGATTTGAAGTGCAGGTTGCCCAGCCCGCCGGCGCCGCCCTTCGCCAGCAGCGCCCGCTCGCCGTTCTTCGACAGGTCGGCCAGCAGCTCGCCCGTATCCAGGTCGCGGATCATGGTGCCGACGGGCATTCGCAGCGCGATATCCCGCCCGCCCTTGCCGTAGCAGTCGGAACCGTGGCCCTTTTCGCCGTTCTGCGCCCGGTGGATGCGCGCGAAGCGGTAATCGATCAGCGTGTTGATGTTTCGGTCGGCGACCGCGTAAACGCTTCCGCCGCGGCCGCCGTCGCCCCCGTCCGGGCCGCCGCGGGGGATGTACTTTTCGCGCCGAAACGACGCCGCCCCGTCGCCGCCGTTGCCGGCGTTCACTTGTATCCTGGCTTCGTCGATGAATTTCATGCTGGCGGAAACAAAAAAGCCCTACCGCGAACGATAGGGCTTTTCGCGGGTCGGCGCGAGGTCAGGCCGGAACGACGCTAACCGTGCTCTTGCTGTCGGCGCCCTTGACCGCGTACTGCACCTTGCCGGCCACCTTGGCGAACAGGGTGTGGTCACGCCCCATGCCGACGTTGGCGCCGGGGCTCACCTGGGTGCCGCGCTGGCGAACGATAATGGCGCCGGGGCTGACTTGCTGCCCACCGTAGACCTTGACGCCGAGCCGCTTGGCCTGCGAGTCACGCCCGTTGCGCGAACTGCCGCCGGCTTTCTTGTGTGCCATGCTGAATGCCCTCCGAAATTATCAGGCGCCGGCGACGATGTCGTCGATCCGCACCTCGGTGTAAGACTGGCGGTGCCCCTGCGATTTCTGGAAATGCTTGCGCCGGCGCAGCTTGTAGATCTTGACCTTGTCGCCGCGTCCGTGCGACACGACCGTCGCCTGGACCTTGGCGCCGGAAACGAGCGGCGCGCCGACACGCACTTGGTCGCCCTCGCCGACCATCAGCACTTCGTCGAAGGACACCGCCGTCCCAACCTCCGCGGGCAGCAACTCGATGCGCAACTGCTCGCCGGAACTGACCCGGTACTGCTTGCCGCCGGTCTTGATTACCGCGTACATGACGAAAATCCCGTTCGTGGCCTGCAAAGACTTGGAATTATAGGGGATTTCGGCTCCGCGCGTCAAAATCATCTATGCTAAGCTTCGCGCCCCGTCGCCGCCAGAATGAACGCCGAGGCGGGGCGGGTATCCCGCCATGGCCACCCTAACCGAACTCGCCCCCGTAGCCGAAGAAATGCAGCAGGTCGACGTCCTGGTGCGCCAGCGGCTGGGCTCGGACGTCCCCCTGGTCAGGCAGGTGGCGGAATACATCGTCGCCGGGGGCGGCAAACGCCTGCGGCCGGCCCTGCTGCTGCTGAGCGCGGGGGCCGCCGGGTATCGAGGCCAAACGCACCTCGAGCTGGCGACGGTGATCGAATTCATCCATACCGCGACCCTGCTGCACGACGACGTGGTCGACGAATCGCGTCTGCGGCGGGGCCGCGAGACGGCGAATGCGGCGTTCGGCAACGCGGCCTCGGTGCTGGTCGGCGACTTCCTCTATTCGCGCGCGTTCCAGATGATGGTGAGCGTGGACAACATGCGGGTGATGCAGGTGCTCGCCGACGCCACCAACACGATCGCCGAGGGCGAGGTTCTGCAGCTGATGAATTGCCACGACCCCGACGTCGACGAGCAACGCTACCTCGAGGTCATCCGGCGCAAGACCGCCAAGCTGTTCGAGGCGGCGGCGCGGATCGGCGGCGTGCTGGCCGGGGTCGCGCCCGAGCTCGAGGAGGGGCTGGCGAGCTACGGCAGGCACGTCGGCACGGCGTTCCAGCTGGTCGACGACGTGCTGGACTATTCGGGCGACGCGGGCGCGATCGGCAAGAGCCTCGGCGACGACCTGGCCGAGGGCAAGCCGACGCTGCCGCTGATCCATGCCATGCGCGCCGGGACGGCGCCGCAATCGGAGCTGGTGCGAAGCGCCATCGTGGACGGCGGACGGGACCGGTTTCCGGGCGTGCTCGACGCGATCAGGGCGAGCGGCGCGCTGGACTATGCCCGCACCGTCGCGCAGCGCGAAGCCGAGCGGGCGCGGCGGGCGATCGAGCGCCTGCCGAATTCAAAGTACAAGGATTCTTTGCTAGAATTGTCGGCCTTTTCCGTGACGCGCCGCAGCTGACCTGCGCGCTGCGGCCTCGCCGTCGGGGTGTAGCTCAGCCTGGTAGAGTACTGCGTTCGGGACGCAGGTGTCGGAGGTTCAAATCCTCTCACCCCGACCAATTGCCTCTTCGCGCGGCACGCGCCGCCCGCGACTTTGATCATAATAGCGGGCCATGGGACGCCTCCTCATATTCGCGCTCGCGGTCTTCGGCCTGATCTGGCTGCTGAAGCGCGCCCTGGACAGCCACGCCGGCGGCAGCGCCCGGCAGGCCCCCGGCGAGCGCGCTGCCCCGGGTGACCTGGTGCGCTGCGCGCACTGCGGATTGCATCTGCCGCGTGCGGAAGCGCGCGGCGCCGGAGGGCGCCTGTACTGCAGCGAGGAACACGCCCGGCTCGGCCCGGAGCGAGAGTGATGGCGGCGCAAACGGGCTACGCGGGACTGTTCTCGCGCGAGGAGCGCGCACCCGAGTCGTTCTGGATCTCGTTGCGGTACTTCAACATGTACCGCATCGTGATCGCGGCCGTCTTCCTCGGCACCGCCCTGGCCTACGACGATTCGCTCAATCTCGGCTCGCGCGACCTCGAACTTTTCCGCTACGTCGCCGCCGGCTACCTGCTTCTCGGGATCGCGTTTCAGGTGGTCCTGCGAAAGCTGCGCGAGGGCTTCAACCTCCAGCTCTCGACCCAGGTCTGCGTCGACATCACCGCCATCACCCTGCTCATGTACGCCAGCGGCGGCGTTCGCAGCGGGCTCGGCGTCATGCTGCTGATTACCCTGATCGGCGCCGCGCTCGTGGCCCCCCGCCGGCTGACCTTTCTCTACGCGGCGCTCGCCTCGATCGCCCTGCTGCTGGAGCAGTCGTACTGGGTGCTGCTCAAGGACGCCTCGACGGCCGATTACCTGCAGCCGGGGCTGCTCGCCATCGGCTGTTTCGCCAGCGCCGGCATGACCGGCTGGCTTGCGCAGCGGGTCGCCGCGAACGAAATACTCGCGCGCCGCCGCGGCCGCGAGCTGGCTACGCAGACGCGCGTCAATCAGCTGGTGATCGAAGACATGCACGACGGCGTGCTGGTGCTCGACCGCGAGGGGCGCGTGGTTCAGCACAATCCCCAGGCGCAGCGCCTGCTTGGGGCCGATCCATTGCTGGGCGTCGAGCTGGTAAGCCTGATTCCGGCGTTCGCCCCGCGCTGGCGTGACTGGCGCGCGGGGGTGGAAGGCGCGTCCGCCGCCGGCACGGACTTCGAGGTGCGCGGTCGCGGCATCCGGCTGCGATTGCTCGATACCGGAACGGAGGAGGAATTCTCCGTGCTGTTCATCGAGGACGTGACCCGCACGCAGGAACAGGCGCAGCAGCTCAAGCTCGCCGCGCTCGGGCGCCTGACCGCCAACATCGCGCACGAGATCAGAAATCCGCTGTCGGCCATCAGCCACGCGTCGGAGCTGCTGGGGGAGGAAAAGCGCCATCGCGACCGCGAGCGCCTGTACCGCATCATCCACGCCAACACCCGGCGCCTGGACCAGCTGGTATCGGACGTGCTGCAGCTCAGCCGCCGCGACCGCGCGTCGAGCGAGCGAATTCATCTGAACAGCTGGCTGCCCGGATTTCTCGAGGAGTTCGTGGCCAACGAGGCGGTGTCATCGGAGCGTTTCCAGCTCGAGATTGCGCGCGATGCCTGGGTGCGCTTCGACCGCGAGCAACTGCGCCAGATTCTCTGGAACCTGCTGCGCAACGCGGTGCGCCACGCCCGCGACGAGCCGCGCAGCGTGCGCATAGGGCTGGGAGGGTATGGCGATCAAGTAGAATTGAGCGTCATCGACAACGGCCCGGGCGTGGCGGCCGGAAACCGGGGACAGTTGTTCGAACCCTTCTTCACTACTGAAAGCAAGGGAACCGGGCTGGGCCTGTACCTGGCGCGCGAGCTGTGCGCGGCGAATCGCGCCGCGCTGGAGTACGTGGGCGACATGCCGGGAGCGCATTTCAGGATCCTTTGTCAGGAGGCGCGGGCGGAATGAAGCGAGCGGAACGGCGCGGAACGCCGCGCGACCGCCGGGTGCTGGTGGTCGATGACGAGCCCGATATCCGAGAGCTGCTGGAGCTCACCCTGGTCAAGATGGGCCTCGGCGTGACGGCAGTGGGCACGGTGACGGAAGCCAGGCAGCAACTCGAATCGGAGCGCTTCGACCTTTGCCTCACGGACATGAGGCTGGGCGACGGCGAGGGGCTGGACCTGGTGCGCCACATCTCGACCCTGGGCATCGATCTGCCGGTGGCGGTCATAACGGCCTACGGCAGCGCGGAAAACGCCGTCGCAGCGTTGAAGGCGGGAGCCTTCGACTACGTTCCCAAGCCGGTGGGCCTCGAGCAGCTGCGCGCGCTGGTCAAGTCCGCCCTGTCGCTTCCCGATGACTCTCATGCGGCCGCGCCGGGCCAGCAGCTGCTCGGCGAGAGCCCCGCGCTGAAGGCGGTGCGCGAGGTGATCGCCAAGCTGGCGCGGACGCAGGCGCCGGTCTACATCTCCGGCGAGTCCGGCAGCGGCAAGGAGCTTGCGGCGCGATTCATACACGCCAACGGCGCGCGGCGCGACAAGCCGTTCGTGCCGGTCAACTGCGGGGCGATCCCCGAAACGCTCATGGAGAGCGAATTCTTCGGCTACAAGAAGGGCGCTTTCACGGGCGCGGACCGGGACCGGGACGGGTTCTTTCAGGCCGCCAACGGAGGCACACTGTTCCTCGACGAAGTCGCGGATCTGCCGCTTGCGATGCAGGTCAAGCTGCTGCGCGTGATACAGGAGAAGAAGGTGCGCAAGGTCGGGGCCACGAACGAAGAGCCGATCGACGTTCGGATCATTTCCGCCACCCATCAGAACCTCGGCTCGTGCGTGGAGGCCGGCCGTTTCAGGCAGGACCTGTTCTACCGCCTGAACGTGATCGAGCTCAAGATGCCGCCGCTGCGCGAGTGCCGCGAGGACATACCGGTGATCGCGTCGAGCATCCTGGCGCGGATTTCGGCCCAGAACGGCACCGCGCCCGCGCAACTCTCGCCGCAGGCGCTCGAAGAGCTCGCGCGCTACGACTTCCCGGGCAACATTCGCGAACTGGAGAACGTGCTCGAGCGCGCCACCGCGCTATCGTCCGCCGAGGTCATCCTGCCCGACGATCTGCGGCTGAAGCCGTTCGTCGACGAGCGGGCGCCGGAGGACGCCGTGCGCGCGGACGGGCATTTGCCCGTCGGCTCGCTGCCGGCGTACCTCGACCAGGTCGAACGCGAAGCGATACTCGGCGCGCTCGCCAAGACGAATTTCAACCGGACCGCGGCCGCAAAGACCCTCGGCATCACCTTCCGCCAGTTGCGCTACCGGATGCAACGGCTCGAAATCCGCGAGCCCGGCGCGCAGGGCGAGGGCGGCCACTGATGCTGATCGGTGCCGACGGCCTCGCCGCCGGCGCCCGCTATGTCGCATCGCCGAACTGCGACCCGCGCCCGGCGGGACAGGCCGTCACCTTGCTCGTTGTGCATGCGATCAGTCTGCCGCCGGGGACCTACGGCGGCCCCGGGATCGAGCGTCTGTTCACCAACTGCCTGGATCCGGGCGAGCATCCGTACTACGCGGAGATCGCGCATCTGCGCCTTTCGGCGCACTTGTTGTTGCGGCGCAACGGAGACGCCATCCAATTCGTTCCGCTGCACATGCGGGCATGGCATGCCGGCGATTCGACGTGGCGCGGGCGGCTCGGCTGCAACGACTTTTCGGTCGGAATCGAGTTGGAAGGCAGCGATGCAGACGCTTACACCGACGCGCAGTACGCGTGGCTGGTCGAACTGACCCGGGCGTTGCGCGAGGTGTTGCCGCTGCGCGACGTCGCGGCACACAGCGATATCGCTCCGCTGCGCAAGACAGACCCCGGCGCGCTGTTCGATTGGGCGCGATTCCTCTCCGCACTCGCGCGACGCTAGTCGCGTCGCGACGCCGCTGCAGGACGCAGCGTTCGATCCGCTTGGCGTGAAGAATTCCTCGCGCAGCACCTGTTGCTGCCGATACCACTTGCAATTTCTTGTTGCAATGGTAAATTGCGCGCACTACACTTAGTTCGAAGCACTTGTTACAGCACTACATGTAGTAGTCATCGCAAGGGAGAGGAAGGGGACAGTATGCAGATTGCTCAGGAGAACGCGACGACTGACTTGGCAGTGAGCGTGAACGTCCCTGAGTCCGCTGCCGCTCCGGCGGCAAATTCCGAGTACAAGGTCATCCGCCGCAACGGCGCGGTGGTCGGCTTCGAGCCGGGCAAGATTGCGGTTGCGATGACGAAGGCGTTTCTGGCGGTCAACGGCAGCCAGGGGGCCGCATCGGCGCGCATTCGCGAGCTGGTCGCCGGGCTCACCGACGGCGTGGTCGGAGCCCTGATGCGGCGCCAGCCGCAGGGCGGCACCTTCCATATAGAAGACATCCAGGACCAGGTCGAGCTGGCGCTGATGCGTTCGGGCGAGCACGACGTGGCGCGCGCATACGTCCTCTACCGGGAAGGGCGCGCCAAGGCGCGCTCCCAGGAAAAGGCGGCGCGAGACGCGCAGCAGCCCGGCGGCGCGGTGCTGCACGTAGTAGACGGCGGCGAGCGCCGCATTCTCGACCGCTCCGCGCTCGAGCGCCTGGTTGCAGGCGCCTGCGACGGCCTGGAGGGTTCGGCGGCGCCCGATGCGATCCTCGAAGCCACGCTGCGCGATCTCTACGACGGGGTGCCGATGGAAGAGGTGCGCAAGTCGGCCATCCTGGCGGCGCGCGCGCTGATCGAGAAGGACCCGGCGTACGGCTACGTTACCGCACGCCTGCTGCTCAACACCATCCGGCTGGAGGTGATCGGCGAGGAGGTGAGCCAGGCCGCCATGGGCACCCGCTACGCGGAGTATTTCCCCCAGTTCATCGAGCGCGGAATCGCGGCGGAATTGCTCGACCCCGAGCTGGCCAAGTTCGACCTCGAGCGCCTCGGCAGGGCGCTGTCGGCGGAGCGTGATCTGCGCTTCGGCTACCTCGGGCTGCAGACGCTGTACGACCGCTACTTCCTGCACGTGCAAGAGCGCCGGATCGAGCTGCCGCAGGCGTTCTTCATGCGCGTCGCGATGGGGCTGGCGCTGAACGAGCGCGAGCGCGAGGCACGGGCGATCGAGTTCTACAACGTCCTTTCGACGTTCGACTTCATGAGCTCGACGCCGACGCTGTTCAACTCGGGAACGCTGCGCTCCCAGCTGTCGTCGTGCTACCTGACGACCGTGGCGGACAACCTGGAGGGCATCTACGACGCGATAAAGGAAAACGCCCTGCTGGCGAAATTCGCCGGCGGGCTCGGCAACGACTGGACCCCCGTGCGCGCGCTCGGCTCGCATATCAAGGGAACCAATGGAAAGTCCCAGGGCGTGGTTCCTTTCCTGAAGGTCGTGAACGACACCGCGGTGGCCGTCAACCAGGGCGGCAAGCGCAAGGGCGCCGTCTGCTCCTACCTCGAGACCTGGCACCTGGACGTTGAAGAGTTCCTCGAGCTGCGCAAGAACACCGGCGACGATCGCCGCCGTACGCACGACATGAACACCGCGAACTGGATTCCGGACCTGTTCATGAAGCGCGTGCTCGAAAACGCGGAGTGGACCCTGTTCAGCCCGTCCGACGTTCCCGAGCTGCACGACAGCTTCGGCAAGGCGTTCGAGGAAGCCTATTCGCGCTACGAGGACAGGGCGGCACGGGGCGAACTCAAGCTGTACAAGAAGATCCCGGCGGTGCAGCTCTGGCGCAAGATGCTCAGCATGCTTTTCGAAACCGGGCATCCCTGGATCACGTTCAAGGACCCGTGCAACCTGCGCAGCCCGCAGCAGCACGTGGGGGTCGTTCACAGCTCCAATCTGTGCACCGAGATCACGCTCAACACCTCGGGCGACGAGATCGCGGTCTGCAACCTGGGGTCGGTCAACCTGGTCGCGCACCTGGGCCAGCACGGGCTGGACTTCGAGAAGCTGCAGCGCACCATCCGCACCGCAATGCGCATGCTCGACAACGTGGTCGACATCAACTACTACGCGGTGGACAAGGCGCGCAACTCGAACCTGCGCCACCGGCCGGTCGGTCTCGGCATCATGGGCTTCCAGGATTGCCTGCACCGGCTGCGCATCGCCTATGCCTCGCCCGAGGCGGTCGAGTTCGCCGACCGCTCGATGGAGATGGTGGCGTACTGCGCCTATCTGGCGTCGACCGAGCTCGCCGAGGAGCGGGGCCGCTACGGCTCGTTCGAGGGCTCGCTGTGGGACAGCGGCGTGCTGCCGCAGGACACGCTGGACATCCTGGCCGCCGAGCGCGGCGGATACGTCGAGCTCGATCGCTCGGCCACGCTGGACTGGGACGCGCTGCGGGCCCGGATCACGCAGCACGGGATGCGGAATTCGAACTGCCTTGCCATCGCGCCGACGGCGACCATCGCCAATATCGTGGGCGTTTCGGCATCGATCGAGCCCACCTACCAGAACCTGTACGTGAAATCCAACCTGTCGGGGGAGTTCACGGTGGTGAACGAATACCTGGTGTCCGACCTGAAGAAGGGCGGTCTGTGGGACGAGGTGATGATCGCCGACCTCAAGTACTTCGACGGCAACCTGGCGCGCATCGACCGGGTGCCGGCCGAGCTGCGCAGGCTGTACGCGACCGCCTTCGAGACCGAGCCCAAATGGCTGGTCGAGGCCGCGGCGAGGCGGCAGAAGTGGATCGACCAGTCGCAGTCGCTCAACATCTACATGGCGGGGGCCTCGGGGCGCAAGCTCGACGAGACCTACAAACTGGCCTGGATCCGGGGCCTCAAGACCACCTATTACCTGCGGGCGATGGGAGCCACCCATGCCGAGAAATCGACCGTCAAGACGGGGCAGCTGAACGCAGTGCCGAGCGACGGCGGGATGGCGGCGGCCGCGGGCTCGACCGAGCCGGCGTTCTGCTCGATCGACAATCCTGAGTGCGAGGCGTGCCAATAAGAAGCCGATGAGTAGAGGACGCCATGCTGAACTTTGAGGACGAAGGAAAGTTGAACTCGATTCCGGGACTATCGCTGCAGACCAAGAAGGGGTTCGTGCCTGCTTCCGGCGGCGTGCCGGAAACGGACGCCCGGTTCGCGGTCGGCAACGAGTTCCGCCGCATCTCGGTCGAGGACAAGTCCATCATCAACTCCAAGGCGGACGTCAACCAGCTCGTACCGTTCAAGTACAAGTGGGCGTGGGAGAAGTACATTTCGGCCTGCGCCAACCACTGGATGCCGCAGGAGGTCAACATGAGCCGCGACATCGCGCTCTGGAAAGACCCCAACGGCCTGACCGAGGACGAGCGGCGCGTGGTGAAGCGCAATCTGGGCTTCTTCGTCACCGCCGATTCGCTTGCGGCGAACAACATCGTGCTCGGCACCTACCGGCACATCACCGCCCCGGAGTGCCGGCAGTACCTGCTGCGGCAGGCCTTCGAAGAGGCCATCCACACCCACGCCTACCAGTACATCGTCGAATCGCTCGATCTCGAGGAAGGCGAGGTATTCAACGCCTATCACGAGATACCGTCGATCCGGGAAAAGGACGAGTTCCTGATCCCCTTCATCGACATCCTGACCGATCCGGGATTCAAGACCGGGACGCCGGAGAACGATCAAAGGCTGCTCAAGAGCCTGATCGTGTTTTCATGCCTGATGGAAGGGCTGTTTTTCTACGTCGGCTTCGCCCAGATCCTCTCGCTCGGCAGACAGAACAAGATGACCGGGGCCGCAGAGCAGTACATGTACATCCTGCGCGACGAATCGATGCACTGCAATTTCGGCATCGACATGGTGAATCAGATCAAGCTCGAAAACCCGCATCTATGGACGCAGCAGTTCCGCGAAGAGCTGCACGAGCTGTTCCGCAAGGCGGTCGATCTCGAGTACCGTTACGCGGAGGACACGATGCCGCGCGGGGTGCTGGGATTGAATGCGCCGATGTTCAAGGAATACCTGCGCTTCATCTGCAACCGGCGCTGCCAGCAGATCGGTCTCGATGCCCTGTTCCCGGGCGCGAGCAACCCGTTCCCCTGGATGAGCGAGATGATCGATCTGAAGAAGGAACGAAATTTCTTCGAGACCAGAGTCATCGAGTATCAAACTGGCGGGGCACTGAGCTGGGACTGATCCCGGCTCTTTTTTTATCGCTGCGCACCAGCATGCGACAGGAGATGAACAAGATGCACCGAGTCACCGACTGCAAGGCCGAAGAGGACTACAAGCTCTGGCTGCGATTCGATGACGGCCTTGAGGGAAGCGTGTTTCTCGGCAATTTGCTCGAGATCGGCGCCTTCAAGCTGTGGCGCGATGTGCGCGAATTCGAGAAGGTGAGCGTGGACCCTGAATCGGCCACGGTGACGTGGGAAGGGGGCATCCGGCTGGACCCGGACATCCTGTACCACGACCTCGCGGCAAGGCTTGAGCGGTGAAGCGGAAGGACGCGGCATTCAGTCCGTCTGAGGAAATGGTTTCCTCGGGCGGTTGAATAGTCCGGGCCAGCACGGCCGGGCTTCCTTTGTAACTACTATCAAGGAGATAGTTATGGCAACGAAGAAAAAAGCGAAGAAAGCGAAGAAGCCCGCTAAGAAAAAGAAGGCTGCGAAAAAGAAGAAGAAGAAGGCTTCTAAGAAACCTGCCAAGAAAAAGAAGGCAGCGGGTAAGAAAAAAGCCAAAAAAAAGAAAAAGGCAGCCAAGAAGAAGCCTAAAAAGGCTGCCAAGAAAAAGAAGAAAGCGGCGAAGAAACCCGCGAAACGTAAGGCCAAGCCTGCGGCCAAGATGACGTCGGTCGAAGTATCACCGCCGTCAACCGCTGCGACCCCCGGCGCGAGAACCGCGCTGAATCCAGCGGCCGCATGGCCGTTTCCAACCGGCTCTCGGCCGTAACCGGGAACCGATCGGGAACGCGGTGAGGGGCGAGAGCCCTTCACCTGGCCCTTGAAGCTGAGCGGACCGCCTTGGTCGTTTTGGCCTTGACGGAAAGACTGGGGTGGTCCGCGAAGCTTCGCTTGATCCCGGCCGAGGGGTCGGCTGGGCTCAATCTCGCCCCCGTATTTTACCGGGGCGGCAATCCCCGCGGCATAGAAAAAAACGGTGCCGTAACAGGCAGTTCGCACGCCACCGTCACGGCCTTCGTGCGCCTGCTCGAAGTGATTGACGCAACACAGAATTTAACGTTACTATCCCATTCGCTGCAGTGCAGCATCCGCCGCCCTAGGTGGTATGCTTGCGGTATTAATTCACGGATTCGCCCAGAATCTGATTTCGCCCCCCTGTGAACTTTTGCCTTCCACGAAGGCTCGGTACGCAGGTACGGGCGGCGCCGGAGCGGACGGCGGCGTGACGAGCAAGGAGGTGCAGGATGGAACTAGTTAGCGATGGGGTGACCGGCGGCGCAGCGATGCGGGTCCCGGGGCTGTCGGGCGTGATCCGGCTGCTTTCACTGGCGCGCGGAGTGTTCGCGCTGATCGGCTTGAGCGCGGTGCTGGTGGTGGCGGTGCCCGGCACGCGCGACGTCCTGATGCGGCAGGCCGATGCGATCGCGCGCGCCAACCAGTCGATGGCCGAGAGCGTGCCGCTGCCGGCGGAGACGATCCAGATCAGCGCGCCGCCGGCACGGACCGAGCGGGAGCAGGAGGCCGTGACCGCGTTCATCGCCAGGCGCTACCACGTGGCCGACGAGGCCGTGGCGGGGTTCGTTGCCACGGCCTACCGGGCCGGGCGCAAGTTCGCGGTCGATCCACTGCTGGTTCTGGCGGTGATGGCGGTCGAGTCGCGCTACAACCCGGTGGCGGAAAGCGGCGTGGGCGCAAAGGGCCTGATGCAGGTCCTTCCCAGGTTCCACCTGGAGAAGCTGGCGGCGCACGGAGGCGAGGAAGCCTTGCTCGATCCCGACGTCAACATCGAGGTCGGGACCCAGATCCTGCGCGAGTATCTGCGCCGCTTCGGCGACACCGTGACCGCGCTGCAGCAGTACGCCGGGGCAATGAACGAGCCGAAGGCGGAGTACGCAAACAAGGTGCTCACCGAGCGCGCGCGTCTGCAGCGGACGCTGCGCCGCCAGAGCCACAAGAGCTAGCAGCCCCCGGGCCTCGCTCAGGCGCCGGCGCAGAAGCGCGCGATGCGGCGTGCGCCCTCCTGCAGGTCCTCCATGCTGCGCGTATAGGCAAAGCGCAGGAAATGCCGGGTCTGGTTGATGCCGAAGTCGATCCCGGGGGTCGCCGCGACCCCGCCGCGCTCGAGCAGCCCCAGGGCGAAGTGCTTGGCGTCCTGGTCCAGGCTCGCGCAATCGGCGTAGACATAGAAGGCGCCATTGGGCATGCAAGGGACCGCAAGCCCGGCGCGCCGCAGCGCCGGCACGATGAAATCGCGCCGGCGCTCGAATTCCCTGCGGCGGCCCTCGAGGATTTCCATCGCCGGCGGCGCGAACGCCGCCAGCGCGGCATGCTGCGCGGCGGCCGACGGGCAGATGAAAAGGTGCTGCGCGAGGTTTTCGAATGCGCGCGTGCTGGGTTGCGGAAGCACCGTCCAGCCAAGCCGCCAGCCGGTCATGCAGAAGTACTTCGAGAAGCTGTTCACCAGGACGACTTCGCCCGGCAGGTCGAGCGCCGTCGACGGTGCCTGGCCGTAGACCAGACCCTGGTAGATCTCGTCGACGATGAGCACGCCGCCGCGTTCGGCGACAAACAGCGCGATGCGACGCAGCTCGTCGCGCGCGAGCAGCGTTCCGCTCGGATTGGACGGCGAGCCGACCAGCAGCCCGAGCGTCTTCGGGCCCCACGCGCGTCGCACCGACTCGAGCGTGGGTTGGAAGGCCGACTCGGCGCCGACCTCCAGCGCCCTGGGCACGCCCTCGAAAGCGCGCACGAACTGCCTGTAACCGGGGTAGCCGGGATCGGGAACGAGGATTTCGTCGCCCGGGTCGACGTACAGGGCGAGCACCAGCAGCAACGCACCGGAGGCGCCGGCGGTGACCGCAATGCGCGAGGCGGAAACCGCCAAGCCGCAGCGGTCGGCGTAATGCGCCGCAATCGCCTCGCGCAGCGCCGGCAGCCCGAGCGCGGCGGTATATGCAGTCGATCCCTCGCGCAGCGCGCGCACGCCGGCCTCGACCACCGGTTCGGGGGCGGTGAAATCCGGCTCGCCGATCTCCATGTGAATCACGCACCGGCCCGCCGCCTCCAGCGCGCGGGCGCGCGACTGCACCTCCATGACCTCGAATGGCTGGATTTCCGCGGCGCGGCGTGAAGTTTTGATGCGGGTTCGAATGGCGGAACTGATTATACGGACATTCGCCTCACGCCCGCCCTGGCGAGGGCGGGGCGCGACGACCGGTGCGTTATAATTTTGGCCCCCCCAGGAGCCGAATGTGGACGAGCAACTGAAGAAGAGCGCGCTCGAGTATCACCGTCTGCCGCGCCCGGGCAAGATTTCCATCCTGCCGACCAAGCAGCTGACCAACCAGCGCGATCTGGCGCTGGCCTACTCGCCCGGGGTGGCCGCGGCGTGTCTCGAAATCGTGCGCGACCCCGCCGAGGCGGTCAACCTGACCTCGCGCGCCAACCTCATCGGCGTGATCACCAACGGCACCGCCGTGCTGGGCCTGGGCGCCATCGGCCCGCTCGCCGCCAAACCCGTGATGGAGGGCAAGGCGGTGCTGTTCAAGAAATTCGCCGGTATCGACTGCTTCGACATCGAGCTCGACGAGCGCGATCCGGACAAGCTGGTCGAGATCATCGCCGCGCTCGAGCCGACCTTCGGCGGCATCAATCTGGAGGACATCAAGTCGCCGGAGTGCTTCCTGATCGAGCGCAAGCTGCGCGAGCGCCTCAAGATCCCGGTGTTCCACGACGACCAGCACGGCACGGCGATCATCGTCGGCGCGGCGATTCTGAACGGGCTCAAAGTCGTCGGCAAGGAACTGGCCAAGGTGAGGCTGGTCACCTCGGGCGCGGGGGCGGCCGCGCTCGCCTGCCTCGACCTTCTGGTGAAGATGGGGATGCCGGTCGAGAACATCACGGTGACCGACATCAAGGGCGTGGTGTACCGGGGGCGCAAGGAGGAGATGGACCCGGACAAGGCGCGCTACGTCCGGAAGACGGATGCGCGCACGCTGGCCGAGGTGCTCGCCGGAGCGGACATCCTGCTCGGCCTTTCGGCCGCAGGCGTGGTCAAGCCGGAGATGGTGAAAACGATGGCCGAGCGGCCGCTGATCCTCGCCCTCGCCAATCCGGAGCCCGAGATACGGCCCGAGCTCGCCAAGCAGGTGCGGCCCGACGCGGTCATCGCCACCGGGCGGTCCGACTATCCCAATCAGGTGAACAACGTGCTGTGCTTCCCGTTCATCTTCCGCGGCGCGCTGGACGTCGGCGCGACCGGCATCACCACGGAAATGGAGTTGGCGGCCGTGCAGGCGATCGCCGATCTGGCGCAGGCGGAGACCTCGGAGCAGGTGGCGCAGGCGTACGGCATCGAATCCATAAGCTTCGGCCCCGAGTACCTGATCCCGAAGCCGTTCGACCCGCGCCTCATTGCGCGCATTGCGCCCGCCGTCGCCAAGGCGGCGATGGATTCGGGCGTCGCCAGCCGCCCGTTGGCCGACCTCGGTGCCTATCGGGAGTCGCTGACGCAATTCGTCTACCACTCCGGGCTGATCATGAAGCCGCTGTTCTCGGCGGCCAAGGCGACGCCCAGGCGCGTGGTGTACGCGGAAGGCGAGGACGAGCGGGTGCTGCGCGCGGTCCAGATCGTGGTCGACGAAGGGCTCGCCAATCCCATGCTGATCGGGCGGCCCGCCGTGATCGAGCAGCGCCTCGAGCAACTCGGACTGCGCATGCGGCCCGGTCGCGAGTTCGATCTCGTCAATCCCGAGAACGACCCGCGCTACCGCGACTACTGGAGCACCTATCACGGCCTGACCGAGCGCGAGGGCGTCTCGCCCGAGTACGCGAAGGTCGAGATGCGCCGCCGCCATACCCTGATCGGCGCCATGCTCATTCTCAAGGGCGAGGCGGACGCCATGCTGTGCGGCACCTTCGGCACGCACGCCCAGCACCTGCGCTACGTGGACCAGGTCATCGGCCTGCGCCCCGGCGTCACGCACTACGCGGCGATGAACGCGCTGATGCTGCCGAAACGGATGATCTTCCTCTGCGATACCTACGTCAGCGCCGACCCGGACGCGGAGCACATCGCCGAAATGACGATCCTCGCCGCGGAGGAGGTGCGACGCTTCGGCATGACGCCCAAGGTGGCCCTGCTGTCGGCGTCGAACTTCGGCTCGTTCAAACTGCCTTCTTCGACCAAGATGCAGCGCGCGCTCGCCATCCTGCAGCAGCGCGCGCCCGAGCTCGAGGTCGAGGGCGAGATGCACGGCGACGCGGCGCTGTCGGAGGAAATCCGGCTCAGGGTGTTCCCGCACTCGCGCCTGAAAGGAGAGGCGAACCTGCTGATCATGCCGACGCTCGACGCCTCGAACATCGCCTTCAACCTGCTCAAGACCGCGTCCGGTGACGGAGTCACCATCGGGCCGATCCTGCTCGGCGCGGCGCGCACGGTGCATATCCTCACGCCGTCGGCCACGGTGCGCCGCATCGTCAACATGACCGCGCTGACCGTGGTGGACGTGAACGCGCCGCGCGGCCAGGACCAGAGCCTTTTCTAGGGCGGAGACCCGGGCCGGCATGGCGAACGCAGATTCCGCAGCAGACGCCGCCCCGTTTGCGGGGCCCGGGCGCCCGCGCGCGGGCCTGGTTCTGACCGGGGGCGGCGCGCGCGCCGCCTATCAGGTCGGCGTGATCAAGGCGGTGCGCGACATTCTCGGCGGCCCGGCGAAGAACCCGTTCCCGATCCTGTGCGGCACCTCTGCGGGTGCGATCAATGCGGCGACGCTCGCCGCGCAGGCGGACGATTTCAACGCCGCGGTCGCTCGGCTGCTCGAGCAGTGGGAGAACATGCGCTGCGACAAGGTCTACCGCACCGACAGCTGGAGCATCATGAAGAGCGGGGCGCGCTGGCTGTCGTCGATGATGCTGGTTTCGCACCGCAATCCGGTCTCGCTGCTCGACAACACGCCGCTGAGGATGATGCTCGAGAGCGGCCTGTCGTTCGAGCGCATTCAGGAGAACATCGACTCGGGCGCGCTTTACGCCCTGTGCGTCACCGCATCCGGCTACACCTCGGGGCAAAGCGTGTCGTTCTTCCAGGGCGGCTCGGGTCTCGAGGGCTGGGAGCGCAACCAGAGAACCGGCGCCGCGGTTTCGATGAAGGCGGAGTACCTGCTCGCGTCCTCGGCGCTGCCGTTCCTCTTCCCGGCGGTAAAGGTGCATCGCGAGTACTTCGGCGATGGCTCGATGCGGCAGATCGCGCCGGTCAGCCCCGCGCTCCACCTGGGGGCGGACCGCGTGCTGGTGGTCGGCACCGGGCGGCAATCGCTCGAGCAGGCGCGCGCGCGCTCGAGCATCTATCCGTCGCTGGCGCAGATCGCGGGCCACGCGCTCAACAGCATCTTTCTCGACAGCCTGTTGGTCGACATCGAGCGTCTGCAGCGCATAAACCGCACGCTGGAGGCGATTCCGGCCGACGCGCGCACCAGCGCCAACGTGCCGCTGCGGCCGATCAAGGTCCTGTTCGTCGCCCCGTCGCAGCCGATCGAGCGCGTCGCGGCGCGCTTCCTGCACGAGCTTCCGCGCTCGGTCCGCTTCCTGCTGCGTCCGACCGGCGCCCTCAGCCGCTCCGGGTCGAACCTGGCCAGCTACCTGCTGTTCGAGGCGCCGTTTTGCAAGGCGCTTATCGACCTCGGCTATCAGGATACGCTCGAGCGCGAAGCGGACGTGCGAACCTTCTTCGACGGCACGTAGCGGCACGGTCGGTCTGCCCGCGCGCCAATTTCGGGAGTTGCCATGTCCAACGACAATCCGTCCCAGGATCCATTCGAGATGTTCCGCCGCCTGTGGGGCCCGCTTGGGCTGCCCGTCCCGGGGATGGCGATGCCCACGCTCGACCCGCAGGAAGTCGAAAAGCGCATCGCCGAGCTGCGCTCGGTCGAAGGCTGGCTGTCGCTGAACCTGAACATGGTGCGCTTTTCGATCCAGGGCCTCGAAGTACAGAAGGCCGCTCTGAACGCCATGCATGGCGGCGCTCAGGGCGGCGCGCCGGCGCCCGCCGGCGGCGGCGAGCAGGGGGCCTCGAACGCGATGCTTTGGCCGTGGGCGATGATGCAGCAGGCGACGGCGGCGCCGAAAGACGGGCCGAAGGACGGGCCGAAGGACGAGCCGAAGGGCAGGCCGCAGGGCAAGCCGAAGGGCGAGCGCAAGGAATGAGCCGCTTCGCCTATGCCCATGCCGCGGGCGCGGACTGGGAGCACTGCGTCGCCGCGTGCGCGGAACGCATCGGCCGCCCGCAGGGAGGGCTCGGCTTCGTCTATTTCACCGAGGCGCTGGCGCCGGAGGCCGAACGCATCGTCGGCGCGCTGCGCCGGCGCACCGGGGTCGAGGACTGGGTCGGAACGGTCGGCGTCGGTGTGCTCGCGACCGGCGTCGAATACCAGGGCGAAGCCGCCTTGGTGGCGATGGTCGCCGAGCTCGCGCCACAGGATTACAGCGTGTTCTCGGGCCGCGCGCGGCTGCCCGCGCCAGGCGCGCGCGCGGCCCACTTCGCGGTGGTGCACGCCGACCCGCAGGCGCCGGACGTCGCCGGCCTGGTGGCCGACATGGCCTCGAAGGTCGACAGCGGCTATCTGGTGGGCGGGCTCTCCAGCTCGCGCGAGCGGACGGTGCAGGTGGCGAACGACGTCGTCTCGGGCGGACTTTCCGGGGTCGTGCTCGCCTCCGCGGTGAGCGTTTCGACTCGGCTCACCCAGGGCTGCACGCCGCTTCCGGCGCCCGGCGGCGGGTCGGCCGTCGGCCGCTACCGCGTCACCGCCTGCGAGGAGAACGTGATCGCCGAGCTGGACGGGCGGCCTGCGCTCGACGTCTTCCGCGAAGCGGTCGGCGAGCTGCTGGCGCGCGATCTGCGGCGCGCGGCCTCATTCGTGCACGCGGGCCTGCCGGTGCGCGGCTCCGACACCGGGGACTACCTGGTGCGCAATCTGGTGGGCGTCGATCCGCGCCACAAGCTGATCGCGATCGGCGACGTGGTGGCGCAGGGCGACGAAATCATTTTCTGCAAGCGCGACGCCGCCAGCGCCGACGAGGATTTGCGGCGTATCCTTGGCGAGCTGCGCGATTGCGGCCCCGTCCCCCGCGGCGCGCTGTACTTTTCCTGCCTCGGGCGCGGCGAGCACATGTTCGGCCGGCGCGGCGCGGAGATGGAAACGGTACGCGAGGTGCTGGGCGAGGTGCCGCTGGTAGGATTCTTCTGTAGCGGCGAGATTTCCCACGACCGGCTCTACGGCTACACCGGCGTTCTGACGATATTTCACTGAAGGAGACATAAATGGCAAAGGCTATTCGCTTTCACAAGGCGGGCGGACCCGAGGTGCTGCAGCTCGACGACGTCCAGGTCGGCGACCCGGGGCAGGGGCAGGTGCGCATCAAGCACACCGCGATCGGGGTCAACTTCGTCGACACCTACCAGCGCTCGGGGCTGTACCCGATGCCGCTGCCGCAGGTGGCGGGCAACGAGGGCGCGGGCGTGGTGGAGGCGGTCGGTGCGGGCGTCACCGACCTCAAAGCGGGCGACCGCGTCACCTATACCGGCCTGATCGGCTCCTATTGCGAGTCGCGCGTGGTGCCGGCCGACCGCATGGTGAAGCTGCCGCAGGGCATCACCGAGGAGCAGGCCGCCTCGATGCTGCTCAAGGGCCTTACGGTCCACTACCTCATCTTCTCGACCTATGCCGTGAAGAAGGGCGACACGGTGCTGTGGCACGCTGCGGCCGGCGGCGTCGGCCTGATCGCCTGCCAGTGGCTGAAGGCGCTGGGCGTCACCACCATCGCCACCGCGGGGTCGGACGAGAAGACGGCGCTCGCCAAGGCGCACGGCGCCGATCACGTCATCAACTACTCCAAGGAGAACTTCGTCGAGAAGGTCAAGGCGATCACCGGCGGCAAGGGCGTGCCGGTGGTGTACGACGGCGTCGGCAAGGCGACCTGGGAGGGCTCGCTCGACTGCCTGCGCCCGCGCGGCCTGATGGTCACGTTCGGCAACGCCTCGGGCGCGGTGCCGCCGGTCAATCTGGGCATCCTCTCGGCCAAGGGCTCGCTCTACGTCACGCGCCCGACGCTCGCCACCTACATCGCCAGCCGCGCCGACCTGGTCGAGCGCGCGAATGCGTTGTTCGACGTGGTGAAGTCCGGCAAGGTCAAGATCGAGACCACGGGGCGCTACAAGCTCGCCGACGCGGCGAAGGCGCACAGCGACCTCGAGTCGCGCAAGACCACCGGCTCCATCATCCTGACGCCGTAACGAGGACCAGGCGCCGCGGGGCTGCATGCGCGCCAGGCTGATCCACGGCCGGGCGGTCGAGCTCGACGTGGACGATCTGCGCCGGCGCCTCGCCGCGCCCGGGCCCGGCGCGGTGCTGCCGGGAGACCCCGGCATGGAGCAGACGAACGCCGCGCTCACGCCGGCCTCGGTGCTGATGCCGATCGTCGAGCGCGCGGACGAGCTGATGATGCTGTTCACGCGCCGCACCGCGCAGCTGCGCAGCCATTCCGGGCAGATCAGCTTTCCCGGCGGGCGCGCCGAGCCGGCGGACCCGAGCCCGGAGTCGACTGCGCTGCGCGAGACGCACGAGGAGATCGGCCTCGCCCCGGATCGGGTGCGGCTGCTCGGGCGTCTGGCCGACTACAGCACGCGCACGGGCTACCGCATCACGCCGGTGGTCGGTGCCGTGGCCGCGCCGTTCGAGCTGCGGCCCGACGCCGGCGAGGTGGATGAAGTGTTCGAAGTGCCGCTCTCGTTCCTGCTCGACCCGCGCAATCACCTGCGGCATTCGCGCGTGTTCCAGGGCGAGACGCGCTGGTTCTACGCCATTCCGTACCGCGACTACTACATCTGGGGCGCCACCGCCGGGATGCTGGTCAACCTCTACCGTCATCTATGCTATCTTGACGCGTCTCCAGGACGATCGGTGTCATGAGCGTCATCGCGATCATCGCTGCGCTGGTCCTCGAGCAATGGCGCCCGCTCGGTGACCGCAAGATCTACTTCGCCGTCCTGGCGGACGCGGCGAGCCGGCTCGAGCGCGCCTTCAACGCGGAGCAGGGCGGACACGGTCTCATCGCCTGGCTGGTGGCGGTGGTGCCGGCGGTGCTGGCGGCGTGGGCGCTGCATGCGCTGCTGCACATGGCGAGCCCGCTGCTGTCGCTGCTGTTCGACGTCGCAGTGCTCTATCTGACGCTCGGCTTCCGCCAATTCAGCCACTCGTTCACCGCCATCCAGACCGCGCTCAAGGCGGGCGAGCTCGATCGCGCGCGCGAGCTGATCGCCGACTGGCGCGGCGAGCCGGTCGCGCCGCGCACACGCGAGGAAATCGTCCGCCTGTCGATCGAGGAGGCGCTGCTCGCCTCGCACCGGCACGTGTTCGGCGTCGTGCTGTGGTACGTGCTGCTGCCGGGCCCGAGCGGCGCGATCCTGTACCGGCTGGCCGTGTTCCTGTGGCGGCGCTGGGGCGGCCTCGGCGCCTTCGGCGACTTCGCCCAACGCGCCCTGTTCGTGCTCGAGTGGCCGGCCGTGCGCCTGACCGCCGCCGCCTTCGCGGTGGTGGGCGATTTCGAGGACGCGGTCTACTGCTGGCGCACCCAGGCGCGCAACTGGGCCGATCCCAGCGCAGGCGTGGTGCTCGCGACCGGCGCCGGCGCGATGGGCGTGCGGCTCGGCATGCCGCTCGCCGGGGAAGACGGGCAGCCGCGCCCCGAGCTCGGGGTGGGCGAGGACGCCGACCTGCCGACGCTCGACGCCACGGTCGGGTTGCTGTGGCGCGCGCTCGTGGTCTGGATGTTCGTCCTGGTCCTGCTTTCGGTCGGACGCCTGCTGGGCTAGCGCGCCGCGGCGCTCACGCGCTGCGGAACGCGCCGCAGCGCCAGCACTGCGTGAACTGACCCTCGGAGACCTCGCCGCAGCTCTCGCAGCGCCAGACCCGGCCGCGTTCCTCCGGCCGCAGGGTGCCGTGCTTGAGGATGCGCTCGGCGCGCTCGGCGTCGGCATCGTTTACCACCCACAGCTCGATCTGGCACTCGATCGGCGGCAATTGGCCGATCCCGGAGGAGATCACCTCGTTGCGCACGCGGGCGCGGATGCCCTCCACCTCGAGCAGGTTCCTGGCGTGATGGACCGCGGCCAGGTTCCAGGAGCTGAAGATGCGCTTCATCGCGCCTCCGCCGCGCCGAGCTCCTGCTGCAGGATGCGCTGGTACAAGGCGAGCCGCCGCGGGTGCACCGCGCCCGAAAGCGTCGCCTCGCGCACCGCGCAGCCCGGCTCGGACAGGTGGCGGCAGTCCTGGAAGCGGCAGCGCGCGGCGTGCGGGCGGAACTCGCGGAAGCAGGCCGCGATCTCGCGCGCGCCCAGGCCCGCCAGGCCGAATTCGGATACGCCCGGCGTATCCACGATCTCGCTCGCGCCGTCGACCACGTACAGCCGCGAGGCGATGGTCGACTGGCGCCCGCTGTCGAGAAAGCGCGAGATCTCGCCGATGCGCACCTCGGCCTCGGGCACCAGCGTCTTCACCAGGGTGGATTTCCCCATCCCCGACTGGCCGGCCAGCAGGCTGCGATGGCGGTGCAGGTAGGGCAGCAGCGGCTGCGCGTCGTGCTTGCCGACCAGCTCCACCAGCGGGTAGCCCAGGCCGCGGAACGGCTCGAGCGCTCGCAGGGCGTCGTCGCGCTGCGCGGCGAGGTCGGTCTTGTTGAGCGCGATCAGCGCGGGCAGGCCGGCGAGCTCGGCCGCGGCGAGGAAGCGGCACACCAGCTCGTCGGAAAAGGACGGCTCGCAGGCCACCAGCACCACCACCTGGGTGACGTTGGCGGCGAGAACCTTGGTGCGGTGCCGGCTGGCGCGCGAAAAGACGTTGCGGCGCGGATCGATCGCCTCGATCACCGCGCGCCCGCCGGCGATGGCCGAAAGCATGACGCGGTCGCCGCAGACCGGCTGCAGCTGGCGGCTGCGCGCGGTGGCGCTCAGCAGCTCGCCGCCGTCGGCGCGCACCAGGCTTTCGCGGCCGAAGCCGGCGACGACGGTGCCCGAGGCCGCCGGCGCGCTCACCCGCCTAGAGCCTGAACAGCGCGTCGCACTTTGCAGCGCAGATGAAGTCGTTCTCGGACAGTCCGCCGATCGCGTGCGTCGAGTATTCGACGCGGCACTTGTTGTAGCCCACCGCCAGTTCGGGGTGATGGTCCTCGCGGTGCGACAGCCAGGCCAGCGCGTTGACGAAGGCCATGGTCTGGTAATAGTTGGAGAACGGGTAGAGCTTGACCAGCTTGCCGTCTTCGATGATCCAGCCCTTGAGCCAGCCGAGCATCTGCGCCGCCTGCTGCGGCGTGTAGGGCGGCACGCCGCCCTCGCAGGGCTTGCATTTGCGCTGCGCGAGGTCTTCATCCATGTTCAGCTCCCGGAATGTTGCAGCCGGGCGATGCGCGTGGCCGCCGGCGGATGCGAATCGTAGAACGCGGAGTGCAGCGGGTCCGGGGTCAGCGTCGCCGCGTTGTCCTGGTACAGCTTGACCAGCGCCTTCACCAGCTCGGCCGCGCTGGCGTGGGCCGCGGCGTAGGCGTCGGCCTCGTACTCGTGGCGGCGGGAATACAGGCTGGTAAGCGGATGCAGGAGGAACGTAAACACCGGCATCACCAGGACGAACAGCAGCAGCCCGGTGGCGGGGGTGCGGGTCGAGACGGCGAGGCCCTGGTAGAACCAGACCTGGTCGATCAGCCCGCCGAGCAGCCACAGCAGCGCGAGCGAGAACACGAACAGCAGCAGCACCCGCTTCCAGACATGGTGGCGCTTGTAGTGCCCGAGCTCGTGCGCCAGCACGGCCTCGACCTCGGGCGGCGCGAGCCGCGCCAGCAGGGTGTCGAACAGCACGATGCGCTTGGAGGCGCCGAAACCGGTGAAGTAGGCGTTGCCGTGGCTCGAGCGCTTCGAGCCGTCCATCACGTACAGGCCCTGGGAGCGGAAGCCGCAGCGCGCGAGCAGCGCCTCGATGCGTCCGGCGAGCGTCGCATCGGCGAGCGGCGTGAACTTGTTGAACAGCGGCGCGATGAAGGTGGGATAGATCAGCAGCACGAGCAGGTTGAACCCGGTCCAGGCGAGCCAGACGTAAAGCCACCAGCGCGCGCCCATTTCGCCCATCAGCCAGAGCACCAGCACCAGCAGCGGGATGCCCAGCAGCGCCGCGAGCAGGGCCTGCTTCAGCAGGTCGGCGAGGAACAGCGCCGGCGTCATGCGGTTGAAGCCGTAGCGCGCCTCGACGACGAAGGTGCGATAGACGGTGAGCGGCAGCTCGAGCGCCGAGAACAGCAGCACCACCGAGACCACCAGCGCGCTGCCGTGCGCAATGCCGCCGACCTCGAACACCTGCGCCCACGCGGCCGAAATGCGCTCCAGCAGGCCGCCCAGGGTGAGCGCGAGCAGCGCCACGGCGCCGATCAGGATCTCGATCGTGCCGAGCTTCGCCTTGGCGACCGTGTAGTCGGCCGCCTTCTGGTGCGCGGCGAGCGAAATCGTCGCGGCGAAGGTCTGCGGCACTTGCGCGCGGTGCGCCCGCACGTGGCTGATCTGGCGTTGCGCGAGCCACAGCCGGACGATCGTCGCCGCGGCGAGCGCGGCGAGGAAGATCCAGGTAAAGGCGTTCGGCATGCTGTGAGAGAATACCGCGGGTTTTCAGGCGGATAAAGGTGAATCGGCGTGGCGCAGGAGCAGAACAACCTGATCTGGATCGACATGGAGATGACGGGGCTGCAGTCGGACTCGGATCGCATCATCGAGATCGCGCTGCTCGTCACCGCGTCGGATCTGACTCCGGTGGCGCAAGGACCCGTGCTGGTGGTGCACCAGCCCGACGAGGTGCTTGAGGCGATGGACGCCTGGAACAAGGGCACGCACGGGCGCTCGGGCCTGATCGACAAGGTCAAGGCCGCCACCATGGACGAGGCGCAGGCCGAGGGCGCAGCGCTGGAGTTTCTGGCGCAGCACGTGCCGGCGAACGCCTCGCCGATGTGCGGCAGCTCGATCTGCCAGGACCGGCGCTTTCTCGCGCGCTGGATGCCGAAGCTCGAGGCGCATTTCCACTACCGCAACCTCGACGTCTCGACGTTGAAGGAGCTCGCCAAGCGCTGGAAGCCGGAAGTGATCAAGGGTTTCGTCAAGGAGAGCAAGCACGAGGCGCTGGCGGACATCCTCGAATCGATCGAGGAGCTCAGGTACTACCGCCGCACCATCATGTCGATTTAGCGCCGCTGTCTTCGCGCGGGCTTCTTCGCGGCGCGCTTCTTCGGCGCCCGCTTCTTCGGCGCCGCGGCGATCTCGACGATGGCCTCGATCTCGACCGGGATGCCGTTGGGCAGCGAGCCCATGCCGACCGCCGAGCGCGCGTGCCGGCCGCGCTCGCCGAACACCTCGACCAGCAGATCCGAGCAGCCGTTGATCACCCTCGGCTGGTCACTGAACTCTGGCACCGCGTTCACCATGCCCAGCAGCTTCACCACCCGCTCGACGCGGTCGAGGCTGCCGAGCTCGGCGCGCATCACGGCCAGCAGCGCGAGGCCGGTCGAGCGCGCGAACTTGTAGCCCTGCTCGAGGTTGAACTCGCGCCCGAGCTTGCCCGCGGGGCGCAGGCCGTCGACCGCCGAGGGGCCCTTGCCGGCGAGAAAGAGCAGATTGCCGCTGCGCACCGCGTTGACGTAGTTGGCCACCGGAGGCGGCGTCTGCGGCAGCTCGATTCCCAGTTGTTTGAGGCGCTTCTCGGCGCTCATCAGAGGGTGACGACCTTGCCCGGGTTCATCAGGTTCTCGGGGTCGAACAGGCGTTTGATGTCGCGCATCAGGTCGACCGCCTCGCCCAGCTCCTCCTGCATCGAGCCCTGCTTGCCCATGCCCACGCCGTGCTCGCCGGTGCAGGTGCCTTCCATCGCCAGCGCGCGCCGCACCAGGCGCTTGTTGAGCGTCTTCGCCAGCTCGAGTTCCTCGGGCTTGTTCGGGTCGATGAGGAAGATGAGGTGGAAGTTGCCGTCGCCGACGTGGCCCACCATCGGCACCGGCACGACGTAGCTCTTCACGTCTTCCATCGTCTCGCGCACGCATTCGGCCAGGCGCGAGATCGGCACGCAGACGTCGGTGGACAGGGCGCGCGCCCCCGGGCGCGTCTGCATGCAGGCGAAGTAGGCGTGGTGGCGCCCTTCCCACAGCAGGTTGCGCTCCTCGGGCCTGGTCGCCCACTGGAAATCCTTGCCGCCGTTCTCGCGCGCGATCTCCTGCACCGTCTCGGCCTGCTCGACCACGCTCGCCTGGGTGCCGTGGAACTCGAAGAACAGCGTCGGCGCGACGCGGTAGTTGGTCTTCTTGTACTTGTTGATGGCGTCGATGCTGTGCTCGCACACGATCTCGCAGCGTGCCACCGGCACGCCGGCCTGGATGGTCTGGATCACGGTGTTGGTGCAGCCGTCGATCGAGTCGAAGGCGCAGACCGCGGCCGACATCGCCTCCTGCACCGGGTAGAGCCTGACCGTCACCTCGGTGATGACGCCGAGCGTGCCCTCGGCGCCGACGAACAGGCGCGTCAGGTCGTAGCCGGCGGAGGACTTCTTGGCGCGGCGCGCGGTCTTGATGACGCGCCCGTCGGCCAGCACCACCGTGAGCGAGACGACGTTCTCGCGCATCGTGCCGTAGCGCACCGCGTTGGTGCCCGAGGCGCGCGTGGAGGCCATGCCGCCGATGGTCGCGTCGGCGCCCGGGTCGATGGGGAAGAACAGGCCGGTGTGCTTGATGTATTCGTTGAGCTGCTTGCGCGTGACGCCGGCCTGCACCACGGCGTCGAGGTCCTCCTCGTGCACCGCGAGTACTTCGTTCATCTGCGACAGGTCGAGCGTCACCCCGCCCTCGATCGCGAGCACGTGGCCTTCGAGCGAGGTGCCGACCCCGAAGGGGATCATCGGCACGCGGTGGCGGCGGCAGATGTTGACCACGTCGCGCACTTCCTCGGTGCTGTGGGGGTAGACCACGGCGTCGGGAAGGGCGTACGGAAAGTACGATTCGTCCTTGCCGTGGTGCTCGCGCACGCTCGCCGAGGTGGTGACGCGGTCGCCGAGCAGCGCCTTCAGCTCGGTGACCACGGACTGGTCGAATTCCCTGGCCTTGTTCATCGAATTCCCCTCTCGCGGTAAGGGATCAGCGGAGGTTCATTTTAGCCTGATGTCGCCGTCGAAGGGCACCTTGAGCCCGAGCGAGGGAATCTCGAGCGTGACGCGCGCGGGCACGCTTTCGTCGCCCTTGAGCTTGCCACCCTCGATCGCCTTGCCGATCGCCTGCTCGATCTCGCGCTGCGAGTTCACCCCCACCATCTTGAGGAACTTGCGGATGCTGAGGTTGAAGGTTTCCTGGTCCATGCTGCCTCCGTCGAAAGGGTGGATTATCGCTGCCGCCGGTAGAGCCTGATGCGCTCGTCGCGGTCGCCGGGGCGGCCGACGTCGGCGAGCTTGCTCCACCCCGGCGGCGCGTCGGCCTCGTGCGCCGGCGAGCCCTGCGTCAACAGCAGCGGGCAGGGCTTGAGCGGGTCGCGCTCGCGCGTGACGATGCCCGCATGGTAGCTCAGCGCGGCGCGCTGCGCGTCGCCGAGCTTGGCGCGCGCGATGCATGGCGCGCCCGGCGGCAGCAGCGACTTGATCTGCAGCGCGACCGGGCGGTAGCTGCTCAGGTAGTCGGCATAGGGCAGCCACAGCGTGGCGAAGCTGGCCCACAGCAGCGCCACGCCCGCGGCCCAGCGCGTCACGCCGCGGGTGGCCGAAGGCGCGCTGAACAGCACCAGGTAAAGCCAGCCGAGCGTCGCCGCGAACGCAACCGCGAACGGCAGGGCATGGAAGTGCGCGCCGAAGCCGGGCGCGAGCTTGGCGAAGTTGTGCGCGATGCGCGGCGGCACGCCGGTCATCATCGCCACGTAGCCGAGCCAGACCAGGCCGGCGAAAAAGCCGAAGGTCATGACCCCGAACCAGTCGAGCGCCGCGGCGGCGCCGCGGCGCAGCTGCGCGATGACGGGGGCGGCGAGCAGCGCCAGCGGCGCGAGCAGCGCGATCGCGTTCACGTCCTGGTCCGGGCCGGCGAGCGAAATGCCGGCGAGCGAGAACAGCGCCGCCGCCAGCGGCACGAACTGGCGCGCCTCGCGCCAGCGCCGGCGCCGGACCCACACCGCCCAGGCCGCGAGCGGCCACGCCGGCCAGGCGAACCAGCTGGCGAGGACCACGTAGTAGCCCAGGTTGTGCAGCAAGCCGCCCTGCAGGCGCGCGGTCTGCGCCCACCACTCGCCGAACAGCGCCGGCGAGCGCTGCCACAGCGCGAGCGGCCAGCTGCCGGCGATCGCCAGCGCGACCAGCGCCGCGGCGGCGAGGAAAGCGGCGCCGCGCCGGGTGCGCCATTCGTCGCACACCAGGTGCGCGAGCAGCACCGCGGCGGCGAGCGCGAGCGGAACGACGAAGCCGGTGGACAGGAACGCGGCCCCGAGCGCGGCGCCGAAAGCGGCGCCCGCGGCGAGCGGCCGGCGCGCGGCGAGCGGCAGCGCGGCGAACGCGCCGCAGACCGCGGCCAGGCTGGCGAGGTCGGAGACCGCCTCGTGCGCGTGCACCATGAGTCCGACCGAGCCGACCAGCAGCAGCACCGCGGAGGTCGCCGCGGCGCGCCGCTGCTCTTCCTCGGCCCACTGCCGCGCGGCGAGGTAGAGCAGGCCGAACGCGACGAGCAGGAACGCGCCGCTGGCGAGGCGCACCGCCTCGTGGAACTGCACCGCCCAGCCGAGCGCCTTGGCGAAGCCGAGCGCGACCCAGGCGTACAGCGGCGGGTCCTCGAGCCAGGGCTCGCCCGCCACGTGCGGCACCAGCCAGTCGCCGCCGAGCTGCATCTGGTGCACGATCTCGATCGTGATCGCGTCGAAGGTCTTCCAGGGATCGTGCCCCGCAAGCCCGGGCACGACGAACGCCAGCGCGATCAGCGCCAGCACCGCGATCGAGGGCGGCAGCGCTAGCCTACGAATCATGCGGCTATTCTAGGCGGCAGGAGCGCGGCGCGGAAAACAAAAGGGCGGCCGCAGCCGCCCTTCTTGCAGCGCCGAAAGCCCCTAGGCGCTCGGCTCGGTCTTTTCGGTCTTCTTGGTCCGCGTGTAGCGGCGCTTGAACTTCTCGACCCGGCCCGCGGTGTCCATGATCTTGTGCTTGCCGGTGTAGAACGAATGCGACTCCGAGGAGACCTCGACCTTGACCACCGGATACTCGTTGCCGTCCTCCCATTTCATCTTGTCGCGCCCCTTGACGTCGATCGTCGAGCGCGTCAGGAAGGGATGGTTGGAGGCGGTGTCGAGGAAGATCACCGTATGGTATTCGGGGTGGATTGCGTTCTTCATGGGGCTGCCCTGCGGCGGGAAAGGCGGGAATTATACGTAAAACAAAGGGTTAAAACAAGACTGCCGGCAATCCCGATCAACCCCGGCGCATCGAGTCGAAGAACTCGGCGTTGTTCTTGGTGGCGCGGATCTTGTCGATCAGGAATTCGGCCGCCTCGAGCTCGTCCATCGGGTAAAGGAGCTTTCTCAGCACCCAGACTTTCTGCAGGATCTCGGGCTTGATCAGCAGCTCCTCGCGCCGGGTGCCGGAGCGGTTGACGTTGATCGCCGGGTAGATGCGCTTCTCGTGCATGCGCCGGTCGAGGTGGATCTCCATGTTGCCGGTGCCCTTGAACTCCTCGTAGATCACGTCGTCCATGCGGCTGCCGGTGTCGA
>Ga0315556_1000090_pt1 | contig 47219 bp, 41 predicted proteins | sample SalMarSW160310MG_FD_202112 | JGI IMG/M metagenome (GOLD analysis project Ga0315556, IMG submission 202112) | Salt marsh sediment microbial communities from the Plum Island Ecosystem LTER, Massachusetts, United States - Salt Marsh Sediment SW1603-10 ...
GTCCGTGATCATGCCCTGGCCGCGGAAGCTCACCCAGTGGTCGTAGCCGGGGCGCGGGCTGGCGTCGTTGCCCATGTGCCACTTGCCGATGTGCGCGGTCTCGTAGCCGAGCTTCTTCAGCTCGAGATTGTAGTTCGCCAGCCGGTGGCTCATCGCGTCGCGCCCGACGTTGTCGATGATGCCGTGGCGCGAGGCGTACTGGCCGGTGAGGATCGAGGCCCGGTTCGGCGAGCAAAGCGGCGTAGTGTGGAAGGCGTTGTCGAACTGCGCGCCTTCGTGCGCGAGGCGGTCGATGTGCGGGGTCTTCATGTACGGGTGTCCCGAGGCGCTCGTTTCGTCGAAGCGCAGGTCGTCGACCAGGATAACGATCAGGTTGGGTTTCATGTCCTCAGTAGTTCTCGCGTTGGAAGATCAGGTTGTCCGGCTGCGAGCCGTAGAGGCCGAAGGCGGCGCGCGCGGACGGGTCGTCATCGTACAGGGTGCCCGGTATGCCGTCTGGGTCGAGCGTGTCGTTCCAGCGCCCGAGCAGGTAGGGCAGCGCCGCCGCCGCGGCCGGCGTTTCGCCGCTCGCCGCGTTCTGGCAGTAATTTCCGCTCGCGGCGGTGCCCAGGTTCGGCGTCAGGCGCACGCTGCCGCCCGCTGCGCCCGCCGGCGCCGCCAGCGTCAGAGTCCCCACCCCGGCGCTGAACACGACCGGGTTCTGCTGCACGTAGGTCTTGCAGTTGCCGCCGCCGGGCGCTAACGCTCCCTGGTAGCCGTCGAGCACGACCGCGCTCTGCGGGATGCGGCTGCAGCTGTCGAGCGTATTGGTGGTGAAGGCGGCGCCGTTCCAGTACTCGGCCGTGAGCGGGACCGGCAGCGCCACATTCGCCGGCCCGAGCGCGTTCTGCATTCGCAGCCGCCCGAACCGCAATTGGGTGGAAGAACCCACCTGCTGATGATCGTTGCCGCCGACACCGTCGACGTCCATGTCGTAGGCCGCGCTTGCCAGGCCGACCCCGTCGGCGTCCTGCGGCTCGACGCCGATCTTCGCCGCAGCGAACGGACCGTCGGGGTTGTCGGGCACCGCGCGCGTAACGGCCAGCGTGTAATCGACGCTCGCCGCGCCCGCGCTCCAGGTCAGTCCGGCGACGTTGCCCAGGTCGAGCCGCGCGCTCAGGTTGGTGCCGCCGTTCAAGGCCGCGAAGCCCATCGTCGCCGCCGGGCTCGCGCTTGAGGGCGCCGTGGGCAGCCTGGCGTAGCCGGATGCCGTCGTGTAGTTCTGCGTCGTCGCGCCGGAGGCATTTTGCGCAGTGAGCGTGAATTGCAGCCGCATGCCTTCGCCCAGGTAGCTGAAGCTCGAGGCGGGCGCGCAGCCGGCCGCCGCGCGGTTCGCAAGCACCCCGCCCGAAAGCGCGAAATGGTCGGGCGTGAAACGCCCGACCCCGGTCAGCCCTGCGCCCGAGTTGGTCACGTCCTGCCCGCTGCCGAGGTAGTTGGCGGTCTGCGCGTGCAGGTCGATGAAGCCCACCTCGCTCCAGTTCACGCCTTGCGTCTTCGTTCCCGCGCTGAAGCCGGTAAAGCTCGTGCTGCCGCCGAGCGTCCCTGCGTTCCCGCCCGCGGGCGCGTTCAGCGTGTGGCTCAGCGTCGTCGCCTGGTCGAAATTCGGCGTTGCCGCGTTTGAAGCGATCTGCGCGTCGCTGTCGGGAACGCCGTCGGCGTCTGCGTCGTCGCCCGCCTTCCACGCGACCGCAGTGAGCGTGACGCTGAAATTCTGCCCCGCCTTGGCGAGCACCGGGCTCGAGGGCGACGGGCTGGCCGCCGTCGCCACCCCGTCCACGCGCAGGCCGAAGGGGCGCACCACGAAGGTGTTGCTCGAGCCGTTGACGAACACGTTCGCCGGCGGCGCCGGCAGCTCGTAGCGCGCGTACAGCGCCACGCTGCCCGCGTCCGGGTAGGCCAGCACCAGCGGCGCCATCGATTGCGCATCGAAAGCGAGCGAAACGTCGGTGTAGGCGCCGGGGGCGCCGGCGCCGGTGCCGATCGCCTGCATCGCGCCACCGCTGTTGCGCACGCTGAGCGCGCTCGCGCCGCCCGTCGGGTTCACCCGCGCGCCGGCCAGCTGCACGGTCGCGGTCTGGCCCTGGATCAGGCCTACGCAGCTGCCGGTGTTGCTGTCGGTGCGGATCGCCTGCAGGTAGAGCGTCTGCGCGCCGAAGCCGGTGTTCGAGGGCTTGCCCGAGACCTGCGTGCCGATGGTCGCCGCGCTCGCGCCGTCGGCGGTGACGCGGAAGGCGGTGTCGGCGAAGCTGATCGACGGGTCCTCGCCGGGAGACTCGGGCCGCGCGCTCGCGTCGAGCAGGTTGATGTTGAGCGTGGCCGGCGTGTTCTGCCTCAGCCGCACGGTGAAAGTCGTCTCGCCGCCGGCCCAGATGTAGCTCGCCTGGCCGTTGTTCGCGCCCGAAGGGGTCCAGGTGCCCAGCCCCGCCATCAGCCCGGGCTGCCAAGCGCCCGTGCCGGTCGAGGTCGAGATGTTCAGCAACGTTCCCGCCGCGGGCGCGATCGCGGCGTGGCCCGCGTCGTGGGCGGTAATCTGCACGTCGGAGGCGTCGCAGGTTACTCCGCTCGCGCCGAACGGGTAGCTGATCGCGTAGTGATCGACCAGGTTTGTGCACGGGCGCGTGTCGTTCATGACCGAGACCACCTGTGCGTCGGTCAGCACGCTGTCGTAGATGCGCACTTCATCCAGTTGCCCGTTCAGGTACTCGGGCGTGCCCCCGGTGTCCTCGATCCGGCCGATGCTCGAGAATGCCGTGCCGATGACCCCGGTCGCGATGCTGCCGCTCGCGTTCAGCACGCCGTCGATGTAGATCTTGTAGGTTCCGGCCACATCGTCCCGGGTCAGCACGACGTGCCGCCACGTGCCGTCGTTGATCGCCACGCTCGACTTGGTGCTGTAGTCGTTGCCCACCGACAGGCCGATGTGTCCGCTCGCGTCCAGCCAGCCCCAGAAGATGTCGTCCGCGCCGCCCGCCTGCTCCACGCCCGTAACGCCCGGCGCCTGCCATCCGGTGTCGTTGCCGGCCTGGGTGGTCTTGATCCAGAACGCGAGGCTCGAGGTCGCGTTGAGCAGGTTGGACAGCCCGCCCACCTGGACGTACTGGCTCGATCCGTTCAGCTGCGCGCCGTTGCAGACCTTCGCCAGCGTGGGCACCGCTCCGCCAACGGCGGTGCCGTCGAGGCCGTTGCCGCTCGAGTCCGCGACCTCGCCCGCGGTGCCGTTCCAGGTCGGCTCGTCCATCTTGTAGAACGCCGCCGGGCGCGGCAGGCCGCAGAAGTGCGACAGCGACGAGCGCGGGATGGCCTGGAAGCCGCCCGTGCCCGGCCCGCTCCAGAGCAGCCGCGCCACCGCGCCGCCGCCGCGCTCGTAGTACTCCATGCGCACCGTGTAGCGCTGTCCGGCGGTGAGCGCGATCGCCGCGCTGTCGTCGTTGGTCGGGCCGTGATCGGTCCAGTTGTCGATCACCAGCGCGCCGTCGATGTACAGCCGCACCCCGTCGTCGCTGTTGGTGCGGAAGGTGTAGCTGCCGCTCTGCGAGGGCGTCACGTAGCCGTCCCAGGCCACGCTGAAGTCGTCCGTGCCGATGCCGCTCGCCGGCGCGCCCGTGCCCCAGTTGAAATCCAGCGGCCCGTCGACCCGCGTCACGGTGTTGCCGGTGAAATAGGCGCGCTGCACCCCGTTCTGGTCGTAGTAGGTCCCGAGCAGGCCCGAGAGGTAGCCGCCGTCGGTGAAGAAGGTCGTCTGCGAGTTGGCCGCGATCGTGCCCCCGGCCTGGGCCACGATGTTGTTCACCGTCAGGGTGTAACCCGCACCCGAGGACAGGCCGCTCACCGCGAGCGTCACGAGCCGGCTGTCCGAGCCCAGCACCGCGCCGGTCACCGACCCGCCGCCGCTCAGCGCGTAGTTGGTCGCATTCTGCGCGCTCGCCGCGGTCACCGCGGCCGAGAACAGCACCTCCACCTGCGTCAGGCTGCCGCAAACGACGCTGGCGGAGTCGAGCGTCACGCCGCCGGCCTGGGGACGCAGCGCCAGCAGGTGCGCCACCCCCGGATCGCTGTTGTTGCCGGTGGCATCGGCGGTCGCGGTTTCGGTGCCGGTACTGCCGGCGGCGGCCTGGGCGCCGTAGCTCATCTCGAGCGAGATCCCGGCGTTGCTGGGCGGCGCCTGCGAGGTCTGCGCCAGCGCCTCGCTCCAGCCTCCCGGGATGCCGGTCCAGCCGTTGGTCGCGGAGGGGTACTCGAACGAGCCCACCAACATCGTGTCGGCGACCGTGGTGGTGATCGCGTTCGCGCTGTGCGAGTAGCTGTTGGGCGTGGTATTGCCGCCCTCGCCGTCGATCGGGGTCGTCGCGTCGACGCCCGAAAAGCTGGCGATGCCTCCTGCCGCGCCGCCAAAGCCGGCGGTGTTCGAGAAGGTCCAGGTGTAGGAAGCCGGCTCGGCCCCGCCCGCCACCCGGTAGTAGGTCGCCATGCGGCTGTTGTTGCCCGTGGTCTGCTGCGTGTCGCGCACCAGGGTCCAGCCCGCGGGCGCGGCGGGCGCGACCGTGTAAGGCCGGAACGCGATCGAGGCGACCATGACGTCGTCCGCGACCGTGCCCGCGGGCGCGTTGAGCGTCAGGCCGGGCCCCGCCCCGGCGGCGGGCCGCAACGCGAGGAGCTCGCCGGTGTTCGGGTCCGAGCCGTGGTTCTTGCTCACCGTGTAGGGCCCGTAGGTTCCGGTCGAGGCCTGCAGTGCGTAGTACAGGCCGACCGCGGTGTCGTTGCCCGTGGTCGTAGAGGAGTTGAAGGCCTGGGTGTAGCCGCCCAACGCGCCGAAGGTATCGTTGTCGGTGCTGTGGGCGATGAACACCAGCATCGCGTTCGCCGCCGTGGTCGCCTGCGTACCCGAGGTGACGGAGTTCGCGTTCTGGTAGGAGTAGTTGGCGGCGACTAGCGGCGAGGTGAAGAACGGGTTCGACGTATCGACGCCGCTGAAGGACGCGATCTGGGCGATGAGCGAATTGCAGCTACCGGACTGCGTCAACGTGGTCGGATCGCCGCCGGTGGCGATGCGCCAGTAGATCGCCGATGTCAGGTTGGTTCTCGGGTTGACGAGGAAAAGCTGCGTCCACCCGGTCGCTGACAGGGTCGGCGAATCGCCCGCGGTGACCGTCATGATCAACAGATCGCCCGCCGCCGCACCGCCCGGCAGACCGGGCGAGATCGAGCCGCAGGTGTTGCGCGAATCCGCCGTGCCGGCGCCGACGTAATTGATGCCCCCGGCCGGAATAGTCGCGATGCCGGCGGACGTGGCGGCGCGGAAGGCGATCTGCGCCTGCGCGCTCGGCAGCGCGCCTGCGCACAGTAGCGCCACGGCGCAGCCCGCGACGCGCAGCGTCCTCAGCTTACGGCGTAAGCTCTTCATCACTCTGCAATTTACACCATCGACGGCACCGCCCATCCGCCGCCCGTCGCCCGCCGCGCACCGTCCGGGGCAAATTATCGTTTCCTTGCAAACGCAGCTGCGCCCGGGCCGTGGCACAATTTCCACCATGTCCGAAGACGCCGTCACGCTCAGGCTCGCCGAACCGCACGACGCGCAGGCGATCGCGCTCATGTCGCGCGACCTGGTCGAAGCGGGGCTGGGGTGGAAGTACGACGCACCGCGCGTGCTGCGCTCGATCCGCGAGCGCGACACGGTAACCCTGGTCGCCTGCGAGCGCACCGCCGTGATCGGCTTCGCGATCATGGAGTTCGGCGACGAGCGCGCGCACCTGGTGCTGCTCGCGGTGCACCCGGCGCAGCGCCGCAGCGGCGTCGGCCGGCAGCTGCTGCGCTGGCTGCTCGAGTCGGCGCAGACCGCCGGCATCGGCAGCGTGCACCTCGAGCTGCGCGCACGCAACGAAGCCGCGCGCGCGTTCTACCGCGCGATGGGATTCTCCGAGTCGGTGCTGGTGCCCGGCTACTACCGCGGCCGCGAGGCGGCGCTGCGCATGCTGCGCGTGCTGCGCGTGCCGGGGCCGCCTCCCTACGTCTGGCAGCCGCCCGCCCTCGGGCAGAAATGACCCCGCTCAACGAGCTTGGAGCAGCCGGGCTCGTTGCTCGCCTCGCCAGCGGCGAGCTCAGCGCGGAACGCCTGGCGCAGGCCTGCCTCGAGCGCGCCGCGCTGCGCGAGCCGGTGGTGCGCGCCTTCGCCCGGCTCGAGCCCGAGCGGGTGCTCGAGGCCGCGCGCGCGCTCGACCGCGCCGGCGCGCGCGGCCCGCTGCATGGCCTGCCGCTCGGGGTGAAGGACATCATCGACACCTTCGATCTGCCGACCGAGTACGGCTCGCCCATCTACGCCGGGCACCGCCCCGCGGCGGACGCCGCCTGCGTCGCGCTCGCCCGCGACGCCGGCGCGCTGGTGTTCGGCAAGACCGTGAGCACCGAGTTCGCGACCCATCCGCCGGGCCCGACCACCAACCCGCACGACGCCGCGCATACCCCGGGCGGATCGTCCTCCGGCTCGGCGGCGGCGGTGGCCGATCGCATGCTGCCGCTCGCCTTCGGCACCCAGACCGGCGGCTCGGTGATCCGGCCGGCCGCGTTCTGCGGCGTGGTCGGCTACAAGCCGAGCTTCGGTTTGCTGCCGCGCACCGGCGTCAAGGCGATCTCGGACAGCTTCGACACGGTCGGCGTGTTCGCGCGCGCGGTCGAGGACGCCGCGCTGCTGGTCGCCGCGCTGAGCGGGCGCGACGCGCTGCGCATTCCGGCGTCGCTGAACGCGCCCAGGCTCGGCCTGTGCCGCACCCCGCAGTGGCCCGCAGCGCGGCCCGAGACGCACAAGCTGTTCGACGAGCTGCCCGCGCGCCTGGTGCGCGCCGGCGCGCGCGTCGGCGCGCTCGAGCTGCCGGCGGTGTTCGCACCGCTCGCCGACCTGCACGGCACGATCTGGGACTACGAGATCGCGCGCTGCCTGGCCGACGAGCACCGGCGCCACCGCGACATGATCCGCGAGCCGCTGCGCGGCCAGCTCGAGCGCGGGCGCGGCGTGAGCGGCGAAGCCTACGACGCCGTACGGCAGGTGGCGAGCGAATGCCGCCGCCGGCTCGCCGACGCCATGCACGACTTCGACGCGCTGGTAGTGCCCTCCGCGCCGGGCGAAGCACCCGAAGGGCTCGCCTCGACCGGCGACTCGGTGTTCAACCGCGTCTGGACGCTGCTGCACGCGCCCTGCGTCAACGTGCCCGCGGGGCGCGGGCCGAAGGGGCTGCCGCTCGGGATCCAGCTGGTCGGGCGCTTCGGCGACGACGCCAGGGTGCTCGCCTGCGCGCACTGGATCGAGATGTCGTGACAGCGCCGCTGCCCGTCGTATTCGTCTCCCACGGCTCGCCGATGCACGCGCTCGATGCCGGCGCCGCGGGCGAAGCCTGGGCGGCGCTCGGACGCGAGCTGCCGCGGCCGCGCGCGATCGTCATCGTCTCGGCGCACTGGGAAACCGACGTCCCGGCGCTGACCGGCGCCGCGCGTCCGCAAACGATCCACGATTTCTACGGCTTTCCCGAGCCCCTGTACCGCATCCGCTACCCGGCGCCGGGCGCGCCCGCGCTGGCCGCGCGCGCCGCGGCGCTGCTCGAGGGCGCGGGCTTGGCCGCGGAAGTGGACCCCGCGCGCGGGCTCGACCACGGCGCCTGGTCGCCGCTGCTGCACGCCTACCCGCGCGCCGACGTGCCGGTGGTGCAGCTGTCGCTGCAGAGCGCGCTCGGCACCCGGCATCATCTCGCGCTCGGGCGCGCGCTCGCGCCGCTGGCCGGCGAAGGCGTGCTGCTGATCGGCTCCGGGCACATGACGCACAACCTGCGCGACTGGGTCCGCAGCGGGCAGGTCGCGCCCCTTGCCTACGCACAGGAGTTCCAGGCCTGGGTCGCCGATCGCGTCGCCGCGCGCGAGCTCGAGGCGCTCGCCGACTACCGCGCGCGCGCGCCGCACGCCGTGCGCGCGCATCCGAGCGAGGAGCACTTCCTGCCGCTCTTTTTCGCTCTCGGCGCCGCCGCGGAGCACGGCCGCGCCGAGCGGCTCTACGACGGCATCGAAGGCGGCGCGCTGGCGATGGACGCCTGGCTGTTCCGCCCCGCCGGCGCCTAGTGCGCGTCGTAGAGCTTGATCAGCGCGGTGCTGTCGAGCTCGGTGTGGCCCAGGTGCGCGAGCATGCGGAACAGCGACAATGCCTGCGCGGTCATCGGCGTCGGCGACTTGGTCGCGGCGGCGAACTCGTGCACCATCTCGAGGTCCTTGAGCAGCTGGCGCACGTAGCCCTGCGGCGCGAACTCGCGCTTGACCATGCGCGGATAGAAGCGCTGCATCAGGTTCGAGTCGGCCAGCCCGCCCGCGAGCGCCTGCGGCACCTTCGCCGCGTCGAGGCCGGCGCCCTCGGCGAGCACGATCGCCTCGGCGAGCATCGCGTGCCCGATCCCGACCACCAGCTGGTTGATCATCTTCGCCGCCAGCCCGCTGCCCACCGGCCCCAGGTGGGTGCAGCGCGCCGAGACGTCCTTCAGCAGCGGCAGCGCGCGCTCGATCTCGGCGCTCTCGCCGCCGGCCATGACCGTCAGCGTGCCGTCGCCCGCCGCCGGCGGCCCGCCCGAGACCGGCGCGTCGATCCACCCCGCGCCGCCCGCCGCGCGCAGCTTGCCGGCCAGCTCCTTCGCCTTCGCCGGCGGGATGGTCGAGAAGTCCACCACCAGCTGCGGTGCCTTGAGCGCCGACGCGGCGCCGCCCTCGCCCAGGACCGCGCTCTCGAGCGCCGCGACGGTCGGCAGGTTGAGCAGCAACAGGTCGGCGCCGCGCGCCGCCTCGGCGGGTGAGCCCGCAGCTTGCGCGCCCGCCGCCCGCACCGCCGCCATCCTGTCGGCGACGATGTCGTAGGCCGTCACGGCGTAGCCGAGCGACAGCAGGCGTTTGAGCATCGGCAGCCCCATCAGGCCGACGCCCACGTATCCGATTGCGGGCTTTGACATGAAATTCTCCCGGGGAAAGAAGCGCCGAAGTATAACGACGATGCGCGATCCGGCGCTGGCCGGTTGCCCGCGTGGAATGCTAATCTGCTGCGAAACTCGGGAGCGGAGTCAATGAAAGAACTCGGCACGGCGATCACGGGCTCGGCCTCGGCGCTGCTCGACCGGCTGGTCACCTATCTGCCGAGCGTGCTCGGCGCGGTGCTGCTGCTGTTCGCCGGCTGGTTCCTCGGTCGCCTGCTGCGCGCGCTCACGGTGCGCGGCGCGGTCCTGGCCGAAACCCTGCTCGCGCGCTTCGTCGCGCCGCGCGCGGCCGAGAAGCTGCGCTTCGGGCGCTCGGCCGCGGTGCTCGGCACGGTCGTGTTCTGGGTGGTGCTGCTGTTCTTCGTCACCGCCGCGACGCAGGTGCTCGGGCTGCAGACCTTCACCGACTGGCTCGCGCGGCTGCTCGAATACATCCCGACTTTCGCCGCCGGGCTGCTGATCATCGCCGTGGGCTACATCGTGTCCGGCTTCGTCGGCGACCTGACGCACGCCGCGGCGACCCGGCTCGCGCCGTCGCAGCGCACGATGCTCGCGCGCGTGGCGCAGGGCGCGATCCTCGCCGCCGCGATCCTGGTCGGCGCCGAGCAGGTCGGCATCCGCATCACCTTCCTCGCCATCATCGCCGGCGCGGTGTTCATGACCGTGGCCGGCGGCGTCGCCATCGCCATGAGCCTCGGCGCGCGCGGCTACGTCTCCAACCTGATCGGCGCGCATTACCTGCGCCAGTCTTTCGAGATCGGGCAGCGCATCCGCGTCGCCGGCCACGAGGGGCGGATCCTCGAGGTCACCACCACCGGGCTGCTGCTCGACGCCGACGGCGGGCGCGTGCTGCTGCCCGGCAGGATCTTCCACGACGAGGCGATCGTGCTGCTCGCGCCGGAGCGCGGCAATGGCTGATCCGGAACGGCTGACCCTCACCTACCTCGACGCGCATCCGGGCGATGCGGCGCGCGTGCTCGAGCGCATGCCCGTGGGCGAATGCGCGGCGCTGCTCGGGCGCGTGCCGGCGCGCGTCGCCGCGCCGGTGCTCGGCGCCATGCTCCCCACGGCGGCGGCGCACCAGATCGCCGCGCTCGACGATCGGCCGGCGATGGCGCTGCTCGCCGCGCTCGGGCCGCAGGCCGCGGTGACCATCCTGCGCCACGTCGCCGAGGCGCGCCGCCTGCGCCTGCTCGAGGGGCTGCCGACCGCGACCGCGCTCACCTCCCGCCTGCTGCTCGACTACGAGGAGGACGCGGTCGGGGCATGGACCGATCCGGACATCACCGCGCTGCTGCCCGAGACGCGCGTCGGCGAGGCGCTCGAGCGGGTGCGCCACGGCGGCGCCGAGCGCGTCGAGCGCGTCTACGTCATCGACGTGGAGCAGAAGCTGCTCGGAATGCTCGAGCTCACCACCCTCCTGCGCGCGCCGTCCGCGAGCCGGGTCGCGGATCTGGCGTCGATGCCTCCGGCCGCCATCGCCGCCAACACGCCGCTCGCCGCCGCCGCCAACCACCGCGGCTGGGGCGGCAGCGCGACGATGGTGGTGGTCGACCGCGGCGGGCGCCTGATCGGCGTCCTGCGGCGCGAAGCTCTGATGCGCGCCCTCGCGCGCGCGCCGGCCGCGCAGGCGGCGTCAGACGCGACGGTGGTCGGCGCGCTCGCGCGCGGCTACTGGGGCGCGGTGTCGGGGCTGTTCGCCGCCTGCCTCGCCGCGCTGCCGGCGGCACGTTCCGTCGCTGGATCGCCCGATGAGCGCTGAAGCCGCCTCCGCGGTGGCGGCGCTGAACCAGCGCTACCTGCTCGACTATCCGCACGAGGCGGCGCGCCAGCTCGAATCCATGCCGCCGCAGGACGTCGCCGAGCTGCTCGCGGCGCCCGCGCCGCACGCGGCGGCGCGCGCCTGGCAGGCGTTGTCGCCCGACGTCGCGGCGGCGGTGCTCGAGCTGGTGCCCGAAGCGCTCGCGCCGCACCTGCTGAGCGAGGCCGAGCCGGCCATGGCGGTCGCGGTGCTGGCGCAGCTCGAGGCCACGGTGCGAACGCGGATGCTGAAGCTGCTCGATGCGCAGGTGGCGCGCGAGCTGCGCGCGCTGCTCAAGTATCCGGAGGACTCGGCGGGACGCCTGATGGACCCGCAGGTGAGCCCGGTGCGCGAGGACCACACCGTCGCCGAGGCGCTGGCGCGGCTGCGCGCGCTCAAGCGCCGCGGCCTGCGCGAGATGTTCGTGGTCAACGCCGACGGCGTGCTCACCGGACGGGTCGAGATCCAGGATCTCGCGGTGAGCGACGACGGCCAGAAGGTGCGCGAGCTGGTGCGCGGGCTGGGCGCGACCGTGCGCGACCTCGATCCGCGCGAGGAGGTGGTCACGGTGCTGCAGCAAAGCCCGACCTCGTCGCTGCCGGTGGTGAACCACGCCGGACGCCCGGTCGGCGTCATCCGCCAGGCGGCGCTGGTGTCGGCGATCGAGGAAGAGGCGAGCGCCGACCTGCTGTCGATGGTGGGCGCGAGCCGCGACGAGCGCGCGCTATCCAGTCCCGCCTTCGCGGTGCGCAAGCGCCTGCCGTGGCTGCAGATCAACCTGCTCACCGCCTTCCTCGCCGCCGCGGTGGTCGGCATGTTCGAGGGCCTGATCGCCAAGTTCACCGCGCTCGCGGTGCTGCTGCCGGTGGTCGCGGGCCAGTCCGGCAACGCCGGCGCGCAGGCGCTGGCGGTGACCATGCGCGGGCTGTTCCTGCGCGAGATCAGCCTGCGCCACTGGCCGCGGGTGCTCGGCAAGGAGGCCCTGACCGGGCTCGTCAACGGCATCGCGGTCGCGGCCACCGCCGCGCTCGGCGTCTACGTCTGGAGCCGCTCGCCCGGCCTGGCGCTGATCTGCGTCATCTCGATGGTGATCTCGATGGTGATCGCCGGCCTCGCCGGCGCCGCGGTGCCGATCCTGCTGCAGCGCTTCGGCCAGGATCCCGCGACCGCGTCGTCGATCATCCTCACCACGGTGACCGACGTCGCCGGGTTCTTCTCCTTCCTCGGCACCGCGATGCTGCTGTCGGCCTTCCTCGGCTGAGCCCGCCCGGCTAGTCCTGCGGCACGAACCTGGCGCCGAACACGGGCTCCTTGTGCGGGATCGGCGGCAGCGCCCAGGTGCCGGTCGCCGGCGGGCGGATGTTGGCGTCGACGTGGACGTCGACCAGGCAGGGCTTGCCGAGCTTGATCGCGTGCTCCAGGGCGCCGGCGAAGTCCTGCGACTTCTTCACCGTCACGCCCTCGACGCCGGCGGCGCGCGCCCAGGCGGCGAAGTCGGGGTTGTAGGGCTTGCCTTCGGGCCCCTCGTAGAAGCCGGTGCCGATCTCGCGCCCGTCGAACAGGCCGTACTGGATGTCGCGGATCGCGGCCCAGGAGAAGTTGTTCCACACTACCCACACCGCCGGAATGTTGTACTCGACCGCGGTGCACAGCACGTGCGGCACCATGGTGAAGCCGCCGTCGCCGCAGATCGAGACGCAGACCTTGTCCGGCGCAGCGAGCTTGGCCCCCAGGATCGAGCTCGGGCCGAAGCCCATGCCCGAGTAGCCCCAGGTGTTGAGCATCGCCTGCGGCCGGCGCGCGTTCCAGAACTGCATGTACCAGTTGTGGTGCACGCCCGAGTCGAGCGAGATGATCGCGTCCTCGGGCAGCACGGCCTGGCAGTCGGCGACCACGCGCTCGGGGCGCATGGGCGAAGCGTGGATGTCGAAGTTGGGCGCGACAAAGGCCTCCCACTCCTTTTTCCAGCCCGCGATCTGCGCGTGCCACTCGGCCAGGCGCGGGCCGCCCTCGACCTTCCTCGCCGCGAACGCGCCCAGCAGCTGCTCGAGAAAGGCCTTGGCGTCGGCCAGGATGCCGAGGTCGGGCGGGTAGTTGCGCCCCAGCTCGGCGTGATCGACGTCGACCTGGATCAGCTTGCTGTGCGGGAAATTCCACGAGTAGCCCGGCAGCCACGACGAGGAAGAGCGGTCGTCGAACCTGCCGCCGATCGCCAGCACCAGGTCGGCGTGGCGCCCGGCCTGGTTGGCCGGGTAGGCGCCGTTCCTGCCGATGAAGCCGAGCGAGAGGGGGTGCTCCATGTCGAGGCAGCCCATGCCGTTGGGCGAGCTGATGACCGGGATCGCAAGCTTCTTCGCCAGCGCGGTCAGCTCGTTCGATGCTTCCGACAGCGTCACGCCGTGGCCGATGAACATCACCGGGCGCTTCGCCGCGAGCAGCATCTCGAGCGCCTTCTTCACTGCCTCGTTCGAAGCGCCGCTCCTGCGCGAGAGGTAGCCGTTCCACGGCGCCTCGAGCTGGGCCTCGGTCTCCTCGCGGAACACGTTGAACGGGATGTCGACGTTGACCGGCCCCGGGCGGCCGCTGGTCATGGTGGTCGCAGCCTGGCGCAGCGCGAGCGGCAGCATCTCCGCCCGCGTCGGCTGGAAGCTCCTTTTCACCACCGGCCGCACCACGTTCGGGTAGTCGGCCTGGTTGTGCCGGTTGAGCTCCTGGAACGGGCCGCGGTTGAACTGCGAGGTCGGCACGTTGGCGGTGATCGCAAGCAGGGCCGACGAGTCGGTCTGCGCCACCGCCAGCGCCATGATCAGGTTGGCCGAGCCCGGCCCGGTCGAGGTGAGCGTCGCCACCGGCTTGTGCTTGACCCGGAAGTAGCCGTCGGCCATGTGGCCGGCGACCTGCTCGTGGCGCGGCGAGACCAGTTTCACCTTGTCGGCCACGTCGTACAGCGCGTCGAGCAGGCCGACGTTGCCGTGGCCGCAGATGCCGAACACGTAGGGGATGTTTTCCTTCACCAGGAACTCGGCGATCAGCTCCGCACCTTTTCTTTTTGCCATGGTCGCTCCGCTATTCAGGAAGTTGCCCGTTGCGCCGCCGCGCTGGCGCCGGCGATCCTGCCGAACACCGAGCCGTTGGTGAGCCCGGTGCCGCCGGGGTAGTTGAAGTAGAAGATCCCGCCCACCAGCTCTCCCGCGGCGTACAGGCCGGGTATCGGTTCGCCGTCGGTGCTGATCACGTTCGCCCCGGTGCCGATGCGCAGCCCGCCGAAGGTGAAGGTGATGCCGCAGGTCACGGCGTAGGCCTCGTACGGCGGGGTGTCGAGCACGTTGGCCCAGTTGGACTTGGGCACCGCCAGCCCTTCGGTATGGCGCCCGTCCTTGAGATTGGGGTTGAAAGGGATGTCGCTGCGCACCGCGGCGTTGTAGGCTCGAATCTCGGCCAGCGCCGCTTCGGCGTTCACGTCGTCGAGCTTGCCGACCAGCTCCTCCAGCGTGTTGGCGCTGGCCTTGGTCACCTGCTTGATCTTGTACTCGTCGCGCAGCAGGTGCTTGACCTTCTGGTCGAACACCTGCCAGGCGAACTGCCCCGGCTGGTTGAGGATCACGCGGCCGTACTTGGCGTAGGTGTAGTTGCGGAAGTCCGCGCCCTCGTCGACGAAGCGCTTGCCTTCGGCGTTAAGCATGATGCCGAACGGGTACGAGTGCTTCTGGAACTGGTCGCCCACCGCGAGGTCGCCGAACTCGGGCGCGTTGCGCTCCCAGCCCACCGCGTGGCAGCCAGACCAGTTTCCCACCGGCGCAGCGCCCGCGTCGAGCGCCATGCGGATCACGTCGCCGGTGTTGAAGCGCGTGCCGCGCACCTTGGCCAGCTCCCAGCCCGGGCCGAGGTAGCGCGCGCGCCACTCGGGGTTGGACTGGAAGCCGCCGCCCGCGAGCACCACGCTCCTGGCGCGCACCTCGACCGTCTTGCCTTGCTTCTTCAGCCGCACGCCGTGCACGCCCGCATCGTCTACGATCAGCCCGGTCGCGCGCGCGCGGTACCAGATCTCCACGCCGTGCTTGCTGGCCGACTTGGTCCAGCCCTCGACCAGGCCTTCGCCGCCGCCCACGGCCTCGACCGTCAGCCCGCCCCAGAACTTGAACTTGCCGTCGACCTTGAACGCCTGCCGGCCGTAGATCGGCGCGAAGCGGATGCCCTTGTCGCGCATCCACAGCAGCGTCTCGAGGCTCTGCTTGACCAGGATCTCGGTCAGGTCGGGATCGCAGCGGTACTGCGTGACGCGGCCCATGTCGTCGAGGAACTGCTCCTCGGTGTAGGTGCCGAAATCGGTGCGCGCGACTTCCTCGTCGGTCAGGTCGGGCATCAGGCGGCGCAGGTCGTCCACCCCGCGGTAAGCCACGCGCATCGCCCCGGCGGTGAAGCGGGTGTTGCCCCCGGCTTCGTCTTCCGGCGCGCGCTCGAGCACCAGCACGCTGGCGCCCTTCTCGCGCGCGGCCAGTGCGGCGCAAAACGCGGCGTTGCCGCCACCTACCACTATGACGTCCCAGATCTTCGGCGCCATGCTCAGGATGCCTTCTGTCTTGTTAGGTTTTTCATATTACCAAATGAATATTCACTATGTCGGTTTTTGAGCGAACCTGGGTTATCATCGCATGCAACGGGGGCTTGTCGGCCACTCCGACCGAGGGAGCACTGATGTCCAAACCGGATCTTGCGCGCTTGCGAATGCTGATCGGCGGCGAGTGGCGCTTGGGCGCGAGCGAGCGCGACATAGTCGACCCGTACCGCGGCGAGCGCGTGGCGCGGGTGCCCGAATCCTCGCTCGCCGACCTCGACGATGCGCTCGCGGCGGCGCTGGCGGCGAAGCCCAAGGTGGCCGCGATGCCGGGCTACGAGCGCGCGGCCCTGCTGCGCCGCGTGAGCGAGCGGCTGGTCGCGCGCGCCGACGAGATCGCGCAGATCATGTCGCGCGAGACCGGCAAGGCGATCAAGGACGCCAAGGCCGAAGTGGTGCGCTCGCAGGACACGCTGCTGCTGTCGGCCGAGGAGGCGATCCGCATCCAGGGCGAGCAGGTGCCGCTCGACGGCACCGCCATGGGCGCGGGCAAGCTCGCGCTGCTGCTGCGCTTTCCGGTCGGCGTGGTGGCGGGCATCACGCCGTTCAACGCGCCGTTCAACCTCGCCTGCCACAAGATCGCGCCGGCGCTCGCCGCGGGCAATTCGATCGTGCTCAAGGCGCCGCCGCAGGCGTCGTGGGTGGTGAGCAAACTGGTCGAACTGTTCGTCGAAGCCGGCACCCCGCCGGGATTCGTCAACCTGCTCTACGGCAACACCGTGGGACCGGCGCTGGTGCGCGATCCGCGCGTCGATTTCGTGACCTTCACCGGCTCGAGCCGGGTGGGCGCCGAGATCAAGGCCGCGAGCGGGCTGCGGCGAGTCGCGCTCGAGCTGGGCGGCAACGGCCCGACCATCGTGCACGAGGACGCGGACGTCGCCGAGGCCGCACCGCTGTGCGCGCGCAATTCGATGCGCCTCGCCGGCCAGAGCTGCATCTCGGTGCAGAACGTCTACGTGCACCAGAGCCTCTACCGGGACTTCGTCGAGCGCGTCGCGGCCGAGGTCGCCAAGCTGCGCCTGGGCGACCCGCTCGATGCCGCGACCGACGTCGGCACGCTGATCGACGAGGGCGCGGCGAAGCGCGTCGAGCAATGGGTGGACGAGGCGCGCGCCGGCGGCGCGCGCGCGCTCACCGGCGGCAAGCGCCACGGCGCGGCCTACGAGCCGACCGTGCTGGTCGACGTCTCGCGCACGATGCGCGTGGTGTGCGACGAGGTGTTCGGCCCGGTCGTGACGCTGCAGCCCTACAGCGACCTGCGGGCGCTGTTCGAGGAGATCAGCGCCAGCCCCTATGGCCTGCATTGCGGCATCTTCACCAAGTCGCTCCAGGTCGCGTTCCAGGCGATCCGTGCGCTGCGCGTCGGCGGCGTGATCGTCAACGGCACCTCCACCTGGCGCACCGACCAGCTCGCCTACGGCGGGGTCAAGTCGAGCGGCATCGGCAGGGAAGGGCCGAAGTACGCGATCCGCGACATGACCGACGAGCGGCTGGTATTGTTCAATCTATGAGCGAAGTCGAGGCGAAAGTCGCGGGCGGCGCCGGCGAGCCGGCCAAGGAGCGCGCAGGCATCCAGTCGATCGAGCGCGCGTTCGCCATTCTCGAGGAGGTCGCGCGCCACCGCGACGGCATCGGCCTCGCCGAGCTCGCCAAGCGCGTCGGGCTGCACAGCAGCACCACCTTCCACCTCGTCAGGACCATGGTTCAGCTCGGCTACGTCAACCAGCCCAAGGACTCGAAGAAATACCGCATCGGGCGGCGCATGTTCACGCTCGCGGCCGGGGCGCTGGACGAGATCGAGCTGGTCAACATCGCCACCCCGGTCCTGGAGAAGCTGACCCTCGACACCGGCGAGTCGAGCCATTTCGCGATCCGCTCCGGCGAGGACATCGTGGTGGTGGCGAAGACCGCGGGCAGCGGCATGTTCCAGCTCGTCGACCGCTCGGGCGCGGTGCGGCCGGCGCACGCGACCGCGCTCGGCAAAATGCTGCTCGCGGCGCTCGAGCCGCCGGAGCTCGAGCGCTTCCTCGACGCGCGCGAGCTGCGCAGCTTCACCCCCAAGACCATCGTCGAGCGCCAGGCGCTCGAGCGCGAGCTGGACGAGGTGCGGCGCAAGGGCATCGCCTACGACGACGGCGAGTTCGACCCCGAGGTGCGCTGCGTCGCGGTGCCGGTGCGCGATTTCGCCGGCCGCGTCATCGGCGCGATCGGCATCTCGGGGCCGATCTGGCGCCTGTCGCTGCAGGCCCTGCAGGACAGGTCGGCCAAGGTGCGCGACGCGGCCGCGCGGCTCTCCGCCGAACTGGGCGCGCGCGCGGCGGCCTGACAACCATTTCTTTGCATCGCCAAGGGAGAGCACATGCAGCTGCAAGGCAAGAGCGTAGTCGTGGTCGGCGGCTCGTCCGGGATCGGCCTGGCGACCGCGGCGCTGGCGAAAGCGGAGGGCGCGTCGGTGACGATCGCCTCGCGCTCGGCCGAGCGCCTGCGCGCCGCGGGCGAGGGAATCGGCGCGCGCGGCATCGTGGCCGACGTCACCAGCGACGCCAGCGTCGAGGCGCTGTTCAAGGACTGCGGCAAGGTCGACCACGTCGTGGTGACCGCGGCGCAGCTGCGCTCCGGGCCGATCAAGACGCTTTCGATCGAGGACGCCAAGGCAACCATGGAAAGCAAGTTCTGGGGCGCCTGGCGGGTGGCGCGCTGCGCCGACATCGCGCCCGGCGGCTCGCTCACCATCGTCACCGGCTTCCTCAGCATCCGGCCGCGCTCGGGCGCGGCGATCGTCGGCGCGGCCAACGGCGCGCTCGAGTCGCTCACCAAGAGCCTGGCGCTCGAGCTCGCCCCGGTGCGCGTCAACGCGGTCTCGCCCGGCATCATCGATACGCCGATCCGGGCCGCGATGCCCGAGGAGGCGCGGCGCAAGATGCTCGAGCAGACCGCCGCCGCGCTGCCGGTGAAGAGGGTCGGCAGCAGCGAGGACATCGCGCGCCAGATCCTGGCCTTCATGACGATCGGCTTCGCCACCGGCTCGATCGTCTTCCTGGACGGCGGAGGGTCGATCGCATGAAGCTCTGGCACTCCGGCCCGTCGCCGTTCGCGCGCAAGGTGCGTATCTGCGCGATCGAGCTCGGCCTCGCGGCGCGCATCGAGGAGATCGCGGTCACGGTCGCGCCGAGCAAGCCGAACCTCGAGCTCGCGCGCCGGAACCCGCTGATCAAGGTGCCCGCGCTCGAAGCGGAGGACGGCAGCGTGCTGTACGACTCGCGCGTGATCTGCGAGTACCTCGACGCGCTCGCCGGCGGCAACCGGCTGTACCCCGCCGCGGGCGCCGCGCGCTGGGATGCGCTGCGGCGCCAGGCGCTCGGCGACGGCGTCATGGATGCGGGGATCCTGCGCCGCTACGAACTGGCGCTACGCCCCGAAGCGCTGCGCTGGGCCGACTGGCTGGCGGGCCAGCAGGCCAAGGTCGATCACGGCCTCGACGCCGCTGAGCGCGAGGCCGGCGGCTGGGGCGAGGCCTTCGACATCGGCCACCTCACGCTCGCCTGCGCCCTCGGCTGGCTCGACTTCCGCTTTCCCGATTCCGGCTGGCGCAACGCGCGGCCGCAGCTCGGCGCCTGGTACGCCCGCGTATCGGCCCGCCCGTCGCTGGCGCAGACCACCCCCAGCGCATAAATGTGTCTTGCGCCGGAGCGACAGTTATCCAATACTATGAAGTGCGATACGACATTATGAAATAACATCCGGCCGCTTCGGCCGAACGACAGGAGGAGAGGAGCGATGGACAGCAATCAGAAAGACGGCAAATCGACGCCGCATTTCGGCGACCGCAGAAGGGTATTGCAGGCAGGCGTCGCGGGCGCGGTGGCGCTCGGCTTTCCAGCGATCGTTCGCGCCCGTTCGGACGCGATCAAAATCGGCCACCTGACGCCGAAGACCGGTTTTCTCGGCGCGCTCGGCGGCTGGGCCGAGCTCGGCATCATGCTGGCCGCGGAGGAGATCAACGCCGCCGGCGGGGTCATGGGACGCCAGCTCGACGTGAGGTCGGAGGACTCGGTCAATCCGGCCACTGCCGCGACCAAGGCCCAGCGCATGCTGGAACGCGACAAGGTGGACGTGCTGATGGGCGAGATCAACTCGGCCTCGGCCAAGACCATCATGCAGGTGGCGGCGCGCAACCGGCGCCTGTTCATGCAGATCGGCGCAAGGTCGGATGCGCTGCGCGGCGCGAACTGCAACCGCTACACCTTCCACGTCGACATTCCCGTCACGGTGATGGTGAACGCCGAAGGCCAGGGGCTGCTGCGCGAAGGCATGATCAAGGGCCAGCGCGTCTACGCCCTGACCTCGGACTACCTGTTCGGCCATGACCTGGCCAAGGCGGCGAGGAAGTTCGTCACCAAGCATGGCGGCACCGTCATCGGCGACGAGCTGATCGCGACCAGCGCGACCGACTTCAGCCCCTACCTGCTCAAGATCCGGCAGGCGAAGCCAGACCTCGTCGCAACCAACCTCGGCGGCAACCAGGTCACCAACTTCGTCAAGCAGTACGCCGAGTTCGGCCTGCCCTACCCGGTCGCCGGCTTCAACCTCAACACCGCGGACGCCTGGGCGGCGGGCGCCGGCAACCTCGGCGGCATCTGGCCCACGGTCTGGCACCACCATATCGACACCCCGGGCACCAGGGCTTTCGTCGCCGCGTTCCGCAAGAAGTACGGCAAGACGCCCGAAAACCACGCCTGGATCGAGTACGTCTCGCTGCACGTCATGGCGCGGGCGATGAACGAGACCAAGGGGACCGACAACGAGAAGCTGATCGCCTTCTTCGAGAAGGAGCCGAAATTCGACCTGCTGAAGACGCGCATGGGCTACTTCCGCAACTGGGACCACCAGATGCAGCAGGAGGCCTACACCTTCACGGTCAAGAAACCGGGCACCTACAAGGAGGCGTGGGACTTCCTCGAGTTCAGCGCGCCGATTCCGGGCCCCGACCAGCCGCTGGAGCTTCTCGCCCCGACCAGGGCCGAGAATCCCTGCACTTTCTAGCCGGGCCCCCGGGCGCGGGGGCGGCTGACGCACCCGCGTTCGGGGCATGAACATGCAGCTCCTGTTCCTGCTGGAGCAGGTGGTGAACGGCCTCGTGCTCGGAGGCTACTACCTGCTGATCGCGCTCGGCCTGTCGCTGATCTTCAGCGTCGGCGGCGTCGTCAATCTGGCGCACGGCGCGTTCTACGCGCTGGGCGCATACGTCTCGATCGAGGTCGCGAGGTACCTGGGCTTCGGCGCGGGGGTCGTGATCTCGCCCGTCGCGGTGGCGCTGCTCGGCATCCTGTTCGAGCGCTTCATCCTGCGCCGCTTCTACACCGCGGACCCGATCCTGTCGCTGCTCGTCACCTTCGGCCTCGCCCTGGTGACGGAGCAGGCGATCAGGATCATCTGGGGCTCGGCGCCGCTTCCGGCGTCGATGCCCCGCGCCCTGAAGGGCAGCGTGGTGCTGGGCGATTTCCTGTTCTCGCGCTACCGGCTGCTGCTGCTCGCGGTGGTCGCGCTGGTGCTCGCCGGCATCTGGCTGCTGCTCAACAAGACCTCGTTCGGGCGCGTCGTGCGCGCGGGCATCCAAAGGCCCGACATGGTGGCCGCGCTCGGCATTCGGCTGCAGCCCTACATGACCGTGATCGTCATGCTGGGCGTCGGCATGGCGGCGCTGGGCGGGGCGCTGTTCGCGCCCATCGCCCTGGTGCACCCCGCGATGGGGGCGGAGATCATCGCCGTCGCCTTCGTCGTGGTCGTCATCGGCGGCCTGGGCAGCTTCTGGGGCGTGGTGCTCGCGGCGCTGCTGGTGGGCGTGGTGCGCGGGGTCACCATCTTTTTCGTGCCGGCCGCCGGGGAAGCGTCGATGTACGTGCTGATGTTCGTGGTGCTGCTGTTGCGGCCGCGCGGGCTGCTCGGCGAGCGCATCGAGAAGTTCGAATGAAAGCCGCGTGGGCGCAGGCGAAGTTCCGCCCGCTGGTCGTCGGCGCGGTCGCTCTCGTGCTGCTGCCGTTCGCGATGCGCATGCTCGGCCTGGGCACCAACTCGGCTTCGCAGATCGTGTGCTTCGCGATTGCCGCGCTCGGCCTCAACATGCTGGTGGGATTCACCGGGCTCACGTCCTTCGGCCACAGCGCCTGGTTCGGCATCGGCGCCTACGCCGCCGCCATCGCCCAGAAGCAATGGTTCGGCGGACAGATCGCGCTGCCGATCCTGTTCTCGCTCGCTTTCGTCGCCGTGCTGTCGACCGCGGTCGGCGTCCTGATCCTGCGCCGGCGCGGCGTGTACTTCGCCCTGCTCACGCTGGCGTTCGTGGCGCTGGTCTATACCATCGCCTTCCGCTGGACCGAGCTGACCGGCGGCGAGGACGGCATCGGCGGCCTGCAGCGCGGCGGCTTCGGGCCGCTTCGCATGGACAACTCCGAGGTCTACTATGCCTACGTCGCCGTGATCGCGCTCGGCGTGCTGTACGCCCTGCTGCGCGTGACCCGCTCGCCGTTCGGTCACGTCCTGGTCGCGATCCGCGAGAACCAGCAGCGCGCCAGCTTCCAGGGTTACCACGTCGACCGTTACCGCCTCGCCGTGTTCGTGCTCTCCGCCGTCGTGACCGGGCTGGGCGGCGCGCTGCTGGGTTTCCTGAACTACCTGGTTTCGGCCGAGGCGGTCTCGGTGGAGTTGTCCGGCGAGCTGCTGGCGATGGTGGTGATCGGCGGCATGTACCACATCCTCGGGCCGGCGCTCGGGGTGCTGTTCTACATCCTGTTCCGCGAGCTGTTCTCGATCTGGACCTCCAACTGGCTGCTGTGGTTCGGCCTGGTGTTCGTCGGTTTCGTTCTGTATTCGCCCGAAGGCCTCGCCGGCATCTGGGTCAAGCTCAAGCGGCGCTGGCGGCCCGCGCCCGAGGAGGCGGCGGCGATGAGCGCGCGCCACATCGACGCGGACGCACCGCTGCCCGGGTTTCTGCGGCCCGGCGCGCGCCACAGCGCGGTGCTGGAAGTGGACGCGGTGTCCAAGCATTTCGGCGGCATCCGTGCCGTGGCGGGCGCGAGCCTCACGATCCACAGCGGCGAGATCCACGCGCTCATCGGCCCCAACGGCGCGGGCAAGACCACGCTGTTCAACCTGGCGTCGGGCATGTTCCCGCCGGACGCGGGCACGGTGCGCCTGAACGAGCGCGAAATCCAGCGCCTGACGGCGTACCGCATCTGCCGGCAGGGCCTGGCGCGCTCGTTTCAGATCACCAACCTGTTCAAGGGGCTGACGATCTACGAGAACCTGCGCCTGTCGCTGCAGGCGCGGCACGCGGCGCGCTTCAACGCCTGGCGCGACATCGACGGCTACCCCGAGATCGACGCCGAATGTGCGGAGCTGATCCGTTTTCTCGGCCTCGAGGGCATCGAATCGATCGCCGGCGGCGAGTTGTCCTACGGCGGCCAGCGGCTGCTCGACCTGGGCATCGCGCTGGGCTCCAAGCCGCAAGTGCTGCTGCTCGACGAGCCGCTGGCGGGCCTGGCGGCGGCCGAGCGCGAGCGGGTGTCGAAGCTGATCAAGACCATCGCCAGCAGTATCCCGGTGCTGATCGTCGAGCACGATATCGACCGCGTGCTCGGCTTCTCGCAGCGCGTCACGGTGATGAACCAGGGCGAGGTGCTGATGGCGGGCAGCCCCGGCGAGGTGCGCGCCGACCGGCGCGTGCAGCAGGTCTACACCGGAAGCGGGACGCCGCCCGTCAGCGGCCGCGCCGCAGGCGAGGTGCGCGAGCGGGCGCAGCTGCTGCGCTTCGAGCGCGTCAACGCGTTCTACGGCAAGAGCCACATCCTGAACGACGCCACGCTCGACGTGCGCGAGAACGAGATCGTCGCGCTGCTCGGGCGCAACGGCGCGGGCAAGTCGACGCTGCTCAAGACGCTCACCGGCCTGGTGCCGCCCGCCTCGGGCAAGATCGAATACGCGGGGCGCGACATCGCCGGCGTGCCCGCGCCGCAGATCGCGCGCATGGGCATCGGCTACGTGCCGCAGGGCCGCGGGCTGTTCGCCGGCATGACGGTGGCGGAGAACCTCGCGCTCGGGCGCCTGGCGCGCGCCACCGATGGCGCCAGCGGCGTGGTGTGGAGCGAAGAGATGATCTTCGAGTACTTTCCGCGCCTCAAGGAGCGCCTGCATGTCGCGGCCGACTACCTCTCGGGCGGCGAGCAGCAGATGGCGGCGGTCGCGCGCGCGCTGTCGGGCAACGTCAGGCTGCTGCTGCTGGACGAGCCGTTCGAAGGCCTGGCGCCGGCGGTGGTGCAGGAATTGTTCGGCGTCTTCGACCGGCTGCGGGGACAGGTCTCGATCGTGATCGTCGAGCACAACCTCGACCTCGTGCTCGCGCTCGCCGACCGCGTGTTCGCGCTCGAGCGCGGCGCGGTGTTCCACCAGGGCCCGGCCGGGCCGCTGCTGACCGATCTCGACTACCGCAAGCGGATTCTCTGGCTATGACGGGCGCGCAGGCGGCGCGTCGGGTTGCCCGGCGGACTGCCTGCTCGCGGGATCGATGTGGGCCCACGGGCGGGCGCTGGCGGTCCAGATGTTGGCCGTGATCTTCATGTTGTCGCCGCTGTCGAGCGTTCCGGCCCGCAGCACCACCGTCTCGGGCGCCGTGGCGCGCTGGCTATAGATGGGCGAGCCGCAATTGCCGCAGAAGAAGCGGTAGAGCGTGCGGCCGCTGGCGGCGGCGGCGTCGTAGCGCTTGGGCCTGCCCTGGGTGATGTGGAAGGCGGCGCCGGGGATCACCGCGTTGACGCTGCCGGCCGCGCCCGAGGCTTTCTGGCAGTGCGTGCAGTGGCAGGCGCGCAACTCTCTGATCGGCACGTCGACGGTGTAGCGGATCGCGCCGCACAGGCAGCTTCCGGTGAGCGGGGTGGTCATGGTGTCTCCTCCTTGCTGCGGAAGGTAGCGCATCGGCGCGACACGCGCCATCCCGGCGGTTATCATCGCAAGCGGGGAGACAAGGACCATGGCCGAGTACGAGCTCTACTGTTTCGGTGAATCGGGCAACAGCTACAAAGCGGCGCTGATGCTGTCGCTGTGCGCGCTCGACTGGGCGCCGCGCAGGGTGGCGTTCATGGACGGCGAGACGCGCGGCGAAGCGTTCCGCGGCGAGGTGAACGAGATGGGCGAATGCCCGGTGCTCTCCCACCGCGGGCGTCTGCTGAGCCAGTCCGGCGCGATCCTTGACTACCTGGTCCAGCGCAGCGGCCGCTTCGGCTGGTCGAACGACGACGAGCGGCGCGAGGTGCTGCGCTGGCTGCTGTTCGACAACCACAAGTTCACCAGCTACATCGCGAGCCACCGCTTCATGACCCATTTCATGAAGCAGGACAACGAGGTGACGAAGTTCTTCAAGGGGCGCGCCGAAGGCGCGCTCAAGATCGTCGACAAGCATCTCGCCGGACGCGAATGGATCACGCTCGAGCGGCCGACGATCGCCGACCTCTCGATGGCGGGCTACATGTATTACGACGGCGAGCTGGGATTCGATTTCGCCGCGTATCCGGGGATCGCCGCCTGGCGCGAGCGCATCCGCAAGCTGCCCGGCTGGAGGGGACCCTACCAGCTCATGCCGCGCGCGGCGACGTAGCCGAACACCAGGGCGGGCCCGAGCGTGATGCCGGGCCCGGGGTAGGCGCCGTCCATGATCGAGTTCATGTCGTTGCCGCAGGCGTACAGCCCCGGCAGCGGGCGGCCCTCGGCGTCGAGCACGCGCGCCTCGCCGTCGGTGAGCAGGCCGGCGGAGGTGCCCAGATCGCTGGGATAGAGCCGCAGCGCGTAGTACGGCGCCGCCTCGATCGGGCGCATGCACGGATTGGGCGCATTGCGCGCGTCGCCGAGGAAGCGCTGGTACGGGTTGCCGCCGAGCCCGAAGGCCGAGTCGACTCCGCGCCGCGCGTCGTCGTTGTAGCTCGCAACCGTGCGCTCCAGCCCGTCGGCGTCGATCTCGAGCGCGCCAGCCAGCTCACGCAGCGTGCGCGCACGGAAGAGATATCCGTTCCGTATATGGGATTCCAGCCCGAGCGTGAACGGGCGCACCGCCCCCAGGCCGTACTGCCACAGGCTGCGGCGGTCGCACAGCAGGCAGGCCGGGTTCGCCGCTTCGCCGGCGCGCAGCATCGCCAGCACGAACTGGTGGTACGAGACCGCCTCGCTGGTGAAGCGCCGGCCGTCGCGCGTGACCGCGATGATGCCGGGCTTGCCGCGGTCGGCGACGGTGTGCGGAAAGACGCCCTCGCTGCCGTCGGTGCGGCGAAAATGGGACACCGGTGCCCAGTACGCGTTGTGCGAGTTGCTCTGCGCGATCCTGCCGCCGACGGCGAGGCCGGCGCGAATGCCGTCGCCGCTGTCCTGCGCGCACACCGGCGAATGGGGCGAGACCGCCGCGGGCAGGAGTTTCGCGCGCAGCTCCGGGTCGTGCGAGAAGCCGCCGCCCGCGAGCACCACGCCTGCGCGCGCGCCCGGCGTCTCGCGCCGGCCGTTCGACTCGATCTCGACCCCGGCGGCGCGGCCTTCGCGCATCACGACGTTGAGGACGCGAGCGTTGAGGCGCAGCGACACCTTGAGGTCGAGCGCGGACTTGAGCAGCCGCCCGACCAGCGCGTTGCCGAGCACCAGCCGCGTGCCGCGCGCGGCGAACAGCCGCTGCCAGGCGTATTGCGCCACCAGGCCCGCGACCCGCGCCGCGGAGCGCGGCGAGCGCAGCACGGCGCGAAAATGCGGCAGGTCGGCGCGCGCCACCATCATGCCGTCGAACAGCATGAATTCGCGCAGCGGCCAGCGCATCAGGGCGAAGTCGCGGCCCAGCAGGCGGGCGTCGAAGTCGACCGGCTCGAGCACGCGCCCGCCGAGCGTCGCGCCGGGCAGCTCGGGGTAGTAGTCCGGGTAGTTGGTGACCGGGCGCAGGCGCAGCGAGGTGCGCGCCTCCAGGTACTCGATCGCCTCGCTCCCGCGCGCGAGAAAGGCTTCGCGCGCGCCCGGGTCGCGCGTCGGCGGCGCGCAGCGCTCGAGGTAGCGCCGGGCGTCGTCGACGCTGTCGGCGATCCCGGCGGCGGCCATCTTGGGGTTGGCGGGAATCCAGACCATGCCGCCCGAAACGGCCGTTGTGCCGCCCACCAGCGGCGACTTCTCGAGCAGCAGCGTTCTCAGGCCCTCGGCCGCGGCGACGCAGGCCGCGGTGAGCCCGGCGGCGCCGGCGCCGACCACGATCGCGTCGTACTCCGCGGCCGGCTGCATCGCGGCCGCTAGGCGTCGGTCGGCGGCGTGGTGACGACGATGAACACCAGGTCCGCGAGGCCGGTGTTGTAGATCGCGTGCTCGACGCCCGGCGGGATGAAGATGCAGTCGTGCGCGCGCACCACCCGTCGCGCGCCGTCGAGTTCCATCAGTCCCTCGCCGCTCAGGATGTGGTAGACCTGCTCCTGCACCTTGTGCCGGTGCGGCGCGACGTAGCCCTTGGGCTGGTAGCTCGAGATGCGGTAGTCGAGATGCCGCGTCGACGAATTCTGCGGGTTCACCAGCATTTTCGAGTGCGCGTCGTAGTGCTCGGGCGGCGTCTCCCACATGACTTCGGCGATGTTGCGCACAACGGCTGCGGGCTTTACGCTCATGTCTTCCCTCCCTTCTGAACGGACTTCATTCTAATGGTGAACCGCCGGCGCCGTGCCCGCCGCGAGGACCTCGGCTTGACCAAGGCCGAGTTTGCCGTCCTGCGGCGCCTGGACACACCGCAGAAGATCCAGGACTTCCTGTTCGGGCTGAAGCAGAACTTCGAGCCCAACGGCGACAGCTGCCGGCCGGTGCGGGTGGTGCTGCGCGAGCGCAACGCGCACTGCATCGAGGGCGCGATGCTCGCCGCGGCCGCGCTCTGGATCCACGGCGAGCCGCCGCTCTTGATGGACCTGCGCGCGGTGCACGACTTCGACCACGTGGTGGCGCTGTTCCGGCGCAAGGGCTTCTGGGGCGCGATCTCGAAGACCAACGGCGCCTACCTGCGCTGGCGCGACCCCGTCTACCGCAGCCTGCGCGAGCTGGCGATGTCCTACATGCACGAGTACTCCAACAAGCGCGAGTACAAGTCGCTGCGCGAATACTCGGTTCCGTTCGACCTGCGCCGCGTCGACCCGGCGACCTGGGCCAGCGGCGAGAAGGACGCCTGGGAGGTCGGCGACCTGATCGAGGAGGCGCGCCACTTCGACCTCGTGACGCGCGCCCAGGCCAAGGCGCTCACCCGCCGCGACCCCTTCGAGCGCATGGTGGGCGCGCTCCTTCAGTACCGCAAGCCGAAAAAGCGGATCAAGAAACGTACTTCTTGAAGAAGGCGACGGTTCGCGTCCAGGCGAGCTGCGCCGCGTCCTCGCGGTAGCGCGGCGTCGAGTTGTTGTGGAAGCCGTGCTGCGTGTCCGGGTAGCGGTACGCTTCGTAGCGCGCGCCGGCCGCTTTCAGCGCCGCCTCGTACTGCGGCCACATGCCGTTGATGCGCGGATCCTTGTCCGCGAAGTGAAGCAGCAGCGGGGCCTTGATCTGCGGCACCGATGAAAGCTCCGGCGCCGCGCCGTAGAACGGCACCCCCGCCTGGAGATCCGCGCCCAGCGCGACCGCGAGCCGGTTGACCATGCCGCCGCCCCAGCAGAAGCCCACCGCGCCGAGCTTACCGTTGGAGCGCGCGTGCGCCTTGACGAAGCGCGCGCTGTTGAGCATGTCGGTGCGAAGCTTCGCCTGATCGAGACCCGCCTGCAGCTGCCGCCCGTCGTCGTCGTTGCCCGGATAGCCGCCGGCCGGCGCGAGGCCGTCGGGCGCGAGGGCGAGGAACCCTTCGGTCGCCACGCGGCGCGCGACGTCCTCGATGTACGGGTTCAGCCCGCGGTTCTCGTGGATCACCAGCACCGCGGCAAACGGCCCCTGCCCCGCCGGCTGCACCAGATAGCCGCGCATGGCGCCGGAGTTGCCGCCCGGCGACGGATAGTCCACATAATGCGCCTTGATGCGCGGATCGGTGAACGAAACCGTCTGCGCGCGCGCGTAGCGCGGCAGCAGCGCCTGCGCCAGCGCCAGACCCCCGACCGTCAGCGCCGCGGCGCGCTTGAGGAACTCGCGCCGGTCGATGCCGCCGTGGCAGTACTCGTCGTAAAGGTCGTAGACCTGCTGCTCGATCGTGGTTGCCGCCGTCTCGCTCATTGCGCACTCCCGGGCGATATACTGTCCGGGGAGGAAATTACCATGCGCCGAGCCACGATCGTCCTGTCCCTGACAATCCTGTTGTCCGCCTGCGGCACATTCCAGATCGGCGGCAATTTCGACCTCGCCACCTTCGAGTCGAAGGTCGAGCGCGGCAAGACCAGGCAGGCGGACGTGCAGCGCTGGCTCGGCGCACCCGACAGCAGGGGCGTGTCGGTCGAGACCGGCGGCGAGCGCTACACGCAATGGACCTACTACTACGGCACCGGCAACCTGTCCGGCCCGACCAACGCCCGCGTCAAGCTGCTGCAGATCAAGTTCGACCGCGCCGGCGTGGTGCGCGCCTACAACTGGACCGGCGAACCCAAATAACGCTCTACGTCAATCACTTAGACCCTGTTACAGGCGATTACACTCGGTATCAGACGTTAACCGGGATCGTGTCGACAATGCTCCTGTGCCCGCCGTGCTGGGGCAGCAACCGGACAAAGGAGCCAGACATGAAACCGACCAAACTCGCCATCGCCGCAGTCCTCGGCGGCTCGCTGCTCGCGGCCGCGCCTGCCTTCGCCGACCCGGGCTACCGGCACGAAGGCCGCTTCGGCGACCGCATTTACAGCCGGGACAGGATGGACCGTGATCACGACCGGGCAAGGATGCATCGCGAGCAGCGGCATCCGCGCTACGTCGTCGAACGGAGGATCGTCGAGCGCCGGGTGGTGGTGCGGCGCCCGGTCGTGGTGTACCGCGAGCCGGCCCGGGTCTACTACGCCCCGCGGCACGCGCCCGTGTACTACGGCTACGCGAGCACCGCGGGCGCAGGCACGGTCGCCGGCGCGTTCGCCGGCGCGGTGATCGGCAGCCAGCTGGGCCACGGTTCCGACCGGGTCGCGGGCGCGGCGTTCGGCAGCGTGCTGGGCGCCGTGATCGGCAGCCAGCTCGACTACGGCCGCTACTAGGCGATGCGCAGCTCCTCGTCGAGCGGCCTGGCGGGAAAGTGGAACCGCACCGGGCCGTCGGGGAGCGCGTGCATGAACTGCTTCAGGTAGGGATCCTCCGAGGACGCGACCACCTCGGGGGTTCCCTCGCCGACGACCACGCCATCCGATATTACGTAGAGGTAGTCCACCACCTTGAGCGACTCGCTGACGTCGTAGGTGACGACGATCGAGGTGGTGCCGATGGCGTCGTTCAGCTTGCGCACCAGCTCGGCGATGACGTTGAGCGTGATCGGGTCGAGGCCGGCGAAGGGCTCGTCGTACATGGTCAGCATCGGGTCGGCCGCGATCGCGCGCGCCAGGGCGATGCGGCGCGACATGCCGCCCGAGAGGTCGGCTGGCATCAGGCCCTGCGCGCCGCGCAGGCCCACCGCCTGCAGCTTCATCAGCACCAGCTTGCGGATCAGCTCTTCAGGCAGCGCGTGGTGCTCGCGAATCGGGAAGGCGATGTTCTCGTACACCGAAAGGTCGCTGAACAGGCCGCTGGTCTGGAACATCATCCCCATCTCGCGCCGCAGCGCGTACAGGGCGTCGGTGTCGAGCTCGTGCACGACTTTGCCGTCGACCTTGATCCGGCCGCGAGAGGGCCGCAGCTGCCCGCCGATCAGCTTCAGCAGCGTCGTCTTGCCGCAGCCGCTCGCGCCGAGGATGGCGACCACCTTGCCGCGCGGGATCTTCAGGCTCAAGCCTTTGAAGATCTCGTGCTGGTTGTAGGCGAAATGCAGGTCTTCGATTTCGACGATGTTGTCGGCGGCCATGGCGCGCAGTTTAACCCGGCCGCGCGCCGCCGTTCGGCTGCAGCTTGACCCGCGTGCCGTCCTCCAGCGCATCCGACGGATAGACCACCACCGTTTCGCCGGGCTCGAGCCCCTGCTCGATCATCGCCTCGGAGCCGTTGCGCCGCGCCAGCTTGACCGGGCGCAGCAGCGCGCGCCCGCCTTCGAGCACGAACACCGCCCAGTCCTTGCCGCGGCGGAACAGCGCGCCCACCGGCGCCTTGACCGCGTCCTGCGCCCGGAAAGTGACGATGTGCGCCTCGACCCGGAAACCGTCGCCGATGGTCTGCACCTTGTCGAGCGGCTCGGCGAAATCGAGCACCACGTTGACGCGCTGCTCCTCGACGCCAAGCGCCGAGACCTTGGTGAACGCCGCGGGCTCGATGCGCCGCACCCGCGCCGCGAGCGGCGGCACGCCGCTGCCCAGCTCGATGCGCGCGGGCATGCCGGGGCGTATGGCGACGCCCTCCTCGGACAGCACGTCGACCACTGCCTCGAGGCTGCGCGGGTCGGCCACCTCGATCAGCGGCGCGCCGAGCGGCACCACGCCTTCGCTTTCCTGCACCACCTTCAGCACCGAACCCTTGATCGGCGACTTCACCTCCCAGCGCGCGCCGACGATCTTGCCCGCGCTCTCGGCGCGGTAGCGCACCAGCGCGGCGCGCGCCTGCTCCACGTCGTGCACCGCCGCGTGCTCGGCGAACCCGGCCGCCTCGCGTCCCTTCTCGGCGGTGATCAGCGCCAGGCGCGCCTGCTCGAGCGCGTTGGTGGAAATGTAGCCCTCGTCCGACAGCAACCTGGCGCGCTCGACGTCCGAGCGCGCCTGCGCGACCTGCGCCGCGGCCTTCTGCACCTCGGCCGCGGCGCGCAAGCGCTGCGACTCGGCCGCGCCGACCCGGGCCTCGAGCTCGCGCACGGTGCGCGCGTCGAGAAAAGCCGGCATGCTGGGCGTGAGCACGGCGACCACCTGCCCTTCCTCGACCGGATCGCCCGCCTTCAGCCCGATGCGATCGACCCGGCCGGCGAGCGGCGCCGACACCACGTAGCGCTCCCGCACCCGCGTCTTGCCGTCGTCGGACACCGTCTGCTCGAACGGGCCGCGCGCCACCTTCGCGGTCTCGACCAGCGCCGGCTGCGGCCGCAGCGCCCAGACCACCAGCGCGGCGAGCGCGGCGGCGGCGATTCCCAATGCAATCTTGTTTCGCGTTCTCATTCCCGGGTCTTCAACACGCCGACGAGGTCCAGATTATCGATCCGATTCCTAACTACCAGCGCGCTGGCGATGCCCGCCGCGACCGTCACCGCGCCGGCGAAGAGGTAAGTGTGCGGCCAGATCACGAGCGGAAACTCGAAGGTCTCCGGAATGATAAGCGAGACGATCAAGGCCGCGAGCCAGTAACCGAGCACGAATCCCGTCGGAATCGCGACCACGATCTCGAGCGCCAGCTCGCCGAGCAGCAGCAGCGAAACCTCGCCCCGCGTCATGCCGAGCACGCGCAGGCTGGCCAGCTCCCAGGCGCGCTCGGCGAGCTGGATGCGGGCGTTGTTGTATACCACCCCGACCACGATGGTGGCGGCGAAGGCGGTCAGGATGCCGGTGAAGAACAGCGCGTTGCGCGCGGTGGTGGCGCGGAAGCTGTCGAGCAGGGTGCGGGTCACGATCACCACCGCGGCCGCGGGAATGCCTTTCAGGCGCTCGAGCAGGGCCGGCTCCTCGGCGCGGTCGACCCGCAGCCCGGCGGCCGAGACCAGCGGCCCGTCGCGCGCCAGGCGATTGAGATCGTCGAGCCGCATGTAGGCGTTCATCCCGGCCATCTCGCGCACCGTGCCGCTCACGCGCAGCACGGCCTTGACGCGCCGGCCTTCGAGCATCTCGGCGATGAGCGTGTCGCCCGCGCGCACGCCCAGCCGCGCGGCCAGGCGCGTGGTGAGCAGCACGCCTCCCGGCGCCGGCCGGTGCTCGCGCAGGGCGTTGTCGAGCACGCGCTGCAGCTGGGCGTCTTCGCCGAGCCCGGTGAGCGCGGTGCGGTAGCTCCTGTGCCCCGCGCGCAGCAGCACCGGAATCGCGCGCGTGCCCTCGACCTGCTTCACCCCCGGCAGGCGCGCCAGTTCGCGGATCGCGGCGCGCTCGACCGGCTCCGGAAAGCCGACGAACACGTTCGCCCGCTGCACCATGTTGAACTGCACGTCCATGAAGTAATCGAGCGAGTCGTACCAGAACGCCGCGGTGATCAGGATCGCGACCGAGCCGGCGACGCCGATCACGGTGAACGCGGCGCGCAGCGGCTTGCGCTCGATGTTGCGCAGGATCATGCGCTGCCCGGGCGTGGCGAGCCGGGCGTAGCCCAGCCGCTCGATCAGCAGCGGCCTGAACTGCGCCGGCGACGGCGGGCGCAAGCCTTCCGCCGCGCGCAGCCTCACCACGCCGCGGATCGCGGCCAGCGCGCCGCCGTAGGCGGCGGCGAGCGCGATCCCGGTCCCGGCCAGCGCGACCTCGGGCAGCACCCTGAACTCGAAGCTCGGGAAGTGAAAGAAGTCGGACAGCAGCCCGGTCATCGCCCGCCCCAGCCAGTCGCCGATGCCGAGGCCGAGCGCCGCGCCCAGCAGCACGATCACGGACGCGAATCCCAGGTAGTGCCGGGCGATGGTGCGCTCGTCGTAGCCGAGCGCCTTGAGCGCGGCGATCTCGGTGCGCTGGGCGTAGACGTGCCGGTGCAGCACCACGTTGAGGATGAACGCCGCCACCGCGAGGAAGATCACCGGCAGCACGGTGCCCCACACGCGCTGCTCCTCGATCTCCTGCGACACGATCTTGTGCGAGATCTGGTCCTCGCGCCCGACCGCGCCCAGGCTGCCGTAGCGATCGAGCAGGCGGTCGAGCGCGGCGATCACCGCCGGCTGCGAGGCGCCGTGCGCCAGACGCAGCAGCACCGAGTTGAACGCGCCCTGCATGTCGAAGGCCGCCGCCAGCGCCTCGGCGTCGGTCCAGAACACGGCGAACCACTCGTCGTCGGGCATGCCGCCGCCGCGCGTGGCGTAGATGTATTCCGGCGACAGCACGGTGCCCACGATCGTCAGCCGCTCGAGCTTGCCGTTCAGCAGCACGGTGGCGCGGGTGCCGAGACGCAGATGGCGCGCCTCCATGAAGCGCTGGTTCACCACCACCTCGTTCTTCACCCCCGGCGCGGGCCAGCGCCCGGTCGTGAGCGTGAGCCGGTTCATGGCGGGCAGGTGCGCGAAGTCGACCCCGATCAGGCGCGCGATCATCGGCGGCAGGACGCCCTCGATCGAGAGCTGGGCGTCGAGCACCACCCGCGTTTCGACCTCCGACACGCCGGGGATGGCGCGTATCTGCGTCAGCAGCGAATCGGGGGCGCGCTTGACCCGCGAGAACACGTGCGGAAAGCGCGCGCCGTCGTAGTAGCGCTCGCGCGACGACAGCAGCGAGTCGTGGGTCGAGAAGGCGGCGATGAAGGCGCCGATGCCGCAGGCGATAACCAGCGCGATCGACACCACCTGGGTCTTCATCGCCCACACGTCGCGCGCCAGCTTGCGATTGAGCGCCTTCACCAGGAAATCTCCGACGCGGTCAGCTTGCGCTCCGGCCTCGTCTCCGCGACGATCCTGCCGTCGCCCAGCCGCAGCACGCGGTCGGCCATGCCGGCGATCGCCGCGTTGTGGGTGATCACCATCGCGGTGGTGCCGAGCTCGGCGTTGACCTTGGCGATCACCTCGAGCACCAGCTTGCCGGTCTGGTAATCGAGCGCCCCGGTCGGCTCGTCGCACAGCAGCACCTCGGGCCGCTTGGCCACCGCGCGCGCGATCGCCACTCGCTGCTGCTCGCCGCCCGAGAGCTGCGACGGGAAGTGGTCGAGCCGCTCGCCGAGGTCGACCCAGCCGAGCGCCTCGTCCGGCGTCATCGGCCGCTCGGCGATCTCGGTCACCAGCGCCACGTTCTCGCGCGCGGTGAGGCTGGGGATCAGGTTGTAGAACTGGAACACGAAGCCGACGTGCTCGCGCCGGTAGCGCGTGAGGTCGGCCTCCGAGGCGCGGGTGAGGTCGTGGTCGCCGAAGTGCACCTCGCCGCTGGTGGGGGTATCGAGCCCGCCCAGGATGTTGAGCAGGGTCGACTTGCCGCTGCCCGAGGGTCCCAGCAGCACGATCAGCTCGCCCGGGCGGATCTCGAGGTCGACGCCGCGCAGGGCGTGTACCTCGGCTTCGCCCATGCGGTAGGTCTTGGTCAGCGCTCTGGCGCTGAATACGGCCGGCATGGGGCCAGAATAGGCCGCAAGCGCCCGCCGCCGTTGACCCAGGTCAATCCATCCGGCGGGCCGCTGCGTACCTGTAAGGAACGGCCCCCGGGGCCGACCAAGCGCCAAAGGAGGGCAGCATGCAACGACGCACCATCCTCGGAATCCTGGCCGCCGCGCCGCTGCTCGGCGCGCGCGCGCTGGCCGAAACTCCGCAGAAGAACTGGAAAACCCTCACCGACGCCGAGTGGAGGAAGCGCCTGACGCCGGCGCAGTACAAGGTTCTGCGCCAGGAAGGCACCGAGCCAGCGGGCAGCAGCCCGCTCAACGGCGAGAAGCGTCCCGGCGTGTTCGTCTGCGCGGGCTGCGGGCTGGCGCTGTTCAGCTCGGCGATGAAGTACGACAGCGGCACCGGCTGGCCGAGCTTTTTCACCCACATTCCGGACGCGCTGCAGACCAAGCGCGATTTCAAGCTGGTCTGGCCGCGCACCGAGTACCACTGCGCACGCTGCGGCGGCCACCAGGGCCACGTCTTCGACGACGGCCCGCGGCCCACCGGCCAGCGCTGGTGCAACAACGGCGTCGCGCTCGAGTTCCTGGCCAGGGACGGCAAGGGCTGAGCTAGCGCCTGTCCTTCTTCTTCTTGCCGAGCGCCGGCAGCACGACCCAGAACAGCAACACGCCGAAGACCGCCACGACGACGGCGAGCTCAAGCAGCTTCATTCCGGTACTCACACCCCGACCCCCGCGTCAGAATCCCGCACCGGCGATTGATATCCTGCGGCAGGCCGCGGCTCAAGTGAATTTACCAACTGTTGCAATGCTTGCCCCAGCCTTGCGCCGCCGCGCGCCCCGTAGAATGCGCGCATGCCGAGCCAGGATCCGCACCCGTACGCAGGCCTCACGCCCGACGTCGTGCTCGACGCGATCGAAAGCGCCGGTCTGCGCTGCGACGGGCGCCAGCTGGCGCTGAACAGCTACGAGAATCGCGTCTATCAGGTCGGCATCGAGGACGGCGCCCCGGTGGTGGCGAAGTTCTACCGTCCGGGACGCTGGAGCGACGCGCAGATTCTCGAGGAGCACGCGTTCGTGCGCGAGCTGGCCGGGCGCGAGATCCCGGTGGTCGCGCCGCTCGAGTTCGGATCGCGAACCCTGCTCGAGTTCGGCGCTTACCGCTTCGCCGTCTATCCGAAGCGCGGCGGCCGCGCGCCCGAGCTCGAGGACCGCAAGACCCTCGAGTGGATCGGCCGCTTCGTCGGCCGCATTCACGCCGTCGGCGCGCTGCGCCCGTTCGTTGCGCGCCCGGCGCTCGACATCGAAAGCTTCGGCCTCGAGCCGCGCGACTGGCTGCTCGGGCACGGCTTCATACCGCCCGATCTGCTCGAGGCGTGGAAGAGCGTAGCCGGGCTCGCGCTCGAGGGCGTGCGGCGCTGCTACCAGCGCGCCGGCGACGTCGCCACGCTGCGGCTGCACGGCGACTGCCACGCCGGCAACATGCTGTGGACCGACGACGGGCCGCACTTCGTCGACTTCGACGACAGCCGCAGCGGACCGGCGGTGCAGGACCTGTGGATGCTGCTCCCGGGCGAGCGCGCGGCGATGGCCGCCAGCCTCGCCGACGTGCTGACGGGCTACGAAAGCTTCCGCGAGCTCGACCACCGCGAGCTGCACCTGATCGAGGCGCTGCGCACGCTGCGCCTGCTGCATTACTCGGCCTGGATCGCGCGGCGCTGGGACGACCCCGCCTTCCCCGCCGCGTTCTCCTGGTTCAACACCCAGCGCTACTGGCAGGACCGCATCCTGGAGTTGCGCGAGCAGGTCGCGCTGATGGACGAGCCGCCGCTCAGCGTATGAGGCGGCGCGCTTGCAGGGCGGGGCGCGCTCGGCTACTGTTCGCTCAACGTCTGGAAGAAGAACGCTAGAGTGGGGCCGAACGGGAACCTGGGTCAGGGCAGGCAGCCGCTCCTGAGCATCGAGCAGGAGGAATTGCGCGGCATCTCGCGCACCGTGGCCGAGATCGAATGGCTGCTGCTGATCCTGGTGCTGCTGTACCTGACCTTCGGCGGCCCGCCCGCCGACAGCGAGCCCGCGATCTCCTCGGCGCTGTTCTTCTTCGCCGCGTTCGTGATGAGCTTCCGCTACACCAACTTCTACCGCGCCGAAACGCGCTGGAAGATCGGCATCGAGACCGTGGCGATGCTCGCGTTCATCACCTGGGTGCTGCTGTTCACCGGCCGCATCTCGAGCCCCCTGCTGAACTGCTACCTGCTGGTGGTGATCACCAGCGCGCTCGCGCTCGGCAAGACCGTCACCATGATCGAGACCGCGGCGATCGCCGCGTGCTACGTCGCCCTCGGCGGCGCCTGGACGCAGGGCGCGGCGCCGGCGCTGGCCCAGGTCGGCAGCCTCGCCACCGGATTCGCGCCGGTAGTGCTGGTGGCCTACGTGACCACCATGTTCTCGGCCGACATCCGCTACGGGCTGAACAAGGCCAAGCTGCTGTCGGAAACCGACGAGCTGACGGGCCTGTACAACATGCGCGGCTTCGCCATCGTCGCCGACCGCAGCTTCGGCCAGGCGCTGCGCTACGAGCGCCCCGCCACGGTGCTGATGATCGACTCCGACAATCTGAAGACGGTCAACGACACGCTCGGGCACGAGGCCGGCAACGAGCTGCTGCGCCAGCTCGCGCAGTGCATCCAGGGCGAGCTGCGCTACACGGACATCTCGGCGCGCTACGGCGGCGACGAGTTCATCGTGCTGCTGCCCGAGACCCCGCTCAAGGGCGCGCTCGACGTCGCCGAGCGCATCCGCCGCAAGGTCCTCGAGACGCCGCTCGTCGTGCGCGGCACGCGGGTGGACTCGACTGTCAGCGTCGGCGTCGCCGGCTTCCCCGCCGACGGGCGCAGCCTCGACTCCATCGTGGCGCAGGCAGACCGCGCGATGTACCAGGCCAAGCAGGAAGGCAAGAACCGCATCATCGCCGCCACCCCGCCCGGCGAGGGGGTGCGGGGGTAAGGCGATTCTCACCCCCGCGTCACTAGAGCGTCCACTCGAGGTAGGTATAGATGTAGTTCGAGCCGCCGTTGACGTCGCCGAACAGCTGCGAGCTGCCGAAGATGCCGGAGCGGTGGGTCACGCCGAAGCCGAAGTAAGCCTCGCGCAGCGACCGTTTGCCGAGCAGGTCGCCGAGGCTGACGTCGATGCTCGGATCGAGATAGTTGAGCAGGTACGAGGTGCCGCGGCCGCGCTGGGCCTGGTCGCGCGCCTCGACGTACGGTATGCGCTCCGCGTACGACAGGCCGGTGCCGAAGCCGACCCGCGTGCGCACCCGGTCGCTCCAGGGGAAGCCGTACCAGTAGCCCTTGACGTAGGCGTTGAACTGCCAGGAATCGGGCTGCAGGCCGCGCTCGTCGTGGTGCAGCAGCCCGAGATAACCGACGATATCGAGCGGCCAGCCGTTCAGCCTGCGCACGAACGTGCGCCCGATCTCGATCCCGGCGACGCGGGTCTGGTCCGGCGTGTCGGTCGAGGCGCAGCGCAGCTCCATGATCGGCAGCAGGTTGCAGCCGGTCGACTTGCCGAGCAGCAGCTTGACGATCAGCGGCTTGCTGCGCGGCGCGGCCTCGCGCTGCGGCGAGAAATCGTAGAGCACGCCCAGCATGCTCGAAATCTCCATCCGGTCCTTGACGATCGGGCTGTCGCGCACCTCGCTCGACCAGCGCGTCACCGAGGCCCCGGCCAGCAGGCGCCAGCGCTCGGTCAGGCGGTACGAGCCGTACAGCCCGAGCTCGCCGTTGAAGCCGGCGCTCGCCTGGTAGGCCGGGCGCGCCGGCGTCGCCTCGTCGGCGCGCACGCCGTAGTAGTAGTCGTTCAGCCGCGCGCTGCGCAGCGACCAGGTGAGGTAGGGGCGCAGCCGCAGGCGGCCGCGCCCCCAGTCGTAGCTGTAGCCCAGGCGCAGCTCGTTGCCGCCCGAGCTGTGGCTCACGTCGCGCAGCGCCTCGGCGTACAGCGTGCCCCAGCCGAAGCGCCGCTCGTAGCCCACGCCGGCGTCCAGCCCCGGGCCGCGCGCGGCCATCCCGCTCAGGCTCGAGGGAATCCGGTCGGAGGGAAAGCCTTCGAAGCGGTGGGTGAGGAACAGGTCGAAGCCGTCGCCGCGGTCGCGGTCGAACTTGAAGCCGACGCGGTAGGCGTGCAGGTAGAAGTGCTGGTTCTCGTACAGGTACAGCGGCACCAGGTCGTTGCGCACGCCGCCGTCGACGTAAGGCGAGCGCGTCACGGTTGCGGCGATGCCGATGCCGGCGCCGCCGTCGCTCTCGATCAGCCCCACCAGCGGGTCGCTGGTCGCGCGGGCGAGCGGCGCGGCGAGCCAGAGGCCCGCGGCGGCGAGCAGGACCGCGCGGCGCATGCTCATTCCGGCAGGTCGTCGAGCGCGCGCTCGAGGTGCGCGACCTCGGCCCAGGCGTCGACCCGCCAGACGCCCGGGCGCGCCTCGACCCGGTTCAGCGCCGCGTTGGGGATCTCGAAATCGCGCGCCGACGACAGCGTCCGCCCGCTGGCGTGGCGGTAGACCATCTCGAGCACGCCGCCGTGCGTGAAAACCAGGATGCTCTCGCCCGCGTGGCGCTCGATGAGCGCGGCGACGCAGGCCAGCGCGCGAGCGGCGAACGCCCTCAGGCTCTCGCCGCTGACGAAATCGAAATCGAGGTCCTTGTCGCGGAAGCGCGCGTACTCCGTCGGGTAGCGCTCGCGCACCTCGGCATAGGTGTGGCGCTCGAACATGCCGTAATGGCGCTCGCGCAGCGCCGCGTCGAGCGCCAGCGGCAGGCCGAGGCGCCCGGCCGCCGGTTCGGCGGTCTGGCGCACGCGCGTCAGGTCGCTCGAGTAGATCGCGGCGAAGCGCTCGCCGGCGAGCGCCGCGGCGACCGCGCGCGCCTGCGCCAGCCCGACCGCGCTCAGCGGCACGTCGAGCTGCCCCTGCACGCGCCCTTCCGCGTTCCACGCCGTCTCGCCGTGGCGCACCAGGCACAGGCGCGTCGCGCTCACGCCAGCGCTTCCGGGTTGAGCAGCCGCTGCGGCTTGCCGTCGAGCCAGGCCTCGACGTTGTCCACCGTGTCGGCGTAGAACGCGCGGTAGACGTCGCTGCTGACGTAGCCCAGGTGCGGCGTCAGCGTCACGTTGTCGAGCTTTCGCAGCGGATGATCGGCGGGCAGCGGCTCGCGGTCGTAGACGTCGAGCGCGGCGTGCCCGGGGCGGCCGCGCTTCAGCGCCGCGAGCAGCGCGGCCTCGTCGACGATCGGCCCGCGCGAGGTGTTGACCAGGATCGCTCCCGGCTTCATGCGCGCGAGCTCCGCCGCGCCGACCAGGCCGCGCGTGCGCTCGCCCAGCACCAGGTGGATGCTCAGCACGTCCGCGGACTCGAACAGCTGCTGCTTGCCGAGCAGCGCCGCGCCGGCGGCCGCGGCCCGCTCGCGGGTCAGGTTCGGGCTCCAGGCGGCGATGTCCATGCCGAACGCGGCGCCAATGCGCGCCATGCGCCCGCCCAGCTTGCCCAGCCCGAGCAGGCCGAGGCGCCGGCCCTCGAGCACCATGCCACCGGCAAGCCCCGCGTGCCAGCCGCCGGCGCGCATGCCGCGCTCGGCGCGGGCGAGGTCGCGCGCGGCGGCGATGATCAGCCCCCAGGCGAGCTCGGTGGTCGCGGCGCCGGTGTCGCTGACGCGCGTGTGGCTGACGGGAATTCCGCGCTCGCCGCAGGCGTTGGCGTCCAGGCTCGGCGAGCGCACGCCGGTGAGCGTCACCAGCTTCAGCCTCGGCAGGCGCTCGATGAGGCTGCGCGGAAACGGCGTGCGCTCGCGCATCAGGCACACGATCTCGAACGGCGCCAGCCGCGCCGCGGCGTCCTCTTCGGAGGCGAAGGCGTCGTGGAACGCCGTGATCTCGACTCCGCGCCGGCGCAGCCGCTCCCAGTCGGCGGATTGCAGGGCGAGGTGCTGATAATCGTCGAGGATAGCGAGGTTCAAGGCAGAAGGCAGGGTCAGGCGGTGCGAAGTCCGGCAATTCTAACGATTCCGACCGCGATCAGGGGCAGCGCGAGCCCGATCAGGGTGGCGCTGATCAGCAGCACGCCCACCTCGCTGTAATCCGCCGGCACCAGAAGCGCGTTGGTGGCGTGGTCGCGCACCTGGCGCGTGACGACGAAGATCCGGTTGAGGTACTCGGTGCCGAGCTGCGCCGCCGACAGCGCGAGATTGGAAAACGAGGCCATGACCGCGAAGTAGGTCGCCTTGAGGTGCGCCGGCGCGGAGTTCGCGATCCAGGCCAGCATCGGGATCATGGCGATCTGCCCCAGCGGCGACTCGAGCGCGGTGTCCACCAGCGCGATGAAGCGCGCGCCGACCACGCCGCCGGTGTGCGCCGCGGTCCACTCGTGCAGGCCGTAGAACATGCCGATGATCGGCAGCCCGAGCGCGGTGCCGGCGAAAGTCAGCATGACGATGATCTGCGAGATCGACTTCTCCGCCATGTAGCGGCGGAAGATGAACATCCCGGCCAGCGTCAGCGTCGAGGCGATCAGCGACAGCTCGGCGAGGAAGGCCTGGTCGAACCTGAGCTTGTCGATCATCCACCAGGTCGAGCCGGCGCCGGGGCCGGGCATGGCGCGAAAGACGAACAGCACCAGGGCCGTCGCGACCAGCACTTCGCGCGCGGCGGGCTCGAGCTCGCGCGCCAACCGCCAGAGCAGAAGGAGCAGGACGCCGAGCGAGCCTGAAAAGATGATTTCCTTCGCAAAGCGCAATTCGGACAGGCCAACGCTCAGCGTGATCACCACGAAGACCAGGCTGCCGCCGAGCACCCACCAGTTGGGCGAGGTCCGCTCCTCGCCGTGCACCGCGAGCAGGCGCCCGATCTCCGCCTCGCCGTAGCCCTGGCGGCGCAGCCGCGCCCGCTGCCTGCGCGCGAGCAGCGCGGCGAGCGCGATGCCGACGAGCGAGACCGCGGGAATGATCAGCGCCAGCTGGTAGATCTCGGCGTACAGCGCCGCCTTCTGCGCCTGCGGCAGCTGGTCGGCGCCCTGGAACAGGATCACGTTGGCGAGCGCCACCAGCACGCTGCCGCCGATGATCGCCACCCGCCCCAGCGTCTGCATCGTGGTGTGCATCAGCTTGCGCTGCGCGGCGTCATAGGGACGGCCGGCGCCGTCGACGCGCGGCACCGCCTCGACCGTCATCGCGTCGGCCACCGCGTCCTGCACCATGTAGCCGGTCGGCGCCAGCAGCGCGGCGAGCACGAACCAGTGCGGCACCGGCATGACCGCGCGCATCGCGGCGGTGTGCTCGATCAGCCCGACCATGATCAGCAGGCTGGCGGCGATAAGCGCCGCACCGGCGACCACCAGCCAGGCCTTCCAGCGCCAGATCAGGTCGACCAGGTGCCCGACCGGCATCTTCAGCGCCCACGGAATTCCGGCCCAGAAGCCGAGCGCGGCGAGGAAGGCGGCCGACAGGCCGAGGTACTCCTTGACGAAGAAGGTGCCGACGATCCCGGTCAGGCCGGAGATGCCCGCCGCGAGGTAGACCATGAGCGGCGGCAGGTAGGACAGCCGCAGCTCGCGCCCGAGCTCGAGGACGTTGCGCGCGAACCAGCGCGCCGTGCGCTCAGAAATTGACGTTGTTGCCGCCCTTCAACTTGAGCATCTGGCGCGCGTCGTCGGGCGTGGCGACGACCAGCCCCAGCTCCTCGAGGATGCGGCGCACCTTCGAGACCTGCTCGGCGTTGGAGCGCGCGAGCTGGCCCTTGCCGATCCACAGGCTGTCCTCCAGCCCGACGCGCACGTTGCCGCCCATCACCGCCGACAGCGCCGCGATCTGCATCTGGTTGCGCCCGGCGCCGAGCACCGACCACAGGTAGGCGTCGCCGAACAGGCGGTCGGCGGTGCGCTTCATGTGCAGCACGTCCTCGGCGTGCGGCCCGATGCCGCCGCGGATGCCGAACACGGACTGGATGAAAAGCGGCGGCTTGAGCAGCCCGCGGTCGAGGAAGTGCGCCGCGCTGTACAGGTGGCCGATGTCGTAGCACTCGATCTCGAAGCGCGTCGCGTTGTCGCCGCACGAGCGCAGGATGTGGGCGATGTCCTTGAAGGTGTTCTTGAAGATCCGCTCGTCGCTCTCGGCCAGGTAGGGCTTCTCCCAGTCGTGCTTGAACTCCTTGTAGCGGCCCAGCATCTCGTACAGGCCGAAGTTCATCGAGCCCATGTTGAGCGAGGCCACCTCGGGCTTGAGCTTCGCCGCCGGCTGCAGCCGCTCCTCGACCGTCATGGTCGGCGCGCCGCCGGTGGTCAGGTTGATCACCACGTCGCAGCTTCCCTTGATCAGCGGCAGGAAGCGCCGGAACATCTCCGGGTCCTGCGTCGGGCGGCCGTCCTCGGGCATCCTCGCGTGCAGGTGCACGATCGCCGCGCCGGCCTGCGCCGCACCGACCGCGGCCTCGGCGATCTCGTCGGGCGTGATCGGCAGGTGCGGCGACATCGTCGGCGTGTGGATCGCGCCGGTGACGGCGCAGGTGATGATGACCTTGCCCTGGGCTGCTGCCATGTAAGGCTCCCTCGCGTTCCCGGTTCTATACCATGTAACGCACGCCGCCGCAGACCGAGATCGCCTGGCCGCTGATGTGCCGGCCGGCCTCGCTGGCGAGAAACAGCGCGGTGTTGGCGACGTCCTGCGCGCTGACCGTGGTGCGCAGGCTGACGCTCTGCAGCAGGCGGCCGCGCATCTCGTCGTTCGAAATGCCGAGCCCCTTGGCCTTGGCCTCGATCACCCGCTCGACGCGCTCGCCCTCGACCACCCCGGGCTGGATGCAGTTCACGCGTACCCCGTCGGGGCCGGCTTCGGCGGCGAGGCTCTCGCTGAAGCCGACCACGGCCCACTTCGCCGCGGCGTAGGGCGTGCGCAGCGCAAAGCCCAGGCGCCCCGCGATCGACGAGAGGTTGATGATGCTGCCGCCGCCGGCCGCCTTGAGCATCGGCATCGCGCGCCGCGTGCAGTAGAACATGCCGTTCAGGTCGACCGCGATGCAGCGCTCCCAGTCCTCAGGCCGGATGTCCTCGACCTTCGCCGTCGGCCCGGCGATGCCGGCGTTGTTGACCAGCACGTCGAGCCCGCCCAGCTCGCGCGCGACGTCGTCGAACAGCCGCTCGACGTCGGCCAGGCTGGCGACGTCGGCCTTGGTCTGCGTCGCCGCAGCGATCGCCTTCTTCGCCTCGGCGAGCGCAGCGTCGTCGACGTCGCAGATGTGCACCCTGGCGCCGTGCTCGAGAAAAGTCTGCGCGATCGCGCGCCCGATCCCCGCCGCGCCGGCGGTGACCAGCACCCGCTGTCCCTGTACCGAGGTCTGCACGAATTTTTTCTCCTCGTCCGGATGATACCTCGCCGTCGCCCACGCTAGAATCCGGCCACCATGACGAAGACCACGCTCACCGGCCGCAGCGCCTTTCTTCGCCTTCTGCTCGACGAAGGCGTCAGCCACATGTTCGGCAACCCCGGCACCACCGAGCTGCCGATCATGGAGGTAATGCCCGATTACCCGCAGCTCAAGTACGTCCTCGGCCTGCACGAGTCGGTGGTGGTCGGCATGGCCGACGGCTACGCGCGCGCCTCGAACAGGCTCGCCGCCTGCAACGTGCATGTCGCGCCCGGCCTGGGCAACGCGATGGGCGCGCTGTACAACGCGAAGTTCTCCGGCTCGCCGCTGATTCTCACCGCCGGCCAGCAGGAGCAGGGCCACGGCCTGCTCGAGCCGCTGCTGTACGCGCCGCTGGTGCCGGTCGCGCAGCCGTTCGTCAAATGGGCGGTCGAGGTCACGCGCGCCGCGGACCTGCCGCTCATCGCGCGCCGCGCGGCGAAGGTCGCGCTGACGCCGCCCACCGGGCCGGTGTTCATCTCGCTGCCGGGCGACGTGCTCGAGCAGGACGCCGAGTTCGAGCCGGCGCAGCCGACGCGGGTCGACGCGCGCAACCGCCCTGCCGACGAGGCGCTGGCGCGCATCGCCGCCAAGCTGCTGGCGGCGAACAACCCGGTGATCCTCGCCGGCCATGAGCTGGCGATCCACGACGCCTTCGCCGAGGCGGTCGAGCTGGCCGAGCTGCTCGGTGCCGGCGTCTACCAGCAGACGGTCCCCTACAGCGCGCCCTTTCCCAGCGAGCACCGCGCGTATCTGGGCGCGCTGACGCGCAACCAGAAGCAGGTGCGCGCCGCGCTCGAGCCGTTCGATCTGGCGATCTGCCTCGGCGCGGATCTGCTGCGCATGTCGGTCTACAGCCCGGTCGACCCGCTGCCCGAGGGCATGCCGGTGGTGCACATCAGCGAGCGCGACTGGGAGCTCGGCAAGAACCATCCCACCGAATTCGCCGTGCAGGCGAACGTCAAGGAAACGCTGCGCGCGCTGCTGCCGCTGGTGCGCGCGCAACGCAGCCCGGCGGCGGAGCGGCGCCTGGCGGCGCTCGCGCCGCGCAACTGGTCAGCGCAGCGCGACAAGGCGCGCGTCGCTGCGCTCGAGGCGGCCGAGGAAAAGCCGATCGACCCGCGCTACCTGATGCTGCGCCTGGCCGAGGCGCTGCCCAAGGACGCCGTGGTGGTCGAGGAGGCGCTGACGTCCGCCAATTCGCTGCCGGCCTTCCTCGCGCTGCGCGAGCCGAAGAGCTTCTACGGCCTGGCAAGCGGAGGCCTCGGCTTCGCGCTGCCGGGCGCGGTCGGCGTCAGCCTCGCCCTGCCGGGCCGCCCGGTGGTCGCGGTGGTGGGCGACGGCAGCGCGCTGTACGGCGTGCAGGCGCTGTGGACCGCGGCGCACGAGAAGCTGCCGGTCACCTACGTCATCACCAACAACCGCAGCTACCGCATCCTCAAGGAGCGGCTGATCTCGATGCGCCACAGCGACAAGTTCATCGGCATGGACATCCGCGAGCCGGCGATCGACTACTGCGCGCTCGCCGCATCGATGGGCGTGCCCGCGCGGCGCATCGTCGAACCGCAGGACTTCGCGCCCGCGCTGCGCGAGGCGGTCGCGAGCGGCGGTCCGCGCCTGATCGAGGTGATGGTCGCCGACGGCTTCGGCGGCTGAGTCGCCCGCGCGGGCTACTTCCGATCCGGATAGCTGACCGCCATCCCGGCGCGCACGTCCTGCTGGATGCCGTACTGCGCGAACGGGTAGCGAAAGCCGTTCTTCGCCAGCGCCTGCATGCCCGCGATCGCCTGCTCGAGCTTGTCCGGCGGCAGCGCCATCAGCAGCTCGTCGTCGAGCACCCCGCCGTAGCGCCGCTCGGCGAAGCACGGGATCGACAGGCTCGGCTCGCGCGTCTTCAGCGCGCGGCCCCAGGAGTCGGCGCACGAGGACTCGCCCACCACGCTCCAGTCGAAGCGCTTGTAGCCCGACCACTGCAGGCCGTTGATGAAATAGATCATCGCTCCCGGCGTGGCGTAAAACAGCGCGATGTCGGGCGGGTCGAGCCGCCCGCCCGCCAGCGGCGAGACCGCCAGCGCGGCGTACTTCCCCTTCGGCACCAGGGCCATCGCCGCCTGGTGCCGGCCCGCGTCCTCGAGCGTGGCGAACCAGACCCCGACCATGTGCTGCCCCGAGCGCCACTTCTCGTCCTGGCCGCCCAGCCCCACCACCGAGCGGCACTGGTCGCCCGCCAGGTCCTCGGCGGTGACGCCGACCGTCCAGCCCAGGCGCGCCGCCTGCGCCACCACCTGGTCGAGGGTGTGGATCGACTTGGGGCGGCGGATCTTCGGCACCGCCTCCATCTCCTCGCGCGTGGCGAACAGCTTCATGCCGAAGGGAATCGCGCGCAGCCTGAGCAGGCGCTCGAGCTCGGCGGCGAGCTTCGGCCAGTCTCGTGTGTCCATGTCCGACCTCCCGCGCACGACCGTATCACTATTGATCGCCCTGGTCGGCGCTTTTCTCGGCGACCCGGGGGGCCTCGAGACCCCGTTGGCTGGACAAAACGATAAACCCGCGGGGCGGACTTCCAGCACCACCGGACATATGGTCTATGCTTGCGGTCATCGATCGAACAGGCGGTCGGCGGGAAAGAAGGCGAAGGCCGGACCGGGAAGCGAATATGGACATGCGGCGCAGCGTTCCTCCTCAATTGCTGTCCATCGAAAACGCGATGGACGGAATCCACGTCGTCGACGTCGACGGCAACGTGGTCGCGGTGAACGCCGCGTTCTGCGACATGCTCGGATACTCGCGCGAAGAGCTGCTGTCGATGAACGTGCGCGACTGGGACGCGCAGTGGAACAGCAAGGAAATCGAGGCCAAGATAAGCGAAATCCTGAAGCGGCGCGAAGTGTTCGAGACCAGATTCCGTCGCAAGGACGGCACTGTCATCGAGGCCGAAGTGTCGGTAGCGGCTTCCGCCGTCGACGGGCAAACGATGCTCTTCGCCAGCGCGCGGGACATCACGCTGCGCAAGCGCGCCGAAGCCGAGCTCCTCGAATCGGAAGAGCGGTTCCGC
>Ga0315556_1000091_pt1 | contig 46844 bp, 38 predicted proteins | sample SalMarSW160310MG_FD_202112 | JGI IMG/M metagenome (GOLD analysis project Ga0315556, IMG submission 202112) | Salt marsh sediment microbial communities from the Plum Island Ecosystem LTER, Massachusetts, United States - Salt Marsh Sediment SW1603-10 ...
GCCATCGCGGGACGGTGACCGGGTGTGCTGCACGGTGCCCTCCTTCCGCGTCGACGTGGAGCGGGTCGAGGACCTGTATGAAGAGGTGATCCGTCACGTCGGGTACGATGCGGTGCCGTCGGTGATGCCGGTGCTGGCGATCACCCCCGGCAGCCGCTGCGGCAACTGGCCCTTGATCGACCGGGCGCGCGATGCGGCGGTGTCGGTCGGCTTGACCGAGGTGCTCACCTACTCCTTCTCCTCCCTCGAGGAGGACGAGGCCGCGGCGCGCCTACCTCTGCTGGTCGGCGGCTCACTGCCGCTCGACAACCCGCTCGCCCAGACCCAAGCGACGATGCGGCGGTCGCTGCTGCCCGGCCTTCTGACGGCGGCCCGCGCCAACCTCAACCAGGGAGAGACGTCGCTCGCCCTGTTTGAGGAGGGCCGCGTGTTTGGCACCGGTGGCGAGGCTCCGCTCGAGCGAGAGCATCTCGCGATCGTCCTCTCCGGCGTTTTCGGCGGATGGGAAGACCGTGCTGCCGCGTCATTCGCGGATCTCAAGGGCCTGGTCGAGGAGTTGGGCGAGCGCCTGGCGTTTCCCGCCGTGAGCTGGAAGCGCGAGCGGGCGGGCTGGCTGGAGGACGCAGAGGGCGCCGTTCTGACGGCGGACGACGGCCGGGTCGTTGGCATGGCCGGCCTGGTATCGCGCGCGGTCGCGGCGGGCTGGGACCTGCGCCAGCCGGTCTATGTCGCCGAGCTCGACCTCTCGGCCGTTCTCGGCGAGCCACCGCAACCGCACTTTTCCGAGCTGCCGCGTTTTCCCGCGGTCACGGCCGACATGACGGTTGAGCACGGGGCGGACCTCACCTACGGCGAGCTTCTGAAGACAGCGACCGAGCTCGCTTCGCCCCTGGTCGCGAGCTGGGAGCTGGTGGCGCGGTACAGTGGTGAGGGGCTTGGCCCGGACGCGGTGCGGACGACGTTGCGTGCGGTCTACCGTCACCCCGAGCGATCCCTCCTCCAGGAGGAGGTCAACGCGGAGCAGGAGGCACTGCGGGCCCGTCTCGCGGCGGCGCTTGGCATTCGCTTCGCATGAGCAGTAAAGGAGCGGAAGATGGCGATGGACAGCGTCCTCAAGCGTCTGGAATCGAAGCTGGCTGAGCTGCTCAAGAAGTACGACGCTGCCGTGAAGAGGGCCGGCGAGCTTGAGGCGCGCGCGGAGAAGCTGCAGGCCGCCTCCAAGGCTGATGCTGCCAATCTGGAGCGGCTCGGTGAGCTGGAGACCCGTGTCGAAGAGCTCGAGGGCCAGCTGGCTGGAGCGGCCCAGACGGCAGAGCGGATCGCGGAGCTGGAGCAGCAGCGCTCCGAGCTCGGAGCGCGTCTGGAGAAGGTGCTCGAGCGCATCGATAAGGCGCTCGTCGACTCCGACTAGCAACGATCCTCGAAGAAGACCCTCCGGCGTGAGCCGAGTTTCGGCTTCCAGAAGGGAGCTCTTCTTTCCGTCCTATCCGTTTGATTAAGAATGTCTCCGCACGGGGACTGAGTCGCGGTGGGACGATGGAGCGGCTCAGCCATCGGACGGGAGCCGTATTGCCGAGTACGGTATACTTGATCCGAAGGGAGGCACGATGGCAACTGTCCGGGCCACCGTCGAGGTCTTCGGCCAACGGCTCGGGCTGCGTGCCGATGGGGACGCCGAGCAGCTCCAGGAGCTGGCTCGGTTCGTCGACCAGCGGATGCGCGAAGTGGCCGATCGGACCTCGAGCGTCGACACGGTCAGGATTGCGATCCTGACAGCTCTGAATATTGCGGACGAGCTCTTCAAAGAGCGCGAAACGGATCAGAACGACCGGCAGCGAAAGCTCGAAGAGCAGGCGGAACGTCTGGTGCTGAAACTGGAAGAGGCATTGAGTGCCGGGGAGACCCAGCAGGCAAGCTAGGACAAGGAGGTCCCTGCACGGTTTGTGATGAGTAGAACTATTGCTGAACCAACACCTATTTGACGGGATGCCGGGTTCTGTCACCTCGAGTTCGCCGTGAGGTGGAAGACGGGTGGCGGACAGGCGCCCACCTGTGGTCGCACAGGTTCAAATAGGATTGCTCACACGGCCGAAGCGGGGGCCTCCCCTTACAACTCTTCCCAGAAGTAGCCCGACGCCCCCTCGTGCCGGACGCGATGGTCGTTCCTTGACAGGGGGAAGATCGTGGACACCTTGATCATTGCCGGCGGCGTGCTGGTGGTGCTGGCCCTGGTGGCCGTGGGCGCGATGTGGTGGCGCATGCGTCACACCGCGGCGCGCCTCGTTGGCCAGGCCGAAGCCGAAGCGCGACGCATCATTGCCCGGGCCGAGGTCGATGCAAAGAGGATCGCGAAGGATGCCGATGTAGACGCTCGCGAACGTCTGCTGGCGGCGCGAACCGAGTTCGAGCGAGAAACACGCGAGCAGCGTCTGGAGTTCGCCGCGATCGAGAAGCGTCTCGACCAGCGGGAAGCCCTGCTCGACGAGCGAGCGGTGACGGTTGCAGAGAGGGAACGGCGCGTCGAGCAGGTCGAGGAGGAGACCAAGAGCCTCGAACGGGCCTTGCTCGACCGCGAGCAGGAGCTCGCCTCGGCGGCAGCCGAGCAGCAGATACGGCTGGAGCAGATTGCCGGCATGACAGCCGAGCAGGCGAAGGCCGAGCTGCTGCGAGCCATGGAGAACGAGGCCCGCATGGAGGCTGCGACCCTGATCCGGCGCATCGACGAGGAGGCTGCAGAGAAGGCGAAGGACAAGGCGCGGCGGATCATTTCAATGGCGATCCAACGGATCGCCTCCGAGCACGTGATCGAGAGCACGGTGTCGGTGGTTGACCTTCCCTCGGACGACATGAAGGGGCGGATTATCGGCCGCGAGGGTCGCAACATTCGCGCGTTCGAGCAGGCGACCGGCGTCGACCTGATCGTCGATGACACGCCGGAGGCAGTGATCCTGTCGTGCTTCGAGCCGGTGCGACGCGAGATTGCCCGCCTCGCACTCGGTCGGTTGGTGCAGGACGGGAGGATCCACCCGGCGCGGATCGAAGAGGTCGTTTCCAAGGTCCAGGTCGAGATGGACGAGAAGCTGTTTTCCGACGGTGAGGCCGCCGCACTAGAGATGGGAATTCCAGACCTCCACCCGGAGCTGATCAAGCTGGTCGGCAGGCTGCAGTTCCGGTCGTCGTACGGGCAGAATGCACTGCTTCACTCGATGGAGGTTGGATGGCTCGCGAGTCATATGGCGGGCGAGCTGGGAACCGACGTGTCCGTGGCAAAGCGTGCCGGATTGTTGCACGACGTCGGCAAGGCGGTGGACCGGGAGATGGAAGGCACGCACCTCGAGCTCGGGCGTGAGCTTCTTCGTCGGTATGGGGAGTCGGACGCAGTCATTCACGCGATGGAGTGCCACCACGGCGACTATGACCCACAGAGCGTCGAGGCGGTGCTGGTAACGGCAGCGGACGCCCTGTCGGCGGCCCGGCCCGGCGCGCGCCGGGAGATCCTCGAGAACTACATCAAGCGGCTCGACAAGCTGGAGAGCCTGGCTGCGGACTTCAAGGGCGTCGAGAAAGCGTACGCGATCCAGGCGGGCCGTGAGCTGCGGATCATTGTCGAGTCTGGAAAGGTCAGCGACGAGGAAGCCCTGTGGGTCGCCCGCGACCTGGCGAAGAAGATCGAGGCCGAGCTGACGTACCCCGGACAGATCAAGGTTACGGTGATCCGTGAGACGCGTGCCGTGGAGTACGCTCGGTGATCCGACTGCTGTTCGTGGGCGATGTGATGGGATCTGCGGGCCGCAAGGCGCTGAAGGCCCATCTTCACGGGATCGTCGATCGGGAGCGCGTCGACCTCGTGGTGGTGAACATCGAGAACGTCGCCGGCGGCTTCGGCATCACGGCCAAGGTGCTCCAGGAGCTCGAGACTCTGCCCGTGCACGTGTGGACCACCGGCAACCACGTCTGGGACAAGAAGGAGGGTGTGCCGCTGCTCGACGCACACCCGACCCTGCTGCGGCCGGCAAACTACCCAGAGGGAAACCCTGGCCGGGGGTGGTGTGTCGAGGAGACCGCCGGCGGCGTGCCGGTGGCGGTGGTCAACCTGCAAGGGCAGGCGCTGATGCCTCCCATCGACAACCCGTTCCGGGTCGCGGACCGTGTGCTCGAGGAGATCTCCGAGGCCCATCCGGACGTGCGGGTGATTCTCGTCGACATGCATGCGGAGGCGACGTCGGAGAAGCAGGCCATGGGGTGGTACCTGGATGGCCGTGTCACCGCGGTGCTGGGTACCCACACCCATGTCCCAACCGCCGACGAGCGTCTGCTCCCGCAAGGTACGGCGTTGCAGACGGATGTCGGAATGACAGGGCCCTACGAGTCGATCATCGGGATGAACCCCGTCAAGGTGCTGGAGCGGTTCCTCTACAACACGCCGCGGCCGTTCGAGCCGGCCAAGCGGGGGCTGCAGCTGCGCGGCGCCTTGGTCGATGCGGACGAGACGACCGGGCGAGCGGTTGACATCCGGAGGGTCCGGGTCGACGGGCCATGAGCAAGCGACCGCCCGTGCTGCCGGCACGGCTGTTGATCGACCTGCCAAACTGGGTCGGCGACGTTGCCCTGACGCTGCCCGCCTTGACTGGCTTAATGGGGACCAACGCCAACGGGGCCACCACACTTCACTGCCGGCCCGCGGTCGAGAGACTGCTCGAGCTGCTCTTTCCCGGCGCCGAGATCATCGCCACAGCGACCCGTACCGCTCCGCTCAGCGGCGCGCGACGGATCCTGGCGGGAGGCGGCCGGTTCGATGTCGGAGTGACCTTCCGCCACTCCACACGCGGCAAGCTGCTGCTGCTCCTCACCGCGCGCCATCGGCTCGGGAGTCGCGGCGGCGGCGGCACGCTGCTGCTGTCGGAGGCCTTTCCGGTTCCTCGTGACCGGCACCAGGTTCACGATGCCGACTCGCTGCTCGAGCGGCTCGGCGCCGCGCCCGCCGATGCCGGCTGGAGGCCTGCAGTTCCCGGCATCCTCGTCGACGAGGGAAGGGCTGCGTTGGCGCGGGCCGGCGTCCAGCTACGGCCGGCGGTCGGACTGCTGCCCGGTGCAGCTTGGGGAGCCTCCAAGCAGTGGCCGCCTGAGCTGTTCGGCCGACTCGTGCCGCTTCTCATGGATGGAGGCGCGACGCCGTTGGTGGTCATCGGGCCGGGCGAGGAGACGCTGGCGGCAGCGATCTCAGAGGCCGCCGGCCTCGATGTTCCCACAGTCGGCCCAGAGCTCGATGTGGCGGGTCTGTTCGGGGTGCTTTCACTGCTCGAGACGGCGGTGTGCAACGACTCCGGGCCGATGCATCTCGCAGCCTTGACGGGCACGCCGGTGGTCGCCCTCTTTGGTCCTACCGATCCCCGCCGGACTGCCCCTACCGGTGACGGTCATCGTCTCTTGCATCAGGCCCTCGAGTGCTCTCCTTGCTTCAAGCCGGTGTGCCCGCTGGGTCACCAGGACTGCCTTCGCGGGATAACTCCCGACAGGGTCTGCTCCGAGGTTTTTTCCCTACTCAACTGATGTTCTGGGGCACGGCTCCCGGCGATCGTCGATCACGACCCGTCCCCGCTTGACCACATGACGGACCGGGTTGACCCCGTAGTGGTAGACGACGTGGTGGTACGAGGAAGCGTCGAGGACGACGATGTCCGCAATCTTCCCCGGCTCCAGCGAGCCAAGCTGATCGGCGCGGCCGAGGGCGGCTGCGGCATTCAGGGTAGAGGCCGTCAGGGCCTGCTCGACCGTCAGCCCCATCTCGAGGCAGGCGAGGGCGAGGATCATCGGCATCGACTGTGTCGGCGAAGAGCCTGGATTGCAGTCGGTGGCGAGGGCGATGGCGCACCCGGCCACTACCATACGACGAGCCGGGGCGTACGGGGAGCGGAGGAAGAACGAGGTTCCGGGCAGCAGAACAGCGACGGTGTCGGAGCCGGCGAGTGACGAGACTCCGGCGTCGGTCACGTGGACCAGGTGATCGGCCGACAGGGCACCCAGCTCGACCGCCAGCTCTGCGCCGCCGAGGGGCGTGAGCTCGTCGGCATGCAGGTGGATCTTCCAGCCGTACCGGGGGGCGTCGGCAAGCAGCCGGCGGGTCTGCTGGATATCGAACACCCCTGTCTCACAGAATACGTCGACGGCCTCGGCCAGATTTCTCCGGGCGATCTCGGGGTGGATCTCGCCGATCACCCGGGCGATGTACCGCTCGGGATCGGCAGCGTCTTCGGGCGGCACCTCATGGGCGGCCAGACATGTCGGAACAATGTCGATGGGATGGACCTTGTCGGCCTCCCGGATGGTCTCGAGCATCCGCAGCTCGGTGTCGAGGTCGAGGCCGTAGCCCGACTTGCCCTCGATCGTCGTCGTACCGTGCGCCAGGAAGGTGTCGAGCCGCGCCAGGGTGGACTCGAGCAGAGTCTCTGGTGCGGCGGCTCGGGTGGCGCGGACGGTCGAGTTGATGCCGCCGCCGGCACGTGCGATGTCCATGTAGCTTTCGCCCCGCAGTCGGCGGTTGAACTCCTCCTCCCGCGAGCCGGCCCACACCGGGTGGGTGTGGGGATCGACAAAGCCCGGGAGCAGGCACCCGCCGTCGGCGTCGAGCACCTCGTCGGGCTCGGGACACCGTCGCAGGGCCTCGGCCTCGCTGCCGATGAAAACGATGCGATCGGCCTGGCACAGGACCGCCACTTCCGGGAGAACCGTCACAGTTCCGAGCATTTCACGTCGGCGAGCCACGGTGCCGGTCGACGTGACCAGCTGCGAGGCGCCGCGGATGAGCAGGGTCATGCGCGGTTACTCCGAGCTGGCCTCCTTGCGACGTTTCAACAGCGCCAGCCGCGGCGTTGGGGGCTCTTCCCTCTCCAGCTGCTGGTCGTCGCGGATCATGCCCTGAAGCAGCTCCACCAGACGCATGAGCTCGGCGCGAACCTCGCGACGGCGTCCCCGCAGATCCCCGATGACGGTCTCGATGTTCTGAGCCCTCTGGTTGGCCTCCGCGACGAACCTCTCGCCCAGCGTTTGCGCCTCATCGATGATCTTCTGCCCCTCAGCTCGGGCCGCCTTGACCGTGTCTTCCGCCGATCGCTGCGCCGCAACGAGAGCATCCTGGAGTGCATTCTCCCGCTCCCGAAAGGACGCCAGGTCGAGCTCGAGGCGACGGACCTGCTGCCTGAGCTCGCCGCGGTTTCGCATCAGCTCCTCGACGGTGCTCGCGACCTGGGAGAGGAACTCGTGGATGCCTTGCGGGTCGTAGCCGTGCAGCCGTTTGGCGAATGTCTTGCCGAGAATGTCGAGAGGCGTCAGCTCGTTCATGGCAGTATCCTCCGTCAACTTCCCATTATGACACGACTTCACGACTTCTCGGAGCGACCGAGTCTACCGATGGCGAATTGCGGGGCACGCTGCGACCTGGGTCACACGATTCCCCCCACCGGATGTACCGCCGGCCGCAGTAAACCGCGAGTGAATGACCCGGGCGAACCCGACCGCCCTCGTGCGGGCCACGGGCTACGGGCGCCTAGGAGCCTGTAGTTCATAGGCGGATGGTGGATTTCGTAGCGTCGCGAGTGGCCCGTTGAGGCGGATTCGAGGAGCAGTACTCCGAGTACGGTCCGAGAATGTAACGAAAACGGGGCCTCGCGCCGCCCGGAAGGAGTCGTTCGCTCTATGTGCTACAGGCGCCTAGTCCTGTGCGTGCTCGGGAAAGTGCTCCACGGTGACGTCGAGTCCTTCGGTGAGCTTCTTGAGCTCGCGGGTGAGGGCGCGGCCGATGACGACGCGCTGGATCTGGTTGGTGCCCTCGTAGATCTGGGTGATCTTGGCGTCGCGCATGTACTTCTCGATCGGGTAGTCCTTGCAGAACCCATAGCCACCGAACAACTGCACCGCATCCGTGGTGACCTTCATGGCGGTGTCGGTGGCGAACACCTTGCCCATGGCGGCGAGCTGGGAGATGTTCTTGGCGCCTGCGTCGATCGCGCGCGCCGAGGCGTAGACCAGGTGGCGCGCCGCTTCGATCTGAATCGCCATGTCGGCGAGCATGAACTGGATCCCCTGGAACGACAGCACGGTCTGGCCGAACTGGCGCCGCTCACCGGTGTAGCGAAGGGCCCACTCGAAGGCGCCCTGGGCGAGGCCCAGCGCCTGTGCAGCCACCCCGGGACGTGCCCGGTCCAGGGTCATCATCGCGTTCTTGAAGCCATCTCCCTCGCGCTGGCCGAGGAGATTGGCGGCGGGCACGCGACAGGAGCTGAAGAGGAGCTCGTTGACGGGCACGGTGCGGATGCCCATTGTGTCCTCGCGCTTGCCGACCTCGAACCCCGGTGTCTCACGCTCGACAATGAACGCCGAGATGCCGCGCATGCCGCGCTCCGGCTGGGTCAGGGCGTACACCGTGTAGACTGATGCCACGCCGCCATTGGTGTTCCACTTCTTCTGACCGTTGAGCACGAACTGATCGCCTTCGCGCACAGCCGTCGTGCGCAGGCTGCCCGCGTCGGAGCCCGAGGCCTTCTCCGACAATCCGAACGCGATCAGCTTCTCGCCGGCGGCGATCGGCGGCAGGTACTTCTCCTTCTGCTCCTCGGTTCCGCCGAGGATGATCGGAAAGGAACCAAGAGCATTGACGGCGTACGCCACACCAACGCCGCCGCAGGCGCGGGACAGCTCCTCGACGACGAGGCAGAGGTCGAGCACGCCCGCGCTCTGGCCTCCATACTGCTTTGGAATCCATATGCCGGTGAGGCCGTAGGACTTCAGGGCCTCGAGGATCTCCCAACCGTACTCCCCGGTGCGGTCGAGCTCGGCCGCCTGGGGGCGGACGTACTTCTCCGCGACCTCGCGGGCTCGGTCCTTGTAGTCGAGGTTTCCTTTGCTCAGCAGCTCGCGCATGGCGCTTCCTCCTCAGTAAGTGTGGCGTGTATCTTAACCCGGATCACACGCTCGCGATCTACTGCGGGCGGGGGGGGTCACCGCCGTCGTCCATGGATGACCTGCCGGCCGCGGATCGGATCCGTGTCAAGCTGTCTCGTCAACCGGCCGGCGGCACTTCGGCCAGCAGCTCGTCGATGTTTCGGGTGAGGTGGTCCAGATCGAAGGGCTTGTAGATGACCCGGTCGGCGCCGGAGAAGTCCATGAACATCTTCTCGCGTTCCGGCTCGGCGCTGAGGTCGCGGGCGGTGAGCAGGATGATCGGGAGGCGGCGCTCGTACACCCCCTGGCGCTCGTCCTCACGGACGTAGTGGGCGACGCGGTACCCGTTTTCCCCCGGCAGCATCACATCCAGGACCAGAAGGTCGTACTTGCCGGCACGGACCATTCCCAGCGCGACGAGGCCGTTGTCGGCGATGTCGACCTCGTGGCCCGCCTGCTGGAGCCTGTAGCGGACGGTTTCCACGACGTCCGGCTCATCGTCCACCATGAGGATCTTCGCTGTCACGTGATCTCCCTTCGCCCTGCAGCTATCGTAGCCGCTCGAATCAGTTGGAATCCAGTCCGTCCGTCCTCCGGGAAGGCCGCGGGGCCGTGGACCAGAGCCACACGACCGCCCGCCTCGACGCCGGCCAGCAGGCGCTCCACCTTGCTACGGACGATGAGTCCGCCGTCGCGATCGGTACCGAGGAGCACCAGCAGCAGCCGGCCGCACGCCGCCTGCATGTGAAGCCGGTCGCTCGACCTCGGCAACACCGTCAGCAGCTGCTCTTTGAGGCGGCCGAGCACTGCGACGATTTCCTCGGCGTCCTTTCCTTCGGTGACTGCCGGTACCAGGACGAGGAGCGAGAAGAACGGGTAGGCGGAGTACTCGCGACACGCGCGCTCGAAGTCGACGATCTCGGTTGCGCGTGGCCCTGCCGCCGGCACCTTGAAGTGGAAGCGGCTGCCCTCGGCCGGGCGGCTTTCCACCAGCAGGTCGCCTCCGTGGGCGGCCACCATCGAGCGCGAAATGGCCAGACCGAGCCCGGTTCCCTTGACCCGATCAGTCAGGGAATCCCCGGCCTGGTAGAACGGCTCGAAGACCCGCTCCCGATCCTCGTCGCTGAGGCCGATCCCGGTGTCGGCGACGGCGATCTCGATGTCGTCGTCCCGACGCTCTGCGGTGACTGTGACCCGACCGCCGGCCGGTGTGAACTTGATCGCGTTGCTGAGAAGGTTGGAAACCACCTGCTCGATGCGTTGAGCGTCTGCCCAGATGTCCGGCAGTTCCGGCTCCACCTGCAGCGCGACCTTCAGAGAGCTCTTCTCCGCCTCCGGCTGCAGGCTCGTCATGACGGCGGCAAGCACGCTCTCGACCCTGGCCGGGGCGAAGCTGAAGCTCATCTGTCCCGCCTCGATCCGGGATACGTCGAGAAGATCGTCAATGATGTGAGCGAGCCGGCGAACGTTCCGTTGCGCGATCTGGACGAACCTCTGCTGCGGCTCGCCAAGCTCGTCGAGCGCGGGCCGCAGGAGGTCGAGGGCGTTCTTGATTGATGTCAGCGGCGTCCTGAGCTCGTGCGACACCGTCGACACGAACTCCGTCTTGACCTCCGATAAGCGCTTGAGCTGCTCTTCCGCCTGGCGGCGGACCCCGATCTCGCGCTCCAGCCGCCGGTTGACCTCCTCGATGTCACGTTGGTTTTCACGCAGGGAGCTGATGACGGCGGCCTCTTGGTGGGAGCGCTGGCGTTCGTGGCGAAGTCGGTCGACGAGGTAGCCGTAGAATGTGGCCACCGAAAGCAGGAACGGGACCCGGATCAGGGTGCTGGTGGTGAGGAGGCTGGCAATGCCGCCGCTGGCGAGAAGGATGAAGAAGTAGGCCGCGCAGACCGCCAGCGTTCCAAGGACGATCAGGGTCAGGTTCTCTCCCATTGCAGCCAGGAAGAGGATGAAGAAGTAGAGGTAGAAGAAGTCGGCGCTGACGCGTCCGCTGGCGACCAGGGCGACTGTGATCCAGGCCGTGTCGACGAGAATCACAGTAGCCAGGAACTTGGGAGACTCGAGTAGCCGTCGGGGCAGTAGTGGCCCGAGGAAATTTGAAAGGAGACCGAGGAGGATGAGAATGGCCAGCGGTGCAGGCGCCGATCGGAAGTCCGATTGCGCGAGTGCCAGGTAGGAGGTCGCGATGATCAACGTCAGGCGGAGCAGGACGAATACCCGCAGCCGCAGCGCAGACATCGATCGCGGCAGGGATGTTCGATCTGCAGCGGTTGTCACCCAGCTGTGCTCCTCTGCCCCATGGTAACCGGTACCGGGGGTTTTGGCCGGGCCTCTACGATCTGAGTGTCGAGCTGCCACAGGCATTCTTGAGGTGTATGTTGAGGATAGCGCGCCGCGAAGAGCACGGCTAGGCTCTCGTATCGCCGGTCGCAATAGACTACGTGTGAATGATCTGGGCTACGACGTTGAGCTCGGGTCAGTCGCTGTCCGAGTCGAGAACATAGCGCTCCCACTCGGGCTCGAAGGCGAGCGAACGCATGGCGGTCATTCGATCAAGGTAGACAATGCCGTCCAGGTGGTCGTGCTCATGCTGGATGACCCGTGCGTGGAAGGCCGATACCGTCAGTGCGATCGGGCTCCCGTCCACCGCCCGGGCGCTCACCTTCACCCGCTGGTACCTCGGAACGAGGCCGCGGAGCCCGGGAATCGACAGGCAGCCCTCCCAGCCTTCCTCCACCTCCGAGCCCACCGGACGTACCTCCGGATTGACGAGGACCGTTGGGGCAACCTCGGAGCCGTCATCGCCCGGGACCCAGTAGGCGAACAGGCGCAGCGGCTCGGCGACCTGCGGCGCCGCCAGCCCCACGCCCTCCTCCTCGGTCATCGTATGCACGAGGTCGCGGGCGAGGTTGGCCAGACGACCGGTACCGAACCACTCCTCCGGCACCGGTTCCGCCAGACGGCGGAGGGCCGGGTGGCCGAGGCGAACGACGCGGAGCTTCTCACCAGCCATGGCTACCCGCAGCTGCAGCCCCCGCCGCACTCACCGCCGATGCCGGCGGCGTTCGGGTTGTCGACGGTGAAGCCTGATCCTCGCTCGTCGTCGACGAAGTCAACGGTGGAGCCAGCAAGGTAGGGAGCGCTCTGCGGATCGACAAGGATCTGCAGATCGCCGGCGCTGACGACCTGGTCACCGTCACGCTTGTCGTCGAAGGTGAAACCGTAGGCGAAGCCTGAGCAGCTGACGCCCTGGATGAAGATGCGGAGGTCCTTACCGTCGGCCCCCGGCATCTGGGTGGCAAACTCTTGGACCTTCGAGATGGCCTGCTCGGTCAAGCTGATCATGTTCGTAGCCTCCGTCGCTCCGCGCACTCTTTCAACCGTGCCTCCGGAGCGTGTATTTCAAGTCCTCGCAAGCGGGCCGACCCGGGCTCGGCCGGCGTCTACGCGATGCCCCGCTCAGCCAGCCAGCGCTCGGCCTCGATCGCTGCCATGCAGCCAGTTCCGGCGGCCGTCACCGCTTGGCGGTAGTAGCTGTCCTGAACGTCGCCACAGGCCCAGACACCTTCCACCGAGGTCTTGGTGGTTCCGGGCACCGTCGTGATATAGCCAACCCCGTCCATCTCCAGCTGGCCCACGAACACCTCAGTGTTGGGCCTGTGACCAATCGCCATGAAAACGCCCTGCGCAGCCAGCTCCCGCTCCTCTCCAGAGACCGTATCCCGCAGCTTCACTCCGGTGACGCCGCCCTCCCTGGCGCCCACGATCTCGGTGACGATGGAGTTCCACACCATCTGGATCTTCGGGTTGTCGAGCGCTCTCTGTTGCATGATCTTGGAAGCACGGAGCTGGTCGCGGCGATGAACGATGGTGACCTTGGAGGCAAACTTGGTCAGGAACACCGCCTCCTCCATCGCCGTGTCACCGCCTCCCACCACGACCACCTCGCGGTCCTTGAAGAAGAAGCCGTCGCAGGTAGCACAGGCGGACACTCCGTATCCCATCAGCTCGGTTTCCGAAGGCAACCCGAGCAGCCTGGCCGACGCACCGGAGGCGATGATCAGGGCATCACAGGTCCAGGTCCCGCTGCCGGCGGTTGTGACGTGGAAGGGATGCCGTGCGAGCTCGACGCCCTCCACCTGGTCAAAGACGAAGCGCGTGCCGAAGCGGGCGGCCTGGGCCTTGGTGCGTTGCATGAGCTCGGGACCCATGATGCCCTCGGCGAAGCCAGGGTAGTTCTCCACCTCGGTGGTGATGGTGAGTTGACCACCTGGCTGCATACCCTCGATGATCACGGGCTGCAACTCGGCGCGGGCCGCATAGATGGCCGCGGTGAGACCCGCTGGGCCGGACCCGATGATGAGAACCTTGGCGTGCTCCTGCTCGGTCATAATTGATCTCTCCGTCCGGTGTGGCGCAGCGGGGTTTGAGTCTCGGCACTCGGCGTCAGGCTGGCGCCACCCGCATTATCCACGGAACAGGGGAAACGGCAAACGCATTCTCCGAGCGCCGATCGTGGCGTTGTGGCGGGGGTGATGCTAGAACAGCAGGTATGCGGTTGGCGATGGTGGTGCTCATGGTCGTTGGGTCGGCCCTGCCCCTACGGGCTGGGGGTTTCTCCCAGCTGGCCCGAGAGGCGAGGTGGGATCAGATCCTCGAGCTCGCGGGGATTCGCGCCGCGCAGCTTCCTCTGTCGGCAGATGAGGCGTTCATCGCAGCGGAGGCGGCACGCCATGCGGGCGATCGGGAGCTCGAGGAGCGCTACCTGAGGATGGTGCCGGACAACCACCCTGTGGCCGGGCCCGCAGGGGTGCGACTCGCGAGCCTCACGCTCGGAAAGGACAGGGCTGCGGCGCTCGAGCTGGCGCTCAAGGCCCTCGAGTCGACGAGGTCGTCCGAGGTCAGAGACAGGGCCGTCGACCTCATCGCCGAAGGTGCAATGAACGGCCTGTCGGCTCCGTTGCGGCAACGGCTGACATATCGCGCCCGGCATCTGCCGCGAGATGAGCGCCGGCGCATCCAGCTCGCGCTGGCGACGGCAGGCGGCGCAGCCAGGACGAGAGCTTTGCAGCGCCTCCTGCACGAGTCGGTTGCAGATGTCGTGGCGCTCGAGGCCGCACGCGGCCTCCTGACGGCCAAGGAGCCGACCGCGGAGCAGACGTGGCTCGCGGCGCGGGCCCTTTACCGCCACGCAGCGTACGATGAGACGGCGCCGCTGCTGGAGAAGCTCGCCGCCCGGCCCCGGCAAGGGGTTCCCGGGTGGCAGGTCCTGTTTCTTCGCGGGCGCTGTGACTTTCGCCGTGGCCGCTGGCGCCAAGCGGTGCACTGGTACCGGCGGGCCGAGGCGAAGGCGCCGACCCGTGAGCGGCGCGCCGAGCTGGAGGTCCATGTGGCGCGCGCCCTCGAGCTCGGCGGCGATCTCGAGGGAGCCGTGCACGAGGCCGACGCGGCGGTCAGACATCGGCCCAGTGATGAGCGGCGCCTTCTCTTGTTGCGGCTGCTTCTGCGCGCCGAGCAAACTGACCGTGCGAAGACGATCGTACGGCGGCTTGGCCGGCGCACCGCCCGCGACCGGGGCAGGTTACTGTCCGCGATGGCCGCGCACCGCCGCGGAGATCGGGAGGGAATGCTCGAGTGGCTGGGCCGGGTGCGCCGACGCCCCTGGCGGGCGCCGGCCTGCGTGATGGCGGCGGAGGTGGCAGCTCAGCGGGGAGATTCCGGGGAGGCGATGCGGCTGCTCGAGCGCGCGGCCGCGGCAGCGCCGAGCGACTTCTGGACCGACGTGGCGCGGCGCGTTATGGGCGAACTTCCGGCTGAGCAGGTCGCCGCTTGGCGAGTCTCGCGGCGCCGCGCCGTGGCTGACGCCGACGCTCATCGGAGGCGGTGGGAGATCGACAGGTGGGCGGCGCTCGAAACCGACCCGCGGCAGCTTGCGGGCCTGCGCGCCTTGGTGGTGCGGGACCTCGGCCTGTCGGACGAGGAGCCGACCGGTTGGCGAGGCGAACTGGCCCATACCCTGTGGCGGCTCGGGTTGGAGGGCGCGGCGGCTCGCTGGGACCCGGCCGGGTTTCCCGGCGGCTCGGCGTCAGAGGCTGCCTGGTCGGCTCCGCGTCTGCTGGCCAAGGGCGCCCCGAGGTGGGCTCTCCGTCGCGCGCGGGCGGTGGCCGATCGGCTCGGCTGGCACGCTTCCCCCGATCTGCTGCCGGAGGCCGTTCAACGGGCGTTGTTCCCCCTGTCGTGGGAGCACGAGCTGAGAAAGGTAGCAGCGGCGTCGGGCGTAGCCTGGAGCCTCCTGGCCGGTCTCGTTCGTGAGGAGTCGCGGTGGGATCCGGATGCTCTCTCCGTGGTCGGAGCGCGAGGCCTGACGCAGCTGATGCCGGCGACCGCGGCGGCAGCCGCCGCTGCAGAGGATTCGGCCCTCCCGGCGCCGCAGGAGCTGTTCGAGCCGGAGGTGTCATTGCGTCTCGGGGCCGCGGAGCTCGCGCGTCTGCTCAACGAGTTCGGCGGCCGTCGAGCTCCAGCAGTAGCTGCCTACAACGCCGGCCAGGCCCAGGCGCGGCTGTGGTTGGAGGCGTGCGGGAACGACTGCACCGAGGAGTCGTACGTGCTCGGGATTACCTTCTCGGCGACCCAGCGCTATACCGAGGACGTGCTGGCGGCTGCGCAGAGGTACGAGAAGCTGTATGGAGGGCCGCCGCGTCCCGCTTCATGATGAGTTGCGGCCGTAACCTTTACGGCCGCAGCACGGTCACCTCGAGGCGTTCACGGGCCTCGCGCAGCCACCTCTCGATCTCGCCGTTGAGCTTCCGCTCGACCAGGAGCCGGTGGAGCTGGCCATGAATGGCGTCGAGGGGAGGCGGCTCGGCATTCTGGGTAGTCAGCTCGAGAGCGACCGCTTCCTGGTACGCCGTCTGCAGCTCTTCGGGCGACACCTTCACCCGCGGACGAAGCCGCTGCTGCACGTAGGCGTTGACGGCTGCAATCCGGAGGGCCAGATCTTCAACGTCCTCCCAGACGAGCCCGGTGCCGGTAAGGGCCGTGGTGAGGGCGGTGCGGCCGCCGGCACGCTCGACGAGGTTGTCGAGGACCTCGTGCTGCTGGACCTTGAGGCGGTAGAGCGTCCCGGACTCCTCGAGGTCCCGGTACTGGAGCTCGAGGTGGATACGTGCCTGCAAGATCGAGGAGCGGTTGACCTCGTCGGTCTCCTCCCCGGAGTCTGGCACGAGGTGCACGAGCCTCGCCAGAACGAGATCCGATTCGAGGAGGGGTGTGCGCCCCACGGTGGCCACGATCTCGTCCACGACGTGTGTTTGGGGCTCACCGGCGACCGCGGGCGGAACGCCTCCCAGCAGGATGTTACCGGCGCCGAGGACCAGCAGCGCAGTCAGGCACCTACCGACTGCTATGATCCGCTGGTGGAGATGAGCGCTTGGTGACACCACCATTGCCGGATGATACCAGTGGCCCGCAGCGGATGAGCACTCCGGCGCCGGGGAGCAGCGGAACACTGTGGCTGGTGGCAACCCCGATCGGCACTCTCGCCGACCTGTCGCCCCGAGCGTGCGAGGTGCTGCGGCGATGTGACACGGTGCTGGCAGAGGACACTCGCCGGGCTCGCAAGCTACTCTCGTACCATGGGATACCTGCTGCAGGGCGCCTTCGCAGCTTCCACGAGCACAACGAGCAGCGGCTGGGAGAGTGGGTGTTGGAGAGGCTGCGGGGAGGAGCCGACGTCGCGCTGATGAGCGATGCCGGTACGCCGGTACTCTCCGACCCCGGCTTCACACTGGTCCGCCGAGCCCGCCAGACAGGCCTCGGAGTGCTCAGCGTGCCGGGGCCCTCTGCTTTTGTCACGGCGCTGGCGGCGTCGGGTCAGCCACCTCTGCCGGCACTGCTGGTTGGGTTCCTGCCCATTCGACCCGGCGCGCGGCGCCGGCGCCTCGAGGAGTTGGCGGATGTCGATGCAACGCTGGTGATTCTGCTGTCGCCACACCGTCTTGGGCGAGAGCTTGCGGACATGTGCCGTACCTTGGGGAAGGGGCGCCCGGCATCGCTGATGGCAGAGCTCAGCAAGCGCCACGAACGGATCGTGATGGGCAGCTTGGAGGAGCTGTGCGGGTCGCCCGAGAAGGAACATCCGCGCGGAGAGTATGTGATCGTGGTCGGACCACCCGGTCTCCCGCCGGCGGACGAGGAGTGCTGCGAGGACATTCCAGCGAAGGTGAGGGCCGTCTACCGAGAAGCGGTGGCTCGCGGCCTGAACCGTGCTGCTGCGCTGCGGTGGACCGCGAATCAGGCAGGGATCGGCCGTCGACAGGTCTTTGCAATCCTCGCCGAGGACTCGCCGGAAGCGGTGGACGGGAGTTATGAATGTGACCCCCCCGGGACGTGACGGGTCGGAGGGCGGTGGTGACCTCGTTTTGGGGCGGCAGGTCTTGGTGGTGGTCATCATCGTGGCGCTGGCTGCGGTCGTTCTTGCGGTGGGACCGGCGCGTGCCCTCCACCCGCGCGGGACCTTCGTCAAGTACGTCGAGGCTACAACGCACCCGGACAACGCTCGCGAGCAGGACTACAGTCCGCTCTACCTCGGCCTGTTCAGAGCCCTTTACCCCGGTGGGGGCCGCTCCTTGGTACGAGCAGTGCAGGTGGTGCTGTTTGCCGTCACCTGTGTTTGTGTTTCGCTTGCAGTAGGCCTCCAGAACGGCTGGATATGGGGGCTGATGGCGGGCCTTGTCGCCGCCTCCTACAGGCCGTTCCTGGTCTACGTTGGTGTGCTCGAGCCCGAGTCACTCTTGCTGTTCCTTCTTGCCGGGGCGGTGGCCTCGGGTGTTTGGGCACGACGGGTTTTGCGCGCAGACCTGAACCCGGATGAACGGCGATGGCCCTGGCGAGCCCTGGTCGTGCTTTCCTTGATCCTGCTCGCCTTGGCAGCAACGACCAGGCCACAGTATGTCCTCTTGATCCCGGTATGGACCCTCTGGCTGGCGGGGGCCTCACCGAGACTACGAGTCAAGGTGCTGGTTTGGGGCGCGGTTGGCGCCTGCCTGATCGTGGCGCCGGCCGCGATTCTGCAGCTGGCCCACCATGGTGATCTCTCGGTCATGGACCCGGGCACCGTGTTCTACGAGGGGAATGGCCCTCAGTCACACTCGGGAACCTATGTCGTGCCCGAGCTCGTGCGAGTTCTGCAGAGGGGGTCTGGGTGCGCGGACTGTGCCCACGTCGAATACCGGCGCGTCGCCTCCGTCGTCGCAGGGCGGAGGCTCTCTCGCACCGAGGCCAATCGGTACTGGGTGAGTCTCGCGCTCGCCAGCTTCCGTGCCGACCCAGCGCGCGGTTGCCGTCGCCTGATGTCGAAAACGGTGCTGGCCATTGCCCCGTACGAACTTCAGGGTCTCTTGAACGCTGCGGAGCTGGATCGCTCCCTGCGACGGGTTCTTCCGTGGGGGTTTCTGCCACTGCTGGTCGCGGCGATCTCCCTGATCCCAGCCATCTGGCGGAAGCGAGCTGCGCTTCTCGGTCCACTCGCCCTCATCGTCCTCGCTTGGACGACCCAAGTCGTGTTCTATCCATCGGCCCGGCAGCGCCTGCCGTTGGCGCTTGCCGTCTTGATGATCGTCGGGTCGTCCGTGAGGACTCTGCCTCGTCGCCGCCTCAGAAGCGCTGTGCTGCTGGGGCTGGGGCTGCTCGTTGGAACCGGTGTGACCTGGTGGTCGGCACCGGTGGCCGCGTACGATGAAGCGCAGGTCGACCTGTGGTTTGGTGCGGCCCCGCCAGGACCCGGTGCGCGAGCAGCTGAGGCGTTCGATGGACGGGGGTGGCGGCCGGAGACGACACGGGTGGCCGAAGCCCTCGCGCTGATGAGGAGTGCTGGATCACAGGTGGACGGAATCGGTCTTGCCGGAGCGCTACGGCAATGCTTGGACGAGGGCGCCCGGTTCCCGGCGTGGATGCGCGGTCGGGCTGCCCACGGGTTGGCGCGAATCGCTCTCTCGGAGGGTCGTCTGAGCGCAGCGCGGCAGTGGGCCTCGGTGGCAGTGAGGCAGGATCCCGGGTTTCTTCCAGGTGTGGCGTTGGCCCGACTACTCACCCTCGGTCGATGTCCCCGGCCATCGGAGCCTGCTCCGGCGGTCGCCGGTTCTGACCCCTTGAGTACTCGCTTCGCGCTTGCCATGGAAGCGAGAGTGACCTACGGACCCGCGTGTGCAGGGAGTGTAATGGCGCCCCTGCTGGTATCGTTTCCCGATCTCGACCGAGCGCTGCAAGGTCGGCGATGAGATTGGCGGTAGGGACCAGCTCATGGAAACGAGACCACGTGACACAGCGACGGCGGCAGACGCCGCCGCATATCGCATCTCCCATGCAATCCGGTTTGGTTCCATCGCAAGGCCGAGGGCATGTCAATACCGGTCGAGGATGGCGGGTCGCGAGCGTGTTCTGTGCTACCCTTTGATAAGGGCAGACGGCGCGGAGGTGCGGCCATGTCGCTGAAATCGGGAATGGCCCTGTTTCTGGGGGTCGCCGTGATGGCGGGTCTGTCAGGCTGTGGGGGCACCCCGGTCGTCGGAATCCTCTTGCCCACGACGGGTACCGCCAACACCTATGGAGAGTCGCTGGAGAGTGGGATCAGGGTTGCCCTGTCGGAGGCCCGCGAACGCAACGAGTTGCCCAGCGGATTCGAGGTCGTCTGGCTCGATACCGGCTCGGACCCTCAGCAGGCAGTGGCCAAGCTCGACGAGGCGGTCAGGAAGCGCGGCGCCAAGATGATCCTCGGCGGGGCCACCAGTGATGATGCGCGCGCGATGCTGCCGGAACTCCAGAAGCTCGATGTTGTGTGCCTGTCGCCGTCGGCTTCCGCGCCGGACCTGACCAAGAAAAGCAAGCTGTTCTTCCGCATCTACCCGTCTGATGAGCTCGAGGGCAGCCGGGCGGGGCAGTTCCTGTACGACACGTTGAAGGCGAAGACCGTGCTCGTGTTCGTCGGTGACACCGCGTACAGCCGTGGGATCGAGCCAGAGTTTCGGCGCCAGTATGAGCAGAGCCTCGGCGGCAAGGTGGTGGGAGATATCTCGGTTCAGGACTCCGGCTGGGAGACGACCACCGCCGATCTCCTTCGTCGAGAGAAGCCGGAAGCCGTGTATATCATCGGCTACACCGAGGACATCGTGAAGGTGCTGAGGCAGCTCCACGACGACGGCTTCAGCGGCCGCATCGTCACAACCTCGGCGTTCTATAGTGGCAAGGCGATCCAGGATGCCGGCAGCCTGGCCGAGGGGGTGTTTTTCCCCCTGCCGCCGTTCGACCGCACCTCCGACGACGAGGTCGTCAAGCGGTTCGTCAAGCGTTACATGGATACCTACCAGCGAGCCCCAGATATCTTCGCGGCACACGGCTACGATGCCATGCGGCTCGTGATCCGCGTCATGACTCTGGCCAAGCCCCCCGAGACTCCTGAGATCAAGAAGGTGCTTCACTTCGGCATCAGCGAGTTCAAGGGTGTCACGGGACCGATTCTGTTCGACGACTACGGGGACGTGAAGCATTATCCGAAGATCTTCATCGTCAATGATGGACGTGTCGTCAGCTACGAGCGCTTCCTCAAGCAGCAGCGGGCACGCATCCTCCGTCAGGTGCAGGATCTGCTGGGAGAGAAGCGGTAGCCGGCTGCCGTGATCGATGCGAGCCGGCGCTGAGGTCTTCCGTATTCTGTGGCGGCACAGGGCATTGGTGGTGGCCCTTGTGCGCCGCGATCTCGCGGCCCGCTACCGCGCGTCGCTGCTCGGCTACCTGTGGTCGATGCTCAACCCGCTCCTGCTGCTCGCCGTGTACGCCGTCGTCTTTACGACCGTTTTCCAACCGCGAATGGCCGGGGCGAGGCCGTACGCGTTGTTCCTGTTCGCCGGCCTCCTGCCGTGGCTGTTTTTCTCGGGCGCGCTGCTCGATGCGGCAATGACACTCGTCGACAACGGTCCCCTCCTCGCCAAGGTCGTGTGCCCGGCCGAGGTGTTTCCGGCGGTCACCGTCCTCGCTCACTTAGTCCACCATCTGCTCGCGCTGCCGGTCCTGGTAGCCGGCCTCGTGGGCTGCGCCGCGCTCGGCCTGCACCCGTTCCCGTGGACCATCGTTCTGCTGCCCCTGGCGCTGGTGCCGTGGGTGCTGCTCACGGGCGGGATTGCGATGGCGGTGTCCGCCGTCGGCGTCCACTTTCGCGACATCCGCGACCTACTGGGAAACCTCCTCAATCTCCTCTTTTTCGGCACACCGATCATCTACACCCTCGACGGCCTGCACGTGGTGTGGCTGAAGCGCCTGCTGCTGCTCAACCCGCTGGCCAGCGTGATCGAGGTCTACCGGAGCCTCGCGTTCACGGGTCGACTGGCCCCGGCGATGGACTGGGCGGTGGCGTTCGGAATCGGCATCATCGCGTGGGCCGTTGGCTCGTGGCTCTTCCTCAGGCTCCGCGACACCCTCGTGGAGGCTGTGTGAAGGGGCGGATCGTGCTTCGGAACGTCAGGAAGGTCTTCCGGAAGGCCGTGCGCGAGGGCCGGTTCCAGAGCATCAAGGGTGCGTTGCTGCACGGCGACCTCCTGCGCGGCGTGGGTCCGCGCGAGCAGTTCGTCGCCCTGGACGGTCTCAGTCTGGATGTTGCGCCGGGCGAGGCGGTCGCCTTGATCGGACCCAACGGCTCGGGGAAGTCCACAGCTCTCAAGCTCATCAGCGGCATCCTGCGGCCGTCGACGGGGGAGGTCGACGTGGATGGGCGTGTGACGGCGCTGATCGAGCTCGGAGCCGGCTTCCACCCCGAGATTCCAGGTCGCGAGAACGTGATCATCAACGGCATGTTGCTCGGCTTGTCACGACCGGAGGTGGAACGACGGTTGCCGGAGATCGTGAGCTTCGCCGGCATCGAGGAGTTCATCGACCAGCCGGTCAAGGTCTACTCCTCCGGCATGTTCGTGCGCCTCGGCTTCGCAGTTGCGGTCGCGGTGGACCCCGACATCCTGCTCATTGACGAGGTGCTGGCGGTCGGCGACGCGGCGTTCACGAGGCGCTGCCTCGATCGCATCGCCCGCATGCGTCGTGAGGGGGTGACCCTGGTGATCGTCTCACACGACCTCGACCTGGTCGCCGCCCTGGCGGATCGAGCCGTGTACCTGCGCCGTGGCCGCGTGATTGCCGACGGACCGGCCGATGCCGTGGTGGCGCGCTACCGCAGCGATGTGGCCGGAGATGAAGAGCGAGATGCAGCGGGACAGGAGCGGGTGCGTGTCGTCGAGGAAGGTCGGCGGTGGGGAACCGGGGACGTCGAGATTGAAGAGGTGTCGTTCTCGAGCGGCGGGGTCGGGCTGCGCGTAGTGCCGTCGGGAGCGGACTGCACGGTTCATGTTCGCTACCGTGTCCGACGGCCGGTCGAGGACTTCGTGTTCGGCCTTGCGTGGCACACCGCGGAAGGCAGCCTCGTCGGCGGCCACAACACGGACCTCGATGGGCTTCGGCCCCGGCAGCTGAACGGTGCCGGCGAGGTTCGGTGCCGCTACGGCGCCCTCCAGCTCGCTCCGGGAGAGTACTCCGTGGACGTTGCGGTTCACGCCGGCGACGGCCTCGCCTACGACTACTGGTGCCGGGCGGCGCGCCTGCGGGTCACGGCGCCGGTAGGGTGGCCCGGGGTGTGGGCTCCTCCCCACAGCTGGGAGTGCGATCAGCCGTTGTGGAGCGCCGGCCCGCGAGAAGAGCGCTGAGCAGCGCTCCGAGCAGCAATAGCAGCAGCCCCATCCGCAGCGGCGCCCGGTTTGCCGTCACACGGACCGTATGAGTGCCGGGAGGGACCCGCACCCCGAGCTGCCACAGGTTCACGAGCTCGGGACGTGCCGGTGCCCCATCGACATCTGCGCGCCAGGCGTGAGAGAACGCCTGGTCGATGACGAGGAGGCCGTCTGAGGACGTCATGACGCTCACCGTCCACGAGCTGGCGCTCCGTTGGAGGACCTCTACTTGCCCCGCCGCGTGGACACGGCGGCCCGAGGGACGTCCGCTGACGACCGCATCACGCCCGGGCTCGAGGCCGGGATCCAGCAGCAGCTCCCAGCCGCCGCGCCGCCACGGCGAGGAGACCTCGCGCCGTGCGAGCCAGGCGGCCGGCGGTGGCCGCCGCAAGCGGTGGAGCACCAGCGGCTCACCCATCACGGTTCGGGACTCGACGGCCTCGACGTCCTCTGAGGCGGGCAGCCTCACCGCCGCGAGGATCCACGCCGCGCCGAGCTGCCGAGCGGCGTGTGCACGTGCCTCGGGGCGGGTCGCGGCCAGCCGGCGGGCGCAGTCGGCTACCCACCACGGCTCCATTCCGTCCGGCCCGAAGACTCCGCGGTAGCTGACACCCCACGGCGCGCCGTAGAAGCGCCACAGCTGAGCGAAGCCGAGACGTGTGCGTCGGGTTGGCGCCGGCAGGACGGGGTCGCCGCTGTCATGCAGGCGGTCGAATTGGAAGGCGATGTCCTCGAGGACCCGGCGGTCGGATCCGAGGTCGGCGACCACTGGCGGCGGGTCGGTGTAGCGTGCACTGTCGTCCCACATCAACATCGACGAACCGCCAACCAGCAGCTGGGCAACGAGCGCGGGCAGGATGAGGTAGCGGGGAGCGACCGCAGCCACGATCAGGGGGATGACGCCGGTGGCGAGGTCACGGCGAACGGAGGCGGCCACCGAGTCCGTGACTCCCGGCAGGCGCAGGTTCCCGGCCGACGCCGGCAGGGCGAAACCGAGGACATCTCGCGCGCCGTCCGGGAACGCCAAAGGTCCCGCCAGCAGCAGCATGGCGACGGCGACGGCGACGGCCCGGCGGCGGAAGCTGGCCCGACGCCTGCGAGCGGCGGCGAAGCCGCGGGCGATGAGAGGCGCCGCGGCCAGCTGGGCGAGCACCAGGAGCTTGATGGCGTAGCGGAAGCCGGCGACTGGAGGCACGATTCCTGCGAGCCCGGCGATGGCGGCGGGGCAGGCCGCCGCGGCGACGGCCGCGAGCAGCGCCACGGCCCAGGGGCGGACGCGCGAAGCGCCGATGCCGAAGGTCAGGAGCACGAGAGCAATGGTCCCGACGTTGAGGTTCACCTCGTAGCGGAGCCAACCGAACGAGGGGCGGGCCCAGAACCCGTCCGGCGCAAACGGTCCGGGGCTCCCGTACAGATGCGGCAGCACGATCTCCGGCCAGCGCCGGGGGGTGAAGGCGTCGGCCGCGATGGAGCCCTGGGCGAGACCGAGGACGTGGCGCCGGCTGTCGGCGTAGGCCGAGGCGGCCGGGGCGAGCTGCGGTGCGGCCAGGAGCACTGCCAGGAGGGGTGCGACGAGGAGGGTGGCGACGGTGCGCCAGCCGCTCCTGTGTGCCGGGAGCGAGCCGACGGCCGCGATACCCCAGGCGATCCAGGCGAGCGCCGCCAGGACCGGCTCGCCGGCCAGCCATGCCATGGCGCCGACAATGCCGGCGGCAACGGCTCGTCGCCTGACAGCCGGCAGCCTGTCGGGGAGGCGGACCGCCGTCGCGATCAGCCACGGCGCCCAGGCGAAGGTCGCGAACGCGTTCGTGAACGCGAGCTGGGAGAACGCGAGGCCGCCTCCGGCGAGGACCGCGGCGCCAGCCAGCGCGCTGCCGCGGCTCCTTCCCTGGCGGCGCAGCAGGACCCATCCACCGGTGGCGAGCAGGAGCTGATGAAAGAGGTAGAAGAGGGCCAGGGCAGGGGCCGGCGGCAGCAGCAGGTAGACGAGGTTCAGGGGGTAGAGTGGCATCGCGTTGGGGTCGGCGAGGAACGGGCTGCCGGCGACAATCAGCGGGTCCGTCTCCGGCAGCTGGCCGTGCAGCAGAGCGTCGCGCCACAGTAGCCGCCAGCCGAGATGGTGGGAGAGATTGTCGCGGAAACTGAGAAGGCTGTGGCCGAGAAGACCCGGTAGGTAGAGCGCGGCAAGGGCCAGAACCGCGAGACCGATGACCAGGGTCACATCAAGCCGGCGTGGGTCGAGACGAGGCCGTCGCATCGGGTGGATCGAGGATAGCACCGGCGTTGGCTGGCCTTCGACGGCTGATGGAGCTCAGACTGCCCGTACCGGAAAGCTCGAGGAGAACGAGGGGCTGGACGCCAATAGAGGTTCCGACGATCGAGGCCATCGTCTCGGTCCTGCGCCGGGGCGCGGGCAGGCGGCCGTCGATCCCGTGGCCCGAGGGGCAGGCACCGAGCTCACGGTATACGGTGACGCTGAACGAGACTTCGGAGAGGCTCGAGTGACGCAAGACGTCACTCAGACCCCCTGTGGACCCGGGGAAACCACTGGTATGCATCTTGCAATGTGATTATGGAGGATTGAAAGGAGGCAAGAATGAGGAGAGAACGAGGATTCACGTTGATCGAGCTGCTGATCGTGGTGGCGATTATCGGTATCATCGCCGCGATCGCGATCCCCAACCTGCTGAACGCCCTCAACCGTGGTCGCCAGAAGCGGACGATGGCGGACATGCGGAGCATCGGCACGGCTGTCGAGTCCTACCAGGTCGACTTCAACTTCTACCCGAAGATCGCCGGTGGCGATGTCACGACCATCATGCCTTACATCACCCCGACCTACATCAAGACGCTGCCGTTCAACGACGGCTGGACCACCATGATGCACTGGCAGGGGGATGCGACGACTGGTCTCGACTACACGATCCAGTCCTACGGCAAGGACCACACGGCCGAGAGCCCAACCATCGCATCCGGTGGCAACAAGACCACCGACTTCAACAAGGACATCATCTTCAGCGATGGTCAGTTCGTGCAGTGGCCCGAGGGTCTGCAAACCAACTGAGCTGCTGCCAACCGTTGTGATTTCTGGGGCGCACGGGCGCCCCTTTTCTTCTATCTCGAGTCGCCGTCGGGAGCGGTCGCTTTGCTATGCTCGAGCGGTGCTCGGTGCTGCTCTCCTCGTTCTGTCTGCCGTTGTCGCGGCGTGGTTTCCACCAGAGACCGTGCCGTGGGCAGGCGTGGTTCTGGCGGTCGTCGCCCTGACCCTGGTTCCGGACGCCTGGGGGCGCACGTCGCGGGCCGGCCTGGTCCGTGTGGCGGCGTTCACCGTGCCGTTGGCCGTGTGGATCTCGCTCGGTCTGCTCACCGGCTTAGGCCGTGCCCAGGGACTGGGCGAGGCGGCCCTGGCCGTGGGAGTGGCAGGCTTCATCTGGCTGGCATCGCGGCGGTGCCCCGGAGAGCGCCAGGTCGCGGTCGTCGTGGGGGGGATCGCGCTGCTCGCGGTGTGGGCCGTGTGGCAGGTCGGGCACGGCTTCGAGGTGGACCTCGGTGCGGTAGGCCTGCTGCCGGAAGCGATTCGGGCCACCGCCCGCCAGCGGCTGCTGCTCGGCCGAGCGTTCGCCTCGCAAACGCAGCCGGGGCACCTCGCGGTCCTGCTCGCGACAGTTGTGCCGATCGCGCTCTCGCGCCTCGTGAAGGGGCATCGCCGGTGGCCGTGGGCCGGGGCCCTGCTGCTGTGCTGGATCGGCATCGCGCTGACCCGCTCGCTGCTCGGAGCGGGCCTGGCGGCCGCAGGGGCGGTTGCCGTCGGAGCCCGCCTGCGGCGGCGGGAGGCGTGGCTGGCGGCCGCTGGGATGGTGGTCGTCCTGGTGACTCTGGTGGCGCTGAGAGGCGACCTCATCGGTCGTCTGGAACCAGTGCGCCTGCGACTCGAGAACTGGCACAGCGCACTGTGGGTGTGGCGCACCGCGCCGGTCACCGGCGTCGGCCTCGGGGGTTTTGGCCAGGCCGCCCTGGCGGCGCCGTTCGCCACCGCCAACCACCCGCAACATGCGCACGCGTTGCCGCTCGAGTGGGCGGCGGAGCTCGGTGGGCCGGGCATCCTCCTCGCCGGAGCGTTCTATCTTTGGCTGTTCAGGCTGGCCCGAGACACGTTCCGCCTCGACCCCGGCCTGGCGACTGCCACGCTGATGGTGCCGATTCACGGCCTGCTCGACTTTTCGATCTACATGTGGGGGGTCGCGATCCCGTGGGCGATCCTTGCCGGATGGGCATGGGGGCTGCGCCGTCATGCCGAGGGTGAGAGAGTGGTGTGCCCACAGTGGCTGCGCCCGCTGGCGGTGGCGGCGGCGGGGTTGGCCGTGGCCGTAGCCGTGCTCAACCTGACCGGCGCCACCCTCGAGCGTGCCGCCGCCGGCGCGCCGCCGCCCGACGCGCTCAGGTTCGCTTCGCAGGCGCGCCGTTTGGCGCCCTGGCGTTTCCAGGCCGTGCGTACGCTCGCCGATCTTGCCGCCTCGGGAGGGCCGGATTCCGTTGCGGCGGCGGCAGAGCTGGACCGCGCCCGTTGGTGGAAGAGGAGGTCACCCGCCCTCGAGCTCGCACGGGCCGTCGCCGCTGCCGGTGCTGGAGACGTCCCCGGCGAGGCCCGCGCGGCATGGGCGGCGTCATGGTACGCGCCCCGGGGCTCCGGGCTGCGGCAAGCGGCACGCGGGTTGCTCAAAGGGGTTGGGGCGCCCCGGTGAGCCTGCGGTCAGCCGAGTTTGCGGCGACGGCGGGCATGGCCGGTGCGGTGGCGGTTATGGGGGTGCTCGGCGGCGCTTTCTACCCGCTGCCGAGAATCGCCGTCGGAGCGGCAATGGCCGTGTTGCTCGGCCTTGCATGGCTTGTGCGAACGCCGCGGTTGGACCGCCTCGAGGCGGTGCTGCTGGTCTGCGTCGGTTGGGGGGTGGTGGCGGCGGCGATCTCCCATGCGGCGCCCCTGGCTGCCAAGGAGACCCTCACCGGCTGGCTGGTGGCGTGGATGCTCTTCGCGTGGGCACGGCGCAGCCCGCAGAACGAGAGGAGTGCGGGGCAGGCGCTTCTCATTGGGGGCGCGGTCGTGATTGCAGCGGGAGTGGCTGCCGAAGCCGCCGGACTCGGCTCGGTCCGCGCCGGCGGCCTGTTCGAGAACCCGAACTCGGCGGCTGCGATTCTGGCGCCGATGGTCCCCGCGACCCTGGGCGCAAGACCGACCACCGTGCGACGCCTGCTTGCCTGTGCTCTCGTCATCGCCGTTATTCTCACCGCCTCGCGGGCCGCGCTGCTGGCGTTGGTTGTGGCTGCCGTGGTGGCCCTGTCGAAGCGCTGGCAGCGCTGGGGCGCAGGGGTCGCCGGCCTTCTGGGACTCGGCGGGCTGGTGTGGTGGAGGCTGGCGCTGCATGCGGACTCCCTGGCCTGGTTCAGGCTCCGTATCTGGAGTGCGGTGACCCGTCTGCTGGTCTCGTCGCCGATCGTCGGCGTGGGCCCCGGGGGGCTCGCCGATGCCGCCGGGTCGGTTCGTGTGCCGACAGAATCATGGTGCGCGATCCATGCCTACCGGATCGCGTACGCGGAGTCGAGCCCCCTCGGCTGGGCGGTGCAGACCGGCGCCGTCGGCCTTCTCCTCGCTGTGGCCGGCGCCTGGTTGTGGTGGAGAGCGGCCGGGGCCCATGGGACATTCCGGGTCGCATCGCAGCGCGCCACGTTCGCCGCCATGGCCGTGATCTTCCTCTTTCACGACCTGCTCCAGGTCGAAGTCGTTCTCTGGTGGTGGGCCCTCTTGCTTGCCGCCACCGTGTCAGTTGGCAAGGGGGCTCGACCCAGGGCAACCTTCTGGTGGAGGTCCGAGCGGCTGCTCGCAGCCGCCGTCGTGTCCTGCGTCGTGCTCTGGGGGATCGTGCAGCCGGCGCTCGCACGCACCGCGCGAGCCGACGGCGCAGATCCGCATGCCACCGATCGCGCTCTCGCCATCGAGCCGTGGCTCGACGAGGCGGCTCTCGCCCGCACGGAGTACCTGCTGCGGCAGCCGCGGTGGGACTGGGATGCCGCCGGCGAGGCCCAGGACCGTGCGCAGGCCGCGCTTGCCGTCCACAGCGGTTCGGCAGCCTGCTGGGCGGCGGTGGCTCGTGTCAACGCGCGCATCGTGGCCGACCTCGGCACCTGGCCCGGCGCGGTCGTCCGGGCACGTGCGGCCTTTGCGCGCGCCTGTGCGCTGGAGCCGAATCTGCCCTGGTACTGGCTCGATTGGGCGCGTTTCGAGAGGGCTCTGGGCCGCGCCGGGCGGGCCCGCGAGCTCATCAGCCGCGCCACCGATGCGGAGCCGAACTGCGTCTCGGCGTGGCTGCTGCTGGCCAGGATCGAGCTCGACGGTGGCCGCATCGACGCTGCGCGAGCCGCAGTCGCTCGCGCCAACACGGCGCGCCGCTGCGGGCGTGGGCGGTTGCTGTCGGCGTACGAGCGCCTGCTGCTGGACGCCCCTGCCTGGCAATGGCGGTCGCTGAAGGCGGCGCTCGGATGAAGCGTCTCGGTCTGTGGTGGGTTCCACTGCTGCTGATCGTGGCGCCGCTCTTCTCGCGGGCGCCTCTGGTGCGCGACCTCGAGGACTTCTTCTTGCCGATGAGGATCTCGACGGCGAGCCGCCTGGCCTCGGGCCACATCCCCTGGCTCAACCAGGCCGACGGGTGTGGTGAGGCATGGTTCGCGAACCCGGAGACGGGGGTGCTCTACCCGCCGCACCTGGCCTACCTGATCACGGGTCCGAGGTGGGGCGTGAGCTTCGAGGTGGGCTTTCACCTGGCCCTGCTTGCACTGGGTGTCGGCCTGCTCGCGCTCCGGCTCGGGGCGGGATGGCGAGGTCGATGGGTTGCCGAGACGGCCGCCTGGGCCGGCGGCCCGGTCCTGGCAACGGTCGGCGTCGTCAACAACCTCGACACCCTGGCATGGCTGCCATGGGTCGTGTTGGCGGCACGGCGTGACGACCGCTGGACGGTGCCGGCCACCGCGGCAGCGGTGGCGATGGCCTGGCTGGCGGGCGAGCCGCAGCTGTGGCTGATCGGTTGTTGTCTGGCGGTTTCGGTGGCTGCCAGGCGCCGGAGGGCCGTGGCCGGAGTGGTGCTGGGCAGCCTCCTGGTGGCGGTGCAGATGGTCCCGTTCGTAGTCTGGATCTCAGAAGGAGATCGAGGGGGTGGCGCGGCCTCGGTGTACCTCTCAGGCGGCGTGTCCCTGGCCGGCTGGCTGCGACTCCTGATACCCGGAGTCCCACCGTCCGGTACCGGCTACCCCTACGTGACAAGCCTCTTCCTCGGGGCGGCGGTCGTGCTCTGCATCGTCCTCGGGCTCAGCAGGCACCGCGCGATGCTGCTTCCGATTCTCGGGCTCGCTGTCCTCGCGACCTTGCCGGAGATCGGCTTGGGGGGGGCGTACCTCTGGCTGACACGCGAGCTCGTGCGCTTCCCCTCCCGTTTCGCGGTCCCTGCCGTGGTCTGCGCCCTGCCGTTTGCCGGACCTGGCGCGGAGGCGTGGCTCTCCGGTAGAGGGAGCGTGACCGGCCTGGTGCTCGGCTTGATGACGATGCCTCTGCTCGCGTTGACCGACAACCCGCTGCTGGCGGCGATCACGGCTGCTGCGGCGCTGGTCCTGTGCCTGGCCGCGGTGCAGCCTTCCCGCCGGTGGCTTCGGACCGCCGCGCTGGCGGCGGGTCTCGCTGTCTGTGTCGTCGCCGGCTGGTCGCTGCTCGGCCTGAAGGCGCCCAACCGTTCCCCCTTGCCCTGGCCTGAAGCGGTGGGTGGACGACGTCTCTACGTACCATCGCCCCACCTTGCCAGCCGTGCGCTGGCCTCCTCGCTCGTCCGAGAGCGCAGGCTGTGGCCGATCGGCTACCTCAATCTCGAGGACGGCCTGAGCCTTGCCCGAACCTACGCCCCGGTGTCGAACGCGGCCCTCGAGCGTCACGTGGCGGGCGCCGACCGGGGACCGAGCGGTCGCTGGTGGCTCGACACCCTGGCCGCTCCCTGGGTGCTGTTGCCGGCGCCGGCGGGCCTTTCCAGTCTGCAGCCGGTTCGTAGCCAGGGCGGCCTTTGGCTCCACTACAACCGTGCGGCGTGGCCCATCGCGGCCGTGGCGAAGGCTCCGGCGGTGGTCGGTCGGTCGTGGCAGCCGGCGGGCGGGCTGACGACCCTGGCACTGCGAGAAAGCAGCCTGGAGGTCTACGTCCAGGCCGAGCAGCCGGCCTGGTTGGTCCTGTCGGTGGCGCCGGTGAAAGGCTGGGAGTGGCGTCTCGACGGTCACCCTGCCGAGCTGCAGCAGGGTCCTGGGATTCTCCAACAAATCAGGTGTCCGGCCGGGTTCCATCGATTGGATGGTGCTTACCGGCCACCGGGTATCATCTCGGCGGCTGCATGCAGCGTGCTCGCCCTCCTTGTCCTGCTCGGTCTCGCGGCCACGGCCGCGTCGGATCGAAACGGCGAGGAGCGGCGGAGTCTGAAACCGGAGGCGTGATATGGCGTGGGTGATCGTGGTGCTCTTCTTCCTGTCCGGCGTCTCCTCGTTGATCGGCGAGGTCGTCTGGATGAGGATGCTCGGCCTGGTGCTCGGCAATACCGTGTGGGCGGCGTCGGCGGTAGTGGCGGTGTGGATGGGAGGAATGGCCGGCGGCGCGCACCTGGGTGGGCGCCTGGCGCCGCGCACCCGCCGGCAGCTGCGCTGGTACGGTCTCGCCGAGGCGGCCATTGGCGCCTTCTTCGCCCTTTCGACCACCCTGCTGCCCTTGCTTCTGAAGGCCGGCGCCCACCTCGGGCCCGACCTGGGGCGGCACCTGGCTGTCGGGGTCGCGGCTCGGTTCGCGCTCGCCGGCCTTGTCTTGGGCTTGCCGACGGTCCTGATGGGGCTGACGCTGCCGTTGCTGGTCGAGCGGCTGCGCGGTAGCGGCCTCGCCGCCAGCGTCGGCACCCTGTACGGAATCAACACCCTCGGTGCCGTGGCGGGCGTCCTCACCGCAGCGTACGTTCTGATGCCGCGAATGGGCGAGTCGGGTTCGTTGTCGACCGCGGCCCTCATCTGTGCTTTGGTAGCCGCCTCGGCGGTGGCGATCGAGGCGCACGTACCGGCTGCCGAACCCCTACAGCGCAGCACACCTCCAGGGGGTGAGTCGCGGCAACGGACATACCTGGTCCTGGTAGGGGCGCTGGGCTTCTGCGCGTTGGCGGCGGAGCTGGTGTGGGTGCGGATTCTGGTCCTGCACGTGGGCTCCCACGTCTACGCTTTCGCAGTGCTCCTGGCGGTGTACCTGCTCGGCATCGCCGTCGGCAGCTTCGTGGTGCGTGCACTGGCCGCGCGCATTACGGATCCGAGAGGCGTGCTCGCCGCGGTTCAGGTGGGGGCTGCGGTGTGTCTCGTCGCCCAGCTCGTCGCGCTCGGTCACAGCGGCGAGCTGATGGCCTGGATGGCCAGGGTGGCGCATCCCTCCGCGACCTTTGGCGCATACCAGATGGTGGTCTTCACCTTCGTGCTGCTGTTGTTCCTTCCCGTGACCGTGCTGTTCGGCGCCTCGTTTCCGCTTGCCGTGGCTGCAGATCCCGCGCGACGGGCGGCCGGCGAGCACGTGGGGGTGGTCGCAGCCGCAGATACTGTCGGCGGCATCATCGGTGCGGTTGTGGCTCCGTTCGTGCTCGTGCCGCTGATCGGGAGCCAGTGGGTGCTGCTGCTGCTGGCCGCCGTTCAGCTGACGATTGCCGTCGCCCTCAATAGCCGCTGGCGTCGTCGTCTGGTGTGGTGGGGTGTCGCAGCCGCGATCGTCATTGTCGGGGTGGCGGTGCCGGCGGACTGGGTGATCCGCCGCGCCGGCGCCGGAGACAAGGCCCAGCTGGTCAAGGTCAAGGAGAGCCTCGCTTCGACCGTTCTCGTCAAGCGCTACTCGAGCCCCGGGGGCTCGTGGCTGTCGCTCGAGCTCAACGGCGTCAATGTCGCCGGTAGCTCCCCGGTGCTCCTGGTCGTGCAGCAGCTGCAGGGCCTACTACCCCTGCTCCAGGTGCAGGCGCCGCAGACCGTCTTGCACGTCGGCTTCGGCTCCGGTGGCACCTGCTGGGCGGTATCGTGCCAACCGGTGAAGAGGATCGACGTCGTCGAGATCTCGCCCGAGGTGCTCGCCGCTGCCGATCGCTACTTCGCGAACATCAACCACCACGTGCTGGCCGACCCACGCGTGCACGTCATCATCAACGACGGCCGCAACTATCTCATGGCAACCGATGCCAAGTACGACGCCATCCTGTCCGACTCGATCCACCCCGTATACGCAGGCAACGGCAGCCTTTACACGCTTGAGTACTTCCGTCTTTGCCGGCGCCATCTCAACCCGGGAGGCGTGGCTTCGATGTGGCTGCCGCTCTACTCCCTGGACAACGACAGCTTCCTGCGCATCCTGTCGGCCTTTCACCAGGTCTTTCCTCACACCGTGATCTGGCACGACGTGACCACCGCCAACGAGTTCACTGTGGTGACCGGCCAAGTGGAGCGGGGCCCGGTGCGGATACGTTGGTCGGCGCTGTCGGATCCTCGTTTGCAGGAGTCGCTGCGGATTGCCGGAATCAAGGGGCCGGCCGACCTCGCCATGGACCTCCTGATCGGACCGCGTGGCGTTCCATTCCTGGTCGGCGAGGTGCCGCCGCACATCGATGACCTGCCATTCGTGGAGTACACGGCAGGAAGGCTCATCTCTCGCGATCAAAGCTGGAGCGACAACCTCAGCCTACTGGTCGCCCTGCGATCGAGATCGCAGCCGTTTGCGAACCTCCCGGTTCCCTGGAGTGAGGTGGTCGCGGGGCGTGACCCGCGGTTGCATGATCAGATGCGCCTGGCCCGTCGACGGGCAACGGCCTGGCGGTAGATCTCGGCGAGGCGTGCCGCAGCCTCATGCCAGCCGTGATGAGAGGCGAGCTGCTGCCCGCGCTTGGCGAGGCGCTGCCTGAGGGTGTCATCGGCCAGGAGTCGGCGTACGGCGTCCGTCCAGGCAATCGGCGGGGCGTGCGCCGGGACATAGAGGGCGGCGTCGGCGCCGACCTCGGGAAGCGCCCCGCGCGGCGTGATCACGGGCACCGCTCCGGCGGCCATCCCCTCGAGGGCCGGGAGGCCGTAGCCCTCCCAGAGGGACGGCAGCAGCACGGCAATCGCTCCACGGTAGAGCTTTGCCAGGCGTTCGGGACCGACAATGCCGACCGCAGTGAGCCGCTCAGGGATGACCTGCGCCGCCGCGCGCACCGCCGGCGTGTCGGCGGCAGCGCCGGCCATGACCAGCGGCGGCAGGCCGTCCGCCTCGGGACCGGACCACGCCTGGAGGAGGATCTCGACGCGCTTGTGCGGATCGGACCCGCCGACGAACAGGACATGGCGGCGTTCATGCTGCTCACTGCCGTCCGGAGCCTGGAGGTCGACGCCGAGCGGCGCGATCCGCACCCGGTCCGGACTGATCCCGAGGGCATGCACGGCATCCCGCGCGGTGACCCGAGAGATCGCATGTACCAGCGTCGCACGCCGATGGGTGCCGAGGCGCTGCAGCGCGCGGTGGCGTATCCGGTCGGACGGAATCGCCCGTGGGAACCGTAGCGGGGTGACGTCATAGAGGGTGCTGACCACGGCGATGGGCACGCCCGGCGGTACGCCCCAGGCGGGCAGGTGGAGGATGTCCACCGGATGGCGCCGTAGCAGCCACCGCCACACCGGCCCGTCCCACAGGAACGCTCCCCGCCGCGGCTGTGGGAGGTGGACGACCGCGGCGGCATCCCGGTACCATCGCTCAGGAGGATTGGTGCCGTGAGGGACGAACAGCGTCAGATCGAGGTCAGACCGGTCGAGAAGAGCGTTCGCGAGCTCGCCGGTGACACGCCCGATCCCACGGTGAGGGTCGAGGGCCGCGGCGCGGGCGTCGAATCCGAGAAGCAGTGGCATCGTGTCTGAGGATACCTTGGAGTGGTCGCTCGTCGTTCCGACTCTGCGTGGCTTCGAGGGCCCTCTGCATGCCACGCTTGCCGCAATGTCGGCCGCGGCCGGCAACGTGGGCGGTGAGCTCATTGTCGTGCATGACGCTGCGGAACCAGGTCCTGACGTGTCCGGTCTCGGCATTCGCGTCCGCGAGACGGTGACCGGAGGGGGGCGAGGTTACGGCGCGGCCTGTAACGCTGGGCTCCGGGTCTGCAGGGGCCGGAAAGTCGCGTTTTTGAACGACGATGTCATGGTGGAGGGTGATCTGCTGCAGAGGCTGGAGACGGGTTGGGATCTCGACTCGGAAGCCGGAGCCGTGGTCCCCGACGTCTGGAATGAGCATCTCGGAAGGAGCGAGTCGGGATGCAGGCTGACGTCCCGCTGTGGCCTGCTCGACGCGGTTCAGGAGCCGCTGGAGGGCTGCCAGCAGCTCGACTACCCGTGCGGAGCCGCGGTTGCAGCCGATGCAGAGATCCTGCGGTCTCTTGGGGGATGGGAGGAAATGTACGCTCCGGGCTACTGGGAGGACGTCGATCTGGGCCTCACCGTGCGCAGGGGAGGGCGGAGGATCGTGGCCGTTCGGGGGGCCCGCGTTCGGCACCTCCACGGACAGACGATGGGGACAATCGCGGCATCTCGCAGGCGGGTCTGGTACGAAAGAAACAGAGTCCTTTGCTCCGCCAAACATCTCGACCGCGGGCACCTGCCGGTCTTTCTCGGTTTCCTGGCCGCCCGGCTCGTGCTGGCACTGCTCAAGGATCCGGCCCGGGTGTGGGGGACTTTGAGGGCGATACCTCGTCTCGGTGTTGCGAGAAGGAAGGGGCGGATCCTCTCCCGGGCCGTGAGGACAGCTATGCCCGGACCGGTGCCTAACACGGTCCCTTCTCCTCCTTCCCGTGAGCCGGGCCGGGGCCAGCGATGAACCTTCTCCAAACGACCCCCCCGCCAGTCAACAGGCTGGTTGGAGCGCCCTGCTTGCTACACTTCAGGGGTGGGAGTCGAAGAACCCGGTCCCCGAGACCCAGTGCAACCGGCGGGGGGTCCGCCAGCCGTCTCGGTTGTGATCGCCACCCGTGACCGCTGCTCCTTGCTGGGGGCCGCGGCGCGGAACGTCTTGACCCAAACCCTGCACGAACTCGAGCTGATCATCATCGACGACGGCTCCAGCGACGCAACGCTCGAGCTCTGCCGCCAGCTCGGCGAGGGAGATCCGAGGGTTCGCAGCCGGAGCCGGGAGCGCGCAGGGACCGCAGCTGCACGGAATGCAGGCCTGGCGGAGGCGCGAGCTCCGTGGGTCGCCTTCCTGGACGATGATGACCTGTGGGTCCCCGAGGCCCTCGAGGAGCTGCTGCGGTTCGCCTCCGACACCCGGGCGGACGCAGTGGCGTGCCACGGCCTGAGGTTCTGCTCCAGCTCGCCAGAGCTTACCGCCGTGCAGGTACTTGCCGACCGGGTTGGCCTCCAGGTCCAGAGCTGGCCGCCCGATCCGCCGCGGGGCAGGATCCTCCTTGGCCACCTGCTTCTGAGCGAGCAGGCAGTGGTGCACGCCGGGTTGTTTTCGACCGCCCTCCTGCAGCGGGTAGGTGGCTTCGATGAGAGGTGCGCGGCCGAGGACTACGAGCTGTGGCTGAGGTTGAGTGCGATCGCTCCGATCCCGGTTCTCCCGCGTCCCCTCGCACTCTACCGCTGGCATGGCGCACAGAAGACATCGGCTCTCGGGCGCCACGCCCGGGAGACCAGGCAGGCGCTAGAGCGGTTTCTGGAGGAGCACCCTGAAGGCTGGGGAGAGGCCGGGCGGGTACCGCTGCGACGCCGGCTCTCCGTTCTGGCACGGGAGGAGGCGTACGCGTCGCTGCGCGAGCTGGAAGGACCTGCCGCTAGATGTGCGGCCGGCCTCGGCCTGAACTACTGGCCGTTCGATCTCAGGATCTGGTTGTACTGGGTCTTCGCCTACCTTCCGAAGTGGTATGCAGTACTGCAGCGGCTCAAGAGCTCCCAGTCGTGAGGGGGTAGCCGAGCCGAATCACCGGATCCCGGGACGCCAGAGGCGGGCGAGCAGGGCCAGACCGCCATTGGCCAATGACCTCTTCCACGATCGAGTGGCCTGACGGATCCTCCTACGGCAGCGCTGGCTGACGGCTCGTGGGCTCGCCGCCGTCCCCACTGCGGCCAAGGCTCTCTGTTCTGTTTGCTTCGGGGTCGGGATCTCCTCCGGCCTCCGGGGCGGTTGTGGGAGTTTCGAAGACCTGAACCAGTCCCTGACGCTGTCACACATCGGAGCGTCGGGTCTGAGCTTGACAAGGAAGGCCGGGCTGTACGCCCGTCGCGATTGGAGCAGCCGGCCCTGAATGCTCGGTTCTGCCAGCGGCCGGAGCTCACCGGTTCCATACTGCGTGACGTATTTTGGATCCACGCCGTCGCAGGCCTCGATTGCGGGGCACCGCGAACAAGGCTCCACAAGGACCTTCGATTCACGCCTGGCGAAGATTCTGTGGCCGGAGGCAAGACGGTTACGCGTCAGCCACGGGAGCGTTCGCACCAGCTCGTACTCTGGATCGGTTCCGCCCTCAACCACGTCGACCAAAGTTGCGCTCAGCTCTGGGCTCCCTCCGAGGTGGCCGCCAAGGTTGAACCACTCGTAGGGATCGTACCGAACGCCGACCACGCCGACGATGTGCCGCTGTAGCTCTGGGAAGACACAGAGAGGCGCATATCTGATGTTGACAGCTACTCCGCTCGACTCAAGGATGCGGACTGCCTCCTTGAGGTAGGGGTAGGCGTCGGAGAAGCGCGGTTGTATCCCGAAGACGCGCTCCTCTTCGTTCCATGCGTAGTAGGCGTTCATGACAATGAAGTTGTGTAGATAGACGCGGTGCCGGATGATCTCCCGTGCGATGTCCGGGAGGTGCTCCAGGTTCCATTCGAAGACGGTGGAGTTGGTCGTGTAGTCGAAAGTGCCCAGCTCGTCGATGCGCTGCATCGCTCGACGGAGCTTGGCAAAGCTCTCGCCGGTGATCTTGGAAAACAGGTCCTCGTTGACGGCGTGGAGGGAGAATAAGAAGTTGGTGATGCCGGCGCCGAGCAGGTCGTCGAGCAGCGTCGCTCCCTTACACCACGGTAGCTTCCGGTCAAGCATCTGGCCCAGTGTTATGACTCGGGTCGCGAGCCCCAACTCCGTGGCTGCGTAGCGGATCATCTCGGTCAGCTGTGGGTGCAGCGTCGGCTCACCACCGGTGATGTCAACGTGGACCGCTCCGCCTCGGCGCAGCCGGCGGAGGATCTCCAGGCAATCGTCGAGCGAACGGAACGCAGCCCGCCGCATTCCCCGGAACTGCTCTGTGCTTCCGTCCAGGAAGCTGTAGTAGCAGAACCTGCAGGAGTGCGTACACTTGAGGCCCACATCGAGAACCGATCCCTTGGTGAGCGTCCCCGGCTGGTGGAGGTAGTAGGAGTTCTCCATGCTCCGTTCAGCATAGTATGCGGATGGGAGAAGGCAAAGCTCCTCGGTTCGCGGACGACCTCCATGGTATGACCCTGGCTGAAAGGTGTTCCCGGGTAAGTCTCGGGCCCAGGGCTGACCCATGCGGACCCGACAGAGCAGGTGCCAGCCCCACTTCCGCCGACTTGTCGTTCAGGGACCGGGCCGAATCACCAGGTCGGGATCAACTCCGTGGACAGCTCGACGGTGGCCTCTCGAGGCCTCGAGGAAGGCGGCCCCGAGGTCTCTGGGAGTGCGAGCTATCAGGAGTGCTCCACGCAGCCATCGCAGGCTGCGGCCGAGGTGACCGCGCCGCAGCGCCCGAGCACCGAATCGAATGGCCTCACCAGCACGGAAGCGAAGTCCGCTGGTGATGGCGTGCTGCTCTGAGGGCGCCGCGTTGCACAAGAGCTGGCGGAGCCACATGCCTTCTGCGGTGACTACGTCTAGCTCGAGGTTCTGGCACGCCACAAGCCCGGTGGCGCTGGACTCGCGGACGTGGTACCGCGCCAGCGGTTCCGGAATATAGGCAAACCGACGGGTGCGGGCGAGGCGTAGCCAGCATGCCCAGTCCTCGAACTGAAACGGAAGACCCTCGGGGAACGGTTGTGGAGGAAGGGTGTGCCTGCGAGCCGCTGTGGCCGACGTCACAATCACGTTGAAACGAGCGAGCTGTGAAAACAGGTCGAAAGTGGCGCCCGGAGCCCCCCTTCCGATGATCCTCGAACCCGCCGGAGCAACCTCGTGGGCTTGACCGTAGATCACGGCGGCGTCTGGATGTGCCTCTGCCGTCTTCAGGAATCTCTCGACGGCATGGGGGAGCCACTCATCGTCGGCGTCGAGGAAGCCGACAACCGAGCCCTTGGCGGCGTTCACGGCGTGGTTGCGGCTTGCGGCGACGCCGTGATTGAGGCCGTCGGGGTGAGTCAGCAGCCGGATCCTCGTGTCTCGCTCGCGCCAGGTGCGCACGATCTCCGCCGTGGCATCTCGCGAGCCGTCATCAACCACCAGTACCTCCACTTCCTCAACTGTCTGCGCCAGGGCACTTGCCAGTGCGGTTTCGATTGTCGAAGCGGCGTTGAAAGCCGGGATCACCACCGAGAGTGCCGGCGTGGTTCCCTGCCACCGGCTCATCGCTGCAGTTCCCTCATCGATGAGGGGCCTCAGGCAGGCTGGCCGCCCGCCAGGGCGCGGCGCCAAGACGCTTGCGCAGGAAGCCCACCCAGCCGAATGCGTAGCCGGCAACGACGGCCAGCGTTGCGCTGGGCAGGTAGAAGCACATCGAGGTCGCAGTCTGGCGGACTGCCTCTCCTGCGATAAGCGCTGGCAGTACGCAGGCGAAGAAGAAGGCGGGCAGGCTCGCCAAGACGTCCTTACCCGGTGCGCCGAAGATGCGGTAGGTAATGATCGGGAGCAGAATCCCGTCAACGACGGTGATCGCAGCGGCTTGGCTGGCAAGGACGCCAACCGTTCCCAGACTCTTGGCGAGAAGTAGGGTCAGTGTCAACGTGATAAAGGCAGACGCTGCTTGGAGCTTGAGTCGGATTGAGGGTCTACCGATACCGTAGAAGGTCTCGACCCCCAGGATTTGCAAGAGGTAGATCCAGATTGGGACGATGGCGAGGATGAGATACCGTGCGACCTCGCCTCCCAGCTCTTCTCCAATCCACAGGGTCAGAAAGACCCTTCCGCTGACGAGCAGGACCACCACGGGCGGTGTCGTCAGCCAGCCGAAGAGAAAGAAGCCACGGGTGATGTTGTCTCGGAGTTCGTCTGGTCGGGAGCCGGCAAGCCGGGCCGCTTCAGGGAGGTAGAACTGGGAGATTGAGATGACCCCTTGGCGGAGCATCTCTTGCAGCCGGAGGGCGAGGCCAACCACCGCGGCGGCAGCTGGTCCCAGGATCGCCAGGGCGAGGACGGTCGGGCCGGCGTATACGACCTGGTCGGTGGTGCCAGTAATGGCGCGGAGTCCGCCGTAGGCGAGGATCTCACGCGGAGGGTGACGTGGGCCCGAGACCACCCAGCGACGAGCAACGGTGCTGAAGGTTGCGAGAAAGAGCCCTGCGGCCAGGAAGGCCACCGTGGCCGCAACCTCCGGGACGCCCCAGGCGAACCGGGCGACGAGCAGGACGCAGCCGAGCCACGCCAGCTGTCGGGCGACCTGGAGGAGGTTGCGCGTGACCCATCGTCCTTCTGCCTGCAGTGCCCCGATTGGCCCCGCAGTGAGGGTTCCAAAGGCAACCGACACGCCGATAAAGAACAGCGCGCCCCGCAGCTCTCCCACGGGCGCATTCACTCGATGGAACAGGGTAGGACCAATGCCGACGAGCAGTGCGGTAACCAGCACCGTTAGCCCGGCGTAACGCAGGCTCCACCTGGAAACAGTCGCCATGATGGAGGCTCGGAGCTGAGTGTCGTGGTGCGCAGCAGCCAGGAACCTTGTGGTGGCTCCCCCGAGCCCGCCCTCCAGCAGCGACAGGAGGGCGGCCACGCTGGCCACCGATGCCCACCACCCGAAGCCCGACTGCCCTAGGGTTCGCACCAGCAACGGCGTGGCAAAGTAGGCCACCACCACATTTACGCTGAGAAGCAGCCAGCTGCTGCCGGCGGAGATCAGCCAACGTTTCCAGTTCATCTCACCAAAGACTACCGCAGTGTGATGATGAGCGCTCGGCCAGGTTGCGGGACGCCGACGAATCAGTATGCTCGTGGAGTGACTTGCTGCATGGCCATGGGGGATGCCTCCGCCTGGCTGAGGTGTCGGGTGTGTGCGGAGGGCGGGCGCGTGACCGAGGATGGCACGAGCCTGTCACAAGACATGGGCGAGCGGCCCGGGGACGCGTGCCTGGCGTTCATCCTCGCAGCAGAACCACACAGCGTGGTCCTAGCCGAGCTCCCTGCCATGCCTGCGAGGGTCTTCCAAGACCGGCGACAAGAAGTGAGGACGCGATGAGCTCCGTAGCTGTAGGAGCGGTCCCGTGGTGAGAGTCGGCGAGGGACGTGGCGCCACCTTGAGCGTAGCCGTTGACGTCAAGCCCGCAGGGCCCGGCTCGACCGGGGTGGGAAGGGTAATAGAAGGTGTAGTGGGCGGCCTTAACCGGATCGATTGCGGCGACCTTGATCTGCAGCTGCTGCGCCCTCGAACGGGAGCAAGGACGCTGCCCTGGGTGCAGCTGGGGCTGCCGCGTCGGGCGCGTGGGGCGGATGTGCTGTACTGCCCGTTCTACTACAGTCCGATCTGGTCGCCGTGTCCGGTGGTGGTGGCAATCTTTGATGTGCTCGCGCTCACCCACCCCAAGTGGTTCCCGGCTCGCGGCCGGCACCCGTTCGCCGAGCTGCTGCTGTGGTCGGCGAGGCACGCAGCCGCCGTTGTTACAGCCTCGGAGGCGGTGCTCGGCGAGATCGAGTCGGTGGCCGGGCCGTTGAGGGGAAGGGGCGTGGTGGTCCCTCTCGGCGTCGACGGCGAGCGCTTCCATCCCCGCACGGGGGAAGAAACGGCGGCCGTGCTGGAGCGCCTGGGGGTCGGGGGTCCGTACCTGCTGGCGACCGGCTCGCTGCACCCGCGGCGGGGCGTCGACACGGCGCTCGGCGCCTTCGAGGAGCTGCTGCAGCGTTGGCCCGAGCTGCGGTTGGTACTCGTGGGTAAACAGGAGCAGCGGTGGGGAGAGGTGCCCGGGCGGCTCGCCGGCCGGGTTGTGCTGACGGGGTATCTGCCGGAGGAGGATCTGCCGCCGCTGATGTCGGGGGCGGCGACGGTGCTCTCGCTCAGCCGCGGTGAGGGGTTCGACCTGCCGCTGCTGGAGGGGCTGGCGTGCGGCGCCCCGGCGGTGGCCTCAGACATCGCGGTCCACCGCGAGCACTTCACCTCGTGGGCCAGGCTCGTGCCGGTTGGAGATGCGGCGGCGGTGGCGGCGGCGGTCGAGGGCCTGCTGCAGCGGCCGCCCTCGGCGGAGGAGCGGGAGGCGCAGGCGCGCGAGGTGAGGAGCCGCTTTCGCTGGGAGGACAGCGCCCGCGCGCACCTCGAGGCGTGGCGGCGGGCGGCGGGCGGGGAGGAAAGCCGGTGAAAAGCGGCGCCGTCGTCGTTTCCTACGAGTCGCGACAGGACCTGCCGGACTGCCTGCAAGCGCTGCTCGGGCAGCGTCCGCGGCCGCAGGTGGTGGTCGTCGACAACGCCTCCGGCGACGGCTCTGCCGACCTCGTTCGCGAGCGGTTCGGCGCGACGGTGGCGCTGCTGGCACTTGACCGCAACACGGGTTTCGCGGGCGGCTGCAACCGGGGTCTGGCTGCGCTTGGACCGGATATCGGCGCGGTGGCGTTCATGAACCCGGACGTGCAGGTGGAGGACGGCTGCCTGGCCATCTGCGCCGAGGCACTGGCAGGCGATCCGGCGTTGGCCGGTGTCGCGCCGCGGCTGATGCGCCCCGGAGGAGAGATTGTAGACAGTGTCGGCCAGGTTCTGCGCCGCATCACGCTGGAGGTCCGCGACCGTGGCTACGGCCAGCAGCTGGGCCCGGAGCTGCTCGAGGAACGGCCGGTGCTCGCCGCCTGCGGCGCCCTTGCCGTTTACCGGCGCGACGCCCTTGCGGCGGTCTCATCCGGCGGCCAGCCGTGGGCGGAGGAGCTGTTCTGCTTCTGGGAGGACCTCGAGCTCGGCTGGCGGCTGAACAACCACGGCTGGACGGTCCAGACGGTGCCAGCGGCGGTGGCCGTACACGGGCGGGGCGCCGGTGCGAGCCGAGGGCGCGGGCCGTTGCGCTGGCGTCGTCCGGCCGAGCTCGAGGCGTGCGTGATCACCAACCGCTGGGTCACGCTGCTCCGGCACCTGCACCGGCTTGATCTGGCGCCGCGGGCCCCCGTACTCTTGGCCTGGGACCTCATGATGACGAAGCTCAGCGTTCTCCGTCGCCCCCGCCTGCTGCCGCTGCTGCGCCGGCGCTGGCCGCTGGTTGTCGCCGAGTGGCGGGCGCGGGGTACGCGGCCGCAGCGCCGGCTCGCGGAGCTGCCGTGCTGATCCGCTTGGCGCTGGGCTTCGCTCTCGCCTTCCTGCTCGCACTTTGGGGGGTGCCGCAGGCGCGGCGGGCGGCGCTGGCGTTTGGGGTGGTCGATGCGCCGGACGGCCACCTCAAGCAGCAGGGCGCTCCCGTGCCCTACCTCGGTGGGCTGGCCGTGTACGCCGCCTTCCTGCTTGCGCTCGGCATGGTGTTCGAGCTCGACCGCGTCGTTCTGGCCCTGCTGCTCTCCTCCAGCATTGTCGCCACCATCGGGTTGATCGACGACTTCGGGGTGCTGACCCCGCGAGCCAAGGTGCTCGGGCAACTGGTGGCGGTCTTCGTGCTGCTCAAGGCCGACATCTCCGTCCACCTGGTCGTGCTGCCGTGGTGGGCGCGACTGGTGCTGACGGTGCTGTGGCTGGTCGGGCTGTCGAACGCCTTCAATCTGGTTGACATCATGGACGGCCTGGCGGCCGGGCTCGGCGTCATAGCGGCCACCTTCCTGCTGGCCGTGGCGGCGATCAACGGCCGTTGGGTGGTGGCGGCGTTTACGGTCGTGCTGCTGGGCGCCCTGCTCGGTTTCCTGCGCTTCAACTTCCCGCCGGCGAAGATCTACCTCGGAGACTGTGGCAGCCTCTTTCTCGGCCTCACTCTCGGTGCGCTGGCGATGGTGATGGACTACACGAGGCACTCGCCGCTGGGCTGGCTCGCCCCGGCCTACATTCTCGCGTTGCCGCTCGTTGATACGGTCTACGTCACCGTTCTCAGGGTGCGGGCCGGACGCAAGATCTACCACGGCAGCCCCGACCACTTTCCGCTTCGCCTGCAGCGCCGGCTGGGCGGCTCGGCGCCGGCAACGGTGCTGGCAATCTATGCTGGCGCGGTGGTGCTTGGTGGGCTCGGGATGCTGGTCATGTACATCGACCCCCACGCTGCGCTGTGGCTGACGGGGGCGGTCGCAGCCGTCACGATCGCCGTCCTGGTGTGGCTCGCCCGGGTGCCGATGGGGGCAGCGTGAGGAGGGCGGTCGTTCTCGGCGGCGGCCTGACCGGGCTGGTTGCCGCCGAGCGCCTGGGCCGGCAGGGACTCGAGGTCGCTGTGCTGGAGCGACAGGCCGAGCCCGGCGGAGCGTGCCGGTCGCTGGTCGAAGGGCGGTTCGTGTTCGACCTGACCGGCCACCTCCTGCACATCGCGCGGCCGGAGACCGAGCGCTACCTCGACGATCTGGGAATCCTCGATGCGTTCGCGGTTCACAAGCGCCGGGCGGCGGTCGTCGTCGGCGGCAGAGCGACCCCCTACCCGATTCAGATCAACACCTTCGGCCTCTCCGACCAGGTTCGCCGCGACTGCCTGCTGGGCTTCATTCAAGCGTGGCGCCGCGGCGGCGGGTCGGCTCCGGCCGACTTCCGGGAGTGGGTTCTGGATCGCTTCGGCGACGGGCTCGCGCGTCACTTCTTCTTTCCCTACAACCGCAAGCTCTACCGGGCGGAGCCGGAGGAGCTCAGCCTCGACTGGGTGGGCAGGTACGTGCCCAAGCCAGACATCGAGGCGGTGGTCGACGGCGCGCTCGGCCTTCACCGTGACGCCGTCGGCTACAACGCGGTATTCCGCTACCCCCGCCAAGGAGGCATCCGGTTGCTTCCCGATGCGGTCGCCGCCCATGTGCCAGGGCTCTGCCTGGGCAAGACGGTGGCGGCTGTCGCTCCCGGCGAACGCTGGGTTGAGCTCGAGGACGGCGAGCGGATCGCCTACTCCGATCTCGTGTCGACCATCTCCCTGCCGGCTCTTCTCGATCTGATTGCTGGCAGTCTGCCGCCGGCGGTGGTGGCGGCGCGCCGCGCCCTGCGCTGGGTGCAGGTCGTGAACGTAGCCCTCGGCGTCCGCGGGCGAGCGCCGTCTGATGAGCACTGGCTGTACTTCGCAGACCCCGAGGTGCCCTTCTACCGCGTCGGCTTCCCGTCGAACCACGGCCGCCTCGCGCCCCGCGGCAGCCATACCGTATCTCTCGAGACAAGCCTCGAGCCCGGCGCCGGAGAGGTGACCGCGGCCGCCGAGGAGGCCGAAGCGGCGCTGGCGGCGGCCGGTCTCCTCGACCCCGAGATGGTGCGGGTGCGACGCGTCAGCGTCCTCGACCCGGCCTATGTGGTCTTCGATCACGCGCGCAAGGACGCGGTTGCCGTCATCCGACGCTACCTGTCGGAGATCGGAATCACGATCGCCGGCCGGTGGGCCGAGTGGAAGTACTCGGCGATGGAGGATGCCATCCTGGACGGCATGGCGACCGCGCGGAAGGTCGGGCGCAGGGTGGCCCGGTGAGCGAGCGCCCCACGGTGCTCCACGTCATCACCCGGCTCGAGCTGGGAGGAGCTCAGCGGAACACGCTCTACACGGTGGGCCACCTCGACCCCTCGCGGTTCCGGGCCGCGCTCGCCTGGGGGCCGGGTGATCGGCTGGACAGAGAGGCCGAGATGCTTGACGATGTCGTGCTGCGGCCGGTGCCGGAGCTCGTGCGCCCGATCCGTCCTCTGGCCGACGCCGCGGCCGTCAGGCGTCTGCGCGAGGTCATCAGGGAGCTGCGCCCGGCTATCGTCCACACCCACTCGTCGAAGGCGGGGATCCTCGGCCGGCTGGCTGCGCATCGGGAGAGGGTGCCGGTCGTGATCCACTCCGTTCACGGCTTCGGTTTCACGCCGTTGCAGCCTGCGGCCATGCGGGCGGTGCTGGTCGCTCTGGAGCGGCGTGCCGCGCGCTGGACCGATCATTTCATTGCCGTCTCCCGTGCCAACCTCGACCTTGGCGCCCGCCTCCGCGTCCTCGATCCGGCGCGGACCTCGGTCATCCGTTCGGGAATCCACCTTGACCGTTTTCGGGATCCGACGGGTGGCAGGCAACTACGCGATCATCTCGGAGTGCCGGACGGTGGGGCCCTGGTGACCCAGGTTGGCAATTTCAAGCCGCAGAAGGCGCCGCTGGACTTCATCAGGATGGCCGCGCGGGTTGCGGAGGAGGCGCCCGAGACACGCTTCCTGATGGTGGGAGACGGGCCGCTCAGGAGACGTTCGGAGGACCTTGCGCGACGGCTCGGCATCGCCGGCGTGGTCCATCTCTCGGGATGGCTCGATGACGTGCCAGCGGTGTGGGCGGCCACTGACGTGGCGGTCCTGACATCGCATCACGAGGGCCTTCCGCGGGTGGTGGTCGAGGCCCTCGCAGCCGGTGTTCCGGTGGTCGCGACGGCGGTCGATGGAATCGTCGAGGTCGTGCGCGACCATGAGAACGGCTATCTTGTCCCTCGCGGAGACGTTGCCGCGATGTCGCGGCGAGTGCTCGAGCTGGTGCGGGACCCGGTGCTGCGGCGGCGGCTGGCAGGAGCGCCGCGGCAGCTCGAAGACTTTGACATCGACGCCATGGTGCGTCGCCAGGAGGAGCTCTACCAGTGGTTGCTTGGACGCGCCCGCTGCTGATCGTCTACCTGTTCGCCGTCGGAGCCGCGGTGGGGAGCTTCCTCAACGTCCTGATCTACCGGCTGCCGCGCCGGCAGTCGATCGTCCGGCCGCGCTCGCACTGCCCGGCCTGTGGCGAGCTGATCCACTGGTACGACAACATGCCGTTGGTGTCGTGGTTGCTGCTCCGGGCGCGCTGTCGGCGCTGCAAGGCGCCGATCTCAGTGCGCTACCCGGC
>Ga0315556_1000092_pt1 | contig 46824 bp, 41 predicted proteins | sample SalMarSW160310MG_FD_202112 | JGI IMG/M metagenome (GOLD analysis project Ga0315556, IMG submission 202112) | Salt marsh sediment microbial communities from the Plum Island Ecosystem LTER, Massachusetts, United States - Salt Marsh Sediment SW1603-10 ...
CGTCGGGCGTGATGAGCAGATAGGCCCGGTACGCGATTCCAAAATCGCCGGGCTCGCCCTTCTCCGACACGCCCTGCAGTTCTGGGGGCATGTACTCGAACATCAGGTGCGGCGTCGACTCGAGTCCGTCCGGGATCCGGTCCACCTTGTAGAGGGCGAGGCCCGTCCCCATGTCGCGGAGGGGGTCCTTGACGATGAGGTTGGGGAACCGGGAGCCCGGCTCGGGCGGCACCAGATCCTCCTCGTCGTGGACCCGTCGTGCCATCGGGATCCGGTCGGGCTCGGGCGCCAGCGCGTTGTGCCTCTCGATCTCCAGGTCGAGCAGCCCCTTCTCGCGTATGACGTAGCAGAGCGGGCTCGCCAGCTGGCGCGAGTTGACGTACAGCGTGCCCGCGGCGTCGAAGTCCATACGCGGCTCCCACGGCCGCCGCCACGGGGAGCGCAGGGCCGGATCGTCGCGGATCTCGAGCTCCAGGCCCAGGGCACCGGCCTGCCGGCGCCAGGCCTCCTCCATCTCCCGCTCGAAATGCCACATGCTGGAAGGGAAGTAGACGATGCGGCGGAAGCCACGCTCGTGAGCGTATCGGCAGAGTCGCTTCCCCACGGGGTCGTCGCCGTCGTAGGCCCACATCCGGTCCAGGCCCATGCCCGGGTTGAAGTTGGCCTCCAGATAGACGAGCTCTCCGCCGGAGGGAAGGAGGTCGACGCCCACGAGCGCGCAGCTCTCGACGCCGCGGCGCGTGGCGCGGTGGACGGGGCTCACGGTCGGGTCGTAGGGAAGGTCCTCCAGGTACTCGACGGCCACGCGTCCGGGATCGACGCCGGCCCACCGCCACAGCGCCTGGAAGACGGACGTGCGGCCGAGGGGGCCCCGGCGGCTCATCGCCACCCACGCGCGACCCGCCGCGCGGGAGGCGGCGGTGATGGAGCGTCCGAACAGGTGCACGCTCCGCCACGCGCGTCGCCGCCAGCCTTCCGTGAGCCGGTGCCGCCGTCCAATCCGGGCCAGCGCGCTGCCCAAACGGAACGCGGGACCGTACACGGCCCGGTGGAGGCGGTCGGAGACCGTGAAGCTCCGCTCGCGCAGCTCGAGGTCGGCGGCGTCGGCGAGCGCCGCGCGGAGCGGCGCGGGAAGGGAGGCGAAGGGTCCGAGCCAGCGCTCGGGCGACGCCCACAGCTCCCGGTAATCTTCGCGGGAGCAGCCGGTGTCGCGCCGAACTCGGCGGACCATGCGCGAAGCCGCTGTGCCGCTCACCCGGGAGGGGGCGGCGGCGAGTTCGGCGAGCGCGCCCTGAATGTGGTCGGCGAGTGGTCGGTTCACGCTGATCGCATCGGTACCGAATTCCGGCGGTCGGAAACCGCGCGGGTCGGGCAGGCGAGAGCCCGAAGGGGTGGAGGCGAGAGCGGATCCGAGGATCCGCTCCATGTGCCCACGGCGCCACCCGGAACCAGCGCGTCGGCCATCCTCTCCGAGCGCCACGGTAAGTCAGCCCGGTGACAGCGCGCAAGATGAGAGGACGCGGCTCACCCCGGCGGGTCCACCCGCGCGGCGATGCCGGACGGGACGGCACAGTTCGAGACGCCGCCGAGCTTCCTCGCCTCTCCCGGGAAGAACCTCTTTCGCCAGCGCAGGGCCACATTGACGAGCCCGATGAGCACCGGCACCTCCACGAGGGGGCCGATCACGGCGGCGAAGGCGGCCCCGTGTCCGATGCCGAACGTCCCGACGGCCACGGCGATGGCCAGCTCGAAGTTGTTGGAGGCCGCGGTGAACGCCAGGGTCGTGGTGCGGGGGTAGTCGGCGCCCGCCGCGCGGCTGGTGAAGAAGGTGAGGGAGAACATCACCACGAAGTAGATGAGCAGCGGTACGGCGACGAGCAGGACGGCGACAGGCTGGCCCAGGATCTGGCGGCCCTGGATCGAGAACATGACCACGATCGTGAACAGGAGCGCCACGAGGGTCAAAGGGGAGATGCGGGGCACGAACGTGCCCTCGTACCAGGCCCTGCCCCTGGTGCGCAGCAAGAGGAACCGCGTCGCCATGCCCGCCGCGAACGGGATCCCGAGGTAGACGAGCACGCTCCGCGCGATCTGGCCCATGGTGATGTCGACGACCGCCCCGCTCAGTCCAAGCCACCGAGGAACGAGGGTGACGAACAGGTAGGCGTAGACCGAATAGAACAGGACCTGGAAGATGGAGTTGAACGCCACCAGGCCGGCCGCGTACTCGGGGTCCCCCTCGGCGAGGTCGTTCCACACGATGACCATGGCGATGCAGCGCGCCAGGCCGATCAGGATGAGCCCGACCATGAGCTCCGGGTGGTGCCGAAGGAACAGGAGGGCCAGCGCCGTCATGAGGATCGGGCCCACGACCCAGTTCTGCACCAGGGAGAGGAGGAGGACCTTCCGGTCCCTGAACACGTCGCCCAGCTCCTCGTAGCGGACCCTGGCGAGCGGTGGGTACATCATGACGATGAGGCCGATCGCGATCGGCAGCGACGTGGTGCCGACCTGGGTGGCGCGCGCCAGGCCCTGCACGAGACCCGGCCACAGCGATCCGATGGCGATCCCGGCCGCCATGGCGGCGAAGATCCAGACCGTCAGGTAGCGGTCCAGGAGCGACAGGCGACGGGCGGTTCCCCCCTCGCTCATCTGCGACCCTCCCGCAGCTGTGAGGCGAACGCATCGGGCAGCCCGCTGGACTCGATCCCCCGCGCGGCCCGCTCCACGTCGTAGGGGACCCGCACGTGCTCCACTCGCCATGTCGCGGGGGAACCGTCGCCGGGTGCGTCGAGGAGCACGTAGCCGGCGCGGGGGTCGCCGTCCTTGGGCCGGCCCACCGAGCCGGTGTTGACGAACAACATGCCGTCCACCTCCCGGCGCCAGGGAAGGTGGGTGTGGCCGAACAGGATCGCATCTCCCTCCGAGAGCCCGGCGCGCGCGGCCATCTTGCGGCAGAAGTCGTCCGAGCGCTCCTCCGTCCAGTAGAGGGTGTTGAGGGTGGGTGCGCCGTGGACGAGCACGGCTTTCGGGCCCGCGGCGTGGCCGCCGGCCGGGCGCAGGTCGATCCGGAACGGGAGGCCGGCCAGTCTGCGTCGGCTCGCCTCGGTGACGCGGGCCAGCGTCCACGCGTAGCTCTCGTGAGAGAGGGCCTCCTGGTCCGGGTCCTCGTAGCCGCAGCCGCAGTGGATGTAGCGCGCGGCCGTAGTGGAGTCGTAGTTCCCGGCGACGCCCGCGATTCCCCGCTCGACCAGGAGGTCGACCACCTCGTTGGGCCACGGCGCGTAGCCGACCAGGTCCCCCAGATGGTAGGTCTCGTCCACATCGGCGCGGGCACCGATGTCATCGAGCACCGCCTCCAGGGCGGGGAGGTTGGCGTGCACGTCCGACAGGATGGCGTACTTCATCCGGCGACCGGCTTCCGGGCCCGGATGAACGCGGCCATGAACCGGTCCTCGATCTGCGGCGCCACCCGGTCGGGGTCGAGCCCCGCGTCCTCGAGGAACGCCCGCGCGTCCTCCAACGTGTACACACGCGTCGGCTCGATCCTCACGTCGACGAACCCCGCGTCCGAGAGCAGGCCACGGAACTCGGACTCCTCCAGAGCGCCGGCCACGCATCCCGCCCACAGCTCCATGTTGCGGCGGACTTCCTCCGGAACGACGCCGCGCACCACGACATCGGAGATCGCGAGCCTGCCGCCGGGCCGCAGGACCCTGAACGCCTCCCGGAGCGTCCGGGCCTTGTCACCGGACAGGTTCACGACGCAGTTGGAGATGACCACGTCCACGGACGCGTCGGGGAGCGGAACGGCTTCGATCTCGCCCTTCAGGAACTCGGCGTTGTCGATCTCCATCGCCCGCTGGTTCCGGCGTGCCAGCTCCAGCATCTCGTCCGTCATGTCGAGGCCGTAGGCTTTCCCGCCCGGCGCCACGCGACGGGCCGAGAGCAGCACGTCGATCCCTCCCCCGGAGCCCAGGTCGAGCACGATCTCACCGGGGTGCAGCTCCGTGAGCGCGGTCGGATTGCCGCACCCGAGGGAGGCCGCCAGGGCGTCCTCGGGGAGCCCCTCGGAGTCCTCCGATCCGTACAGGTCTCGTGTAATGGCGTCGCCGCCGCCCTCGGGCCCGCAACCACAACCGCATCCTCCCGAGGCACTCCCGGTCCGGTTCTCGACGCGGGCCGCGGCCGCGGCGTATTTCTCTCGCACGATCTCCTTCACGTCGTCGCCCACCTGGTCCTCCCGCTGCTTTCGCCCATGCCTGGCCCCCCGGGGACTCGCCCCTCGGGGAGCCTCGAGGCCATCCGGTTGCGCAGTATAGATACATCTCTATATTGATGGTTGTCAAGATAGCTCGGCTGAGGACCGTTCGATGGGAGGCGTGAAGTGGGCACGAGTACCCTGAGAGAGACCCATGCGGAGGAAGCCGACGCGGCGAGGCTCGCGGCCACGCTCAAGGCGCTCTCACATCCGGCGCGCGTCCAGATCGTGGAACTCATCCACGAGCGCGGGGGCGAGATCTGCGTGTGCGAGTTCGCCGGCCGGCTCGATCTCTCCCAGCCGACCATCTCCCATCACCTCAAGATCCTCCGTGACGCGGGCCTCATCGCCAGTCGCCAGGAGGGGACGTGGGTCTACCACACGGTGAGGCGGGACGCCGTGGCCGCTCTCGTGGGCCGCCTGGCCGCCTGGGCCTCGGTCCCGGAAGGCGGGTCGGAGACCGAGGATGGGGAGGACCGCGCTCCGTGCTGCCCGACCTCGACGGAGCGCGGTCCCGGAGCCTAGCTGGGGGCGCGGCCGCCGCCGGCGGCGGACTCCCCCATGGCGCCGACGCCCGGTTCCGAGCGTCCCTTCAGGCCCGGAACGAGGCTCGGGGTCGAGCGCCGATAGGCCTCGTACGCTTCACCGTGGTAGGTGAGGAGATCGTGCTCCTCGAACTGCAGCGCGACCAGGATGTAGGCGGTGCTGACGGCCGCGAACAGCAGGTGACCCATGGTCATGGTCGGCGTGGCCCAGAAGGCCACGATGAACCCGAGCATGAGCGGGTGGCGCACGTAGCGGTAGAAGCCGCGGGTCTGGAAGTGGGGGTGGCGATACTCGCCGCCGCGGAAATACGTCCAGGCCTGCCGGAGCCCGAACAGGTCGAAGTGGTCGATCATCCACGTTCCCGGGAAGACGATCGACCAGCCGGCGGCGAACAGGGCCCACAGGAGGTCCCGTCCGAGCGCTCCGTGGACGTCCCATACCACGCCCTGGATGGGGCGCCAGAAGGCGAAGGTGACGAGGAGGATGACGCTGGCCAGGAGCACGAACGTTGAGCGCTCCACGGGCCGGGGGACGATGCGGGTCCAGCGGCGCTTGAAGGCCGGCCGGGCTCAGATCCTGGACGCGCCCGGAGCCGCTCTCCCGAGGATGGCCGCGGACTCCCGCTCCGAGGCGCCGAACACCGCGGTCGCGCCCGCGTCCGCGGCCATGCAGTCGTCGGCCAGCACGGTGACGCTGTGCACCGTCGTCCGCCACGGGGACGCGGTCTGCGGGTCGAGGATGTGCCCGTAGCGGCGGCCCCGGTAGTCGAAGTACTGCTCGTAGTCGCCCGACGTCGCGATGGCGCGGTCGGTGACGTCGAGCTGGCCCAGGAGCCGCGTAGGGTCCGCCGGAGACCGGATGCCCACGCGCCACGGCCCCCCTTCCGGAGACGTGCCCAGTGCGTACAGGTCGCCCCCGGCGTTGACCATCCCGTCGCGGACCCCGTGGCGGCGGAGGGCCCGGACGGCCCTGTCGACCGCGTGTCCCTTGGCGATCCCACCCAGGTCGACGCCCACCTCCGGGTGCCGCCGGACGATGTAGCCGGGCCGGTCATCCTCGCCGCCATGCTCCCGCTCGACCGCGAGCTCCCGGTACAGGGCCTGGCCGGCGAAGGCCGCTACGGCCTCGCGGGAGGGCGGACTGTGCCGGTGGTCCACGTCCCACAGGACCAGGGCCCGGGCCAGGCCGGGATCGAAGCGATCCCCGCTGGCCTCCGCCCACTTCAGCCCCTCGGCCACCACGCGGGCCGTCTCCGCGTGAACCGGTGTGCGCATCCCCACCGCCGCCGCGTTCACCCGGCCCACGTCCGAGGCCCGGCTGAAGCGGCTCATGGTGCGATCCACCCAGCGGAGCTCGGCCAGCGCCGCCCCGATGGCGGCCTCGGCGCGCTCCGCGTCGTCGTCCACGACGCCCACCTCGGCCAGCGTCCCCATGACGGGTATGGTGCGGCTGTAGAGCCGACGGGACCGGCGGAAGGCCACGGCCGGGACGGCCGCCACCACGAACACGCCCGCGCCGATGGAGACGAAGCGCCGCCGCGAGACGGTGCGCTCCGCCGGCGCGGGCTCAGTCACGCCGTCCGGCGTCCAGCGATCCTCCGACCCTCTGTCGATGACGTTCATGTTACCTTGCCGTGGTTGGAGCCCGTCTCGATCCGGTAGTCGGGACACGCCGGGCTGGCCTCGTCCCGGCCCCCGTACAGCGCACACCCCTCGCCCTCGTCACCCCGCAAAGCGCAGTCTCCGCAGCCCTCCTCACCCCGGTCCGCCAGTCCGAACCCGACGTACACGCCGACCAGGATGGCCATGCCCACGACCCCGATCACGAGCTCCATGTCAGGCTCCCGCGCTGAGCAGGCCGGCGAAGCCCATGAAGGCCATGGACAGGCTGGCCGCGATGATCATGGCGAGGCCCATCTCCCTGGCGATGGCGGGGACGCTGGCGGTCTCCGAGCGCTGGCGGATCGACGCCATGAGCACCAGCGCCAGCGTGAAGCCAGCCCCCGCCCCGAGCGCGAAGGCGAGGCCCTCGAAGAAGCCGTAGCCCCGGGCGTACTGGAACAGCGCCAGGTAGAGGATCGCGCAGTTGGTCGTGATCAGGGGCAGGTAGATGCCCAGTGCCCGGAACAGGGCCGGGCTCGTCTTCTTGACCACCATCTCCACGATCTGGACCAGGGAGGCGATCACCACGATATAGGAGATGAGGCGGAGATAGGGCGCCACCGGGAGGACCCAGGCGTTCAGGAACGAGACGGCGCTGGCGGTGAGCACCATCACGAAGGTCACCGCTCCCCCCATGCGCAGGGCGGTCGGCACCTTCTTGGACACGCCGAAGAAGGGGCACAGTCCCACGAAGTAGGCGAGCACGAAGTTGTTGATCAGGGCCGCCGACACGAAGATGCGGGTGAGGTCTCCCATCGCTCTCTCCAACCTCTCTCTACGCCACCATCTCGGGGCGCCGCTCCTCCGGAGCCCGGACGCCGTGCGGCCACCGGCGAGGCTTGACGGCCTCGTCCTTCTTCTCGCCGCGCTGCCACCACCAGCTCATGCCCATGAGGATGGCGCCCAGGGTGAGGAAGCCCCCGGGCGGCAGGATCATGATCACCCACGGCTCCCAGTTGTGCGGCATGACCTGGATTCCGAGGAAGGTCCCGCTCCCCAGGATCTCCCGAACGCTCCCCATGAGGAGAAGCGCGATGGAGAAGCCCGCCGCCGTCCCGGTCGCGTCGAGGATCGAGGGCAGGAGCCGGTTCTTGGATGCGAACGCCTCGGCCCGGCCCAGGATCATGCAGTTGACCACGATGAGGGGGACGAAGGCGCCCAGGGCCTTGGACATCGAGGGCGCCACGGCTCCCATGATGAGGTCCACCACCGTGACGAAGGTCGCGATGATGAGGATGTAGCCGCTCATCCGGACCTGGCTCGGGATGTAGTCCTTGACCAGCGAGACCAGGGCGCTGGAGCCCACGATCACGAAGGCCGTGGCCAGCGCCATGGCGATGGCGTTGTCCACCGAGTTCGTCACGGCGAGGGTGGGGCACAGGCCCAGGATCTGGACCAGCACCGGGTTCTCCTCCCACACGCCCCGGAGGAACACCTCGCGACCCGTCCTGTCGGTCATGACCCCTCTCCTCCGTGCGATCCGTCCAGGGCGGGGCCCACGGCCTCCAGGCTCTGGTTGATGATCGTGATCACCGTCGTGGACGAGATCGTGGCGCCCGTGATCATGTCCACCTGGTGTGGACCCTGGGCCGGGTGCTTGACTCCGTCGATCGGGGCGACGACGCCGTCGAAGCCATGGATGAAAGCGGAGTCTGAGGTGATCTTGGCCCCGAGGCCCGGCGTCTCCTTGCTCTCGAGCACCTTCATGCCGATCACTTTCCGGTCGGCCGGGTCGTAGCCGAAGATCAGCTTGACCACGTCCTGGTAGCCCGGCTTCTGTCCGGGGACCGCGTAGCCCACCATGTGACCGTCGGCGGCGTACCCCGCGTACACGGGCCGCCCCGCCGACGAGTCGACGCCGGCGGGCAGGCTGTCCAGGAGCTTGCCGTCCACGACCCAGCGCGTCTCGTAGCGCTGCGGCTCTCCCAGCACCTCCTCGATGGCCTGGCGGAGCTCGGCGGCCCGGTGGGCCTCGATCCGGGGCTGCGCCCAGCCGTGCACGAGCACGATGGCGATCCCGGCCACCACCGACAGCACGGCCAGCGTGCCGACGAGGAGAAGGGAGGACGGCTGCGATCCTCGGACGCCGCCTCCGGACGCCGCCGACCCGTTCGGACTGGTCGCCGCGCCCTTCGCGTGCCGATCCCCCTGGTCCGTGCTCATGCGGCTTCCTTCCGGGCGGCGCGGGTCCCGAACACGGCGGGGCGGGTCACCTGGTCGATGAAGGGCACGAGGGCGTTCATGAACAGGATCGAGTACATGACCCCTTCGGCCAATCCTCCCCACAGCCGGATGACCACGGTGATGAGGCCGATACCGATTCCGAAGATCCAGGAGCCCAGGTTGGTCACCGGCGAGGTGACCATGTCCGTGGCCATGTACACGGCGCCGAGCATCAGTCCGCCGGAGAGCAGCATGAAGGGTGCGCCGGGCAGGGACGGGCTCAGGGCGTGCAGCAACGCCGAGAAAGCGGCGACGGCCGAGAAGATGGCGACCGGTATCCGCCAGTTGAGGTAGTTCTTCCAGGCCAGGTACGCTCCGCACACCAGGATGAGGATCCCGGCCGTCTCGCCCAGCGAGCCGCCCGTGTTGCCGATGGCCAGCTTGAGGAGGTCGGTGCCCTGGTGCTCGAACTTCATGAGCCCGAGCGGCGTCGCCATGGTCACGACATCCACCTTGCCGGGCGACAGGAGCGGAAGCGCCAGGTTCGAGCCGTACACGTTCGTCCAGCGCTCCGCCAGCGCCGGCCACGTGGTGAGCGCGGTGGGGAAGGCCGCCTGCAGGAAGGCCCGACCGAGGAGGGCGGGGTTGAAGATGTTCTGCCCCAGCCCGCCGAAGATCAGCTTGCCGAACCCGATCGCGAACGCCCCGCCCAGGAAGGCCATCCACAGGGGAATGCCCGCCGGCAGGGTGAGTCCCAGGAGCAGGCCCGTGATGACGGCCGATCCGTCGCCCAGGGAGCCGCGCTCGCCCAGGGTCCGCTCCACCAGGAGCGCGCCCAGGGTCGCGGACGCCAACACCAGGAGGGCGCTGAGGCCGAAGAACCAGGTCGAGACGCCGATGATCGGCACCAGGGTGGCGACCACGGTCCACATGATCCGCGGGGTCGAGTCCGGCGAGTGGATGTGGGGCGATGGAGCCAGGTGAAGGCGGGGCGTCTCCGCGTCCGTCCCTTCCGTCGCGGGACCGCCCGCGCCGGCGCCGTCCGCCGGGCCGCCGCCGGCCGTCTCCCGTGGCCGCTCCGGCTCGCCCCGCAGCCGCTCCCGATCGCCGCCCGTCCGATCCGCGCTCATGGTTCCGCCCGCTCCCGTTCCCGACCCGTCAAGCGGCCGCGCCAGCCGCGGACGGCTCCTCTTCCTTGCGTCGACGCTCGACCTTCCGCGTCATCGACTTGGCGAGGCCGAACATCTGGCTGAGCGGGATGTGGGAGGGACACACGTAGGAGCAGGAGCCGCACAGCATGCAGTCCGAGAGGTGCATCTCGAGCATCTCGTCGTAGCGACCCGCCCGGGCCAGACGGCCCAGGTCGGCGGGGTCCAGGAAGACGGGGCACGCCTCCAGGCAGCGCCCGCAGCGAATGCACGCCAGCTCGCGCTCGCGCGCGATCGCCTCGCCGGTGAGCACCACGATGCCGGTGGTGCCCTTGAGGACGGGGGCGCCGGGCTCCGGCTGCGCGTTGCCCATCATCGGCCCACCGAACACGATGCGCTCCGCGTCCGGCGTCATGCCGCCGCAGAACTCCAGTACGTCGGCGATGCGGGTCCCCACCGGTACGATGAGGTTGGCGGGGCGCCGGATGCCGGGACCGGTCACGGTCACGATGCGCTCGATCAGCGGGTATCCCGTCTCGAACACCTCCGCGATGGCGGCGATCGAGCCCACGTTCTGCACCACGGCTCCGACGTGCATCGGGAGCTTTCCGGACGGCACCCGCCGCCCCAGGAGGCTCTCGAGCATCATCTTCTCGGCCCCCTGCGGATACTTCACGCGGAGGCCCTCGATCTGGATGTCGAGGTCCTCCGGGACCGTCGAGCGGAGCGCCTCGATGGCGTCCGGCTTGTTGGCCTCGACTCCTATGATGGCCCGGTCGACTCCGAGGGCGTGCATCATGATCCTGAGGCCGAAGTGCACCCGCTCCGGGTACTCGACCATCGTGCGGTGGTCCGAGGTCAGGTACGGCTCGCACTCCGCTCCGTTCGCCACGATGACGTCCACGTGGGTGTCGGGAGGAGGGGCGAGCTTGACGTGGGCCGGGAAGGCGGCGCCTCCGAGCCCGACCACGCCCGCGTCCTGGATCGCGGCCACCACCTGCTCGGGCGTCAGCCCTGCCCATTCGGGAACGATCCTCGGCCGGAGGCCCTGGGGAGAGACCGGGTCGACGTCGATGACCACGGTCTCGGCCATGCTCCCGTCCGGGTGTGGCCACAGCCGCACGTCCCTCACCGTCCCCGCCGCCGAGGCGTGGACGGAGGAGGAGATGAAGCCCACCGCCTGGCCCACCTTGTCGCCGCGCTCGACCCGGTCCCCGCGCTTCACGAGCGCCCGGGCCGGCGCGCCCGCGTGCTGGCGGAGCGGGATCGCCAGGAGCTCAGGGAAGGGCATGCGCCGGATCGGGAGGCTCGACGTGAGCTCCTTGAGCTCCGGGGGGTGGACCCCGTGACGGAAGCTGCCCATCAGGCGCTCCTCACTGGAACCGCGCGGCGCGCGCGACCCACTTGTCCAGGTCGGGCTCGTCGGGGTTCAGTGGGTCGCCGGGGTGGATGATGCCGGCCGTGCAGCGCTCGGCCGCCTGCACCAGCTCCTTGAACGTCCCCGCCGACGCGTCCTTGATGTAGGCCTGCTTGTTCTCGTCGTAGGCGAACATGTGCGGGTTGAGCTTGGTGCACTCGTCGCAGCTGGTGCAGCGAGCCGTCTCGATGAAAGGCTCCATCCGCAGTCCGTCGTGCGCCGGCTTCGCCTTCGCGGGGGCTTCGGGCTCCGCGGCAGGCGCCGCCGAGGCCGACGGGTCCGGGGCGGCCGACGGAGCGGCTACCGTGGCGGTGGCCACGCCCACCGGCGAAGCGCCCGGTTCGGCGGCCTGCTCTCCGACCCCGCCCACGCCGTTCGAGCCGAGCCCGGCCTCCTCGAGCCGGATCGGCTCCAGGTTCGGTGTGGACTCGGCCTCCGCGAGGATTTCGGCCAGCGTGCGGGCCCCGTCGCCCGAGCGCACCAGCCCCTCCGCCAGGCGCCGGGCCACGATCCGCGGGTAGCGCGTGCGGACGTCGTCCAGCTTCGCCTCGTACTCGGCCTCCAGCTCGTGCGTCCTCCGCTCGAACTCCGCCTCGAGCTCCGAGCGCAGCGAGCGCCGGACGGATTCCGGCACCTTCAGCCCGGCCAGCTCGCGGAGCTGGGACCAGAAGGCCAGCCGGTCCTCGGCCAGCTCGGCGATCTCGGGTGACACGGACAGGCGGGTGAGCCTCCCCTCGTCGTCCAGCGCGTGGATCCAGGCCGTCTTCCCGGCTCGCTCCTCGCCGCTCATGTCCACGAACTCGTGGAACGGCACGAGCTCGTCCGCGGGTGGAGCCCCGTCCGAGCCCTCGGCCGGCAGCTCCCTGAAGTGCTTCCGAAACCGTCCCTCGGTCGCGGCCCAGTCCGCGATCGTCATCGGGAGCTCGAGAGTGTGCTCCTCGTCCGTCTCCGGGTCGCGGTAGGTGAGCTCGTAGGTCGGCCACGTCCGGTCGCGGTCAGGGTTGTCGTCCAGGTCGAGGCAGTCGGCGATGGAGGCGCCAGCGTCCGGGTCGAAGATGAAGTGCGGGAAGGCCCGGCTTTCGTGCGCCATCTTGGCGGCCGTGGGAGCCCAGTCGTCCGGGAGGCCGTGCTCGACCGGGCAGGGCGCGTGGATGTTGAAGATGGCCGGCCGCCGCTTGCGGATGCCGCGCAGGACGCCGCCCAGCAGGTGGGCCGGCGACGCCTGGGAGCTCTGGAGCACGAAGGAGCCGCGGTGAGCCAGGGCGATGAGCCCGAGCTCCTTGCGCTCCTCGCGCTTGCCGTGCTGGGCGGAGCCGAACTCGGCCATGTCGGACACCTGGCCCAGGAACCCGCTCGTGCACGCCTGACCGCCGGTGTTCGAGTATACCTGCGTGTCCAGGACGAGGACGCGGATCGGCTTCCCCGACGCCATCAGCCGCGACAGGTTCTGGAACCCGATGTCGAGCATGGCGCCGTCCCCGCCCACCACCAGCATGGGCGGACACAGGTCGAACTCCCGGTCGCTGAAGTCCTCCCACGTGAACGCCTGGAAGGCGGGCTCGTGCCGGGTGGGGTCGTACGTCCCGTCGAGCTGGAGGCGCGCCCGGCGCACGGCCACGAAGTCGTCGGCCATGCGGCGCATGGTGCCCTCGAACAGCCCGATGCCGATCGAGGGAGCGTCCTGGAACAGGTGGTTCACCCAGGGGACCGGGTAGGGGTTGAAGGGATAGGTGCTGCCCCACACCGAGGAGCAACCGGTGCTGTTGGAGATGCCGAGCGACGCCCTGCCCCGGCCGCCGGGGCCTTCCTTGTAGCGCCACCTGAGGTCGCGAAGCGACTCGAGCGACCCCACGATCCGGCGCAGGGCCTCCTTCGCCTCGGGCTCCAGCTCGAGGTCCACCGTGTCCCCATCGGTAAGCGCGGCGAGCTCGACGTCCGCGTCGGCCGACAGGAGCTGGCGGGCCTTCTCGTCCAGCCCCTCGATGAGCTCGTCCAGGTCCCCGATGAAGTCCTTCACCCGGTGCTGCATGGCGGCCGTGATCGCGGAGACCACCAGGTGCACGGCGGTCTTCTCGCCGCAGCCCATGCAGGCTCCGTCGCCGCCCACCATCGAGCGGTACACGTCCTTCTTGAGGAGGAGGGATGGCAGGACGCCGATCCCCTCGTCCACGTCGATCACGTTGATGTAGCGGTCGTCGGTGTCCGGGAGCTCCTCCCACAGCCGCCAGTTGTGGCGCAGCCGCTCGACCGTCTCGTCGTCCTGACGGACCGTGACCAGCGCCTCGTCCGGGCAGACATCGACGCAGATGTTGCAGCCCTTGCAGGCGTAAGGGTTGATCGTGATCGACAGGAGGCCGCCGCTCCCTGCCTCCCTGGACTCCGGGAGCTGCCAGAAGGGGGCGGTGACGGCCACCGGGAAGTCGGCGGCCACCTCGTACACGGCCGCGAAGTCGCGGTCCAGCTCGGCCCGGCGCTCCGGGTCCCAGCCCAGCTTCCCGACCAGGTTGTCGTAGGATGTCCGGAGGGTCTCGCCGAAGCTCTCGAGCGGCACGGCCTCCAGGGTGGAGTGCACCTCGGCGGCCAGGTGACGGGACACCTGGCGGATCCGGTCCAGCGGCCGGTCCTCCCGCGTCGCCACCCGGATGGCGGCGTCGAGGATCTCACCCGGGGTGTTCACCAGCCCGGGGATGGCCGCGTCGGGGCACTGGGTCCAGCACTTGTTGCAGCCGGTGCAGTTGGCCGGCACGAACTCGGGCACCTCGAAGCGGATCGCGGTCATGTCACGCAGCGCGCTCGACGCCGCGGGCATGACGCTGAGCGCCGCGAACGGATCGGCGATCCCGTCCTCGCCCTCGGCGTACAGGGCGCACACCTGTTCGTAGAAGCGTCCCGGGTTGCCCGGTCCCTCCTCCGCGTCCGGCGAAGCCATGACGGCCGGCATCGGGGCCAGCGGCAGCTCGCGTCCCACGGCGACCTCGGCCCCCGCCTCCGCTCCGACATCGGTCTCGACGGCTCGCAGCTCCCCGTAGCCGCGCCGGATCACCCGGAAGTTGTCGTCCACGACCTGGTCCCCGAGCTTGCCGAACTTGGCCTGGAGACGCTCGCGGATGCCCTCGAACAGCGTGTCCTCGTCCAGCTCCTGTCGCTCGGCCACGGAGGACACCGCGAAGAAGGCCCCCATGAAGGCGGCGCCCTGCATGCGGTAGCGCAGGCTGGGGTCGGAGGCCTCCGTGCTGGCGATCGAGAACCCGTCCAGCACGTACATCCGGATGCGGCGCTGCAGGATCCGGCGACGGGCCTCCGGCGGTAGCTCCTCCCACACCGTCTCCGGGTCCCGGTCGCTCTGGAGCACGAAGGCCCCGCCCTGGCGCAGCCCGGCGAGCGGGTCGGAGTTGGCGAACACGTTGGGGTCGGGTGAGAGGACCACGTCCACGTGGCGGAGCTCGGCGTTGATCCGCACCGGCTCCGGCGAAAGGGTCGCGTAGAACGTGGTCGGCTGGCCCTTCTTCTCGGAGCCGTACTTGGGATTGGCCTTGACGTTGAGCCCCGCCAGCTCGAACGCGGTCAGGGCGAGGTTCTTCCCCATGGTGATGGCGCCCCACCCGCCCACGGAGTGGATGCGGACCGAGACGGAGCCTCCGGGCATCAGGTCCAGGTCGCCGGCCGAGGTCAGGGCGAGGTCGCCCAGCTTGGGGTAGCCCTCCAGGAGCTTCTCCTGCCAGACCTGCAGCTTGGGGTGGCGGGTGCCGCGGCGCAGGAAGTCGACGCCCAGGTAGAACTGGCGGATGCCCCGCGCGCCGGGCAGCATGTTCTCGACCGCCGCCACCAGGTCCCCGGGCTGGACGTCCCGGCTCCCGAAGCCGAAGCCGGCCCCGTAGAAGTCGGGCACTTCGTCCGCGCCGACGACGGGGAGGTTCGGGAAGGGCTGCCGCTCGCCGCCCGGAGTGCCGCGTGACGCCTGGCGTGCGGCGGCGAAGGCTCGTCCGTTCTCGGCCGCCTGGGAGAGGGCTGTGCGCAGCTCCCGGAGGATGGGGCCGTCGGCGGCCAGGGGTTGGTCGAGTCGCTCGAGCACCGTGACGCCCTTCTTCCCGGCCAGGAGACGTGCCACCAGGTCCGAGGGGAAGGGGCGGAACATGGTCATATCCAGCACGCCGACCTTGAGGCCGCGTTCCTCCCGAAGGTGGTCGGCGACCGCCTCGGCGTTTCCGACGACGCTGCCCTGTCCCACCAGCACCCAGTCGGCGTCGTCCAGCCGGTAGCCCGACGCGCGGGCGTAGCGCCGTCCGGTGAGCCGGGCGAACTCCTCCATGGCCCGGTCGGTGAGCCCGGCCACGTGGTCGAAGTAGAAGGGCCGCTGGGCCGCCACGCCCTGGGCGTAGGAGTCCTGGTTCTGGACCGTGCCCAGCATGGTCGGATAGTCGAAGTCGAACAGGATCGGGATGCGGCGCCGCTCCTCGCCGAACACCAGGCGCTGGGCCGGCGTCGGCGACGGGATGCGGTCGGCCGGATCGCCCAGGAACTCGCGCACGAGCTCGGGCTCCGGCAGGCGCAGCGACTCGATCACGTGGCTGGTGAGGAAGCCGTCCTGCGCCAGCACGCCCGGATTCAGCGCCAGCTCGGCGATGCGGTGGGCGATGAGGTTGAGGTCGGCCGCCTCCTGGACGTTCTTCGCGAACAGCTGGAAGAAGCCCGTGTCGTCGATGGCGTGGTAGTCGTCGTGACCGGCGTGGATGTTCAGCGCCTGCTTGGTCATGGCGCGGCAGGCCATGTTGAGCACGTAGGTGAGTCGCTTCCCGGCGGCCGCGTACAGCGACTCGTGCATGTAGGCGATGCCCTGGCTGGCCGAGAAGTTGGCCGAGCGCAGGCCGGACATGGACAGCCCGGCGGTGACGCCGGCGGCCGCGTGCTCGCCCTCGGGCTCGAAGAATATCAGCCGGCGCCCGAACGCGTTCGTCTTGCCGCGCGCCACGGCGGCGGCCCAGTGCTCGCCCATCTGGGTGGCGGGCGTGATCGGGTAGGCCCCGGCCGCTTCGCTGCCCTCGGTCTCGACGGCCGCCACGGCCTCGCTGCCGTCCATGGCCACCAGCCGGCCCGGGTAGCGAACCTCGTCCGCCCCGGGGTTCGTGGCAGGCGTCTCGGACTTCGTGGCAGACGCCTTCCCGGACGTCCCCCGGCCCGCGCCTGTCGCATTCTTCATCGGCCAGATCATCACACCCGCTCCAGTTCTTCGAAGATCTTTCAGGTCGTGCCCGCGGTCGCCCGCGAGCGGCGACCGATCTCACGTGTACGGATCGGGACCACGTCGTCCCGGCCGCCCATGTCTTCCGTCGCTCCAGGCGCCTCGAACTGCCGGCCGATCACCCACTGGATGGCGCCGGTGGGACAGCGTGCCGTCGCTTCCGGACCCGCCAACTCGTTCCTGGAGTAGTCGATCACCGGAAGGCCGTCGCGCATCTCGATGAGTCCCGCCGCGGCGTCCATGGCGCACCGGCCGCACGCGTCGCAGGCCACGGCGCACAGCTCGGTGGCCGGCTTGCCCTCCAGCAGGTTCCGGCACTGCACGATGAGCCGCTGGCTCATCGGCATGAGCGTGAACAGGTCCAGCGGGCAGGCCTCGACGCAGTCCCCGCACGCCGTGCACAGCTCCGGGTCCACGACGGGCAGGTCCACGTCGTTCATGCGGATGGCGTCGAAGTCGCAGGAGATCGCGCAGTCCGCCAGCCCGACGCAGCCCCACGGACACGCCTTACCGCCGCCGGTCACCGCCACGGCGGCCGCGCAGGAGACGGCGCCCTCGTAGATCGCCTTGCGGGGCGCGACATCCGAGCCGCCCGCGCACAGCAGCCGGGCCACGCGCTTCTCGGCCTGGCCGGCCTCCACGCCCAGGAGGGAGGCCACCGCGCCCCGGTCCTCCGGCCCCATGACCGTGCACTGGGCGGGGGCGATCCGTCCGGCCACGAGGCCCTCGGCGAACGCCCGGCATCCCGGCAGCCCGCACGCTCCGCAGTTGTTTCCGGGGAGCATGCCTTCGGCCTCGTCGATGCGCGGGTCCTCCCACACCCAGAACTTCCGGTTGACGACGGCGATGGTGCCACCGAGGAGGACGCCGATGCCGGCCAGGATGCCGATCGGGACGAGGAGCGAGGTCAGGGGCATCGTCCGCTCACCCCAGGTCGCGCAGGTTCGCCTGGCGGAGCAGCCATGCGGCCAGTCGGTCGGCGGGCCGGGCGGCATCCCCGCCGCCGCTCGCCGAATGCCCGTTCGTCGAAGGCACGGCCGCCGCCGGCGCACCGGGGCGGGCCAGGGACGCGAGCTGGGCCAGCTCCTCCGCCTGCTGGGCCGCGCTGATGGCGCCGACCGGCCGGAGGTCCGAGACTTCCGGTAACTCCTCTACGGCCATGCGCTCGGCGAGGCAGCTCCCCACCGACGGGTCGTGCGTGAAGCGTGCGGAGCCCGAGCCTTCCGGGAACAGGGCGGCCACGGCCGGTCCCTCGAAGTCCGACAGCCGATGGAGCGCCTCGGGATCCTCCGTCTGGAGGACGAGGACGCCCGGGGTGATGAGCCGTACGAGCGACGCGGGAGGTGCCGTGCCCTCGATCACCAGGACCAGCTTCTGCGCTCCGTCCAGGAACTCGGCCAGCGCCCCCGCCCGGAGGGCCACGCCCGGCGTCGGGACGACCAGGGGCGGGGCCAGACCCCGCTCGGCGCGATTCCACGAGGCCGGAGGAAAGTGGCTCAGATGCTCGGCGTGCGCGTCCGTCCGGTAGCGTCCCTCGCGGGCCAGCTCCGCCGCGCGGGCCGCGCCGAAGGCGATGCCCAGACGACCCAGGCCGGCGTCCACGGCCTCCCGGAGGCTTCCTCCGGCGAGGACCGACTCCACGAACATCCGGTCGTCCGCGGCGTCCAGGCTGGCCAGGGCCTCGTGCGCTCGCTCCAGCAGCGCGTACGCCTCGGGGTCGAGGAGGCTGTCCTCCGCGAACAGGCCCGCGAATCGTTCGGGGTCCATGATGCGCGAGGCCAGGGCTCCGAGCGCCTGGGCATCCGGAGCGGCGCCCGCCGGCTGGCGGCGCCTCTCGAGCTCGGCTCGCACCTCGTCGACCGCGCGTGCCACGGCCGAGCGGAAGCCCTCCAGGGACCCCTGGAGCGCCGAAAGGACCAGGTCCACCCGCTGTTCAGATGGCATGGCGATCCAGCTCCCGGTTCAGCAGTTCCACCTTCTCCCCGGCCGAGCGCGACGGCACCCTCCGGATCACGTCGTAGACGGCCCGCGACGGGTCGCGGAAGAACACGCCCAGGCGGATGGGGTGCTCCGGGTCCGAGTCCTCCTCGGCCAGCCGGCGGGCGAAGTCCAGGTCGGAGGGGTCGTGCGGCCGCACGTGCTCGTAGATCTTCTCCAACCCGTCCACCTGCACCCCATCCTCGTGCACCAGGAGCTCGATCTTGTTCGGATCGCGCACGGCGTCGATGAACATGGACAGCGTGTAGTGCGGACAGCGCTGCAGGACGCGCACGAAGGCGAACCCGCGGTGCCGATACGCGGCGCGCAGGGTGGCCTGCAGGTGCTGGGGGATCCACTCGGCGGTCTGGGCCACGAACGAGGCGTTGGTGATGCCGAGCGTGGCCGTCAGCGGATTGAGCGACGGCAGGAAGCTGCCGTGCGGCTGCGTGTTCGTCCTGTAGCCCTGCGGGGTGGTCGGCGACGTCTGCTTCTTGGTCAATCCGTAGATGTGGTTGTCCAGCATGAGGGCGACCATGTCCGTGTTGTAGCGCACGGCGTGCACCCAGTGACCGGCCCCGATCGAGGCGCAGTCCCCGTCGCCCATGACCGCGAACACGTTCAGGTCGGGGCGGTGCAGCTTGACCCCGGTGGCCAGCGGCAGCGCCCGGCCGTGGATGCCGTGGAAGCCGTAGGTGCCGAGGTGGTGCGGGAAGCGCCCCGAGCACCCGATGCCGGACACGAACACGGTCTTCTCGGGCGCCAGCTGCTCCTCGCGAAGCAGCCTCTGGCTGGCGGCCAGAACCGAGTGGTCGCCGCAGCCGGGGCACCAGCGCGCCACCGGACCGGCGTAGTCGTCCAGCTCGAACGAGCGATCCTCCTCCACCGACATCCGGAGGAGGGAGCAGGTCGCGGTGCTCATGCCACACCTCCCGTCACGGCGAGCCGATCTCGGATCACCTCGTGGATGCTGCCCGGGCGGAGCGGCTCCGCCATCACCCGGGTCCAGCAGTCCACGTCCACCAGGGTCTGTGCCCGCAGCAGCCAGGCGAGCTGGCCGCGGCGCCGGTTCTCCGGCGTGATGAACGGATCGTCGGGCTCGTCGCTGTAGTTGATCTCCACGGTCATGACGCGGCCGAAGCGGCCGAACATCTCGGTCAGGCCGGGCGGCAGGGGGGACAGGAACGTGAGGTGGGTCGAGGACACGGACAGTCCCTCGGCCCGGGCACGGTCCACCGCTTCCTCGATGGCCCCCTTGGTCGAGCCCCACCCCACCACGAGCAGGTCGCCCGAAGCCTCGCCGTACATCGGGGGCGGCGTCAGCGTGCTCTGCAGCACGGCCAGCTTGCGGCTCCTCGCGCGCGAGGACCTCTGGTTGATCTGCGGGTCGTAGGCGACGTGGCTCTCCTCGTCGTGCGCCAGTCCCGTGGCCGTGAACTGCCCGCCCTGCTGACCGGGGATGAAGCGCCTGGACAGGCCGGTGCGCGGATCCCACTCGTACGGCCGCGCTCCGTCGGGAACGGCGCTCTGGTCGGGGGGCGATCCCTGCCACTCGGCCCTCGGCTCGGGCCGGGGGAAGGGCTGGACGCCGGTGGCCAGGTTGGCGTCGGAGAGGACGATGACGACGGTCCGGAAGGTCTCGGCGATGCGGCGGGCGAGCACCATCGAATGGAAGCACTCCTCGATGGTGGCCGGCGCCAGCACCACGTGGGGGGCGTCACCCGGCTGCCCGAACACGGCGGCCAGGAGGTCCGACTGCTCCACCCGCGTCGGGAGCCCGGTGCTGGGGCCGCCCCGCTGGACGTCCACGACCACCAGCGGGGTCTCCGTCATGATCGCCAGGCCCAGGAACTCGGTCTTGAGGGCCATGCCGGGGCCCGAGGTGATCGTGAAGGCGGTCTTGCCCGAGAAGGAGGCGCCGATGGCCACGCCGGCCGCCGCGATCTCGTCCTCGGCCTGGTGGAGGATCCCGCCGTAGTCCTGGAAGATCTCGGCCAGGTAGTGCGACACGGAGGAGGCCGGCGTGATCGGGTACATCGACGCCAGCTCGAGCCCGGCCGCGATGGCGCCGAGGGCGATGGCCTGGTTCCCGTTCATGACCACCTTGGCTGCGTCGTCGGGCGTCGGAGGCACCTCGACCTGGAAGTCCAGGTGCCCTTCGGCCCACCGCATCCCCCGGTCGAGGAGCTCGACGTTGCGGCGAGTGATGTCGTCGTCCTTCTTGGCGAACCGGCGCGCGATGGCGCCTTCCAGGAGCTCCCGGTCCCGGCCGTAGATGGTGGACAGCACGCCGAGCGCGAACATGTTCTTGCCGCGCCGGGCGTCGTCCACGACCTCGAGGCACTCCTTCTCCATGGGGACGGGGATGATCCGGTAGTCGGCCGAGCCGAGCTCTTCCATGGCCGCGGACCACTGGTCGCGGATGTCCGGGTCGTCGTGCTCCTTCCACATGTCCTCGAGGAGTATCGTGGCGTCGGGGGCCAGGGCGCCGGCCCGGTGACGCGCCAGGAGCACCTGTTCGTTGAAGGCGATCACCAGGTTGGTGTAGTCGCCCCAGTTGGTCATCTCCCGGGAGCCGAGCCGGATCCGGTTGCCGGAGGCGCCCGCCGGGCTCCGGGCCGGCGGCTCGATCTCGGCCGGGATGATCTCGACCGTCCACACGCCGTTCCCCATGCGGGCCGAGACGGTGCCGAAGATCTTCCCGCACGTCTGGGCGCCCTCGCCGGAATCGGACACGATCTCGACGATGTGCTGGTCCAGGCGGTGCACGGTCCTGCCATCGGCCTCCCGGCCGGCCTGCGCGTCGGCGCGTGGGCGGCCCGTCGCCTTTGCCGGAGCGGCGTCGCCGCGGGTCTCGGTGGGCGTGGTCATGCCTGATTCCTGGCTGAGGTCCTGGGGTACGCGCAGCGGTCAAAGGCCGACCCGAACGCGCCCCGTATGGGGAAACTCCCCACAGGGCCGTGCGTAGACCGCCCTACCGCGTGCGGGGGATTTCCCGGCTGGTTCATTCCCGTCGGGCCGGCGTAGCTTGACCTACCGGTCCGAGGTCGTCGCCCACCGGCGGCCATGCGACCGGAGGTAGGCGGCGGGCCGATCGGGTCCGCCGGAGGCCGGGAGCTCCAGGCGAGGGTCCCCCCATGAGGATGTACAGAGCGTACTGCTCGGCTTGTGATCGTCCGGTTCGCGTGATCCCGATCTCCGAGTTCCCCGAGGGGGTTCGTCCGGAGCATGCCTCCGAGACGTCCGTGGTCTGTCTGGATTACGGAGAGGAGTGCACGGGCGCGCTCTGCCCGCTGTTCGAGGTCCCGACCTCCGAGATGCGTTCCCTGCTCGAGCGCGCACAGGCCCTGGAGGGCTCGCGGGGCTCCTGAGAGAGCCCCGTCACCGCCGTAACGCCGGAGGCCGCGGGGGGACGGCGTCATCGTTCCTACCTCCACCACAGGATCCACCGGCGGATCTCCCGGGCCAGCGACACCCGCCGGCCCATCTCGACGATGCGTCCGGACTCTTCCAACGTGCTCGCCTCGCCAGACTTCCTCTCTCCCGGGAGGAACTCCAGGTAGTCGAGCCACCGGTCCTCGGGCACCCGCGCCAGCACGCAGTCGCGGGGTCGGCAGAGGTCGTCGTGCGGACAGTACAGCGCGTCCGCGCTGAGCGGCCCGGGCTGGACCGCTTCGAGGTCGACCTCGACCTCCGAATCGCAGCCGGCGCAGTAGGCGAGAACCCTGGCCATGGCACCCTCCGAATCGGGCCGGCCAGGGCGTCGCGAGTCCAAGCGCTCGCGAGGCGTGCAGCCGGCGGGGATACTCGTGTTCCATAGAATGGCCCTGGCCTTTCGGAGTGTCTGTAAGGAGATGCCACTACACCTGTGTGGGGAAACACCCCGCAATCTCTGTCGTCCCCCCACCCCCTATCGCGTAGGGAGTGGCGGCGGGCGCGCGACGGGGCTCCCGGCGACCGTGTGCGCCCTCCTGGGGATGGCGGCTGGAGGGCTCCTCGGATCGGCGACGGGAGCTCGGGCGTGGCAGGCCGAACCGCCCCCCCGTTCCGACCTCGAAGCGGTGTTCCGAAACGCCGCACGGATCCCGGCGCTCACGAGCCTGCTCGTGGCCCGGGGCGACACCCTCCTCGGGGAGCGCTACTTCCATGGCGGCTCCGCCGGCCGCGTCGTCAACGTGAAGTCCATCTCGAAGAGCGTGGTGTCGGCGCTGGTCGGCATCGCGATCGCCGAGGGCGAGCTGGAGGGGACCAACCGGACGGTCGGAGAGCTCCTGCCCGACTATGCTCCCCGGGTATCCGACCCGCGCAAGCGCGCGATCACGGTGGAGGACCTCCTGTCGATGCGGGCCGGGCTGGCCACCACCAGCTTCGGCGCCTACGGCGCCTGGGTGACCAGCGACGACTGGATCCTCGCCGCCCTGCGCCGCCCCCTGGAGTGCGAGCCGGGGACCTGCTGGATCTACAGCACCGGCAACTACCACCTCCTGTCGGTGATCCTCACCCGGGCCACCGGGGTGGACACGCGAACCTACGCCGCGCGCAAGCTGCTCGGCCCCCTGGGCATCCCGGCGCGGCCCTGGGACCGGGATCCGCGTGGTTACTATCTGGGCGGCAACAACATGGCATTCACCGCCCGGGAGCTCCTGCGCTTCGGCCAGCTCTACCTGGCGGAAGGGCGTTGGAGGGGTCGGCAGGTGGTCCCGGCGGACTGGGTCCGCGGGTCCCTGCGACCGCTCGTCGTCTCGTCGTTCAACGGCTACGACTACGGATACGGATGGTGGGGACGGCGCCTGGCGGGCGAGGAGGCCTGGTTCGCCTGGGGGTACGGCGGTCAGTACGTGATCCTGGTGCCGCGCCTCGCCCTGGTGGTCGTGGCCACGGCGGCGCCGGGGCGGGAAGGGAGCTGGCGCGAAGGCGACCGCGCCCTGTTCGACCTGCTCGAGGAGGAGGTGATCCCGGTGGTGCGTCGCGACCGGTCTCCGCGGGTCCCGTGAGGGGCCGGCCCACGCACGTCACGCCGCGGGCTTCCGGTACAGCGCGTTGACCACCACCCGGCGGCCCGGGTCCATGCCGACCGTCACCGTCTCGGTGGGCGCGACGGGCTCGAGCCCGCGCTCCGCCATCACCCGGTCGAGCTCGTCCGCCTCGAGCAGGTAGAGGCGCCCGACCCCGACCACCTCGCGCACGTGCGCCTCCCCGGGCACCGGCCGGACGCCTTCCCCGCGCAGGTCGGTGCCCGGCGCGAAGCTGGCGACCAGGAGCAGGCCATCCGGAGCCAGAACGCGCACCACCTCGGACAGGGTCCGCCGCCATTCCTCCTCCGAGCTCGCCTGGTGCAGGATGCCCAGGGCCACCACCAATCCGAAGGAGTCATCCGCGAAAGCGCCCAGGTCGTCCATGGTGCCGACCCGTGCCCGACGCTTGGCCTCGGCCGGGTCCAGCACCTCCATCAGCCGCTCGCGGGTCCTCTCGACCATCGGCTCCGAGGCGTCGAGGGCCTGGACATCGAAGCCCCGCTCCGCCAGGTAGACGGCGTTGCGCCCCGCGGCGCAGCCGAGGTCCAGGACGCGCGTGGCTCCCGGCTCGGTGAAGTCCCCGACGATCTCGACCAGCCTGTGGTCGGGATTGCGTCCAGCGAACTTCTCCACCTGCTCGGGGCGACTCCAGAACTCGTCCGGCGGGTGCATCCTTCCTCCTCGCGTCAGCGCATGGATGGTCGCCCGGGGTACGCTCGAGGCGTCCTCGTGTTTCGGCCGGCGGATTCGGACCGCGCCCGATGGGAAAACTCCCCACGTACGAGCGGACCGTCCGCCCGACAGACGGAAGGGGGGCCGCCGCACCAGCTTGAAGGTACCCGGACCACAGCGAGGTGCGTCCATGAGCTACTCGGCTTTCTTCAGCAGCCTCCTCCACTGGATCGCCCGCGGGATGGAGACCGCCGGCACGCTGATCATCGCCGTGGGCGCGCTGGCGGCCACCGTGACCTTTCTCCGGCTCGCCTTCCGCGCGGGACAGGCCCGCGACGCCTACCAGCAGTACCGCGTGGACCTCGGGAGGGCCATCCTCCTCGGGCTCGAGTTCCTGGTGGCCGCCGACATCGTGGGCACGGTCGCCATCGAACCGACCTTCCAGAACCTGGGCGTCCTCGCCCTGATCGTGCTCGTGCGCACGGGACTGAGCTTCGCGCTCGAGGTCGAGGTGAACGGCCACTGGCCGTGGCAGACGAGCCAGCTGACGCTGAGCTCTTCCAGGACGGAGGAAGCGTCGTGACCGGCTTCGAGGCCCTCCGGGCCCGCATGGTCGAGCGAGACCTCCGGGGACGGGGCATCACGGACGCGCGCGTGCTGGACGCCATGGGGACGGTGCCTCGCGAGGCGTTCGTCTCTTCCGATCTCCGCGAGTTCGCCTACGAGGATGCGCCCCTCCCCATCGAGGAGGGACAGACCATCTCCCAGCCGTACATCGTGGCACGCATGCTGGAGGCGCTCCGCCTCCGTGGCGGGGAGGCCGTCCTCGACGTGGGCACGGGGTCGGGCTATGCGGCGGCCGTGCTGGGCCGCATCGCGGGACGCGTGTATACGATCGAGCGTCACGGACCGCTGGCCGGGGTGGCCCGCCAGCGCTTCGAGGCGCTCGGCTATGACAACATCGAGGTGCGTCACGGGGACGGGTCGCTCGGCTGGGTCGAGCACGCCCCGTTCGGCGGGATCGTGGTGGCGGCCGGTGGGCCGGAGATTCCGCAGCCGCTCCTGGATCAGCTCGCCGAGGGCGCCAGCCTGGTGGTGCCGGTGGGAGAGACGCTCCGCTCCCAGCGGCTCGTGCGGGTGGTGCGGCGTCCGGGGGACCGCTTCGAGGCCGAACGTCTGGAGGCCGTGCGCTTCGTGCCGCTGGTCGGCGAGGCGGGCTGGCTGCCGGCCGACCTCGCGGCCTCGGAAGGCTCGGCGGCTCTCGAGCCGGTGCTGGCGGCGCCGGCGGCGGGCCTCGGGCCCGACCGGCCCGTGGTGCGGCTGCTCCGGGAGTCGAGCGAGCCGTTCGATGACATCGGGGAGGCGGAGCTTGGCTCCCTCGTGGAGCGGATCGGTGACGCCCGGATAGTGCTCCTGGGGGAGGCCACTCACGGCACGTCGGAGTTCTACCGCATGCGCGCCCGCATCACCCGAGAGCTCATCGAGCGGCGGGGCTTCCGGATCGTGGCCGTGGAGGCCGACTGGCCCGACGCGGCGAAGATCGACCACTACGCCCGCCTGCGGGAGACGCCGCCGCCCGAGTGGACCGCCTTCACGCGGTTCCCGACCTGGATGTGGAGGAACCGGGAGGTGCGCGACTTCGTGGAGTGGTTGCGGAGCTTCAACGCGGAGCGCGAGCCGGAGGACCGCGTGAGCTTCCATGGACTGGACCTGTACAGCCTGTTCCGCTCCATCGAGGCCGTGCTCGCGTACCTGGACCGGGTGGACCCGGACACCGCGCGGGTGGCGCGGGCCCGCTACGGCTGCCTGACGCCGTGGGAGCGAGATCCGGCCGTGTACGGCCGGGCCGCCCTCAACGGGACGTACCGCACCTGCGAGACGGAGGTCGTGCAGATCCTGCGGGACCTGCTGGCGCGCAGGATGGAGTATGCCGGCCGGGACGGCGAGACCTTCCTGGACGCGGTGCAGAACGCGCGCCTGGTGGCCAACGCGGAGCGCTACTACCGGATCATGTACTACGGGTCGGTGGAGTCGTGGAACCTGCGCGACCGCCACATGTTCGACACCCTCTCGACCCTCCTCGCCTTCCGCGGCGCCGATGCCCGTGCGGTCGTGTGGGCGCACAACTCCCATGTCGGGAACGCCGCGGCCACTGAGATGGGTGCGCGCGGCGAGCACAACGTCGGCCAGCTGTGCCGGCAGGACTTCGGGAACGCCGCCTTCCTGGTCGGGTTCGGGACCGACGCCGGCACGGTGGCGGCGGCCTCGGAGTGGGGCGGGGCCATGGAGATCAAGGACGTGCGGCCCTCGCACCCCGAGAGCTACGAGAGGCTCTTCCACGAAACGGGCCTGGAGGCCGCGCTCCTCCACCTGCGCGAGCCGGCGCGGCCCGAGGTGCGCGGGGAGCTGGAGCCGTCCAGACTGGAGCGCGCCATCGGCGTCATCTACCGGCCGGAGACCGAGCTGGCCAGCCACTATTTCCAGGCGTCGCTGCCGCACCAGTTCGACGAGTACGTGTGGTTCGACCGCACGCACGCCGTCACGCCCCTCGCCGGCCCGGAGCTCGAGGGCGTGCCGGAGACGTATCCGTTCGGACTCTAGCTCGACTCGCTACGATCCGACGAGCAGCGCCGCCGTATCCCGGGCGATCACCAGCTCCTCGTCAGTCGGGATGACCCGAACGCCGACGGCCGCGTCGGGCGACGAGATCACCGGCGCGCCGCGGTGGTTGCGCTCCGCGTCCAGCCGGACGCCCAGGTAGGCCGCTCCGGCGGCGATCCGGGCCCGGATGGCCGGCGCGTTCTCGCCGATTCCCCCGCTGAACACGAGCGCATCGAGGCCTCCGAGGGCGGACGCCATGGCGCCCAGCTGCTTCACCGCCAGGTAGCAGAACAGCTCCACCGCTGCCGCCGCGTCCTCGTCTTCGCCCTCCCTCTCCAGGAGGCGCCGCATGTCCGGGGAGGACCCCGAAACGCCCAGGAGTCCGGAGCGCCGGTTGACGAGCTCGTCGAGCTCGCCGACAGACAGTCCCCGCTCCCGCAGGAGGTAGAGGAGCACGCCGGGATCCAGGTCCCCGGGCCGCGTGGCCATCATGAGCCCGCCGGCCGGAGTGAAGCCCATGGTGGTATCCACCGGTCGACCCTCGAGCAGGGCGGCCAGGCTGGCTCCGCTCCCCAGGTGGGCCAGGACGAGGCGACGCGGGAGCCCCGCGGGCCCCGACATCTCCTCCATCCGGCCCCGCAGGTACTCGTAGGAGAGACCGTGGAAGCCGTAGCGCACCAGGCGGCGGCCGTCGGGCAACGCCGGCAACGGGAGGCGGTGGGCGACCTCCGGCATGTCCCGGTGGAACGCCGTGTCGAAGCAGGCGACCTGCGGGAGGCCACGGAAGGCATCGGCCGCCGCCCGCATGACCGACAGCTCGGCGGGCAGGTGGTCCGGCGCTAGCGGAACCAGCGCCTCGAGCGCGTCCAGCACCTCTCCGGTGATCCGGAGCGGCTCCACGAAGCGCTCGCCGCCGTGGACGATGCGGTGCCCGACCGCGTCGGGGCGCGCCCCGAGCGGCCCGCAGGAGTCCGAGGCGGGGCCCGCCAGCCAGTCGAGGATGGCGGCCAGGGCCCGGCGGTGGTGGGCGGCGTCGGGAGGGGCTGCCTCCGCGCCGGCGAGCGGCACCACGTTGATCGTCCGACCCGCCCCGTCCTCGATGCGGAGCTCGGCGTGCGGGCCTCCCAGGCCGGAAGCCCGTCCGGCCAGGAGTCGCTCCTCGCGCGCACCCATCCTGTGGAGGGAGAAACGGAGGCTCGAGGATCCGGCGTTCAGCGTGAGGATCCGCGGCCCCATGGCCGGCGCTCCCGCGCTTTCCGTCGCTCCGGAGTGCGGGCCCCGGCCCCCGGACGGCATCCGTGCCTCCCTCAGGCTCTCAGCCGGGCTTCCGGTAGAGCTCGTGGACGAGCCCGATGCGGCCGGAGGCGAACCCGTGCGCCGAGCCCGCCATGTACAGTCGCCACACCCGGTACGTGGGCCGACCCACCATGGCGATGGCCTCGTCGCGCACGGCCTCGAGCCGTCGTACCCAGTGACGGAGGGTCGTGGCGTAGTGCTCCCGCAGGCTCATCACGTCCCGCGTTTCGAACCCCACCGCCTCGGCCGGCGCCAGGCGCTCGCCCGCCGTGACCAGCTCGCCGTCGGGGAACACGTGGCCCTCGATGAAGCTCGTCCAGCGGTGGAAGAGCCGCTCGCGCAGGCGCCGGAGCCACGGCCGGGTGCTGTCCAGAGTGATGATGCCCTGGTCCAGGAAAAGGCCCCTCGGCTTCAGCTGCCGGAAGGCCGCCGAGAAGAACTCGGGCAGGTTCCGGCGCCCCACGTGCTCGACCATCCCCACGCTGACGATGGCGTCGAAGCGCTCGTCGTCCGGGAGGTCTCGGTAGTCCATGACCCGGATCTCGCACCGGTCGGACAGGCCCTCCTCGGCCAGCCGCTCCCGCGCGAAGCGGGCCTGGGGCTCGCTCAGGGTGATGCCGGTGGCCCGAACCCCGAAGCGCTCGGCGGCGAAGCGCACGAATCCGCCCCACCCGCACCCGATGTCGAGGAGGCGCTGCCCCGGCTCCAGTCGGAGCTTCCGGCACAGGAGCTCCAGCTTGGCCTCCTGTGCCCGCTCGAGCGACTCGTCGCCGCCGGGGAAGTAGCCGCAGGAGTACTGCATGTACGGATCGAGCCACAGCGCGTAGAACTCGTTCCCGAGATCGTAGTGGTAGCGCACCGAGCTGGCGTCCCGATCGCGCGAGTGGAGCTTACCGCGCCTCGACGGGCTTTCGCGGCGTCGCTCGGTGGGGGACGGCGTGGCGGCCGCCCGGCGCTCCGCCCGGGTCGAGGGAAGCCCGCGGAGCTCCAACGCCAGCCTCGCCAGCCCGGACGGAGACCACAGGCTCCGAAGGACGGGCTCGACCGTGGCGACCACGAGCTCCAGGTCGCCCTCGACGTCGCAGTCGCCGAAAACGTAGGCTTCCCCGAGCGAGCGCTCGGTGGGAGGGAGGAGCATACTGCGGAGCGCACCCGGCCAGCCCAGGACCAGGGTGAACGGGGCGCCGGTGGGGCCCTCCGTGTCGCCGGTCCAGAAGCGGACCGAGAAGTCACGCCCTGCCGGAGAGCCGAACAGCTTTTCGAGGATCCTCCGGGTCCGATCGAGGTCGGGTGGGGCGGCGCGGGTGGGCATGTGCGCCGCGCCTCCCGAGAGGGGGCGCCGGCGTCCCTGTGGAGCGGTTCCGACGGATGCGTTTCGCATGGTCACCTCCCGACCGGGCGGCTTGCAAGGGCCGCACCGGGAGGTCGGCGTCCGACGCTGCGTCGCCCTCCGGCGTCAACTCCAGTGTTTGCGGCCGAACGTCTCCACGCTCTCCTGCCGGGCATACACCACCTTGGCGAGCCCGAAGAGACGCAGGATCTGGATGTACATCCAGCCGATGTCGAACTCCCACCAGTGCGCCTTGAACTTGGCCGAGCGCGGGTCGGCGTGGTGGTTGTTGTGGAGCTCCTCGCCCAGGATCCAGATCCCCCACGGATAGATGTTGTAGCTGTGGTCCTTGGTCCTGAAGTTCCGGTAGCCCTTGGCGTGGCCGATGCCGTTGATCACGCCCCCGAAGATCGGCATCCAGATGCTCATGGCCGACCACACGATGAGCCCGACGAGCGGACCGAACAGGAAGGCGTCCACGAGGAGCATGATCAGGAGGCCGAGGGACCGGTGGCGCGAGTACACATGGCGCTCCATCCAGTCCTCCGGGCACCCGTCGCCGTACTTGTCCAGTAGCTCCTGGTCCTGCGCCGCCTTCCGGTAGAAGAACACGTTGGCCAGCAGGATCGGCCACAGACCTTCCACCTCGGGGGAGTGCGGGTCGCCCTCGCGGTCCGCGAACGCGTGGTGCTTGCGGTGCACCGCCACCCACTCCCGGGTCACGATGGCCGTGGTCAGCCACAGCCAGAAACGCATGACGTGCTCGGCGAGCGGGCTGAAGCGCACGCCGCCATGGGTCATGCTGCGGTGCAGATACAGCGTGTTGCAGATGTTGGTGATGTGACCCAGGACCACGATCCACAGGACCGGAACCCACCAGGGATGTGCGAGAACGCCGTAGCCAGGCACGAGCCTCCCCTTGTGCGGTAACTCGAAAAGCAGAACTTCCGTCCTCCCACGTGGGAGGACCACAACCCGTAACGTACCCACAGTCCGGCGGGAATCCAACCCGGGCCCCCGAGGAGCGACGCATGAATCGGACGTCCGGCGGCGATGGGAGCGCCTCTCCCCCGGTTGGTGGGACGCCGCCGGGCACCTCCCTGGTGCGCGCGCTGCGGCTACGCTGTCCCCGCTGCGGCGGGCGGGGCATCCTGGAGTCGTGGTTCGAGCTCGCCGACGAGTGCCCGGGGTGCGGGCTGGACACGGACCGGGGCGAGGAGGGTCACTTCCTCGGAGCCATGCTCGTCAGCCTGGTGGCGGTGGAGCTCCTGGTCGCGGGGCTGGCGGCGCTCACCATCGTGCTGGCGTGGCCCGCCGTCCCCTGGACCGCGATCACGGTCGGCGGCGTGCTCCTGGCGGTCGGGATGCCCGTGGCGATCTACCCCTATTCTCGTCTCCTGTGGCTCGGGGTCGATCTCCACATCCGCCCGGAGGTGGACTGAGGAGAGGGCCACCCGGCATCCCCCGGCGTAACGCTCAGCGCGGGGCCTCGCTTTCCGCCGCGTCCGTGGCCGTGGCGAAGCCCCTGCGCACCTGCTGACCCCAGCCACCGACATCGCGGAGGAAGCTCCAGAAGCCACGGAGCCTCCACCACACCGTGAGCTGGCGGTAGCCGAAGGGCTCGAGGAGGGCGAACACGATGATTCGGGCGTAGTCCCGTGCTCGCGGGTACACCCTGAAGGTCAGGAACTCCAGCCACACGCCGCCGACCGACAGGAGCATCTGGTAGCCGAAGGCGAGGCCGAAGAAGAGCAGGGCATAGCGAACATCCAGGATCCCCAGCCACAGGCCGGCCGCGATCACGCCGTAGCCGATCACTTCGACGATCGGGGCCAGCATCTCGCCCAGTACGTAATATGGGAAGGCGATGAGCCCCACGGCCCCGTACCTCGGGTTCAGGAACACCTTCCAGTGCCTGAACAGGGTTCCCAGGAGCCCGTGGTGCCAGCGTTCTCTCTGGTTGCCCAGCGTCTCGATCGTCTCGGGGACCTCGGTCCACACGACCGGATCGGGAACGAAGGGCACGTCGTAGCGCTCTCCCCGTTCGCTGAGGAGCCGGTGGATGCTGATCGTGAGCTCGAGGTCCTCGGCGATCGAGTCCTCACGGTAGCCTCCGACGGCCAGCATGAGCCGCTTCTGCCACAGGCCGAAGGCGCCGGAGATCAGCATGTTCCCCCCGAGTCGATTCCAGCCGAGCCGACCGAACAGAAAGGCCCGGAAGTACTCCGGAACCTGGAAGGAGGCCAGCCAACTCCGCGGGACGCGTGGCGCCACCGGCACCCCACCGCGGAAGTGCACCCCGTTGGCGACGCGGATGGTGCCGCCGGTGCCGGCCACCGGCTTCCGGCTTACGAACATGATGCGGGCCAGGCGGCGCAGGGCGCTCGGCTCCATGATCGTATCCGCGTCGATGATGGCGCAGTATGGATAGCGGGACGCGTTCACGGCCACGTTGAGCGGCGCGGAGCGAGTCGCCACGGCGCCCTTCTCCTTGTCCACCACCAGGAGTCGGGGCTCCCGGCGGGAGCGATAGTAGCCGCGGACGGCAGGCGTGGAGAGACGGTGGGTGAAGGCCGGCGGGACGGGATACAGGTCGAACGTCTCGGTGAGCAGGGGCAGGGTCCCGTCCGTGGAGGCGTCGTTGACGACGATCACCTCGTAGTCGGGATAGTCGAGGTGAAGCAGCGCGTCCACGCTGGAGACGATGACGGCCTCCTCGTTGAAGGCAGGAACGAGCACGGAGACGGGTGGGAAGGCCCCCTCGGGGAGACGGCCCGTGAGCCGCAGCCGGGATGCCAGCGCCCAGTGCTTCCACACCTCGAACACGGAGAGCGTGAACAGGACCCCGTAGAACAGGTTCAGGGAGCCGAAGTACCACAGAAGGATCGGGTCCCAGAACCCGACGAACCGGCGGAGGAATCCGATCATCGAAGCCCGACCGGTCGACCGAGCCGTTTCAGCTGACGTACTCCCACACGGCTGCGTCCTCCAGTCGGAGGACGTAGCGCGCCATATCGTGTGCGTACCGGTCCTGCGCGGGTGTCACGGACTCCAGCAGCCGTTTCCCCTTCCACCCCAGCTGCCGCAGGGCGAGCCCCGCGCGGAGGCGTACCCACCAGCTGGGGTCGGACAGGGCCCGCAGCAAGTCCTCGGCGGCCGTCCGCGCTTCGAAGGTTCCCAGGGCCGAGGCGGCCTGGGCGCGCACCTGCCAGGCCGGGTCCTCGAGGGCCGCACGGAGCGGCGGGACCGAGCCTCGCTTCGGCAGTCCCGCCAGCGCGCGCGCCGCGTTGATGCGCACCTCCAGCCCTCCCTGCGCGAGGTGCGTCTCGATCTCGTCCCGGAGCGCCGGGCTCCCCAGCCGCCCGGCGAGCTGCAGGAGCGTGACGCGTCCGTCTTCCTCCTTCACCCGCCGAAACCGATCCCGCAGCGGCCCGACCAAAGACTCTCCCATTCCGATGAGCACGATCTGCACGTGCTCCTTGTGGGTGAGCGCGCCGGCCGTCCGGCCCAGCGCCAGATCGAGGAGCGGGTCGACGAGGCTGAGGTGTGGGAAGCGCCGGGCCGCGAGGAGCGCCGCGCTGGCAGGGGCGGGGTGGGGGTCGTCCAGGAGCCGGACCAGGCTCGGGAGGTCTTCCTCGTCGGCGATGAGGGCCAGGAGCTGGGCGGCCGCCAGGCGGCGCCACCACAGCGACGAGCGGGCCCACCGCAGCGCCTTGCGGTGGGCCGGGCCCTCCCGGACGACCTCCGCCAGGGGGAGTCCGGCGTCCTCGGCCCGACCTGCGGCGCGGGTCTCCAGGACGCGCCGCAGAGAGTACAGGGAGCAGCGGTCCAGCGGCCGACGTACCGGTTTCGTCGAGTCCCCGGTCCGCCAGGCCCGGAGGGCCGCGTAGGCCGAGCGCTCCCGCCGCTGTCGGCGGGCCCCGAGGAGGGCGCTCACCGGGGACCAGACCATGAGGAGGCCGAACAGCGCGAGCAGAAGGCCGACCTCGATCGCGACCAGGAGGAGGAGCGGCCGGAGACCCACGCTAGAAGCTCCGGCTCAGGGACAAGGAGGCGCCGGCACGGCTGAGGCGGGGCTCGGAGTGCACCCCCACCACATCGATCCGGACCGTCCAGCCCGGCAGTCCGGTCCACTGCGCTCCCGCGTAGGCCGAGCGTGTCCGCAGCGTCCGCACGCTCTGATTGCCGGGGGGGCCCACCAGGAAGTCCTCGTTGCCGACGGCGACGCCCACCCACGCCTGCCAGTCGGGCGCCAGGCCGGCCTGGGCACGGGCGATGGCGGCCAGGTTGATCGTCCCGAACGTGTTCCGGGTGAAGCGCGCTTCGCCCCTCAGGAACCAGCGTCCGCCGTACCAGTCCAACCGGGGGCTCAGCTGGTGCACCGGTCCCTGCGGGTAGTCCTTGATCTCGTAGCCGAGGGCGGGCACGAAGTGTCCGCTGGGCCGCGACACGGTGGCGTGGAGCATGTAGCGCTCGAGGATCCGGGCGTCGGGCGTCCAACGCCCCTGCAGCGACACGTACAGCCGATCCCGGGGGTGCAGCGTCCCCTGCAGCTCGAGGCTCTGGTCCCAGCGGCCGAAACGGTCGGTTTCGACCAGGGCGCCGCCCGCCCGATCGCCCCGGCTCCACAGCCGGGAGACGCCCTGCCGGAGCTCGAACCAGTCCTGGCTGCCGGAGACCGACAGGCCCTGGAAGTCGAGCTGCGCCACCCACGTTCCTTGCTGCGCCCGGGCGGCCCCGGGCAACAAGGCCGGAACCGCGAGGGCGGTGGCCAGAACGGCGAGGACGGACCGGGTCGATCGCGTCGGCATGGACGAAGAATGTGTCGCATGTGTGGACTTCACGCCACCGCGCGCCGCAGGGTGGCAGAGCCTTGTCGCGGACTCGGATGATCTTTCCTTCAGGGTGGTGCGAGCCGCGAGGTTTCGGCATCTTTTTTTCGGTAATCGACGGGCACGTGGGACCAGGAAGACGGGATGAGGTGGTCGTGGAAGGGCCCGGGCGAAGATCCGGGCGTGGAAGGGAGGGTGGCGGGCGGCGCGGCGACTGGCGCGACGTCCCCGGCGCGTCCACGTCGGGGTGAGCCGCCCCCCCGCGCCCTGGCGATCAGCGTCTTCGCCCTTCTGGCGGCGGTGGTCGTGGCGTTCCTGCGCCCGGCGCGGGAGGGCCCCTACCTGGGCTTCATCTGGGTGCTGGCACTCATCCCTCCCTTCCTCCTCGCCTTCTATCGTGGGTGGGCCGGTGCGGTCTTCGCCCTGGTGGCAGGGATGCTGGCGCTCACGGGGACGGAGGTCATCGGCCGGGAGGTCCTCGATGGGAGCATCGACTGGTGGGTGTTCGGGGTGGTCACCGTCGGCCTCCTGGTGGTGAGCGCTGGCGCCGGCATCATCTCCGAGCTCCTCCATCGGTCGGGCGGAGATCCACGCGGCATCGACGCCTCGGAGAGCTGGCGCCGGGAGCTGCGCCGCGCGATCGAGACGGGCGAGCTGCGGCTGCTCTACCAGCCCATCGTCTCGTTCGAGGACGGGAAGGTCCACGGGATCGAGGCGCTGGTTCGCTGGGAGCATCCCACTCGAGGCCTCATGAGTCCCGACCAGTTCCTCACCCTGGCCGAGAGCGCCGGCCTCATGGTGCCACTCGGAAACTGGGTGCTGGAGGAGGCCCTGGGGCGCTACGTTCCCTGGAAGCAGCGCTTCGGCCTCCAGTCGGGCTTCTTCCTGAGCGTCAACCTGGACACCTCGCAGTGCCGTCAGGCGGGCCTGCGAGAGAAGCTCCGCGACCTCCTGCGGGCCAGCCACATGCAGCCCGGGGACCTCCAGGTCGAGGTCACGGAACAGGCTCTCACGTCCGCAGTGAGCCAGCTCAGGGAGCTCAAGCGCCTCGGGGTGCGGATCGCGGTCGACGACTTCGGCACGGGGTTCATCTCCCTGAGCCAGCTCAGCCGACTGGAGATCGACGCGCTCAAGATCGACGGGGCCTTCGTGCACGGCATGGAGGAGGACGAGGGCGACCGGGCGCTGGTCGAGTCCATCCTCCAGCTGGCCGGGACGCTGGGCCTGCAGGTCACGGCCGAGGGCGTGGAGACCCGGGCGCAGTTCGACCTCCTGCGCGACCTGGGCTGCTCCTACGGCCAGGGCTACTACTTCGCCGAGCCCTACCCGGTCACGGCCCTCGAGCTGGGAGCGCCATCCGGGTCCTGAGCAGCGGATCGCGGCTCGGGCCCATCAGCGTGCGCAGGCCAGGCCTTGCCGCCGGATGTCCTCGATCGCTCCCGGTCCGATGCCCGTGACCCGGTCGAGGTCTTCCAGCGAGACGAAGGGGCTCACGAGGCGCTGTTCCATGATCTGCCGCGATCGGTCCCCCCCGATGTGCACGATCCGCTGGAGGTCCGCACGGTTCGCGGAGTTCAGGTCCACGCAGGGTCCGATCGCGGCAGACGGCTCGCCCGCGCCGGAGCGGGCGGAGCGCGCGTCGGAGGGCACCGCCCGTCGCAGCGCGTCGACCACACGATGGAAGTCCACCCGGCGTAACGCGTACACGACCAGCACGACGGCCGCCACCCGGACCAGCAGCCCCAATCCTCGCCGGCGGGTCACGGGCGGACGCTCCGCCACGGGCGGCCCGAGCGCCGGCGGGTCACCGGCCGCGACCGTTCAGTCACCGCCGCGCCTGCGCTCGATCCAGCCGCGCAGGAGCCGTGAGCCGAACTGGGAGCGCTCTTCCCAGTCGTAGGAGCCCACGATGAGGTCCCACAGGGGCGAGCTCACCCCGAAGTCCTTGTGGTTATCGGAGAAGTGGTGGCGCATGTGGCCCTTTCCCAGACGGTACATGGTCTCCTCGGTCCGTCCGCCGGGCCGGATGAAGTGGATGGCGTAGTGGGAGGTGTCGTAGATGAGGTAGCCCGTGACGAAGCCGGCGAAGAAGGCCGGCGTCAGGAGCCGCCCGAGGGTGAAGCTGAACAGCGTGTAGAAAAGGACGGCGAGCGGAATGCTCACCGAGGGCGGCATCACCAGGCGCCGCGGATCGCTGGGGAACTCGTGGTGCACGCCGTGGGCCACGAAGTAGAACTTCTCCCGCCAGCCCTCGAGCGTGGGGAGGATGGGCTCGTCGGGTGAGAGCCGGTGCACCTTGAGCTTGACGCTGCGCTCGGTCTCCGCGGTGGCGATTTCGTGGAAGACGTACCGGTGCAGGAGGAACTCGGCACCCGTCCACGCCATGAGCCCGAGCACGGCCAGCCCGGCCGTGGCCACCAGGCTCGTTCCGAGCCACACGCTCCTCCCCAGCATGAACAGCACTAGCGGGATGTAGAGGACGTGCGGCAGCCAGGGCGGCACCCGGGAGAGCCGCTCCATCCAGTCCTTCTCGAACATCCGCACCGTCGGATCCCGGGGAGGCAGTCGCGCGGCGCGCTCCCACATCTCCCGTTCCGGCTCCCGGACCGTACCTGCTGCCTGTCCGCTCATACGTTCACTCCTGTGAATCGTCCCGAGCGGCCGCCTCCGGGGGCGCGGCCGATGTCTCTACCTCGATCCAGACCCGGCCGTCGTGGACGCGGACCGGAAACGTGTCGATGTCGTAGCGGGAGATCGAGTCCAGTGACGCTCCGCTCTCCAGGTCGAACGTGGCGTAGTGCCACGAGCAGATCACCCTCCGCCCGTCCAGCGCTCCCTCGGACAGCGGGCCGCCCGAATGCGGGCACAGCTCCTCGGTCGCAAAGAAGGTACCTTCGACGTTGAACAGTGCCACGCACCGCTCCCCGACCTCGAACCTCCTTCCCTGCCCAGGTTCGAGCTCGTGCGCGCCGCACAGTGGAACGTACGACCGCCCCGGCCCGGGCTCGGCAGGCTGGCGGACCGCCCGGGGGCGGGCGTCTCGATCGGCGTCCATGGTCTCCGTGGGGACGGGAGTGACCGTGCCCGGCGCCGCGGGCCACGCGGCGCGCATCGCGCCCAAGAGGAACACGGGAGAGCCCTCCCGGTTCCCCGCGACGCGCCGGTCACCGGAGCCCGGTCGTCGAACCTGGGGCGGACTCGAGACAGGGCGCCATACGGCCGGGCCTTCAGGCGAGAAGGTCGGCCAGCTCCTCGGCACGCTCCAGGGCCGCCGTGCCGTCGGCCGCCCGCACGGTCACGTGCCCGAGCTTGCGGCCCGGTCGCGGCGACTTGGCGTACAGGTGCACGTGCGCCCCCTTCACGGCGAGCATCGCCTCGAGCGGGGGGACCGTGCCGATCAGGTTCTGCATGATGCTGACGCCCACCGGCCGGGTCACGCCAAGCGGAAGGCCGGCGACCGCACGCACGTGGTTCTCGAACTGGCTGGTCTCGGCTCCCTCGATGCTCCAGTGGCCGGAGTTGTGGACGCGGGGCGCCATCTCATTGGCCAGCAACCGCCCCTCGTGCTCGAACAGCTCGATCGCCAGCACGCCGACGTAGTCGAGCTCGGTGAGTACGCGCTGCGCGTAATCCTCGGCCAGCGCTTGCAGATCCGCGTCGACACCCGGGGCCGGCGCCCGGGAGCGCACCAGGATGCCCTCGTCGTGCGTGTTGTGGACGAGGGGGTAGGTCCGGACGCCTCCGTCCCGGCCGCGAACCGACAGGATGGAGAGCTCGCGCCGGAAGTCGACGAAGCCCTCCAGGAGCAGCGGCCGGCCGCCGAGCTCGTGCCAGGCGGGGTCGGCGTCCGCCGCCGTACGGAGGATGACCTGTCCCTTGCCGTCGTAGCCGAAGCGGCGCGTCTTCAGCACGGCGGGCGTGCCAAGCTTCTCTAGCGCCGCGTCGAACTCCTCGCGGCTCCCGACCGCCTCGAACGGCGCCGTGGGGATGCCGTGGTCCCGGAAGAACGTCTTCTCGACCAGCCGGTCCTGCGCCACGTCCAGGGCCTCCGGCGGCGGATACACCGGGACCCGCCCCGCCAACCGGTCGGCAGAGGCCCGGGGGACGTTCTCGAACTCGTACGTGACCACGTCCAGGCCATCCGCGAACGCGTCCAGGGCGGCGGGGTCGTCGTAGTCGCCGCGCACGTGCTCGCTCACGTCGCCCGCGCTGGCGGCGGGCTTGGGCTCCAGCACCCGGAACTCCAGGCCCAGCGGGTAGCCGGCCAGGGCGAGCATGCGTCCGAGCTGGCCGCCCCCGATGATGCCGACCTTCACGAACCCTCCGGCAGCTTCGAGTCCTCCAGCACGGACCGCGTCTGCTCGGCCCGGTAGGCCCTGAGACGTTCGCGGATGTCCGGGTGCGAGCCCCCCAGGATCGAAGCCGCCAGCAGGGCGGCGTTGACCGCGCCCGATCGCCCGATCGCGAGCGTGCCGACCGGAACCCCGCGCGGCATCTGGACGATGGAGAGCAGGGAGTCCACGCCGTTCAGGGCGCGCGACTTGACCGGCACGCCCAGCACCGGCAGCACCGTCTTGGAGGCGGTCATGCCGGGCAGGTGCGCCGCGCCTCCCGCCCCGGCGATGATGATCTCGAGGCCGCGTTCCTCCGCCGTGGCGGCGTATTCGAACAGGAGATCCGGCGTACGGTGGGCCGACACGACCCTCGTCTCGAACGGCACCTCCAGCTCCCCCAGGACGCGCACCGCGTGCTCCATCGTCTCCCAATCGGACGTGGAGCCCATGATGATCCCGACCAGCGCGTTCGCCATCGGCCTCCCCGTTTCCCTCGGCGTTTGCCCCCGGCTCGCCCGGAGTCCCGGGCGCCATGGTACGTCGACGGTCGAGCCCGCTTCAAGAGCGGTGCCGGCGCGGGGTCACCGTCGCGGCGGCCCCCCTCGCTGCCGGGTCGCGGGGCGTGTATGGTGGATCGCCGAACCATCCGTCTCGAAGAGGGAGTGGAGCCATGCGCGCGAAGGCCGGAGTCCGATGGAGCTCGCTGCTCGCCCTGGCGTCGGCGATGGGCGCCGCCGCCCTGGCCACCGCCTGCGGGCCCTCCGCCCGGGCCGCCGACCCGCCGGCGGCCTCGACGAGCTTTCGGGTCACCTTCCCCGACTCGCTCCGGTCGACGCCGGTCACGGGCCGCATGTTCGTGGTGGTCAGCCGGGACTCCTCGCCTCCGCCCCGGCTGCAGGCAGGCTCCTTCGTCCAGACCATCCCGATGTTCGCCGTGGACGTGGACTCGCTCGCCCCGGGGCAGGCGGCCACGATCGACGGGTCCACCCCGGGCTATCCGCTGAAAGCCCTCTCCGACCTGCCGCCCGGCGACTACTTCGTGCAGGCGCTCCTCAACGTCTACACGCGGTTCCCGCGCTCCGACGGACACACGATCTGGGCCCACATGGACCAGTGGGAGGGGCAGCAGTTCAACACGTCGCCCGGGAACCTGGTGAGCGACGTGCAGAAGGTGCACCTGGATCCGTCCAGCGGGTGGAACGTGTCGCTGGAGCTCCGTCACCAGATCCCGCCCATCCGGGTCCCGCCGGACACGAAGTGGGTGAAGCGGGTGAAGATCCAGAGCGACCTGCTCACCAAGTTCTGGGGCCACCCCATGTACATCGGGGCCACGGTGCTGCTTCCGCAGGGCTACGACGACCATCCGAACGTCCGCTACCCGGTCGTGTTCGAGCAGGGTCACTTCGGACTGGGCGCGCCGTTCGGGTTCAGTCCCGACAGCCAGCCGCTGCCCGGGTTCGTGCGGGACATGTTTGGGAGCCTCAACCGCGAGACCGGCCACCGGTTCTACCGCGAGTGGACCTCGCCCGGCTTCCCGCGCATGATCGCGGTCACCTTCCAGCACCCGACGCCCTACTTCGACGACTCGTACGCGGTGAACTCCGCCAACGACGGGCCCTACGGGGACGCGATCCTGAAGGAGCTCATCCCCTACCTGGAGAGCCACTTCCGCATGATCCGCCAGCCGTGGGCGCGCACGCTGACCGGCGGGTCGACGGGCGGCTGGGAGTCCATCGCCCTTCAGATCTACCACACCGACTTCTTCGATGGCACGTGGACGCTGTATCCCGACCCGGTCGACTTCCGCTCCTACGACATGGTGAACATCTACCAGGACTCGAGCGCCTTCGTGTTCCAGCACGGCGAGCCGGGGGGACTCCCGTTCGCTCCGATCACCACGTGGACCCACCCCGAGCGCTACATCATGCGGCTCTCCGATGGCCAGCCCGTGATCTCCGTGCGGGAGTTCAGCCAGCTCGAGGCCGTGCTCGGCAGCCACGGCCGCTCGGGCCAGCAGCTCAACGCGTGGGAGGCCGTGTTCGGGCCGGTGGGGCAGGACGGGTACCCGAAGCCGCTGTGGGACAAGCGCACCGGGCACATCGACCACTCGGTGGCCGAATACATGAAGGAGCACGGCTACGACCTCAGGGCCTACCTGGCCTCGCACTGGTCCGAGATCGGACCGAAGCTGAAGGGGAAGATCCACGTGGACGTGGGGGACGCCGACAACTTCTACCTCAACCTGGCCGTCTACCGGCTGCAGGCGTTCATGGACTCGACCTCGAACCCGCACGTTCCGGGCACCTTCCACTTCGGAAGGCCGGAGAAGAGCCACGGCTGGCAGCACACGACGACCGCCGGGATCCTGCGCGAGATGGAGCGGTGGATCGTGTCGCAGGCCCCGAAGGGCGCTCCGATGGGCTGGCGCTACCGCTAGCCCAGGTGGGGGACGGGCGGGCGGCGGCGCCGCGCGGACGGACTCGTGGAGGCCAGCGGCGGCGGGGTCACCGCCGGCGGGACACCCACCAGTGGCCGGTGGCCAGGACGCCGGCGCTCTCCGTGCTCGACTCGAACGTCCCCACGATCGAGTCGCCGCTCACCACGCCCCGGAAGCTCGTGAGGAGCACGGCGCCCGTGTCGGGGTCCCGGTAGGGGTCCAGGCAGCCGCGCACGCGCCCGTCGCTCACGCCCACGAACCGTATGGTGAGGAAGTGCGGGGACCGGGAGTCGTCCACACGCACGCCGCTCCGGTCCCGGTCCAGGGCGTGTAACGGCTCGCTGCGGCCGGAGGGGATCATCTGCACGTCGCCCCGGGCCGTGTCGCTCCCCGCGCTCAGCTCGAAGGCGATGGATCCATAGCGGCCGGTGGCCTGGCTCTCGTAGCGGCCGGCCCACCGACCGGACAGCGTCTGGATGGCCGGCGTCTCGCCCGTCACGGGCACGGGCGGAGAGGCGGTGGCGCACGCGCTGACCAGGAGCAGGGTCACGGCGAATCCGACCGATCTCGTCGAGCGTCTCATCGGCACCTCCTCGGCTCGGGTCCGGAGACGATGCCGTGCGGGCCCCGTCCCGGTTCCCGATGGCACCTCCGCATCCTCACGCTACCGGTCCAGACCGCATCATACTGTCGGGAATAGGTGGAAAGACGCGTGGGGAGGTCGACCCGCGCTCCCGTGGGACAGAAGGGGCGCCCGCTGCCCGGAGGGCACCGTCGGTCCACCAGGAGTGCCCGCAGGACCGACCCCGGCGGACCCCTGCGGTGTAGAGTCGGGTGCCCCGCCGCGTCCGCCTCGGCCGGGGCGCCAGCGGGCCGACGCGAGGTCCCGACCAAGCCGCAAGCGGAGCGATGCCATGGCTGCCACCCGACCGACCGTGCATGGACTTCATCACGTCACCTCGATCGCCGCCGCGCCCCAGGAGAACCTGGACTTCTACGTCGGCGTCATGGGACTGCGCCTGGTCAAACGGTCCGTGAACCAGGACGCACCCGGCACCTACCACCTGTTCTACGCCGACGAGGCGGGCACGCCGGGCACGGATCTCACCTTCTTCCCGTGGCCCGACATGGCGCCGGTGCGCGAGGGGTCCGGGCAGGCGCGCGAGGTCCAGTTCGGTGTCCCCCCCGGGAGCGCCGGATGGTGGCGCGAGCGGCTCGAGTCGCGCGGCTTCGAGGCGGACACGCCGGCTCCCCGCTTCGGAGAGTCGACGCTGCCGCTCCGGGATCCGCACGGCCACCGGATCGCCCTGGTGGAGACGGAGGACGAGCGTCCCTGGGTCCCGTGGGAGGGCGCCACGGTCCCGGCCGAGAGGCAGCTTCGCGGGATGCACGCCGTGCGCATGGTCGTGCGGGAGCTGGCTCCGACGCGCCGAGTGCTGGAGGAGGTGCTCGGGTTCGAGGAGGTGGGCGAGGAAGACGGGTGGAGGCGCTTTGGGGTCGAGGGCGGGGGCTCGGGCCGCTGGCTCGAGATTCGAGAGGAGCCGGACGCCCGGTTGGGCCGTTGGGGAACGGGGGGCGTCCACCACGTGGCCTGGCAGGTCGAGGACGACCGGGAACAGGCGGCGCTGCGGGAGCGGCTGGTGGACGCCGGTCTGCAGGTGACGCCTCCCATCGACCGCTTCTGGTTCCGGTCCGTGTACTTCAGGGAGCCGGGCGGGGTGCTGTTCGAGCTGGCCACGATGGGGCCGGGCTTCGAGCGCGACGAGACCCGTGACGCGCTGGGCGAGAGCCTCATCCTCCCCCCGTGGCTCGAGCCGCGGCGGGCCGCGATCGAATCGGCGCTGCCACCGCTGGATGTGCCCGCGACTCCGGGGCGCGCCCCTCGCGCCTAGGGCGCGCCGAACGCCCTCCGGATCTTCGGCTCCAGGAGGAGCGCCTCCCGGGGCTCGTCGAGCAGCAGGCTCTCCCGAGCATCGAGCGGCAGGGCGCTCTCGGGAGCGAGGCCGACGACCTCGCTCGACCGCACGCCCACGCCGCGGGACGCGGCGGCAGCCCGCACCGCGGCGAACACCCGGGCGGGTGACGTGACCGCCGGGTCCAACAGGTTGGTCGATACCTGGGCCCGCTCCGCGACCCGGAAGCCGAGAGCCTGGACCGCCGGCAGCCCGCCGCTCGAAGTCCGGATCTCCCGCGCGATGCCCCGGGCGACGGCCACATCGTCGGTGTCGAGCAGCACGTTGTAGGCGATCAGCAGGGGCCGGGCTCCGACCGCCGTCGCGCCCGCCGTGGGGTGGATCCGCCGCTCCCCCAGGTCCGGCGCGCGGCCGGGATCCCGTGCGATGCCATCGCGGAGCGCCTCGAAGCCGCCGCGACGGAAGGGGGCCGGGACGACCCGCTCGGGGCGCCGGGCCGCCCGACCGTACAGGAACACCGGGATCCCGAGCTCGTCCGCCACCCGTTGGCCCACCCGATCGGCCAGGCGCACGCACTCGTCCATGCCGGCGGCCCGGAGGCCTCCGAGGTCGAGTCGATCCAGGGGGACGAAGGGCACCACGTCGGCCGCGCCGATCCGAGGGTGTTCGCCGCGGTGGCCCGCGAGGTCGATCCGCGCGGCCGCCTCGCGGACCAGCGCGAAGGCGGCCTCTGCCACCGCCGGGGGTGGTCCCACGAACGTATAGACGGTGCGGTGGTGCCACGGGTCGGAGTCCACGTCCAGCAGCGCCACACCCTCCACGGAGCGCACCGCGCCCGCCACGGCGGCGATCACGTCCGGATCGCGCCCCTCGCTGAGGTTGGGCACGCACTCGACCAGGGGCTGGTCCGTCCGACGGGCAGGCTCGACCGTGGCCATGGGGAAAGCTACCGGCTGTATCCCAGGGTAGCCATGAGGATCTCCTCCAGGCGCCGGGCGCGGGCGGCCGGGATCTCCGGCCGGACGATGCCGTGGCGGCACACCCCGCGGCCCACGACCTCGCCGTCCAGGGCCACCGCCACGTTGCCGTTGCCGCCCTCGACGTCGGCCGCGAGCGGCGCGCCCTCCAGGAGGCGGAGGCCGTCCTCGAGGCCGAGCCGCACGACCCGGCGCCTCAGATCGGGCCCCAGCCACCGGAGGCCGTCGTTCGTGGGCCGGAACCCGTACCGGCGGTCCGTGCGCATGACCCGCACCCCGAGCGACACGAAACGCCAGTCGGGCGAAGCCTCCCAGGCCTCGAGCGGCCACGCGTCGAGCGTGTGCCCCCACAGGCTGTTGCCCCGCACCATCCATCCGCTCGCCTCCAGCCGCTCGCCGGCCACGCCGAAGCTCGTCGCGAGGCGAGCCTTCCCGTCCTCGACCCGGCGCGCCGCCTCGGCCGGAGCCGGCTCCTCGCCCGGAAAGTCGGCCGGGACGGGCGTCCAGCCCGGGGCGTGGTCGTCGGACGCGCGGGCCCCCGGTCCCGACTTCCGGAGACGCGCCATGAACAGGCCTCCCGAATCCAGGTGGTGGGGATACAGGCGCCAGGCGAGCTCCAGCTCCGGATGGAAGCGGCGCCCCTCGAAGGCGGTGAGCCCGGGGGCGTGGGGCACGTCGAGCCCGATCGGCTCGAGCTCCACGGGCAGATCGCCCAGGACGGCATCGATCACGGCCTCGTTCTCCTCGGGGGCGAACGTGCACGTGGAGTAGAGGATGCTGCCCCCCGGGCGGGTGAGCTGGATGGCCCGCCGGAGCAGCGACTCCTGCAGCGCCGTGGCGTACTCGTGGAAGGACTCGGAGGGTGCTTCCACGTCTCCCCGCTGGCGGCGGACGTTGCCCTCGGCCGAGCAGGGAGCATCGACCAGGACCCGATCGAACCGGGCGCCGTCGGGAAAGGCGCGGCCGTCCGCGGCCACGCACAGGACGCCCGAGTGGCCGAGCCGGTACACGTTGCCCAGCAGGGCCCGGATGCGCTTCTCGTCCCGGTCGGAGGCCACCAGGCAGCCACGCTCCTCCATCAGGTCCGCCAGGTGGGTCGTCTTGCCGCCCGGCGCGGCGCACAGGTCGAGGGCGCGCTCCCCGGGCCGCACGCCCAGGGCGGGGGCGGCCACGGCCGTGCTGGCCTGCTGGATGTAGAAGTGGCCCATCCAGTGCTCGAGCGTCTTACTGATGGGGCGGGGCTCGACCCGAACGTGGAAGACATCGGGCAGGCCGCGGACCGGCTCCAGCCCGAATCCCTGCGCTTCCAGTCGCTCGACCAGCTCCGACGTCGCCACCCGGCCGGTGCGCACGCGCACGGTGGTCGGCTCGGGTCGCTCGAGGGCGGCCCGGAACCGGGCCGGGTCGGGGACGATCTCCAGGTAACGGTCCAGCGCCATGGGGCGAGGGCTAGCCCCGCGCCGGGACGAGGGCAAGTCGTCCGTGCTGCCGGGTAGGGAACATCATGCGAGTGCACGAGTCCTTTCGGCCCGGAATCGGCGGGCGGCGGGAGGACGGCCGCCGCCCCCGTGGCCGCGGTCCGTCCGCGCCGCGGGAGCGTGGCGCCGCGTGGAGGCGAGGTGCGGCCATGGGCGCCGCCTGCCTCGCGGCCGCGTGCGCCTCGAGCGGCGCGGCCGGGGGCGGCGCCCGGGTCGGACCCGGTGCACCGGCCGGCCGTCCCGCAGCCGCCGGCGCCGGTTCGGCCGCGGAGTGCCCCCCGGCGACCGGGCGGAGCGGCGTGCCAGCGGAGCTCCGGGTGGCGGCCCCCGGCCCCATCGCCGCGGCCGACGTTCCGTCGCCTCGCTCCGCCGCCGAGCGCATCGCCTTCCGCCAGATGTACGGGACCCTGCTGCGCGCCGACTGCGCTGGGAGCATCCGGCCCGGACTTGCGGACTCGTGGCTCTCCACCGACGGCGGCCACCGCTGGACCTTCCACCTCCGGGGAACGGCCCGCTTCTGGAACGGCACCCAGGTCACGGCCGGAGACGTGGTGTGGAGCTGGCGGCGCCTGTCGGAATCCCGGACCGCGCCGGGGGCGGAGGGCGGCCTCGCCCTGGACGGCCGCACGCTCCTGGACATGCCCCCGGCCCTTCCCGACAGCCTCGCGGCGGTGGATGCGGCCACCCTCGAGGTCTACTACGGAGATGCTCCTTCGGCGGCGGCGTTCGCCGACCCCCGCCTGGCCGTGCTGCGCGCCGGCGCGGGGAGGTGGCCGCTGGGCAGCGGACCCCTCCGGCCGATGTCGCCGTCCGGGGCGGACTCCGGGTCGCTCGTCCTGGGACCCGCGCTCGGCCCCGGATCCACCGTCATCCTGCTCTCCGGGGCGGGCGGCCCGGCGGGCGATGAGCGCGACCTCCTGGACGCGGGCGTCGACGTGGTCGTGACGTCCGATCCCCGCACCCGGCGGTACGCGGAGACGCTGCCGGGCTACGCCGTCCTCCCGGAGCCGTGGTCCCGCACCTACGCCCTCGCCGTGCCTCGCGCGCCCGCGGGCGACGGAGGGAGGCCGGACACGGCGCGCGCGGACATCGCCGCGGCCGGAGCCCGGGCGGCGAGCGACGCGCTCGACGCGCTGCGCGCCTCCCTGGCCCGGGACGCGGTCCGGGAGGAAGCCGTGCCCGCCGCGCCCCTGGCCTGGCGGACGCTCCCAGCGTGCGCGTCGGCCCCACCCGTCCGGGACGGCCGACGCGGCGGGCGGCCGTCCCGACTCGCCTACTCCATGGCGGACGGGCCGGCCCGCGACCTGGCTGACCGGCTCGTGGCGCTGGCGTCCTCGCCGCCGGGGACGGGTCCGGAGGGGCGGGCCGCGTCCACCCTGCTCGGGGCCCCGCAGGGTCTCGACTGGCGCACGCTTCCCCTCGTGGCCCGGGTGCTCGAGGTCTCCGTGCGCGCCGCGGAGGAATCGGCCTACATCGTGACGCTGCCGCGGCGGGTGCTGGACCCGTGCGCCGCGCGGCGCGCCCTGG